>Ga0181593_10000030_pt1 | contig 110106 bp, 97 predicted proteins | sample 071ome_19_FD_133756 | JGI IMG/M metagenome (GOLD analysis project Ga0181593, IMG submission 133756) | Coastal salt marsh microbial communities from the Groves Creek Marsh, Skidaway Island, Georgia - 071413AT metaG (megahit assembly) | ecosystem: Environmental > Aquatic > Marine > Intertidal... | reverse complement strand
CTCGGCGCCGGGCAGTGGAGCCTGGATTACAGATTGTCGATGAAGCGGGGTGGCTAGCAAACCCCGCTGCGGCGCCCATCCGCAGTGTCCACGTACAGCGCCCATTTACAGGACACCCATTTACAGGACACCCATTTAATTTTCCCGCTCTCATGGCTTCCTCCGGAAATTTTCTATCCAGCTAAGCTATTGATATAGATAGGGAAAGTTACCAAAACTAAAGTGGGTGTCCTTTAAAATAGGCGGCTTAGCCGCGTCGGGCTACGCGGGTTCTTGCTGCCATCTCGGGTGAGAACTGCTTTCGGCCCAGCACGATGCCGCGGCAATTGACTGCGCCGCAGCTGCAGGGGAAGGATTTGAACAGGAAGTCTTCGGTCTGGGCGTAATCCATGGTCACCAGGTCGCCCTTCTTGATGGGCCTGGTGGCGATGAAGCGACGGTTGGCGACGTCCACGTGGCAGTTGGGATCACAGCTGTGCAGAATCTTGCCGTAGAAATACGGGTCATGCAGGTGCTGGTTTTCCTCAAGCTGCAGGGAGAACTGGGTCACCTCTGTGGAAACGGACCCAGTCAGGGCAAAAACGATGTCACCGGGCTCGAACGAGGTCAGGCTGACCACGCCTTCGCCTTCACCATTCTTGAATTGCTTGATGCGAAAGCGGTCACGGGTAGGCTCGTGCTCGAAGGATGGAATGCTTTCCGGATAGAAGCGTCGGATCTTCAATTGCGTGGAATCAGTCATAACTTTTGTTCCTCAAGAGAATCTGTCGTTATTGCCTTCAGGCTCTGGTGTTAGCCGTTGTAGTGAAGTCTATCCACGGGGACGCGCCTGTACTGAGTAGCTCGCGACTTACCGTTGTACTGCCTTGTCCGTTGTCTTCCTGCCACGAGTTATTGCTGGCTTCCAGTGGCAAGGAAGCGGCTGCGAAAATCACGCCCTGCTTGTTGCAGTTGTCCTGCACACAGGAAGTGCTCTCCACACGGATACTTTGTGGATCGAACCCGGCCTGGGTAAAGGCTTCGGAGAGATCGTCCACATCCAGAACCACGTTGGCATAACGTGAAGTTCCAAACTCGAAGAATTCTGTTTTTCTCAGCGACGAAAGCACCAGGGTGCCGCCGGGTTTGAGCAGCTTCGCCAATCGCCGGGTGAACAACTGCCATTCCTGCTTCGACGTCGTCACAGCATCCAGGCAATAGTTGCTGATGATGACTTCGTATTGATAACGGGTCCGGACTGGCAGGGGATCGAAGATATTGCACGACACCACGCGCCGTACCAGGTCACGTATGTTGTGTGCGCGCTGGCGAATGGTTTTTTCAGACACCACCTTACCTTCCAGTTCCAGGCACCTGGCGATATAGGGGGACCAGTCGAATTCCTGGTCCTCGCCGGCCAGCCAACGGGTCAGGTATTCGCGGTTGGCCGGGACATGGTCACAGTAGTGAATGGCCCGGGCTCGCCGGGCAGCCGGAATGGCGCTGATCAGAACCGGGCCACTGCCGAATTCGAGCACCAGGGGCGCGTGGGGGGCCTTGTCGAAAACAGAGACGAGAAACTGCAGAAGGCCTTCTGACTCTGAATCGATTTCAGAATAGAACGCGCGCAGATAATCCAGCGGACAGAATCCGCCATAGTCGGCGAAGTCGCTCATGGAAGCCCCTGACCTGGTTGCCCAAGGTGGTTGAAGTAAAAGTAACTGACGCTCTTAGCTCGTCGCCACGGAAACATCATCCACAGTGGAGAGGGAGGGGTGAGCTCCATCCGCTGATGCGCGTATCTTACTCCTAATTCCTGAAAGTCAAAGCAATTTTTAAGGGCCTGGAATGGCCCTGGGGGCGAGGATTCCCGGGGCCTGGGCAACAGTTCCCCAAGCCTGATCGAGGTCAGGTAGAGCTGGGTAGCAGGCCAAGCTGGTGAACTGCGAGATAAGGGCAGGGTTTGATCGCAGCCTGCACTATAGATGCCCTGCAAAGAGACCAGGTCGGGAGTGGGGCCAGTCCAAAGCCTGTCAACCCAGGTGCTGAATTGAAAAGACTGCCGGGGTGCTGGAGAGCGCGAACGGGCGCGGCAGAGAAAGTGCTAGCTGAACCTGCAACTATGCAGTGTTTCAGCCAGATAGGAGATTGCCGATTTGTCGATACGATCGAGGAGGCCGGAGTCAGCGCATCCGGTTTGCGCATTCATAATAGAGAAATGGGAGTCCGAATGGCCGAGCCCAAGAATATGACCAATCTCATGAACGAAAACGGACTTACACAAACTCTCCGGTAGAACGGCAATTTCGCCACCAATAATTTTGCCTTCCCTCCACCAGATAGAGGCGTAGCCTGCAAAGTTACCGTACTTGGATTCCATTTCGGCCTTCTCGATAACTTCAACCTGCACGGCTCCGTGTACCGGGGGGAACTCACCGCCACCCAGTACATCGCCGTCATTCAGTTCTGCCACAGTCATCTGAACATAGGATTCGCGGTTCCATACCTTGATGGCTCTGTTCAGCTCACGCACCAGGTCTTCAGCCGGATAGCCATTGCTATTAATCAGGAAAGGAAGCATGTCAACTGACCACCGCGCACTGGCTGTAATGTAGTTGTGTTCAGGTAGTGGCAAGCTGCTGTCGTCGCAGGCTGGAGTTTCTGCCTCGATCGTGTTGAATCTGAATGCCGCAAGAACGAGTACGATCATCCAAAAATAGATGAAAGTCGACACAGAGTGCCTGTTGCTCGAAAGCGTTGATTCTTGTGAGATGCGTGTTCTGGCGTGCTGCACGTCGGACTGCCGGGCTTAAAAAGTGCGGCAATCCTAGCAACTGAAAATTGGGTGATCCGTAATCGCGTAGTATCAATTTGTATCGATCATGCTAATGGCGGTAGGCTGAGATTATTCAGATGTTTACGTATAAATTCGAAACTACCTGTATTTACACCAAACAGTACAGATTTATTCTGGAATAGATTGGGTATGCTCCGCAGGAATAGATTGATAGGGTGTGAAGCCGAATCCTGGCCCTGTTGTAAAGTAGAGTTTCAGGCGCAATGAGGTGAGCCTCAGCACAAGGGAAGTAAGGGAAGAAACAGAAAGGGCGCGGCAAGCTTGAGGACATTGGCTGACCCGGTGAAGATGTCAGGTATCGAATACAGCCTTCAGCAGTTTGTGAATTGAATACTTATGCCCAGCAGTAGAGGCATGGATCTGTAGGGCTAGAGAATCTGGCCGCTAGGCGCAACTTCTTTGTATTGAATCGACTTTTATCATACGGTAATAACCGCCACGGGACGGTAGCACAATGAAGTCAGTCGTCAATTCGGCTAAACGTTTGCGAACCCTGGTCACAAGGATATCAATCGACCGACTCAGTGGATGCATCTCTTTGCCAAAGATAGAGTAGTAGATCGTGTCGCGACTATTCTCCTGACCAAACTTGGCCATTAGCAGCGTCAACACCGCACATTCCCGTTCGCTGATGGAAACCTGCCTGTTTTCATAGCTGAGGATGCGCGTGTTCACATCCAGCGTCATGCCAGCGCTTTCGACCAAGCCAGGTTGCTCCGAGAGATTTTCTCGATCGGCCTGTGAACTCCTGAGTACCACATGAATCTGGGCTATAAGCTCCTGCAGGCGATAGGGCTTGGTGGAATAGTAGTCTGCGCCGGCATACAGACAGGATATTGCGGTATCCTCGGAAGTGTCACCCGAGAGCAGTATAATCGGAATATTCGAAGTCGCCTTGATGATCCGGCACAGATCCCGGCCGTTCTGCGAGTCTTCAAGATCGAAGTCGATTATGAAGAGGGAGGCAGAGGCTTCAGATTGTTTCAAGAACTCCAGCGCATCTTTTGGCGTAGAAATGATTGACGTGTCGAATCCAGCCTTCTTCAGGGAAAGCTGCAACACGGTTGCAAAAATCTGGTCGTCATCAACGATGACGATACGCTTCTTTTGTGACCGGACCATCTTCATGACCTGTTCCATTACCCGATAGCTAGTCGCGCCGGCTGAAAAAGCTGGCTGACAAGAGGTAACAGCAAAGTGATTTACTTAGATCGCAGAGACAACTCAGTTTCTGTATCCGCTTGCCGCAATCCCGATTCAAATCCCAGTATCACATCCGCGGTATTTGATAAACCATGAATTGCGCGAGGGGTTCAGTATAGAGCGGCATAGTTTATTTACTTGGCACCAGTTCACATTGTAGGAAGAAACAGGCATAAGGCGGACACCTAAGTGACGGGATGCACCCGCACGCCGTGGGTTTCAAGTGGCTTGGGCTAGGACAGAAACTCCGTAACTTTTTGATTTAAAGTAACTAAATAATTCTTCCCGGTCGGCGCTGCCTTGCTTTTGCGAAGTCGCGCTTGGTAGCCAGCATGGTTGCCGGATTCTTCTCAGTAGGAAAATTGTTCGAAAAGTGTGAAGTGGAACAGAACTTTTGGATCAGGCCCCGCCTGCCGAACCTGCCAGAAAGGACCGACAATTCAGCTTACGTGTTACAAGTGCGCACTTTGCCAAGGCCGAGACCTGGCCCGGATGCCTAAGCGCAGTTCTCTTTAGGGGTGTCTATTCTGGAAATCCTGTAACTACCGTTCCTTGAGGGGAGTATGAGGAAATCGTTCGTCAATTCGGCAAGACGTTTGCGTATTCTTGTGATCAGGATGTCAATCGAGCGGCTCAGTGGATGCATTTCCTTGCCAAAAATCGATAAGTAAATGACATCCCGACCGATCTCTTTATCGAAGTTGGTCATTAACATGGTCAATACAGCACATTCCCGCTCGCTTATCGATACCTGATTGTTTTCATAGCTCAGAATACGGGTGTTGATATCCAGGTTCATGCCACCACCTTCGATCACGCTCGACTTTTTTGTATCGTCGTCCTGGGCTCCTTGTGAGTTTCTAAGGACGGTATGGATTTGTGCCATCAAAACGGGGAGCTTATAGGGCTTGGTCGAATAATAGTCCGCGCCAGCGTAGAGGCATGAGGTTGCTGTGTCTTCCGATATGTCCCCCGAGAGGAGAATAATCGGTATGTTTGATGTTGCCTTTATTATTCTGCAAAGGTCTCGCCCATTTTTTGAGTCCTGAAGATCGAAATCGATGATAAACAACGAGGGATGTTCTTGCGAATGGTTCAGGTAATGAAGTGCTTCAACGGCATGAGAAATACTTGATACATCAAATCCGGCCTTCTTCAAAGAGAGTTTCAGCACTGTGGCGAAAACCTCATCGTCTTCAACAATAATTATGCGCTTCTTGTTGGTTGGGTTGATGGTCATGGTTATCTTAAATGGGTTATTTCAGGAATTATTCTTTACCAAGCTGACTCAGTGCTTAAAAGATGGAATTTACCACTAATGATTTTGCGAAAAGGCACACAGAATAGAAAACCTGGCATTGATTTTCTACAGTGGATTTCCCTAGGTTTGCTCCGTCAGCCAGCTAAACCAGTACCGGAACTATTGAAGATAAATTGTGCCGCTATACAGTTATTGTCGTGGTATACGCTCACACTGTCAGGGCAATAAGTAACAACAGCACTCGAAGATCGCATCTTTGATTTTTGGATAGTCGCTATAAAGCCCACCAATCTCGTGCTTTTAATAATGTGGGACATCTAACCCTTTGTACGTCACAAGAGGAAAACCATATAAATTAAATCACGCCAATGTAAGACTATGGAGTTGGTGGGAAATAGGGGTATACCGGATACCAACTATGGCTTCTATACTGGTAATGAGGTGGTCAAAGGGTTCGGGCGGTTTAGCGTGGTTCAGCCATGGACAAGGAGAATACAACGGGAAGTGTGGCAGGCTGTAAGCGGAGTCTGTCTCAGCACCAGCTCGCGGCACCTGCATCCGGGGACTTGAGCAGCTCCTTGATATTGGCCTCTATCACGCCATAGCCGACATTGCCATAGAGCTTTTGCCGCCCTTCGTTGAGCACAATAGTGGGACTGCCGGTAATATGAAGTTGCTCTTTCTCTCGCATATCCCCTTCCAGCAGCGCCTGCGGCTCACCCCTTCTGAACATCTGTTGGATGGGTTCAACAGGCACGCCAGATTCTTCCAGCAACTGTTCCAGCACATCGGCATTGCTGATATCCAGCGCGCGCTCAAAAAAACCCTCCCGTACACGATGCAGGAATCCGGCAAAGAGGTCCGGGCTGAAATGTTGCACCGCCTTGAGGGTCTGGTGAGCCGGTGTGGAGGACAGGGGGCGGCAGCTACGCCAGATTTCCGGATGGATCTTGATGTGCGCGAACTGGCGACCAACTTCCTGCAGGTGATCGGAAAACCCTTCATACCCGCCGCGGTCGTGCCAGCTTGTCGCCATCTTGTGGCGGGTGTCCGCAAACACGGCACAGAAGCGGTAGTCGATATCAACCTGTGCCCCATACTGCCGTTCAACTACATCGATGCGCGCCTGGGCGATATAGGCCCATATGCAGAGGACATCGGAGAAGCAGGTGAGGGAGATCTTGGGGGCAGTTGGCGGCATCAGTAACACTCAAAATGTAATGGGTACGGGCGACAATTTGGCATTATTTCTCGCCTGTGTCGATCGGGTGAGGTCGCTGGTTCCAGACCAGCTAACTCCATGAATTAGATGGAGAAAACTACAAAAACAAAAATGGGTGTCCTTAATCTTCTTTAATCTTCGCTTTTCCTGTCTAGTCGTCCTCTTCGTTCTTGCGGCTCATGGGTCTGGGCTCGTCCAGGCCGCCGAAGGCGTTGAAGAGTTCGGTGAAGAAGTTGTCCAGCTCGAGGGTCATCAGCGCGAAGTCCTGATCGAACTTCTGGGCCGGGGTGGCGTCTCCCATGCCGGCATTGTCTTCCTCGATGGCCTCGAACTGCAGCCGTTTGATGGACAGGTCATCGTTCACCATGCAGTGAATGACCCCGTTCCAGGAAAGCGCCAGGCTCTTGGCCTGCTTGCCGGCTTCCAGGTGGGTGGCGATTTCGTCGCCGGTCAGGTCCTGACTGGCGCAGCGCACCACATTGCTGCTGTCCAGGGGGTTGTGCAGCACCGCGTCTTCCCCAATGGCAAAGTTGGGCGCGGCTTTGCTGGCCCGTAACCAGCGGGTCAGCACATCGCCGGGCGCGGTCCGGGAATTGGGTAGGCCGACCGGGAAGGATTCCAGGCTGTCGCGCAGCAGGTTTACCACCTCTTCGGCGCGGGGTGCGCTGGCACTGTCAACCACCAGCAGTTTCTGTTTGACCGAAATATACGCAAAGGTTTGCTGGTTCTTGGTGAAGGCTCGCGGCAACAGGCTGGCATAGACATTGTCCTGAATCTCGCGCTTCTCCTTGCGATACACCTTGCGGGCCTGGCGTTGCTCGATCTCGGCAACCTTTTCCTCTGTTTCCTGCCTGACCACTGAAGCAGGCAGGATTCGGTCCTGCTTCTGCGCGCAGACCATGATGAAGTCGCCAATGACATGGGTCAGGGGAGGCAGGTTCACCTCGCCATCTTCATCGGGTGTGTCATCGAAGGCCTCGCCCAGCGGGCTGACCCAGCCCAGGCGGGACTTTTCATAATTGCTGCAGGGGGAGAAGAGCTGGTCGCTTAGCTGGTCTTCCAGCTCTTCCTGGCTATAGCCAAATGGCTCGGTGAGGCAAAACAAACGAATATTTTTGAAGAACATCTTGGTCCATGTCGGTATCCCTGCCGGTGCAAACCAGTGTCTGTCCCGCGGGATGCCAATCCTTACTGTGAAATGAAACGCCGGGATTATACCCAAGTAATCCGTTGAACGTGGACTAACTTGCCAGGGAAACAGACAAAATGGCTGCTGTTCTTATCCAAGCGGGTGACTGGCAGAATTATTCGGCGAGGGTGATCGCTTCCATGACCTCCATCCAGGCTTCCTCGGTCTCAACGAGGCTGGATTTCAATTCTCCCTGTTGTTTCAGCAGTTCAGTCAGCTTCGCTTTATGGGCGCTTTCATACAACTGGCTGTCGGCGAGTGCCTCCTCGATTTTCTGCAACTGACTATTAATCTGGTCGATCGCCTGCTCAAGCTGCTTCTCTTTCTTTCTCAGGGGTGCCAGTTGCGCCCGGGCTGCGGCGGCTTGCTGGCGCTGATGCTTCTTGTCCAGCTTTGTGAGCCTGGAGTCATCTGCAGCGGCACCTGCTTTGCCCTGCTGTGAGGTCTCCTGGCTACTCAACCATTTTTCATAATCCTTCAGGTCGCCATTGAATTCGGCAAACACTTCCCGGTGAATCGAATAGAACTCATCCACCGTATTGCCAAGCAAATGGCGATCGTGGGAAACGATGATGAGTGCTCCCTGGAATTCCTGCAGTGCCAGGGTCAGTGCATGGACCATCTCCAGGTCGAGATGGTTGGTTGGCTCGTCCATTAACAGCAGGTTGGGCTTGCTTCGCACCACCTTCGCCAGCGCCAGTCGCGCCTTCTCACCACCGGAAAAAATACCGATCTTCTCGTTGATGCGTTCGCCATTAAAGTCGAAACCGCCCAGGTAGTTGCGGATCTCCTGGGTGCTCGCATTCGGGTCCAGTTTCTGGATCAGTTCGAAAGGCGTGGACTGCTGATTAAGCTCATCCACCTGATGCTGGGCGTAGTAGCCGATCTTCAGCTTCTTGGCAGAACTGAGCGTGCCAGCCAGTGGCTGCATCTGCCCGGCCAATACCTTCAATAGCGTGGACTTGCCGCTGCCATTGAAACCGAGCAGGCCTAGGCGGGTGTCGGCCCGGATGCCGAGTTTGATGTGCTCAACCAGTGGCGAGTCGAATCCTATGCTGAGGTCTTCGACCTGCATAAGAAACGCGGGCAATTGATCCAGCGTTGGAAAATGAAAGGTGAAGGGTGAATCGATATGGGCTGGCGCTATCTCTTCCATACGATTCAATTCCTTCAGCCGACTCTGCGCCTGCTTGGCCTTGCTCTCCTTGTAGCGGAAGCGGCGTACGAAGGCTTCGATCTCGTCCCGGCGCTTCTGCTGTTTGACCGCCATGGCCTGTTGCAGGGCCAGGCGTTCGGCGCGCAATTTTTCGTAGGCGCTGTAGTTGCCGGTATACGCGATCAGCTTGCCACCCTCGAAGCTGATGACGTGGTTAATGACGCCATCGAGAAAGGAGCGGTCGTGGGAGATGATCAGCAGGGTTCCGGGATAGCGTTGCAGCCACTGCTCAAGCCAGACCGTGGCTTCCAGATCCAGGTGGTTGGTCGGTTCGTCCAGCATGAGCAGCTCGGATGGGCACATCAATGCCGCGGCGAGGTTTAGCCGTACACGCCAGCCGCCGGAAAAACTGCTGACCGGCTTGTCGAAGTCCTCCGTGTCGAAGGCCAGGCCGGACAACAATTGCTCGGCCCGATTGACGATGCTGTAGGCATCGATGTCTTCGAGTTCACTGTGCAGGCGAGCCATGCTTGCGTGGTCATCGTTCGCCTCTGCTTCCTTCAGCGCCTGCTCCAGTCGACGGTACTCGGCATGGGCATCGATCACAAAATCCAGTGCGCTGCGACTGCTGCCCGGTGTCTCCTGGGACATGGTTGAGATGCGCAGTCCGTTGGGTCGGTCTATAGATCCCTGTTCCAGCGGGATCTCCTCCGCCAGCGCCTTGAACAGGCTGGTTTTACCTGCACCATTGCGCCCGATGATGCCAGTGCGTTGGCCGCCACGTAGCACCAGGCTCGAGTCTTCGATCAGCGTCTGGTTGCCGCGCATCAGGGTGACGTTGTTCAGGGAAATCATGGCGACAGGCTGGGCAGGGTAGTGGGCCGAATCCGGGTGAAGTCAGTAAGCAAGGGAGGGGAGAGTACTTGGAATCTGCATGATTTTAAATAGCAGGGCGAAATCATTCGAATTGCGTTGGCAGGTAGGTTATTTTAATCGGGACTTCTACTTCCCAACAGCTTCTGCGGGAGAACAAGACCAATGCGATACATCAAAATTGGCACAGTTTTAGTCATCGTCCTTGTGGCAGTAAGCCTGCTCGTTCTCCGGATCACCGGCTTCGATCCGCCCTATCTCGATGCCCGCAGTGAGGAATTCGTGGAGCGAGGTCGCACAGGCTACCCGGGTCTGTGGCTGAGTGGTGAGGTGGTTGCTGAACCTGTCACTAACTGGGACTGGATTAATGAAGTGAATGACCCGGTTCGCGGTAATACAATCATGTTGGAGACGCGTACCTGGTATGGAATACCGCACTCGGTTGTTATCAATGCCTTGCCCCGTGGCAACGAACTGTACTTCAGCGGCAGTGAGCAGGACTTTCGGCTAGAGCGCAATTTTCCAGACTCAAAGCGCTGGTGGGCGAACATCGAGCGGGACCCTCGTGTACGCATGAAAATTGACGGCAGGATTTACGAGATGACAGTGGTCCACATGGCCAATCGCAACGAGATAATCGCGCTATTCGGCCGGGATCCGGTCACCCGAAGCATCGATGAGAATGGCGACGAGCAGATCACCGGTGTGCGACATTATTGGCGAGTGTATCAGCGCAATCTCCAGGATCATGGAGACGGTTGAGACAGCGCCAGCGATCAGATTACGCCCGGACACATGATGCAAAAACTTTCTCTCATCGCGCTGCTCGGCTCACTATGCCTGCCAGTTGCTGCATCAGCTCAGGGCGGGTTGGCAGCACTGCTCGGTGAAGGTGGAATGCTGATGCACGATCCTGCAGGCGAAGTGGTGGCGAGTCATGATCCTGATCGGGTGCTCGTGCCCGCCTCTATCGTAAAAATTCCACTCTCGCAGGTCGCCCTTGACGTGCTCGGCGAAGACTTCCGCTTCGAGACGCTGTTCTATATTAATGACGATAGAGATCTGTTGATCCGCGGCCTGGGAGATCCTTTCCTTGTATCTGAAGACATCGCGGTAATCGCTGAAGAATTGTCCGAGCGTGGTCTCCTGCAGGTCGGGCGCCTGGTCATGGATGATTCGGCCTTCGAGGTCAATCCGGACCTGCCGCTTGAGCTGAATGCGCGCGATCCCTATGCGGCGCGGGTCAGCGCGCTTTCCACGAACTTCAACACGGTAAACCTGGCCTGGGATGCCGACGGAAATGTTGTCTCGGCAGAAGCCCAGACGCCCCTCACTGCACTGGCGCGTGAACTGGCAGCCCAGCTTTCCGGTCGACAGAACGAGCGCATCAATCTTGGTGCAGATCCACAAGCAGGCTTGCAACAGGCACAACAGCTATTCGAGGCATTCATGGAAGAAGCGGGAATCACCGTCGCCGACTCCCGCTTCTATCATGAACAAGTCAACGATCAATGGGTGCTGTTTTATCGTCATCGCAGCGGCCGTTCCCTGCGCGAGATACTGGCGGGGATGCTGCGTTACTCCAACAACTTTATCGCTAACCAGATATTCCTGACCCTCGGCGCACAAGAATACGGTTATCCGGCTACGGTCACATCGTCACTTACTGTGCTGAGAGACGCGCTGGTCCGCCTCTACGGCGAAGGCTTCGGCACGGATCCGGGCCTGTTGATGATGACGGAGGGGTCGGGTCTGTCGCGGGAGCAACGGACATCCAGTACTGGGATGATGCGTATTCTCGAAAGTTTTCGACCCTATGCCGATCTGCTTCCGGACGTGGATGGCATCCTGCGTAAGAGCGGTACCCTGACAGGCGTCTATAACTATGCGGGCTATCTGCAGCGACCCGATGGGCTCTATCCTTTTGTCATCCTGACCAACCAGGACAGGAACAATCGGGACGAGGTGCTGCAGAGGCTGCGTGGCTACTGAAATCGCCGCCGCTGGATTGTTCACACCACGTTGCCTGCGCCTGTCACCGGGCCCTCCACCATTGCCCCAAAACACTTGAAACATTGTGTGTCAGCAGCCAACTCCGCAGGCGCCAGCTGCTAGAATCTGCCCCCTTCAAGGATGCAGTACACACGAGGAGTCCCGATTTGTCCCCAAAGAATGTGCCGTTTTGGAATGATTCCAGAACGTCCGTGCTGGCTAGCGTGCCAGCACTCGCCATGCTCGCTGTGCCAGCACAGCTGTCAGCACAGGAAACGCTGCAGGAAAGCCAGGTAGAGGCAAAGAGCTTTCGTGCGGTGCGGGTAGAGTCGGCGCCGGTACTCGATGGCGTGCTGGACGATGCCGTGTGGCAGCAGGCGCAACAGGTAAGGGATTTCCACCAGAGTCGTCCTGGCGATCATGCCGAGCCTTCGGAAGTAACCGAGCTCTATGTGGTGTACACCAGTGAAGCACTTTATGTTGCCGCGCGCATGTATGACAGCGAGCCCGACCTCATCGCTGCGCCAACCATCCGTCATGGCCAGGGGCTGCCATTCGATGATCGCCTGGTAATTATACTTGACCCCTTTAACCAGGGCCGGGCCGGCTACCGTTTCGAGACCAATCTCAACGGTGTGCGCCATGATTCACTCTATACGACGCCCACCTCGTTCAGTCTTAACTGGAATACCATCTGGGAAACCGCCACCAGTGTGGACGGTAATAGCTGGGTGGCAGAGGTCGAGATTCCATTCAAGTCACTGTCATTCGATCCGAACCTGGATACCTGGGGGTTCAATTTCGGACGTGGCATCCGTCGTCGTAACGAGGAAATGGCCTGGGTCTCGCTGGATCGCAACTACAACCCAACCATCATGGGAGAGATGTCTGGCATGGAAGACATGGACCAGGGTATTGGCCTGGACATCGTGCCCAGCTTTGCCGCTATACGTCAGCGCAACTTCAATCCCTCGGGCGCCGATGAAGACATGAATCCTTCACTGGATGCCTTCTACAGGTTGACGCCTTCATTGAATGCGGCGCTCACAGTGAACACGGACTTCTCCGCGGTAGAGGTGGATAACCGACAGGTGAACCTGACCCGCTTCAGCCTGTTCTTCCCCGAGCGGCGCGACTTCTTCAATAACGATTCGGACCTGTTTGATTTCGGTAATATCAGTGGCCTGTCCGGGGGCAACTCGGCGACATCCGGTGCCTCGCGGGAGAACGCCAGACCCTACTTCTCCCGCAAGCTCGGTCTCGCTGCCGATGGCTCCCCTGTGGATATCAATTACGGCGGACGTGTCAGTGGACGGGTGGGGCGATTCAATATCGGCACCCTGGCGATTCGTCAGGACGAGTATCAGGGCGTTGCCGCTTCCGATCTGTTCATCACGCGCATATCAGCCAATGTGCTCGAAGACTCCCGGGTCGGGTTCATCTATACAGACGGTGATCCCACCTCGAACCTGGATAACAGCGTGGCCGGTCTGGACTTCCAGTACATCAATAACCAATTACCCAACGGGCGCAGAATGGCGGGCACTGTATTCTTTCAACAGTCCGACACACCGGGTCTGAATGGTGACGATGCATCCTGGGGCGTAGGCCTGCAATACCCGGCGAGTGCAGGGTTCCGTACGCGGTTTGCCTATAAAGTGGTTGAAGAGAATTTCAATCCTTCCATGGGCTTTGTTAACCGTTCCAATATCGAAGATTTCACCGCAGATGTCGGCTACACCCATTTCTTCGAGAGTGGTCCGTTCCAGAGTCTGTTCGGTGGCATCGACTACCAGCGCATCGACGTGATCGATGATGGTTTGCAATCCGAGGTGGTCGCGTTCCGCCTGGCCGAGCTGGAAAACAATTCACGGGACAGCATCGCCCTCAATCACTTCACCAGCAAGGAAGTAGTGCGCAATGCCTTCCCGATTTTCCGCCAGCCCGGAAATGAAGTGTATATTCAACCGGGCGCCTATGACTTCGGGGAAACCGAAGTTCGCTTCAACACGGCGGGCCAGCGCGAGTTCTCCGGTGGTATTACTTACCGCACCGGTGATTTCTTCAATGGTGAGCGGGTCAACATCAGCGGCAGCTTCAGCTGGAACCAGTCCCGCTATTTCGTTGCTTCCATCAACTACGACTGGAACGACATCGAATTACCACAGGGTAATTTCACTACCCGCCTGAGCAGCGTCAATACACAGGTGGCGTTTTCACCAACCCTGTACTGGATCACCCTGGCGCAGTACGACAACATCTCTGAGGAGATCGGTATCAATACGCGCCTGCAATGGATTCCTCGAGCCGGGCAGGAAGGCTTTATCGTGTTGAATTATGGTCTGCAGGACTACGACATGAACAACAGGTTTCAGACGGCCTCGTCTGACATCAGCGTGAAGTTTCGGTATACCTTCCGTTTCTAGGGCTCGATCGAGCTATTAATTACGGCTCATCAGGGACTTTGTGTAACTGCGATCAGGCTCGGATTGCTGGCAGGCTTGTTGAGCCCATCTACGGGCTGTGGCCGTGCCGGCCAGCGGGAAAATAGGGACAGATTTATTTTTTTAAAAATAAATCTGTCCCTATTTTCTCGTTCGAAGAAGACTTCGATGGCTCGGTTGTCACTGCACGAGCGGCTGTGGGGCGGCAACCCTGCCGCCGCGCAGTCGCGCTCGAAGGCACTGAAGAATACGACCTGGCAAAGTAAAAAAAGCAGGCATCGGTGGAGCTGCAAAAAAGAAGGGCCGGTGACTCGCGAGTCACCGGCCCTTGGAGCAGTTTAGATACTGCTATTAGTTACAGCGCTGGGACTGAATGCGTCGAGGAAGTTCCAGGGGGTTCGCCTGGACCAGGCCTTCACTGGCGAGTTGGTCGTAGGCCGCCTGTTGCAGCATGCCCACCTGCTCCCGCGACATGCCCAGCTCATAACCGGAGCACTCGTTCTCGCCCAGTGAACGCGGATCGCGGCCGGTGACATTGCCGAATACCACGAGCGCCTCGAGATAGTAGCCATAGGCACTGGCGTGATAGTGGTCATAGGTCCACAGGTCGACCTTTTCGAAGTCGATGCCGTCATAGGGATTGGGGTCGGCCAGGCCCAGGGCCATGGCCCGACTCCAGGCTTCACCGACAGCATTCACCTTGGTGCCGGTTGCTTCAGCGGCGAGGTCGTAGCCGGCGCGGATATCCAGCGCCATCTGCTCGATGGGTTGGCCAGTCCAGGGCCGATCCGGCAGGTAGGTCTGATCGGCGCGCGACCAGGTGGCCGTCAGGTACACGTCGACATCGGGATTCTTGCTGCGCAGGAAGTCGGTCATGGCGGTAGCTGTTTCAACCAGGGTATCTGGATTGCCCGGAGCATTGGCATCCAGCGTGCTGTAGCCGTGCATGACCACATTGTCCCAGGGGCGGCGGCCGATGATGGCCAGCTTGTTCTCAAGGTGGTAATCGATGCCCACTCCCGGTCGGGTTTCCAGATAGACGTCATAGTCGAGTCCGGCCTGGTCAGCGAATGACTTGAACAGGGCGGGCACACCACCAATCCCCTCGCTATTGAGATCGGTCACGGTGTCCGGGCGATAGTGGCGTACCGGGGAACCCCAACCGAAGGTAAAGCTGTTACCAATGAACAGGATATCTTCCGCGATGGCTTGGGAGGTGCCGAGTAAGAGCCCGAGGCTGATGATGAACTTGTTGCATGTTTTCATGATGCGATTCCGTTTTCTTGTTTGAGTGATTGGATACTTTCGCCTTTGCCTGAATTATTCCAGGCCGAAGACAAACAGGGTCTGGCCGCCAATGATGGCTACCCGTTGCTTGCCATCCACAGCAAAGCCCATGGGGTTGGTTCGGATATGGGCGCCGGTGTTAAAGAACCACAGCGGATCACCTTCTTCGGCATCCAGGGCGAAAAAATTGCCTTCGTTACTGGAGCCGAACACGAGGCCGCCAGCCGTTGCCATAACTCCGGACCACAGTGGCGTCTGCAGTTCGAATTCCCATTGCTGCTCACCGGTCATGACGTCGAGGGCGAGAATCGCTCCGGACGCATCATCGCCATCCAGTGGCTGTTCGCCACCGCCGAGGAAGGGCATACCGGGCTCATAGTCCACATCGGCCTTGAAATAGATTGCACCCATGCGGCGGTTTGGTACGAAGAGTTGTTCGGTGTCAGGATTGTAGGACGGTGAGAACCAGTTGGTGGCACCCTGCAGGCTCGGCCACACGAGATTTCCCTTGCGAGTCGGTTCCGTGTTGGGAATGACGATGGGCCGACCGTTGTCATCGATGCCTTCGGCCCAGGTCTGGTAGGAATACTCCTCGCCTAACAGGAATTCTCCGGTTTCCCGATCCAGCAAATAATAGAAGGCATTGCGATTGGCCAACGCCAACAGTTTGCGCTCTTGGCCCTCGAATTCACCATCCACCAGCACTGGAATCTGGTTTGCGTCCCAGTCGTGTGTGTCATGGGGTGTGAACTGGAAATGCCATTGCATCGCGCCGGTGTCCGGGTCGAGGGCCAGTACGGCGCAGGTAAACAGGTTGTCGCCGGGGCGCAGGTCACCGTTCCAGTCGGGTGCCGGGTTGCCCGTGGTCCAGTACAGCAGATCCAGCTCCGGATCGTAGGAGCCGGTGAGCCAGGTTGAGCCGCCGCCGGTCTCCCAGTCGTCGCCCTGCCAGGTCTCGCTGCCGGGCTCACCGGGAGCGGGGACGGTGTAGGTCCGCCATACACGGTCACCGGTTTCCGCATCATAGGCATCGACGAAGGCGCGCACACCGGCCTCGGCACCACTTACCCCCACGATGATCTTGTCTTCCAGTGCCAGTGGCGCCAGGGTTAAGGAAAAGCCCAGCGCATTGTCGGCGACCTCTGTTTCCCAGCGCACGGCGCCAGTTCCCGCATCCAGTGCGAACAGTCGCCCATCGAGCGTGGCCACGTAGACCTTGTCGTTCAACAGTGCCGCACCGCGGTTGATGCGAGGAAAGCCGATATTCAATACCTCGTTATTAATATCCGGCACGAAGTGCCATAGCAGTCGTCCACTGGCGGCATCGATGGCGCTCACGCTACTGGGGGATTCGGTGAGGTACATGACGCCGTTGTGTACCAGCGGTGTGGATTCCTGCAGCGCTGCACCACTGATACCGGTGGGTTGCATCTGGTAGGCCCAGATGACCTTCAACTGGTCGACGTTGTTGGTGTTGATCTGGCTCAGTGGTGAAAACCGCTCCGACCTGTAGCCGCCTGAGTAGGAGAGCCAGTCATTGCCATTGGCCTCGTCATTGAGCAGGGCAGAGTAAGGTACGTCTGCAATAGACTGAACCGAAAGCAGGCAGAGTGTAAGCAGTGCTGCGATGTGATCTTTATTCATGTGGCTCCTCACTTCAGGCTCATCAAATAGGAAACCACATCATCGATCTGCTGTGGAGAGAAAACAGAGTCATAGCCGGGCATGAAGGAGTGGCCCAGGGCTTTGTCGTAGCTGATAAGGTCCTGCTTGACGAAAGAGTAGTATTCCCCCGTCAGGTCGCGCATCTGCACGGTGAACGCATCTTCGTTTACCCGCATGCCTTCGTAGGTCCCGTATTCGGACACGATGCGTACTGTCAGGAATGCGTTCAATGAACCACGGAACCGATCCACGATCCTGGGTTGTTCGGCACCGGGATTGATGAGGGAACGCCGCAGGTATTCGAGATTGCGCCGTTGGCCCACCTGGCTGAGTTCCGGACCGATACCGGTGCCGACTCCCTTGATGATGTGGCAGCTGGCGCAGTTGCCATTGTTATAGGCCAGCTCGCCGGCGGCCGGGTCGCCGGGCATTTCCTCAGGCGGTAACTGGCCGAGGCTGCGCACGTAGGCGGCGACGTCTGGTCCGTCATCCCCGCGCAGCTGGCGTGAGCCGGGCATGCCGGTGCCCGGAATGCCGCCAAGAATGATGGACACCAGGGTGTCGTCATCCGGGGCATGGATCAGGGTGGGCCGTTTCAGGCTGGGGCCTTCGCCGCCTTCACCCAGCATGCCATGGCAGCGGGCACATAGGGTACGGTAGAGGGTCTCGCCGTTCTCCAGATCCTGGCCCTGGACCAGCGAACTCGCCAGCAGGCACAGTCCCAACAGGAGGGAGGAGAATCGATACTTGGGGTAGGCCATGGTCGTTTCCCGCTAATTATTATTGGATTCAAAGGCTTCCGGGAGTGAAAGTCTCGCAGAACTGGCCGTGAATATACAGCAAATGCGGCCAGAAACAGGGCTGAAGCGGTGCAGAATCCACACCGTGGAGGATCCGGAGATCATGCCGCGCAGCGCGTCAGGCGGTTTCTGTTCTCAAGTGAGTCCAATAGGTTTACCCTCAGGAGCTAGTCCAATTCCGAGGGAGAGCTGCCATGTCAGAAAAAGAGTCGCAGGAGACTGCGCAAAAACAGAGACGTACCGTTCCCGTCGAAGCCGTAGAAATCTACAACCAGTACATCCACGGCGAGATCAGTCGGCGAAAATTCCTCAGCGGCGTGAAGAAGTTTGCCGTTGCCGGCCTGAGTGCGACGGCGATAGTGGAAGCCTTGATGCCTGATTATGCCCTGGGTCAGCAGATCCGGCGCGATGACGAGCGCATCACGGCCAGCTACGAAACCATTCCCTCACCCGACGGCCATGGTTACGTGCGTGGTTATCTTGTTCGACCCTACAGCGCCGACAGTCGTAGTGAAACGCCGTCGCAATTGCCAGGCATTATTGTCGTGCATGAGAATCGCGGCCTGAATCCCCACACCGAAGACGTGGCCCGCCGCTTTGCCCTGGAAAACTTCATGGCTTTCGCGCCCGATGTGCTGACGTCAGTAGGTGGGTATCCGGGGGACGACTATCGAGGCGGTCAACTATTCCGGGAACTCGATGGTGACAGGCGCTTTGAAGATATCGTGGCCAGTGCCCTGTGGCTGAAGAACAGGCCGGACTGCACTGGCAAGATCGGCATCACGGGTTTCTGCTACGGTGGCAGTGTGTCCAACCAGATGGCTGTGCGCCTTGGTGACCAGTTGGCGGCTGCAGTGCCATTCTATGGTGGCGGCGCAGCAGCCAGTGAAGTGCCCAATATCAGCGCTGCGGTCATGGTGCAGCACGGTGAGCTGGATACACGCCTGGTGGACGCATGGCCGGAGTACGAGGCAGCCCTGCGAGCCAACAACGTGACCTATGAGGGCCACATCTATCCCGGTTCCATGCACGGTTTCTTCAATGATGCGACGCCGGAACGTTACAACGAGGAAGCCGCCACCCTGGCATGGCGACGCACTATCGATTGGTTTAATCGCTACGTGAGGAACTAGAGGAGTCTGGGCAGTATGACAGTACTGCCCTGGCTATCCTGTGAGGCGAGCGATTCACTACTCACTTCTCTCGCTTCACTCACTTCAGACACGTTGAAGGCGACCGGTTCTCTCGCTTGTCTGTGATTTGTTGCCAGTACACTTTGATCAAGATACTCTTGCGACATGATTATCGATATCCACACCCACGCCTATACACGTCGCTGGCTTGAAATCCTGAAAGAGCAGGGCGGCGATTATCATTTAAAAACCCGCCCCGATGGCCATGAGGAAATTTACCGTGGTGAAACACCGGTAGCCTTTCCACAGCCTGGTCACTTCGATTATGCCTTGCGAATCAAGATGATGGATGAGGCTGGTATCGACATGTCGGTCGTGTCCCTCACCTGTCCCAATGTCTATTGGGGAACAGAAGAGGTCAGCTGCATGGCGGCCAGGGAATCCAATGACACCATGGCTGAAGCACAGGCCACCTATCCTGACCGTATACGCTGGTTCACGTCCTTGCCCTGGCAATATCCAGACAAGGCGGTAGAGGAACTGGAACGCAGCTGCGCCAACGGCGCCGCAGGGGTCATGGTATTGGCCAATATCGATGGCATGAGCCTGAATGATGAATTCTTTGCGCCAATCTGGCAGGCCATTGATGACAGGGGCTTGCCGGTGCTGTTGCATCCAACGGACCCTCCCGGTGCCAAGGTGATGGATATGGGCGAGTTCGACCTCAGTTGGTCAGTGGGCTTCATGTTCGACACGACACTGGCTGTCACCCGTATGATCTTCGATGGATTCTTCGATAAGTACCCGAACCTCAAGCTCATCGCTTCCCACGGTGGTGCAGCCCTGTCGTTCCTGGTGGGTCGATTTGAGAAAGGTGATGAAGTAGAACTCCCGCAGCGGCGCAAGATGCAGAGAAAGCCCACCGACTACCTGCGCCACATCTACTATGATTGCATCACCTATGATCCACGTGCCCTCAACTACCTGATCTCCATCGTCGGTAGTGATCGGGTCATGTTCGGTACGGATTGGCCGCACCAGGTATATGACATAAAAGGCGCGAAGGCCAATACTGAAGCCTTGCCAAATAAAGATTGTGAGGCAATCAGGCAACTCAATGCCAAACGAATATTCGGTTTCTAGAATCGGCACTCGTCTGTATCCGGGATGAGAGAGATTAGTCCTGGATAGCGCAATCCAATAAGAATAATAAGCAGGAGTAAGGCACTTGGCTGAATCCGGAGTGAAGTTTGCTTCCCGTTGGGGGTTTATTCTCGCCGCAATGGGCAGCGCGGTAGGCCTGGGGAATATCTGGCGATTCACGTTCATGGCCGGCGAGAACGGTGGCGGCGCCTTCATCTTCTTCTATTTTCTGTTCATCGTTTTTCTCGGCATACCCTGTGTTATGGCCATGATTACTATCGGTCGTCGCGGGGGGCGTAGTCCTGCAGGCAGCACTCACGCACTTGCCGTCGCCGAGGGCCGCAGTGAGAACTGGAAATACCTGGGCTGGATTGCCATCACCATCGCCTTCCTGGCGCTCACCTTTTTCAGTGTTGTTGCTGGCTGGGTGCTCGCCTATTTGCCCAAGGCGTTGTCAGGTGCCTTTGCCGGCATCAGCGCAGAAGAATCGATACAGATGTTTAATGAGGTACAGGCGTCTGTATTCGGCATGACATTCTGGCATGGAGTCTTCATGGTGTTGACCATGTGGGTCGTCATGCGAGGCGTGCAGAACGGGTTGGAGAAGACCGTAAAGGTCATGATGCCCGCCCTGTTTCTTATTCTGTTACTGCTGGTTGTCTATGCCGCGTTCACGGGTGATTTCGGTGCCGCGCTTGGCTTCATGTTTGTTCCGGATTTTAGTCGGGTCGACAACGATGTGGTGTTGCTCGCTCTCGGCCAGGCCTTCTTCTCACTCAGTGTAGGTGGAGGCGGCATTATCAATTACGGCAGCTACCTCGACAAGGAGGCTTCAATTACCCGCTCGGCCTTCGCCATTGCTGGCGCCAATGTCTCCGTCGACATGCTGGCAGGACTGGCCATCTTTCCTATCGTATTTGCCTTCGCTCTGGAACCGGCGGCGGGGCCGGGCCTCCTGTTCGTAACCTTGCCGGTTGCCCTGGGCCAGATGCCGGGTGGTTCCCTGGTTGGTGCGCTATTCCTGTTGTTGGTGCTCTTCGCCGCTTTGAGTACTTCAATATCGATGCTGGAATCCACGGTATCACGGCTGGTTGAAAGGCCTGGTGCCACCCGTGTGAGAATGACATTGCTGGCGGGTGGGCTGGCGTGGTTTATTGGCCTGGGATCGGTGTTCTCTCACAACATCTGGTCTGATTTCATGCCCTTGAATTTCATTCCCATGTTCGAAGGTTCTACGATCTTCCGCATCATCGATTTCTTTGTGGTGAATAACCTGATCCTGGTGAGTGCTTTCTTTATTACGGTCTTCGTTGGCTGGGTGATGTCGACGGATGCAACGCGGGAAGAGTTGGGATTGGGTGATACGCTCGGCTACCGTTGCTGGCTTTTCGTCATGCGCTTCCTCGCGCCAGTGGCGATTGTCCTCGTGGCTGCGGTGACGATTCTGAGTTACTAAGTCTGTTCTTCAGGCTCTGCGAGGGGGAGTCAGGGGTCTTCCAGCCGTCGACCCTGGCAGGCGGAGCCATTGAGCGCCGTTACCCGCAGCAGGTTTACCTCCAGCGAGCCAAAGGCATTCATGTCGCTGCAGCGCACATGGGTGAAACGCAGGTCCAGTTCATCGCCGCGACCGATACCGGAATTAAGCAGCAGGGGACGTACATCATACAGTGACCCGTTGCGGGCGAGACTGAGTTCCCGCAGATTGATCAGGCCAGCGAGGGCGCTTACGTCGCTGATCTGGTTGTTCTCCAGCCGCAGAACCTCGATAGCATGCAGGCGGCGCAGGGGAGAGATATCGTCGATCTGGTTGTTGCTGATATCCAGGTACTGCAGGTCCAGCATGCCGTTCAGTGGACCGATATTTTGAATAGCGTTGTCGTTGAGACTCAGCTGTTGCATGCTGGGCATGGCGGCCAGAGCGCTGATGTCTTCGATGCGATTGCCGTGGGCCCACAGCAGAATCATGTCGCGCATGTTCGCCAGGGGCGCCAGATCTTCGATCTGGTTGTCATAGATGCGCAGGTGGGTGAGTTTGGTCATGCCTGCCAGGGGGCTGATGTCCTTGATGCTGTTCAGGTGAATGCGCAGCAGGCGCATCTCGGTAAGTCCGGCCAGTGGGCTCAGGTCGGTAATGCCGTTGAAGACCACGTTCGGGTCGCGACCATCGTTGTAGTTCAGGTAGTGCTGTAGCTGATAGGGATAGAGCCCGTGCACCTGCAATCTGCGCAGCCTGGTCAGGCCTGCGAGCGGCTCAAGTTCCGAGATCGGGTTCTCGCTGACGATAAGCTCCTCAAGATTGCTCAACTCGCGCAGCGGCCCAAGATCGCTGAACCAGTTCGTATGCAGGTTCAAGTTGCGCAACCTTGTCAGGCTGCGAAGCGGACCGATATCGGTAATGAGGCGATTGATCAGGTGCAGGCTGGTAAGCCCGGTAAGATTTTGAATGCCGTCCAGGCTTTCGAAAGGCTTCTGCGGCGAGGGCCGCAGGGTGCCACCGTAAACCACGCGCTCGATGCGGGTGCCGACGATGAGTTGCGCCAGAGATGCCGCCTGGCCACAGCTCAAGGCGTCTTGTGGGCCTATTCCGATGGCTTCATGGACGACCTCTGCCAGATCAGGGTCGGCGAAGCTGACGATGGCGTCCGCCGAAAAATCACGGCAATGCTCGGTGGGTGACAGAACGGCTTGTGCCGGGGCCAGTGGGCTCAGTGTCGTTGCCAGTAGCGCAACCATCAGGGTGGGCAGGCGCCGTTTAAGCCCGGGCTTTGTCGAAGGTTTCATGAGCGCTTTCATGGGCACTTTCATTACAAATTGCATGACAAAATGCATGAGTCGATCCTTCTTCTGTTTTGAGTCGCGGACTTTTCCTTAGTCGGAAAACTGTAACTCGGCAATAGCGAGCCCACTTTCTCCCGCGTAAGAGTACAGCAAGTAGGTCTTCCCTCCTTCCTGGTAGATGGCCGGATCCCGTAACTGGTTTACCCGCTCATCGATGTGCCCACGACGGGACGGTTCGACCGGTAAGCCGGCACCCTCCCATGCCATTTCAGGGCGCAGTATCTCTACCGGTTCCGTTGCGCGCCATTGCTGCCAGTCGCCACTCAACTCGATGGTGCTGAGGAAGATCCGTTCCGGCGCATGGCCAGCCTGGGTATAGAACACATACAGTTGATTGTCGCGGATCATCAGGGCGGAATGACGCATGTTGTCATTAAATAACTGCGGGCCTTCCTCGAAATTGCCCAGGCCATTCTGTGAGCGATAGAGATAACCCGGCATCGCCATAGCGAAGTAAGCGTCATCGTGTTTGATGACGCGGAAGTAGGGGCGACCCAATTCTTCTTCCCGACCCTCGAAGAGAATACCGTCAGTGGAAACAGCATGGCGGGTGAACTGCCGGCCTTCGCCGCGACCGTGCAGATACATCACGATCTGTTGCAGATCTTCCCGCACGTGGACATCGGGCGAGGCGATATGCGCGTACAGCGCCGCCGACTGTCCAGGTGCCAGGGAACAGGGTGGGCAGGTGGTGGGAAAGTGAGATTGCTCGAGTGTCAGGGTGCCGGGGGTATGCACGGTCCATGGCCCGGTTACCGAATCGGCATAGGCCATGCGGATGTATTCGCCACGGTGATCGGCGAAGTAGAGGTAGTACTGGCCTAGAGGATTCTCAACCCACTGGGGGACCTTGATCAGGGAAGGCCCCTGAATATTGCCGCCCATGCGGGTATCCAGCTCCGGCGTGATAATGGGGCCGCCGGCGAGCCGGGTAACGGAGACTGTGGGCGGCTCTGATGCCTGCGAAGCCGCACTGAGCAGCGCGAGGAATGCGCCAAGAATCGGGAGTATTTTCATTATTTTCATGGTGTTGTGCCGGGCCTTCCGGGACGGATTGTTAGTGTTATTCTGTTGGCATTGTAGTGGGACTCCCCGGTCCTGTCTGCCCCTCACACTGTGCTGCATTGCCAAACACCAGTGATCAAATTACCCTGAGCCCATCGAAGCAAGAGAATCCGGGAGTACGAGGCAATCATGGCTGAGCAAAAAACGACAGACGAAAACATCGCAGAGCAAACGAACAGCGGGCGCCGTCGGGTCCTGACGGGACTGGGTGCTGGCCTGGGTATCGCCGCGGCCGCCGGATTCATGCCCGGGCGATTGTCAGCCCAGAGTAATGTGCGCGAGGCGGAGGTGCTGATCATCGGCGGGGGTATCGCCGGAGCATCCACTGCCTTCCACCTGGCAGAGCAGGGCGTGGACGTGCTGCTACTCGAGCGCGGCGAGATCGCCTCGGAAGCATCCGGCGTCAACATGGGCGGCCTGGGGGGTAGCGGTTGGGGCAATAATCCCGACCTGCTGTCCTACCTCACAGCCGGCAGCGTGGAGATCTTTAAGCGCATGCAGATCGATCTTGGCTACGACATCGAGTTTCGCTTGTCTGGAACGCTCACGGCTATTCACACGGCGGCACACTATGAATACTGCCAGGATCAGGTGACCAATCTGCGCGCCCGGGGTTACGAGGAAGAATTGCTGTCGGCGCGGGAGGCCCTGGCGCTGGAACCGGAAGCGAATAGTGCGCTGCCGGGGTATGTTTACCGGCCGCAACGGGGACAGGCGGATCCGGTCAAGACTACTCGCGCCTTCGCCCACGCGGCGGAAGTCGCCGGTGCCACGATTCGCACCGGCGAAAACGTGGTCGGCATTACGCCGCGGAGCCAGGGTGGCTACGCCGTTCGAACCGAGTCTGGTGAGTTCCGCTGCCAGACCCTGGTGCTGGCCACCGGAGCCTGGTGTGATCCCGTCGGTAGTATGCTTGGACTTAAGATACCTGTCGTTCCAGTAAGAGGCATGATGTGGGCCACCGCCAGTGTGCCACCCAGCGTATTTCAGACAATCGGTTCTGCGGAATCCAGCTACGCCTGGAGCATCGATAACGGCAGCGACGCGGTGACACCACCCAATCTCACGCACAAGAACGGGCGTCGCACCATTCGCCATCTTTACGGCCGCCAGCGCAGGAATGGCGAGATCATCTTCGGTGGGGACCGCGAGAGCCTCGCCTACGACAAGTCGATCAATCAGTCGGGCATCGAGGTGAATCGCGGCCATGCCGCCGAGGTTATCCCCCTGGTTGCCAGCCTGCCCATCGCCCGCACCTGGTCCGGGCTGATGCCTTTCTCGCTGGACGGTGCGCCGATCATCGGCAAGATACCAATGCGCGACAACCTGTTCATCGTGAGTGGCTTGTCGTCATCCGGGTTCGGGCGTGGACCCATGGCGGGAAAGCTGACGGCAGACTTTATCCGTACCGGACAGATGACCACAGTATTGCAGGAATCCGACCCGGGGCGCTGCGTGGTCGAAGCCTGATCGAATCGGCTAATCGAATGGCCTAATCGATCTGGAAGCGGATACCCAGCTTCTCTTCTGACAGGGCCCAGAGCTGGTCACACAGCGCCCTGTCAGAAGCCTTCGGAGGCAGGGGCACGCGGCCCGGCGGCCCACCCCGTTCTTCCTTGCCCGTGGGGCCGATGAAGTCGCCGGCATTCACATCGGGATGCAGTGCACCGTAGAGAGTAGGCTCAGCACCCTGCGCCGGCTTCGACATGCCCATGATGGGCGCGACGATGGGTGCCAGCAGGTTCATGGGAAAGGGCACATAGCGACCGAGATCGGTATTCGATATGCCCGGATGCACCACCACGGCCTTGATCTTCCTGCCCGCTTTTTCCAGCCGGTCCTTCAATGCCATGGTGAACAGGATATTGGCGAATTTACTCTGGCTGTAGGCCACCATGCCGGTCAGGCCGAACAGTTTGAAACCTTCCTCGTAGTTACCCTCGAAGTTGAGGTTGTCGAAGTAGATGTCTGCCCATTCCCGCTTGCCTGCGAGGCTCGACACATTGATGATGCGCGTCTCGACTTCCTGATCCAGCTTGTCGATCAATAGGGACGTCAGGTAGAAATGCCCGATGTGATTGGCGTCAAACTGCAGTTCCAATCCGTTCGCGGTGATGGTGTAGGGCGGACCCATCACGCCGGCGTTGTTCACCAGCAGGTTCAGGTGACGATAGCGATTGCCGAAGGCTGCGGCAAAATCCCTGATGCTCTGGCGATCGACCAGGTCCAGGGGAATGAAGTCGAGTTTCGCTGCGGGATTCTTTGCCCTGATCTTCTCCATGGCAGCGCTGGCTTTGTCTTCGCTGCGACAGGCCAGCACCACGGTAAAGCCTTCACCAGCCAGCCCTCTGGCTGTCTCCAGGCCAAGCCCGGTATTGGCGCCCGTCACTACTGCGATTGCATTCTGGTCCATGGCTTCGTCCTGACTGGAAAAAGGCCTGGAGAAGCCGATCGCTCCAGGGCTTCAGGGTTCAATGACCTTCAGTCTTTAATGACCTTCAGGTTTTAATGAATAGTGTAGCGATACTTATTGCAGGCTCTCGTAAATCAGATCCCGTGCGGTCTCATTAAAGTTAGAGGCACCGGGGCGACGCGGCCCCTGGGCCTGAATCATGTTGAGCCAGAACATATTGTTCACGGGATCAACCCAGAACGAGGTGCCAGCAGCACCGGCCCAGTTATAGACGCCAGGTGCGGCAGGCGAGCCGGCGGCTTCAGGCTCATAGGTCACGGCGAAATCCACACCGAAGCCTACGCCGGGATTGCCAACACCTCCCAGCGCGCGGCTCATGTCTTCCTCGCCGGTCAGGCTGTCGGTGCGCATGATCCGTATCGATTCCGGTGTCAGTATGCGAGCACCTTCCAGCTCGCCCTCATTGACCAGCATCTGGGCGAAACGTGCATAGTCGTGAGTGGAGGACACGAGCCCACCTCCACCGGACTCCAGTCGGGTCGGGTCGAGGTAGCTCGGGCGATCGCTGCGATGGGGCTGCTGCGCCAGGCGCTGCCGTTCCCGATCCCAATAGTGCACCTCGGCAAAACGCTCGCGATCCTCTGCCGCGACATAGAAACGGGTATCCATCATGTCCAGGGGCTCGAATATCTCCGTGCGGAGATACTCGCCGAAAGGCATGCCAGAGATCTTCTGAACGATATAGCCCTGTATGTCTACCGCGATGGAGTAGTACCAGTATTCACCAGGCTGGCTCATAAGTGGGATACCTGCCACTTTTTCGACCAGTTCGTCGAGGTTGCGCGAGGCCAGTACACCCTGATCCCGGAATGCGGTGTTGACCGGGTCGCTGCCGCCAAGGCCATACCCAAAACCGGCGGTGTGGTTCAGCAGCTCGCGCATGGTGGGCTGGCGGTGCAGCGGCTCCAGCTCGACATTGCCATCGTCATCGTAGTCCACCATCACTTGCAGGTCGGCAAACTCCGGAATGAACTTGCTGATGGGGTCATCGAATTCCCAGTGGCCTTGCTCCCAGAGTTTCATCAGGGCGACACCGGTGACCGGCTTGCTCATGGAGTAGATGCGGAACAGGGAGTCCTCGGTCATTGCCGCCTGGTCGTCGAGGCGGGCAATGCCGGCATGCTTGAAGGTGGCGACCTTACCGTCTTTGGCCAGCAGCCAGACCATACCAGCCACATCCTGGTTTGCCACGGCTTCCTGCATGGCTGCATCCAGTTGCTCTATGCCGGCCTGACTGAAACCGGCGGCTCTGGCGCCATCTTCCCGCTGCGGCCAGGACTCTGCGGCAAAGACGCTGACACTGAGCAGCGCCGCCAGCAGGAAAGAGAGAGTATTCAGTAGTGGAACCGGGCTTCGGGTTTTCCGGGTTGTAGGGATCATGAGGGCAATTCCTGAGTTATTGATCTTGTTAGCTGTTTTCTTTTTACGAGGGCCAAACACCCTATATCAACTCTGGGACAGCAGTCTACACCAAAATATTTACGGGCGGTTGTCACTGCCGGGTTAGCGTAGGAGAATCCCGGGAAGGGAGATCAATTACTATCGAATTCAAGAGGTAAGCCATGCGGGCTGTGAACGAATCAAACCGGGTGAACCCGGGAGCCAACAGGGCGGGCCGCGCGATCGCAGCCTGCCTGGCACTGTTTTTGTGCATACCATCCATGGCGCAGCAACCGCCGGTAATCGCGGACCTTGTCGCCGATGCCACGGCGATGGACGGCTATTTCCCTCTTTACTGGGATGACAATTCGGGCAAGTTGTTCTGGGAGATCGACAAGCTCGATACCGAATTCCTGTACCAGGTTTCCATGGGTTCCGGGCTCGGTTCCAATCCGATCGGCATAGACCGCGGTCAGCTGCGAGGTACCTATGTGTTGTCCGCTCAGCGTGTGGGACCAAGAGTCCTGTTGATTGAGCCCAACTACCGCTATCGCGCCAGCAGTGACAACGAGCTGGAGCGGCAGGCAGTAGAAGATGCCTTCGCGCCGTCGGTGATCTGGGGTTTCGACATCGTGGCCGTGGAGGATGCCAGTGTGTTGGTGGACGCCACGGATTTCTTTCTAAGGGATGCCCGCGACGTCATCGGCACCCTGGCGAACAGCAACCAGGGCAATTTTTCTCTCGATAAATCCCGCAGCGCCCTCTATCTGGAAAACACACGGGCATTCCCCGAGAACGTGGAAGTCGAGGCCATGCTCACCTTCACCAGCAACAGGCCGGGTAGCCTGGTTAATGGGGTGGCAGCCACCGGTAATGCAGTGACCCTGCGCCAACATCACTCTATCGTGAAACTGCCGGATGACAACTACAAGCCGCGACTTGCCGATCCGCGCATCGGCACTATCGGTCCCACTATCCAGGATTATGGCACCGATATCGACCAGGGCATGGCCATTCACCTTGTCGGGCGCCATCGTCTGGAGAAGAGAAATCCGGACCTGGCCCGCTCGGAAGCCATCGAACCTATTGTCTACTACGTGGATTCCGGTACACCGGAACCCATCAAGAGTGCCCTGATCGAAGGCGCGTCATGGTGGAACCAGGCCTTCGAGGCGGCTGGCTTCATCGATGCCTTCCAGGTGCGCGAGTTACCCGCCGGTGCCGATCCACAGGACGTGCGTTATAACATGATCCACTGGACCCACCGACGCACCCGGGGTTATTCCTACGGCGGCTCGGTCATGGACCCGCGTACCGGGGAGATCATCAAGGGCAATGTGAACCTGGGCAGTTTGAGACTGCGCCAGGATTACCTGCATGGGCAGGGGCTGCTGCCAGCCTTCGATTACCTGTCGGAAGTAACCCTGGGTTCAAGCGCCTCAATCAACATGGCCCTGGACAGGGTGCGTCAACTGTCCGCGCATGAGGTAGGCCACACCATTGGCTTCCCGCATAACTACCTGGCCAGTGCCTACGGCCGCGAGAGTGTCATGGACTACCCCGCGCCGCTGGTGGAAATCACGGAGGACGGCGAACTCGATCTTTCCAACGCCTACATACAGCGCATCGGTGAGTACGACAAGCTGGCAGTACGCTACGCCTATGAGCAGTTTCCTGAAGCGGCGGATGAAGCAGAGGAGTTGGCACGCATCGTCCAGGAAAGCCTGGATAGTGGACTGCTCTTCATGGCCCATAACAACAATAACTTTGTTGGGGCGGGTCACCAGTTTGCCAGCGTGTGGGACAACGGTTCGAATCTCGTCGACCACCTCAAGCATGAAATAGAAGTACGTCGCATCGGGCTGGAAACCTTCGGCGAAGCCGTGATTCGCAATGGCGAGCCCCTGTCTGACCTTGAGAGTGTCTTGCTTCCTTTATACATGCATCACCGTTTTCAACTGAACTCGGCGGCACAGAGCATCGGTGGTGCCGATTACCGCTATGCGCTACGCGGTGATGGACAGATTCCTTTTAGCATCATCGAGGGAGAAGAGCAGAGAGATGCCCTGGAGACGGTGCTCTCTACATTGACCGTGGACTTTCTAGCGCTACCCGACAGCATTCTGCAGAAGCTGCCTCCCGCCGCTTACCGGCATACCCAGCACGAGCCCTTCCCCGGTCGTACCGGCTTGTTGTTTGATCCGCTGGGTGCGGCAGAAGGTTCCGCGAGCCTGACAGTACAGCAGATACTGCATCCGGCCCGCATGGCACGCCTGGTCGCCTACGGCGCCCTGGGTGACTACCCGGACCTGGAGGAAGTGATCGATCGCCTGTTGGAAGTGAGTTGGCAGGCCGACGCGCCTGATAGCGAGTACGGTACCCAGTTGCTGCGGGTGATTCAGCGAGTCACCGCCGATGAGATGATGCGACAGGCGGTAAACGAAGACAGTTCGGGTGAGGTGCGCGCCGTGCTCAGCGATCGCCTGGCAGACCTGGCGACCCGTTTGGAAGGACAAAGGAATGCCAGCGCCCATGAGACTACAGTCGCGGCAGATATTCGCCGTTGGCAACAGAACCCGGCAGGCTTCAAGCCGGCGCCTGCCCTGCGCTTGCCCCCAGGCGACCCGATCTAGGCCCGGCCCGGACAAACAGGCCGAAGGCCTGTTTGTCTCGCCTGCCCAACCGGACGCATTACTCCGCAGTCCAGGTTGGATCGACTCTCATGCGGCGGTCAGCCATCCGCTAACCGTACTAGTAGTAATCCCCAAGATAATCGATCTTGCGATTGATCAGGCGCTCAATGCTCTTGAGCTGCTTGCTTTCATCCTGGCTCACCAGCGAGATTGCCTGACCCGCGGCGCCGGCTCGGCCGGTGCGCCCAATGCGATGCACATAGTCCTCGGGTACATGGGGAAGATCGAAATTGATCACCATGGCCAGCAAGTGGATATCAATGCCGCGGGCGGCAATATCGGTTGCCACGAGCACCTGGATCTTGTCTGACTTGAAGTCAGCCAGGGCCTTGGTGCGTTGTGCCTGGCTACGGTTGCCATGAATGGCTGCCGCGTTGATCTTGTCTTTCGCGAGACGCTTCACCAGCTTGTTAGCCCCGTGTTTGGTACGGGAAAACACCAGTACCTGTTCGGTGGTTTCCTGTATCAGCTCTACCAGCAGATCGGCCTTGAAATGCTTTTCAACTTTCCAGAGTCCCTGGGCAATCGCCTCGACGGTGGAGTTCCTAGGTGCCACGTCAATCTCTGTGGGATTGTTGCAAATAGAGTTTGCGAGCTTTCGGATCTCCTGGGAGAAGGTCGCCGAAAACATGAGGTTCTGTCGCTTCGATGGAATCAGTGCGATGATCTTGCGGATATCACGAATGAAGCCCATGTCCAGCATGCGGTCAGCCTCGTCGAGCACCAGGAGTTCGATATCCTTGAAGTTGACGGCTCCCTGCTGGTGCAAATCCAGAAGGCGACCGGGTGTGGCGACCAGCAGGTCAACACCTTGCTTCAAGGCGCCTATTTGCGGATTGATGTTTACCCCGCCAAACACCACGGCCGATTTGAGGTTTTCATACTTGCCGTAGGTGGTGATGCTGTCATGGACCTGTGCCGCCAGCTCGCGGGTAGGAGTGAGGATGAGTGCGCGTACGCTACCCGGACGCTTGCGCGTTTGTGGGCCGAGTCGCTGCAAAGTTGGTAACACAAAGCCGGCGGTCTTGCCGGTGCCGGTTTGTGCGGCTGCCATCACATCGCCTCCACTGAGGATAGCGGGTATGGCCTGGGCCTGGATAGGTGTCGGGATGGTGTAACCAGTTTGTTCTACCGCACGCAGCAGCGTGTCGGAAAGTCCGAGTGTTGCAAAAGTCATAAAGTTCTCAACTCGCCATAGAGGCGAAAAAATGCTCATTAGCCTGAGCGCCGGTTAGCGCGGCTGGAGCTTTTAAAAAAGTACCGCAAGGCACCCCCAAATCAGCAGTTGCTGTTGGGTGCAGCCTGGGAATTCGTGTGAATCCGGGTGTCGCATGGACAGCCGGTTGCACCGGTGTGCAGTCAGAAGGCAGGTTCGGGACTAGTGGGACTAGAGGAAAGTCTAATCAGACCATTGGGTCTGGTAGAAGATCGATCAGATCAAAAGGACCAAAGGAGCATAAGTCGTGCACGCTTGACGCCTGTTACAGGTGCCAAGAGTTTGTAATGTAACACAGACAACGACGTATGCGCAGCAATCTTTTGAAGAGGCAGGAGCAGCACTATCAGCGTGTAGTCGGGTTTAGGACAAAGGATAGAGCAAGGATGTTATTGGCTGTAAGTTGATTCTTGCTAGACAAGCAATCGATCTGGATAGTCTGAAGACGGGGCATTAACAATTTGTTCTTTACTAGAGGAACCTTACTCGGGAGTTTAATTGCGATGCTGCTAATGCAAATGAGGCGTGTCCTGCTCGCGATATACGGTGCTTACGGTATAGCCAGCGGCAGTCTCTACGCCAGGGACGGCGCCTCGGCGCGCACACACAGCAAGACTGAAGAGCCGTTTCAGTTCTGGCTGGTGTGCGCCTGTTATAGTGTGGTTGGCGGTCTGATTTACTTCGCCGTGGGCCAGCGCTTCGGCTAAGGGCTTGCTGTTCAGGAGCCCAGGAAGCGAATCAATTCTGCGTTTACAATCTCTGGCACTTCCTCATGGGGATTGTGTCCCACATTCGGGATCAGGAACACTTCGGCATTGGGAAATTGTGTCGCCGCATGGCGCGCCTCCTCGGCGAATGTGGGGTAGTCTTCTTCGCCGCCCATGATCAGGGTCCTGGTCTCAATGTGCTGCCAGTCGTTGACCACCGTATCCATGCCGCGCATCTGGCCGGTCAGGCGGCTCACGTAGGCCATCTGCGGCCAGCCACCGCTCAGTCGTTGCCCGTAGCGAATTCGCATGTGTTCGGCAAATTGCGGCTGCCAGGTAACGTAGTTTTCTTCCGCCCAGCGCAGCAGTCCGGCAAATACCTCGTCCATGTCGGGATTGCTGTCCGCCTCGCCGGTGAGTGGCGTGAAGCCCCGACCCATGCGGCGATCGGTGAGACCAACCTGGTTCACGGTGATCAGGTGTGTGGTGCGTTCCGGGTAGAGAAAGGCAAAGCGGGTCACCATCTGGCCGCCGATGGAATGACCCACCACCGCGGCCTGTTCTATGCCCAGATGGTCCATGAGTCGCGCCGTGTTGGAAGCCCACAGGCTGATGCTGTAGGGAATGTCTGGCTTGGACGACTTGCCCCAGCCGAGTCGGTCCTTTACGACAACCCGATAGCCCTCGGCTGCCAGCGCCTTGATCTGTTCTTCCCAGTACCAGCCATAGTAGAGGCCACCGTGGTGGAGGATCACCGAGCGTCCGTTGGGGCGCCCGGTAGGCGCGACATCCATATAGGCGAGCCGCACGTCCTGGTTGTAGAGGCGGAAGTTCATGAAGCTCACCGGGAAGGGGTAATCAAACTCTTCCAGATTGATACCTACCGGTCCCCAGTCCGCGGGAGGCGAATGGGGTGGGGAAGCCTGGGCCAGCAGGGGCGAAGTAGCCAGGGCCAGCAAGGCTAGCAGCGCAAGTTTGACGAGTCGGTGTGGGAACATGGGAACTCCTTCGAACGACCTTGGACAGAATCTGTGCGGGCTGCATGCCCGCACAGGGTTCCGAACGTGGTACAGGGTGTGGGGTCTGGTGTCAGGTGTCGGTGTTCAGTACCAGAGGTGGCCGCTAGTTGCTGATGCTGCCGATGACCTGGGCGCCTGCTATGGACACCTCTTCATCCTGTGCCGCGCGCACGCCACTGGTGGCAATCGCACCGATGTGCTGGCCGTTGCGGAACACGGGCACACCGCCCGCAAATGTTACGCCACCTTCGATTTCTTCCATGTCGCCGGCTTCAACCCGTTGCCCGTATTCGCCAGAGGTGAGCCCCGTGGCATTGACTACGAGGGCCTTTGCAGTGGCGAAGCCAAAGGTGCGCTCCCCGGCGCCATCGATGCGGTGCAGCTTAACCGGATTGTTGTTCTGGTCGGTGATCAGGATGGTGACGTTCCAGCCCTTGTCGCGGGCATAGGCCTCGGCGGCCTCCATGGCCTGGCTTGCCAGGTCGTAGGTCATGAGGGACTCAGTGCCCTGGGCGAGAGAAAAGCTGGAGGCGAGCAGGAAGAAGGCAGCGATTACTGTCTTGTGGATGGGGCGTGTCATTGTTGTGTCCTCGATGGGTTTGTCTTTGGTCTTAGAATAATGGGCTGTCCAGGGAAAATACAGGGAGATCGGGGCGCTAAACTGCTCGTTTCGTCTTGCCGGGGCAATTGTGACGAGTTGTGGCAGGGAGTAGTGCAGGCCACTGGGAAGCAGGCATAATTCGCCGCCTGACCCGACAAAAATAATGCAAACAATGCCCTGAACAGTCGTCCCAGGCGACAGGCATCGAGAGTGAGAGAATAAGAATCCATGAACTCCCGCCGATTTCCAGCCCGTTCTGTCCCCAATCGTTTCCCACGCCGGCCCCTGGCTGTAACGCGTTCCGCGTTGCTGTTGGGCGCCTTCCTGTGGCCGGTAGGCCACAGCCTGGCCCAGAGCATCTCTGAAGATGAAACCACGGTGACCTATGAGGCCAGCTATTTCACCCAATATGGGCCAGTGAATGCCGGCGATATGGTTGACCGTATTCCCGGCGTGGGTAATACCACCGGGGGTGGTCCCCCCACCGGAGGCGGCGGCTTCCGTGGTGGCGGTGGCGGTGGCGGTGGTCGTGGCTTCGGCAGTGGATCCGGTGGTATCGAGATCCTGATTAACGGCAAGCGTACCGCCGGCAAGAACAATCAAACCAGCGCAGTGCTCGGTCGCATCAATGCCGACCAGGTGAATTACATCCAGCTCATCCGCGGCACGTCGGGTGAATTGGATGTGCGTGGTTCCGGCCAGGTAGTGAACGTGGTGTTGTTCGAGGAACTGGATAATTCCGCCACGACCTGGGAGTTGAACTCCGACTATTACAAAGATGGCCATACCCAACCCGGCGGCAACGTTTCCTACACCGACCGCATTGGTGACTTCGAGATGGTGCTCAGTGCCGCGGCTGAGCCGCGCTACCAGCATCAGGAGACCATCGAGCGCAGCATCCTGGGCGATTTCTCGCCGAACGACTTCATCACCGAAGACCGCATTCGCGAACAAACCACCTATGAGCTCTCCGCCAACCTGTCCTACGACCTCAGCAGCAACAGCAGCGCCCGACTGAACGGCCTTTGGTCGCAGAATAATGATCCTACCAATGTGTTCCGCACGATCACGGACCTGACCGTGACGCCCAATCTCCTCAAGATTGAGCGAGAAGATATTCCCGGGGAGCAGGATAACTGGGAAATAGGGGGCGACTATGAACAGTTCTTCGGAAACGGCTCGCGCTTTAAGGTGCTGTTTGTATTCAATCAGGACAACCGTGACACCGTGCGTGAACGCTTTAAATTGTTGACTCCTACCACGGAACAGAAAGACATCTACCTGCGTAACACCAGCACTACAGAGGAAAACATCATTCGTGGATCCTATACCTTCGATATAGGTGACAGCATGGATCTGGAGATGGGTGTGGAGCGCGCCGTCACCACTCTCGATTCCAGTCTCGCTCTTGGCCTGCCCAGCAGCACAGGTACTCCGTCTGCCAGTGTTGGTGGCCTGGTGCCGGTGAGTCTGTCAAACGCCAACTCGGTGGTGGAAGAAACCCGCTACGAGCCCTTTGCCATTCATAACTGGACTATCAATCCACGCATGACGCTGGAGAGCACCTTGCTCTACGAGTATTCGGAGATTGCCCAATCCGGTGACGTGAACAAGAAGCGTGATTTCGATTTCATCAAGCCGAAGGTGGATCTGCGTTTCGATATGACGCCGACCATCCAGCTGCGTGGCACCATCGAAAAAATTGTGCGACAACTGAGCTTTGCCGATTTTGTCGCGTCAACCGATAGCCAGGACGACGATTCGGAAACCCTGTTCGGCAACGAAAACCTGCGCCAGGAATGGCTGTGGGCCTATACGTTTAGCGGCCAGTACAGGCTGCCGGATGACATCGGGGTAATCGATACCCGATTGTTCTATCACGAGCACTTCGATCGCATCGAGCGTATCGATGTGTCTCCTTCTGAAGATAACCTGCAATCGGCCAATGGCAATATCGGTGATGGCTGGATGACCGGGCTCTCGGTCAACGCCAGTGTACGAGGCACCTGGTTCAATATGCCCAATCTGCTGGTGACGTCCAACTGGAGCGTGGCAGATTCGGAAATCACCGATCCGTTTCTGGGTATCAAGCGCCGCTTCGCCAATTTTGGGCGCGGTCGCTGGACGCTGAGTTTCCGTCATGACATACCGCAGTGGAATCTCAACTGGGGTGGCAGCTGGAGCAATCGCTTCGACCACAACGAGTATTTCTATGACATTGATGATTACACCTATTCACTCGGCGAGCCCAATGTCAGTGTGTTTGCGCAGTATATAACCGACGGCGGGATCAGCTTTCGCTTCGATGCACGGGATGTAACCAATAATCTTCAATGTCGCGAGCGCCGTCGCTTCGTCGGGCGCATTTCCGCCAACATACTGGAAGAAATCGAAGACCGCTGCTGGATTCGCGGCACGGTTATGTCGCTGAAGGTTAGTAGTTCGTTTTAAGTGAAAGAAAAGGGGTCAGAGTAAAAGAAAAGGGGTCAGAGAAAGAAAAGGGGTCAGAGTAAAAATACAGTTGTATTTTTACTCTGACCCCTTTTCTCACCCCTTTTCTCCCCCTTTTCTGCTCTGACCCCTTTCCTATTAAGGCAGCGCGTAGGCAATCAGCTCTGCAGGTTTGCCGGTGCCCCCGACAAACATCGCCAGGTATTGTTTGCCATCGTGTTCATAGGTAAATGGCAACCCGGTCTGGTTGTCTGGCAGATTGATCTCGGCAACGATGTCGCCAGTCTCTTTATTCACCGCACGGAAGATCGGGCTCGCACCGGGGCCGCCGGAACCCTCGCCCACGAACAGCAGTGACTTCGTGAGCAGAATGCCGGCGCGGGTTGGTATGCCGGTTCTGCCCACATCCACACCCTGCAGCAGCGGGTGGTTGCGAATGCGTTCCGGGGTGTCGGCGTTGGGAATCCACCACAGGTGGTCACCGGAATTCATATCGATTGCGGTGATCCGGCCGTACGGCGGTTTCACCACTTCAAGTCCCTGCACACGGGGCGAGCGCACGCCGAAGGCCTGGCTGTAGTCGATGTCGGAGTCCGGATTCTTGGCCAGTGACAGCACCTGAAGCTGGGTGCGCGAGGGTACGTAAAGGATACCGGTTTCCGGGTCCAGCGCCGAGCTTTCCCAGTTGGAGCCACCGGTGGACGAAGGCAGGCCCAGGCGACCTATGGTGCCATCGGCAGCCTCCGCCAGAGAGGGTGGCTCGAAGATGTTTTCACTCAGGCGATATTCCTCAATGGCTTCCAGTGCCAGTGCCCGCACCTCGGGAGTCCAGTCGATGAGATCGGCTTCGGTGAAGCCCTGGCGATCGAACGCGGCCGGCCGGGTTGGGAAGGGTTGGGTAGGCGAATACCATTCGCCGGGGACATCACCCTGGGGTACGGGCTGTTCCACGATGGGCCAGATGGGTTCGCCGGTATCGCGGTCGAAAGCATAGACCCAGGACTGCTTGGTAATCGACATCACCACTTCGCGACCATTGGGCAGGTCGGTAATGATGGCGGGGGATGGTATATCCCAGTCCCAGATGTCGTGATGAATGAACTGATAGTGCCACTGCCGCTCACCGGTGCGAATATCCAGGGCGACGATGCCGCTGGAGAAAAGATTGTCGCCGTGACGGTCACCGCCATAGTAGTCACCGGTTGGGTCCTCCACGGGAAGATACACATGACCCCTTTCGGGATCGCCGGAGATGGCTGCCCATACACCGGAGTTGCCGGTAATGTCATTACCGGTGAGCCAGGACTCATATCCGATCTCGCCAGCCTCCGGGATCGTGTGGAAGGTCCACAGCAATTCGCCGGTGCGCACATCGAAGCCACGCACGTCACCCTTGGTATTGAACTTGGAGCGCGGACGCCCGCCGGTGCGGTGGGCGGCGCCGACCACGATCACGTCGTTCATGACCAGGGGCGGAGCGGACAGGCCGATGTCGGGATACTTGTAGCGTGGATCGTCGGCGTTTCTCAGGCCCTGATAGAGATCTACCTTGCCGTTGTCGCCAAAGTTTGGATCGGGCAGTCCGGTCCTGGCATCCAGGGAAACCAGTTGATAACCGGGTGAGACATCCACTACCCGCGACTCATTGCCATCACTCCAGAAGGCGACGCCGCGGCCTGCACCCTTGCGCGGGGCCTCATCGAAGCGATCGCCCTCGTTGTAGCGGTACAGCCACAGCACCTGGCCGGTGGTCGCGTCCAGCGCGACCACGTTGCGGGTATTGGCGATATTGGCATAGAGCACGCCGTCGACTTCCAGCGGTGTGGACGGGTTGTTGAAATCGGTGCTGGTACCAAAGTTGGAGGTATTGAAACGCCAGGCGATCTCCAGATCGGCCACGTTGTCGGCATTGATCTGGTCCAGGGGTGAGTAGCGGTCGGCAGTGTGGCTGCCATGGATATTCGGCCAGTCGCCGGCATCCACCGTGGTGCCGGGTTGGGCGTGGGCTGCTGAGGCCAGTGCCAGTACGCCCATGGCTGCCGCAAGTGAATGAATCGTCGTTCTTATTCTTGTCATTGGATCTCTCCGCTTGGGTTGCACGGTTCCTGTATTCGTTCAGAAATCCGGAGGCCCAGAATAAGCAGAATGGTGCAGGCTGTCGAGCCCTGAAGCCGTTGAAATCAGGGGTTTTAGGGGTGGATTGCAATCGTGGTACCCTGCACGGCATGAAACGAATGAATCCGGTTCTGCTCGCTGCCCTGCTGTGTGTGATTCTGCGTCCAGGTTTCGCGGCCGAGAACTATGCTGTGCCCAGGACCCAGTGGAACCAGCCTGATCTGCAGGGGGTGTGGAATTTCTCTTCCGAGGTGCCCATGCAGCGTCCGGAGCATTTCGGCGACCGGGAATTCCTGACCCCGACAGAAATCGCCGCGCAGTCACAACCGATACAGCTGATCGGGCGCCGGCAGCCAATTCGTTCCGCCAACGGGGTGGAGGCGTTCTACAACGACAATATCTGGGCAGAGAATCGCAGCCGGGAAGAGGTGGCGCGCACCTCCCTCATCGTGTATCCGGCAAACGGTCGCCTGCCGTCACTGCAGCCGGGTGTGCTGTATCAGCCCGGTGGTGAGCGTGATGTGGCCGGGCAGCGTCCGGTACGTTTTACCGTGGGCGGTATCGGCCGGGATGGGCCCGAGGATCGTGGTCTGTCCGAACGCTGCCTGGTGGGTTTCAATACCGGGCCGCAATTCACTCCGGGTGTGTACAACAATAATGTACGCATCGTTCAGAATCGCGACCATGTGGTGATCCTGACCGAGATGGTTCACGATGCACGCGTGGTGAGGCTCGGTAATAAACCCGCCCTGCATGAGGACATTGGCTTATGGTCAGGGGATTCCCGCGGTTACTGGGAAGGGGATAGCCTGGTGGTGGTGACGAAGAACTTCAATGGCCTGACCCAGAGTTTCGAAAGCTACGGCAGTTCCAGGGAAAAGGTGCTGACCGAACGCTTTACCCGACGTGGCCCCGATTCCATGGACTATCAATTCACCATAGAAGACCCTGCGACCTTCACCGACCGCATCACGGTGCTGTTGCCGATTACCCGGGTGCCTACCGAACTCTATGAGTATGCCTGCCATGAGGGTAACTATGGCATGGGTAATATGCTGCGGGCATCCCGGGTGCGGGAGGCCACTGCGGAATCGGACAGGGTCGCGAACCTGTTCCGTTAGAGATCGTCGAGCGCTGCCAGATGGCCTTCGGCCTGCGCCAGTATGGCCTGCTGCTGTGCTTCACCCATCCTGTTCCAGCTACCATAGATCATGCGCAGGCGCTGGTTCTTCATCAGCTCTTCCCGATGCCGGTACATGAAGTGCCAGTACAGGCTATTGAGGGGACAGGCCCGGGAACCGGTTTTCTCCGCCACCTTGTAGTGACAATCGCCACAGTAGTCACTCATCTTGTTGATGTAGTTTCCACCTGCCGCGTAGGGCTTCGTGCCCAGTAAACCACCGTCACCATACAGGGCCATGCCCCGGGTATTTGGCATTTCCACCCATTCGATGGCGTCGATGTAGATGCCCAGGTACCAGTCGTCTACCTGGTCAGGATCGATACCGGTGATGAGGCAGAAGTTGCCCGTGACCATGAGTCGCTGTATGTGATGCGCGTAGGCATTGTCGAGGGATTCGCTGATGGCCTTGTGCAGGCATCGCATGCGAGTCTGCCCGTTCCAGAAAAACGCCGGTAACGGCCGCCTGGCAGCATAGTGATTCTGCATGGCGTAGTCTGGCATATTGCGCCAGTAGATGCCGCGAACGAATTCGCGCCATCCCAGGATCTGGCGCACGAACCCCTCCACCGCGGCGATGTCTATCCTGTCCGAGTGCATGAAGTGGCTGACTGCGCGGTCGATGACTTCTCGCGGGCTGATCAGTTTGCTGTTCAGGGCAAAGGAGAGTCTGGAATGATACAGGCTCCAGCTATGGGGAGAGCGGCCGGTGAGCGCGTCTTGGAAACGACCGAAGTTGGGAAGGCAAACCTGGCAGAAGTGCTCCAGCAAGTGCAATGATTGCTCCCGGCTGATGGGCCAGGGCAGCGGGTTGCTGATCTCGCCGAAGTAATCGACCTCGCATTGGTCCAGTCTGGCCAGAATGGCAGAGACATCGTTGGCAAATAATAGTGGCGCTGGAATGGCCGCGATGTCATCCGCTTTGAGTTTGTTGCGATTTTCGGCATCGAAGTTCCAGCGTCCGGCGACCGGTTCCTTCCCTTCCATGAGAATGGCGAAGCGACTGCGCATCTTTCTGTAGAAGGTTTCCATGCGCTGGTGTTTGCCGGCAGTGAAATACTGCGCAATCTCTGCAAAGGGCAGGAAGAAGTGCTCGGTATCACATTCTGTGACCGCTATGGCGCTGCTGGTTTGAAAGTCCCGTAGCTGGGACAGCAGGCGATATTCGTCCGGTCTTTGATAATGCAGCTCGCTCGCGCCGTACTGCTCGCAGACCGCAGTCATCAGGCTGCACAGGTCTTGATGTGAGGCCGTGGCGGTGAGGTCGAGATGCAGGACCTGATGTCCCTGCTGCGTGAGTACCGCGGCGAAATTCTCCATGGCAGCGAAGAAGGCACAAAGTTTCTGCACATGGTGCCGCGTATAGCCTGTTTCCTGCCGCAGCTCGGCGATGACATACAGTATGGAATCGTCTGTCGCCGAGAACCAGCTATGTTGTTCATTGAGTTGGTCGCCGAGGATCCAGCGAATGCAGCGGTAGTGATCTTGCATGACTTGCGTGAGTAGGGCTAATGGCGATTGATTAGCCTTGTTTACGCTCGGCGACAGTCCCCGGTTCAATCAACACCATGAAAAGACCGGCTGGGGTGGGTGTGATGCCGGCTTCTAGAAATCGCCGAAATCGTCAAATAGCTCGTAGCCGAGGGCATCGGCGTAGCGGAGCTCCACCACATCCTCTTTCTGAATTTCGCCTGCCAGTATTCGCTCCACGTCGCTGGCGATGAAGTCCACCGCCTGCAGTTCCTTGTTCTCTGCCAGAGAGAGTTGCAGCACCGAGCCCCACAGCGCCAGCATGCGATTATCGATCAGGCGGCCTTCATTGAGCTTGGCCCACTCTGCGCCGATGGTGATGCCCAGGCTGTCGATCTCTCTCGCCAGGGGTGATCGCTCGTCATTATTGGTGAGAGTCAGCAGCTCGCGCTTGATATCCAGCCAGCCACGGGGATAGACGACGGTGCCTACATAGAAACTTCTTACCCAGTACAGGTATTCGTCCATGGGCTGAACCTGCTGGTTGACCGGGTCTTCCTGCCAGGCTCGCACGAACAGTCGACTGGGCGGAATGGTGTCGGGCCAGTCCTCTACCTGCAGGGAGAAACAGGCGCTCAGCAGCAAGGCCATGAGCGGTGCCAGCCTGATGAGGGAACGCAGATGCTGCGAAGCAGCACGCAGCGCTTCGACTCCGCTCGCAACGCTTTTCCGCAAGCTGACAGGCAAAGGCCAGCGAAGTTGTGCTTTACGACCCTGCAGCGTCTTACCTGTCTGTAATGCCCAGTTCTTCATGCACTTCCAGTGTGCGCGCGCCAGCCAGGGAGCCCGGCATGGAGTAGTTTCCTTCATGGCATGCATATTCGTAGAGACGGTCTTCAGTGGCGTAGAAACTCAGTTCCGCAGTCCATGGCTGAAGATAGAGATTGCTGTCCTCGACAATGAACTGGTATACGATTTCATCGTCCGAGTAGCGGGAGAACCGCTCGGTAATCCTGCCCTGCTTGGTGACCGGGACGGAACTCTGGCTCAGTTGCAGGGGATTGATGTTAACCGTTTCGACAACCAGTTCGTCTCCCTCGTACCACCCTACGGAATCACCGAACCAGGGTTCATGCGCTGCGGGTCGGCGATTGGCCCGGGCCTCGTCGGGGGTGTCATAGATGGGAATGATGCGGGCATCGTGCACCATCTCCACCAGTATCATGACGTAGTCATTGGTCTGCACAAACTGGTAGGTGTTGTTGTACAGCGCGCCCATCATGCCCGGTCCGGCCTTGTTGCCGAAGCCCAGCAGGCAGCGCTCGGAATTGGGGAAGGCCTCCGGGCCACTGTAGTCGGCGATCCCTGTGGCATAGCGTGCGCCGAAATTGGAACGCGGGAAATCGTACTGGGGGTCTTCCCGGCGCGGTACGCGACCGTTGGGTGGATCGATCACATAGGACGTACGGTGCTCACCCTTGACCAGGGCCAGGTTGTTGCCGGGCTCTACCCAGAAATTATTGTAGGCGCGCACACCGAAATCATCGGCTCCCTCTTCGGGGAGATCGTTGACACCATCTCCCTCGTCGAGACCGCCTTCGATGCCGGCGATGGGAGTGCGAGCGGCGATGATGACCGCCTGCTGCGGTGCTACCACCAGGCTTTCAACGCCCTCGGGGCGTTGCAGGTTGGTGAGGGATTTATTCGTCCAGGTGCCCTCAAGGTCGGGCCGGGTCTGCGACTGGGCCTGAGCCAGGGTAGAGGAGCCCAGCGCTCCGCAGAGCAGGGCGGAGAGGGCTATAGTCAGTCGACGATTCTTGAGCATGTTGGTCATCCCCTGAAACAAGTCTGGCAACGAGTGACCTGACACAATATGCCTATTGGCAACAGAAATCAAAGCCCTCAGCCGGCCCAGCCGGCTCGGGCCTTGTGCTGGTTCTCGTAGATATTGATCGGCGCGTGGATGATGTCGCCTTCCGCTTCGGTCAATAGCTGGTGCCAGGGCCGAGAATACATGGGCGGTTGAGCCGGAGCCCGGCGCCGCGAAGATTTGTGACCGCTGTTGACCTGAGTCAATGGGGCATAATGCGCTACGCGATAGGATAATCTTATGTAGAGATGGGCGTTGTTAGAGAAGTTCCAGGAGATCGCCATGGATATCAAGCAGATAGCAGCCAAGTTGAATGAGTTAAAGGCCGAACTGGAGGCACGGGTTCAGCGGACTCACAAGCACACCTACCAGAAAGACGAACCGGTTAGCGCCAAGTTCGATGAGCAGGTTGTGGAAACTGAAAACGATGGCCTGGTCATGGCGCTGGAAGGAGAGGGCAAGGAAGAATTGGCATTGATCGACAAAGCCCTGCAGCGCATAGAGGAAGGCAGCTATGGGCAATGCCAGCGCTGCGGGGAAGAGATCGACGAGGCGCGTCTGCAGGCTGTTCCCTACGCGGCACACTGCATCGATTGTGCAAACTAGTCCGCACGCTGCGGGTGCGGACTGCCATAGCCAGCACCCGGGGTAAGGCAGGCGACTAGCTGGTTTTCATCACCAGCACATCGCATGGGCAATCTTCGAGAATCCTCTCGGCGGTGTTACCCACGATGGCGCGTTCCAGGAAATTCCTCGAGAGGGCGCCAATTACCAGCAAGTTCGCATTGCTGCTCTTCAGATAGCGCACCAGGTCCGGTGCCAGTTCACCACGACTCAGTTCCAGATTATCCTCGCCCAGGCCATGCTCCGCCATCACTTCCAGGACCTTCTGGCGATGCTGGTCACCGATACGCAGCAGGTACTCCTCCGATTCGCCTCCAAGCGGGAACAGGGCGCTAACGAAGGGGAAGTAGGAGTGAAATACCCGCACGGGCTGCTTGAATATTCCGGCAATCTTCGAGGCGGATTCGAGCAGCACATGATCGAGTCTGGACTGTGAGGCCTTGACGTGAAGCGGGTCGATCGCCGTAACGATCTTGCCATCATCGTGCCATTCCCCCGGTTTCACCAGCATCACAGGTAGTGGGCACTTCCGTATCAGGCGCCAGTCCGTGTTGGTGATAATGCTGCGTTCGAGGGCATCGTGGTGATGGGTACTCTTGATGACCAGGTTTGCCTGGATGGCATCGGCATGTTCGATGATGGACTCGGCGAGGTGGCTGTTCTCGGCAAACTCGCTGGTCACCGTGAAACCTGCGTCTGTCAGTTCCGATTCAATCTCTGACAGCAATTTCTTGTAATGATCCCGGAACAGCTTGCTCTGGGTCTTGAAGAAATCCTTGTCTATGCCTTCGTAGAAGTAGGACTGTTCGCTCAGCGTGTTTTCGTTGTTGATGAACAGGTGCAGGGATGCCCCCGTAGCCCTGGCGACAAGCTTCGCCTTGTCCAGTACGAAATCACGCTCGACTGTGGGATCGACCACGACAAGTATCTTGTTAATCTGCTCCATTGTTGCCCCTCGCCTCCGCTATGCGTAAAGCGCATCGGGTACACGCTTGAGTGCACCCACTACGCTGTCTGTCTGCTTTGAATCCCTTAGCTTATTTCAATGCGCTTGCTGGTTTCTTCTTCCGGCAGAGCACTCTTCTTGGGTACGCTGAGGGTCAGTACGCCGTCCACGAAGTTTGCCTGGATATCGCTGTGGGTCGTGCCCGGATTCACATGGAAGCTTCGACTCAGCATACCACTGCTGCGTTCCCGATAGACTACCTTACCCTTCTTTTTCTCCTCTTTTTCGGTGTTCTTGCTGGCAAATACCGTTAAAACATCGTTTTGCAGTCGGACATCGATATCTTCTTTCTTGATCCCGGGAAGATCGGCATGAATTTCGAAGGCGTCATCGGTCTCGTGCACATCGACACGCATACCGGCCAGGCTGTCGGCTTGCTTGCCCCGCAGAAAGGGTGTTCCAATGCTTGGAAAAAAGTCATTGAAGAAGGAATCAAGGTCAAAGATTTGATTTCTGGGTACCAGGTTCATTGCTGTCACCTCATGAATTGATAAATCGATTCAACCGGCTCAATGCGGTTTCAATGTGAGCTTTTTGAGCCGTCCATGGGTCTTACCTAAGGGCCCGGAGCGGACTTTCAAGTGCTTGGGCTAAGTATTTTTCGCAAATGGTTTTCGGTCATTGATTTAAATCAACTGTTCCAAAGGTGATGTTTTAGCTTGCGGGGTCTGCCGGTAATCGTGTTGGCGGAATGCAATTCAAGCCAATCCAGAGACCGTGCTCCCGGGTCGGGACCAGGGCGGCGGCTTCACTGGTGGACAGAGGGTTTTTAGAATGTGGTCTGTATGGAGAGGGTGAGGCGGCGGTAACGGCTGGAGCAGGAGTCCTGGATCAACTCCAGCTGGCCATCGATGGTGGTGCCATCATAGCGTTCGCGGTAGCGGCAGTTCGAGCCGTCGGTGAAATTGTCTGCTTCCAGACGAAAAGTCCAGTCATCGAACCAGACTTTCTGCACGAACAGGTCCAGCGAGCGCAGCCCGTCATTGCGCGTGATGGTAACGATATCGATGTCATAGCGGCCATCGTAGAAAGGGTAGCGGTAGTCCAGGCCGTAACTCAGCCCCAGGCTGGTGATGTCATGCCGAAAACCCAGGTTGCCAAAGCCGCGCCCACCGATACGCACCTTGCGCTGCAGGAATGGATCGATGATTTCGGAGTCGAAGATGCCGACAGTGGCCGACACGATAGCATTGGGAAGATTGAACTGGTTCAGCCTGACGCTGGCCCGATTAAACATACCGTAGCGCTTCGCCGGTCCAACATTGCCAGTGGCAGAGAGGGGTTCGTCCGGATCGACGGTGGCATTGATGCGCCCGATATAGTTGTCGACTTCTTCGTAATTGACGTTGGTGGACAATACCCCGGCGTCATTGGGCAGCCGGTATTCCAGAGCGACAGAATAATTCCAGGAAGTCTCCGGTTCCAGTTCAGGGTTGCCCGCGTTGGCGTCACGGTCACGATCGTCTTCGTCGGTGGTGGCGGCGAAGGAGGAAAAACTTAGCTGGGAAACATTGCGCCGCACGGTGCCACGGAACTGGAAGTTATCGGTGAAGTTATAGCGGTAGTCCAGGGCAGGGCGCCAGAACTGGAAGTCCCGGGTCTTGCTGACAACTCCGGTCTGGGCGATCTCGGAGGTCTCGAACACCACGCTGGTTTCCAGCGAGCTGCGATCGCTGAGGGTCCAGTTGTGAAACGCAAACGCCTCATAGCGGGTTTCTTCAACATGGGTGCCGGCGTTGGAGATAGAGAGCGCCGGAGACAGACCGCCGAAACGCTCTGAGGGGGGCTCGTTGCCAAAACTGCTGCCAATGAAGAGACTCGAGTCCAGTTCGGTGATGGCGCTCTCCAGGCCGATGCGCAGTGACTGCCTGTCGGTGAGAGAGAAGTTGTAGTTACCCTGGACGATGAACTCGTTGCTCTCGCGCATGGAATCGATGAACAGGTTTTTTTTCAGCGGTTCGTCTGCCGGGTCGGCTTCGAAACGTTCGCGAACGAAATCCCGGATCTCATTGTTGCGCACAAACAGCAGGGAGAGGCGCGAGCCGCCTTCGAATCGGTACTCGTAATCACCACCGATTTCCCAGTTGCGTTCCTTGTTCTCTATCATTTCCTCCTGAATGCTGTTCACCACTCCCGCATCCGTGAAGTCGACGAAATCCCGCCGGATAGGCCGCGGAAAGTCGCCTTCACTGGCGAGTACATTGAACTGCATGCGGTGGGGACCAGTGCCATAACTCATGTTGGCGGAGACGGTATGCTCATCCTGGTCGCGGATATTGGTCTCGAACAGTGTGCCGAGTAATTCACCCGTGGGGCCCAGGCGCCGCTCGCGGTTGTCCCGGTTCTCGTAGTTGGGACGGGCCTCGAAATTGAGCAGGGCCTGAAAATCCCCTATCTGTTGTGACCAGGCGACGGAGCCACCTGCCTCGTAGGTATCGTCGTGATTCAGGCGGTTCACCAACTCCACGGTGGTGCTGGAACGACTGGTGGACTCGACGAGAACCACATTGATTACCTCGCTACTGCCGCGCACGTTCAATTCGCCAGAGGTGTTACGGATGATTTCGATGCGCACCACTTCTTCGGCCGAGATGCGATCCAGCTGATCCTGGAGCGAGTTGTCCTTGCCAGCAATCCGCTGGCCATTGATCAGCAGATTGCCTCCGGTTCCGAGTCCCCGGTTGTTACCGCCGCCGGGACCACCCCGGCCAATGTTGATGCCGGGGATGCGTTCGAGCATGTCATTGGCTGTGATGGGGTTGTACTGGCTGAAGAACGACGCTTCGTACACTACGGTGGAATCATCCACGTCGGTCGCAGTTTCTTCCGGGGATTGGGCCCGGGCTGGCTCAAGTGCGGGCACCATGCAGAAGAGGGATAGTGCGAGCAGGGCGATGATTCGGGACATAGGCGGTTTTCTGCGACCAGTCATTCGTGTTGTCGGTGATTTAGACGCTAGCGTCTGGCTAAAGTTAGCAGAATTTGCGCCCTTTGCGGGCGTATTAACGTCTATACGCGTGGATTGGTCGGATTGGATCGCTATTTTGGCCGTCATTGCGTCAATCTGTCGATTCTGTTGCTTCTTATATAAGGATCGGTTTCACAACAGCGATTAATTTCAACTGCAATCAGGCCGACAAAATTCAGGACGAAGTTCGAGTTAGTACTCAAGCGAATCCGCTTGACTGGAGCAGCATATGTCTTCGCAAGTAGTCTCTAAACCGGTGCGGGAAACCTCTCTGTCCCGATACTTCTGCGGTCGCCTCAACGAATACGCGAAGCGATTTCGCCCGCCACCCCAGGAAGAGACCTGTCTCTACATAGGCAATCTGCTGGAACGTCTCGCACGCAGCGAGCAGTTGTTTTGCTACGACGAAGGCAGGATTTCCCTGCGTCCCCTGGCCCTGCTCTACGGGGATGCGGCGGAGGCCGAGAACGAGCGTCAGCGCTGTCTGCTGTTGCAGCAACTGGGCGATATGGCCCTGTTCCCCGAGAAGTGGGCCCGCCACGGCATCGGCCAGTGAATAATAGGGACAGATTTATTCTTAAAATAATAAATCTGTCCCTATTATTCACTGCCTGTCAGTCGGCGAGGTAGTCGTCGATGGCCTTATACAGGGCAACACGGTGTGCCTGGGAGATGGAGCCGCCGGCAGCGGCGTGGGTCCAGGCGCTCAATACCACGATGACGAGATTGGTTTCCGGGTTGATGTGAATGCCCTGGCCAAAGATGCCGCGGGCGTCATAGCTGCCGTCTCCGGGCAGCCACCACAGGTAACCATAGCCGTCCGATGCGGGTGAGGGCGTAGTGGATTCTTCCATCCAGCCTTCAGGCAATACCCGTGTCCCTCCCGGCAAGACACCGTCGTTCAGTGCAAACAAACCAATGCGACCATAGTCGCGCAGGGTGACGTTCAGGCAGCAACCGCCCCGCTCTCCTGCCGGTCCGTGGGTTGACCAGACGGCATCCGCTTCCATGCCATAGGGCTGCCAGATCTTGTATTGCAGGTAACTGGAAAGATTATTACCGATGGCGGCGCGCACGATGGCACCAACCAGATCTGTCTCCCCGGTGTTGTAGTTGAATACCTGTCCGGGGTCTGCCACCCGTTCCTTGCTGCCGAGATAATTCATGATAGCCACAAGGTCCATGTCCGGATAGCTGGCCACATCGGAATTCATGTCGGTGTAGTCTTCATTCCAGGCGACGCCGGAGGCCATCTGCAATACGTCGCGCAGGGTAGCATCATCGTAGGAGCTGTTCTTCAGCAGCGGCAGGTAGTCGGACACCTTGTCGTCGACGCTCTTGATATAGCCATCCTTGATGGCAGCCCCGAGCAACATGGATGTGACCGACTTGGACATGGAGAAGGAAATCCAGCGCGTCTCCTCATCGTTGCCCATGCCATAGAACTCATGTTTGATTTCCCCGTCCTTGATGACCAGTAATCCGGCGGCGTGATAGTTCAGCTTGTAATCGTCGAGGGTGTAAGTCTGGCCATCCACCTCATAACGTAACTCGCTCAGGTCTGTCAGGGACACAGGAAGCTCACGAACAGCGTCACCGGCGTGAATAGTGCGGCCAGGATACAGGCGCCACCAGTTGCGAAAGCGCACGATCTGGGTGTCCCCCGAATCGCCCAGCACACTGGAAGGGTCGCCCGCGGGCAGCAGGGTGGTATCCATGGCGGGGTCGACGTAGCGTGCAGTCTGCGCCAGCGCCGAAGTCTGGATGAATACGAGACAGCTCAGGGTTGAGATGGTTTTGGAAAGCGCCGGTAAAAATTTCATTGAATCGTTCCTGGATAGCGTGGCCACAGTCTATTGGAATTGGCCTGGAGCGGCCAGTGTTCGCGGTGGGCGACTATTTCCTGCGCAGCGCAACCGCCAGGTAGTAAACCAGCAGGCCACTGCCGATGATGCCGAGACTGAAGAGTCCCTCGACGGGGCGATTGATCAGGGTAAACCACAGGGTCCAGCCTGTTAGCAACAAATACAGAATAGGCGGCAATGGATAGAGAAAGGTCCGGTACGGCCGTTCGAGATCGGGCTGTCGCCAGCGCAATACGAAGATGCCGAATACGGTCACGAAACTGTTCAGGCCGAGGGTGAATCCGGAGAACACCAGAATGGATTCGAAGGTGGAGGAGAATATAAACAACAGTGCCACGAACGATTGAATACAGATGGCGAGCGCGGGAATCCCATCCTTGTTCTTGCGTCCCAGCATTCCCAGTGCCGGGTAGTCTTCGCCGATGACCTGGATCACCCGCGGACCAGCCATGGTCATGGCGCTTACCGTGGAGATGAGGAGCAGGGCCAGTATCAGGCCCGTGAAGCGGCCTGCGGATTCACCGAAGGTGGCCTGGGCCGCGATGGCGCCCACCTCTACCTGGCCAGCCATGGCGTCCATGGGGGTGGCGTAGAGGAAGGCATAATTCAGTCCCAGGTAGAGCAGGGTCACCACCGATGTGCCCGTGATCAGAATCCAGGGCAGGGTCTTCTGCGGATTTTCCAGTTCACCGGAGAGATAGGTGGCGGCATTCCAGCCGGTGTAGGCAAAGCTCACATAGATGAGCGCCACAGCGAATACGCCACTGGTGATGATAGTGCCATCTCCCGGTTGTGGCGTGAAGATTACCGGTTCCGGTGCGGAAGCCAGCAGGAATGTGCCGAGTACGAAGCCAACGATGACGGCAATTTTCACCAGGGTGAATAGGACCTGGGTACCGCTGCTGTTGCGGTGGTTCGTGGCATGGATGGCGGTGAGTACTACCAGCAGCGTCGCCGCCATGAATTTCTGGGTCAGGTCGCTGAGCCCCGAGTCGACCACCGACGAGGCATAGGCGGCGAAGGTCATGGCGGCCAGGGCCACCGGCCCGGCAAAACCTACCGTGGATGAGACCCAGCCCGATACGAATCCGGCGGCGGGGTGGTAGATGCGGCGCAAGAGATTGTATTCGCCGCCGGAGCGGGGCAGCGCAGCCCCCAGCTCCGCATAGGTCATGGCGCCGCAGAGGGCGGCTACACCACCGATGGCCCACAATGCCAGCAGGGCAAAACCGGATCGGATATCCAGCAGTTGAAAGCCCAGGGAGGTAAACACCCCGGTGCCAACCATGTTGGCTATAACAACGGCGGTGAGGGTGGGAAATCGGAACTTGTCGGCAGACATGGGCGCATTATAGAGAGCAATGGCCGTGATGGCATCGACTTTGTTGAAGCGGGGCCAGGTCGCCTGTCTGCTTCAATCTAATCGAGGTTTAACTCCTGCTTGAACCAGCCCTGCAGTAACTCCCGGCTCATGATGCCGGAGTGGGACTGCATGTTGTGCTCTGCGTCGAAGAAATAGCTGCGTGGCAATTCACCAAACCAGGCCGGATCAATCGAGAACCTCAGTCTCTCGGTGAAACTGTCGGCGAACATATAGGACGGAAAATCCTGCAGGCCAAAATCTTCCAGGAATTCATAGGCGCTGTCCCGGTCCTCCAGCGGATCGGTGGATACCAACACGAATGGCAGGTCGGGATTTGCCTGCAGGATTTCTCCCATCATCTTCAGCTCCACCAGGCAGGGTGGGCAATCGACAGACCACAGTCCCAGCAGGAATTCACTGCCAGCGAACTCCTGCCTGATCGTCGCAAAGGTTTCCCCCGTGAAGGGTTTGAAGCTGTCGGCCTGGACCTGCGTACTGATGGCCAGTGCCACAAGGGCGGCAAGCCTTAACAAAGAAGATCGAAGCATGTCGTTGCGCCTAGTCACTGGCGGAGCCTCGCAATGCATTGGAGAAACCGGTGAAAACATAACCATACTCATCGCTGTGCCATGACAGGTACAGGCCCTCATCATGCTTCACGATCAAGGGATAGTCCGAGCCTGCCGTGGTGGTAAACAGGGTGGTTGGCTGTGACCAGGTCTTGCCATCATCCGTGGACGTGATCAGATTGATCAGGGACTGGCTGCCGTCAAAGCCCTTCCATACCAGGTACAGGGTATCGCCACTCTCCGCAAGAAATGGGTGCCCTGCGCCAGGATTGCCATCTACCTGAAAGACATCATGAGCCTGATTGTCTGCAAAGGAAAAACGGCCGTAGTAGGTGCCCTGATGCCGGTCGCCGTTGCTGAACCAGCTCATGTGATAGTCGCCAGAGCGGGTTGATTGCACCATGGATGGCCCATGGTGAGGGCAGGCATTGATCTGCCACTCATCGTAACTGGCCCGATGCATCTCCTGCACAGTGCCTTCGGGGGTTAGCACGGCGATGGCATGATCGCGAGTCGTTTCCCCAAAGATCTGCCGCCACAGTATGGCGATATTCTCGGCACCGTTGGGCGCAATCGCGATACGGCAGCATTCACAACTGTGGTCGGCAACCCGACTGTTCTGGGAAAACGTGGCACCCTGGTCAGACGACACGGTGTAGTAAATCGCGGCACCGCCGTATTCCTCGTCTCTCGCAAGATGAGCCTCGAGGTCGCGCTTGTCGATCCAGGTCAGATACAGGTGACCGGATTCGGTGAGGAATAGGCTCTCGAATCGATGCCCCGCGAACAGATTGTCATCATTGATGGTGCGGGGGGGTTCGAAACTGGCGCCACCATCCAGAGAGCGGCTGAAGCGGATCTCACCGGTGAAACGCGGTGAGGTCTTCAGAGTCCACGAAACGTAGACCTCGCCACCGTTGTCAACCAGGATCTTGGGTCGATTCTCACCGTTGTGCTCGGCATCTTCGGCGATGGGATTTACTGCTACCGGTTCGCTGTAACTCAGCCCGCGGTCGTCGGAATGGCTCACATAGACATGCTGGTTCTGTACAAACGCGACCCATTGGCGGCCATTGCTATCGATGACCGCACTGGGTGTGCTGCCACAATGCACGGAGACAGAGTCTTCGGATTCACACAATGCCGGTAAGGCGGCGGCTTGCATGCCGGGCTGCAGCAACACCAGGAATCCCAAAGTCTGCGCCAGTCTTGTTGTTAGTTTCATCACTGGATCGATCCTATAGGTCGTAGGACAGGTTCAGGTAGTAACTGCGGCCGGGCCATGGATGCGCAACATAGGCGACCTCGTCGGATATGTTATCGATGCCAAAGCCCAGTGATAGTCCATTATCCATCCTGTAGGTAGACTTCATGCCAATCCGCTCGTAGCCATCCTGTGCGCCATACACATTGTCCTGCAGATCGGCATTGTCGGTGCGGCCGAAGCTGTCGGATGCATACTGGACGTTCAAACCGACATCCCAATTTTCCAGGATATTATAGGTGGCCAACAGGTTGCCGCGCCACTCGGGCATTCGGGGATACACATTCCCTTCTATGGATGGGTCGGGTGCATTCTTGACTATCTCCGAATCTGTATACACCAGATTGAAACGCAGATCGAAGTTGTCGATGAACAGGTCGTTGGCATTGGTAATAAATTCGATACCGTTGGTCTGAATCTCGTCCACAGGCAGGAAGGTGCGAATCGATGTGCCTCCATTGATCGTGCCGGTTTGTGATTCGATGACGTCCGAGATCTCTTCGGTGAAGAAGTTCAGGCGAACATAGCCGTTATCCAGCGCGCGCTCGATCATGAAGTTGTGATGCAGCCCATCCTCCGGTTTTAGGTCCGGATTAGAGATGCTGATGGTGTTGAAGGCCTGGTACTGGCTGAACAGCTCTTCGACAATGGGAAAACGATAGGCCCTTGCGATCGAGTAACGGAATCCCCAGTCATCGTTCGGCGTATAGCCCAGTGAAAACTTCGGTGATACGGCGTTGTCCTTGTGGGTCGGCACCCGGCTAATCTCGAACTCTGCTGTGGAAGTGTCGTCGTTGTCGAAATAGCCGTTGCTGCTTTCGAAGTCTTCCCAGCGCAGGCCGAATCCTGCATCCCACTGGGCATTGATCTGGTAACTGAACTGGGCAAAGGCCGCGAAGATTTCGGTTTCACCTCCGCTGCGGGAAGCATAGGAAGTCTTTGCGCCGGCGACGTAGTTATCGGAGTTGAAGATATCCAGATTCAGCTCATAAGTCTCCTTGCGAAGTCCGGTAACCAGGCTCAAGCCCTCGAAACCAACTTCTTCAAAATAAAGCTTGGCCTCGGCGGTATCCCAACCTGTATCGCCAAAGTCGCTCACCTGGCCGGACAGCGTGTGATTCGGATCGTTCGGGTGGGTGGAGGAACTCCTCGTCTCATCCTGCAGTACTTCGAATCGACTCAGGTTGGCTTCCAGTTCCACGTTGTCACTCAGCCGGCCGCGGAGTCGCAAACCGAGGTTGAGGCTGTTGCGTTCCAGGTCACTGGTGGCGAAGCGACTGGCAGGCACGAAGTATTGCCTGCCGTTGTCGATTACATGGCCACTGTACACGGGGTTATTCGAAGCATCCCTCAAGTAGGTATTGGCAGAATCTGAGACGGTGACGCGATCCTCATAGGCGACGTTGAGCAAGGTGCTCCAGTTTCCGAAATCGTGGCCCAGTTTGAATTTGTAGTTGTTGGTTTCTGAATCCACCACACCCGTGTCCATGAACCAGCTCTGGCTTCGACCCAGTTCATCCGGGCCAACGATTGTGCCGCTAACCGCGATCGGCGATGCATTGGTGCTGCGGCTGCCAGCACGGAAAGTTTGTGGTTGGGCCTCGTTGTCCAGGCGATTGATCGAGAAATAAACGCTGGTATCGCCGAATTTGTTGCCGTAGGAGAGGAACGACTTGTAGCCATCGACGGAATCATCGAAGCCATAGGCATTGAAGTTTTGTACGTAGTAGGAGCTGTCGAAATGGAATTCCTGTTGCTGGGGAATGGCTGTCTCTATCTCCACGACACCACCCATGGCGTTACCGCTGTATTCGGCGGAGAAGGGGCCATAGAGAACTTCCACCTGGGCGATTTCACTGGAGGAGACCATGGTCCATCTCGGCGCGCCGTTCCAGCGCGATTGCAACAGGTAGTGAAGTGGCACACCGTCGGCGAAGACCATAGAGCGCGAGGTTTGGAACATATTGGAACCCCGCATTCCCATGACGCCATTGGAGTCGCCGATGAAGCGCCGTCGAATGACAACGGAAGGTTCGAACTTCACAACATCTTCGGTAGTTGCCACATTGATGGCGCGAAAATCTTCCGGGGTAAGCAGGCTGCTCGGACTAACATTGCTGAAGCGCTGATCCAGGTCGCTGCCCCAAACCACGATCTCTTCGATTTGCGTATCCTGGGCCCTGCTGACGGTTGCGGCCATCAATGCACACGCCAGACCGATACCCGATGCCAGAAGTTTCCTTTCGATTCCCATTGCGACTCACCTTTGAGCACTAAACAGTGTTTGTTGTTATTGCAAGTTGGCGCAATTGTAGTGAGGCGCATTAATGGCAGAATGCGACATAGTGTCGCGGCTGCTCCTGACCGGGTGTGATTGCTGGCAATGCCGCGTATTTGCTCGCGCGTGAGGAGTCTATTGCGGCTGCGACATATTGTCGCAGCCGCTAAATTATCCCACGGAGAAAGGAAACGTTGCGTGCTACGGCTATCGACGTCGCGCACATCGGTGTGGCGAGAATGCCAGCGGGCTCAGGGGATAGAGGTATACGCGCACCTTAGCGCAGTCGCCTGACTTCGCCGGGTTCGGTGAACAGGTCGGCGCCGCGGAGTTCGGCTGGGCGGCGCAGGGGGTCGGCTGGAATCTGCTGCGGTACATGGATGCCCACATTGCGTTCCGCGCCTACCCGGCTCTCGAGGATGCTGCGGCCGGCCCGGGAAGCAAAGAACCAGTAGGGCGGAAAGGCCATGTCCGGCTTGACGCGATTCCAGTACGCCGGGTCGAGGGCGAAATGTTCGTCGTTAGGATCGGCATCTCCCATATGCACCACCGTACTATTGGCATTGAGCGTCACCCGCCAGACGATGTTCTCGACATCGACCCGACCGGTGGGCCAGCCGGAGTGAGGAATGCGCACTGCCTCCACCAGTAACTCATCCATCTCGAGGGTGATCGGTGCATCGCCGTAGGCCAGGCTTACGGCATGTACACGGCTGAATACTGCCTGTTGGGTGCCGTCCGCTATGCTGCGCATGGCCAGCACGGCCTGTTGTGGTGCGTAGAGTGCGATGTCTGCTTGTGCCTGCATCAGTGCCAGTACATCCCCCGGGGAGAAGTGGTCGCCGTGGAAATGGCTGATGAAGACGGCGTCGACACCGTCGAAGGGAGCCTCCCCGGCAAACAGCGCCCTGCGCATCTCCTCAGGAACCAGCAAATATTGGCCATAGCTCTCCGGATAGAGAGGATCGAACAGGATTCGGGTGTCGCCGTCACTCACCATCACGCCCTCGTTGGCCAGATAGAAGGCTTCCTGCGCGGTGGCCGAGCACATAATTAGTGTAGCCAGAAGCACGGTGGAACAAAATTTCATAACGTTCTCTATTGGGCAATACCTGTTGGATGAATTGGCCCTGAAGAAACAGCTGTGTAAAAACAGCAGGGCAGAAACAGATGAGGCCGGTAATCCGGCCTCATCTCCTGGTGCTTCCTGATTGGCCTCATGCGCAATCAGTCATCCTGGTTCTGCGCCGCCATACGTTCTTCTGCGCGATGGCCCGACAGGATGTTAAACATGCCGTAGTTGCCCTCATGGCAGGCATACTCATAGATCTTGTCGTCGGTGTAATCGAAAATAATTTCGCGGGTATAGGGAGCGGTGAACTGCCCAGGGTCATGGGAGGTGAGCTGATATTGCAGGGCATTGTCAGCGATCCGGGTCAGCCGCTCCACATTGACCAGCCTGTCTGTTTCCGGCGTTGTGCTGCTGGCGTCCGAGTAATTGGTTGTCTCTATGACCAGGGTATCGCCTTCCCACCAGCCCCTTGAATCACCGTGCCACAGCTTGATGCTCTCGTGGGCGTGGGGCTTCTCCACCAGCGGAATGATTCGCGCATCGTGAGCCATCTCCTGGTAAATCACCACGGTGTCCCTGGCCTGGACTATCTGCCAGTAACTGTTATAGCCGGAGCCCAGTCGCGGCGCGCCGAAGGAGAGGCAGCGTTCGCCCAATGGGCGATCTGTCCAGGAGTCGGCGGGGTGGGCCTCGCGCCATTCCCGTAGTTCCCTTGCGGCCTGGATCGCCTGCTCGGTGCGAGGCGGGAATTTTCCATTGGGCGGGTCGACAATCTGGGACGTGCGGCGGTGTACCGTACGTTCTGCCATCCACTGGGAATCGTAGTTGCCAGTGCTTGGGTCATAGGAAGTGATCTCCCCGCTGAACACCGCCTCCAGTACGCCGCCGCCAAACAGGGCATCTTCCCCGGCGGCCATGATCTCGTCGATGCGCTGGTTGATGAACTCGATGTCTTCATCGGTGAGAAATTCCTTGTCACCAAACACATCCGGACGTTCCACGGGGGTGATGGTGTTATTTTCCCAGACCCCCTGCAGATCGGGGTGGCCATCCGGGGTGCGCGGCACTTCATAATCCGCGGAGCCCTGTCCGTGCAGGCTGGCTGTCGCTGCGAGAAAAACGAGGGAAATCAGTGAGCTGCAAACTTTTATTGGTTTAATCATCGTGCAGACCTCTTGGCGTGTCTGTTGTTTGGGGTGTTCAGGGAGCGAAGACTTCCTAGTTTCGGCTAGTTACCCGGCTTTGGCAAGTTGGCTCGGAGTTGATTCAGAGTTGCCGCATCAGGCCTCCTGAGACTGCGGATTCAGTCTGGAAAGGCCGAACAGCAGTGTACCCAGAACGATCCAGAAGAAGATGATCGCCCATTCTTGGGGCCACACCAGCGCCGACGGGCTGCCGGGGAAATACAGCGTACCGATGCCGAGGGACAGAGCCAGCGCCAGATAGCCGGTCGCGATGCCACCGGGGGCGGTATAGGGTCGGGCCAGTTCCGGCTCATTCCTGCGCAGGGCAATGAAGGACAGTGCGACGAAGGCATAGGCCACCACGATGCCCAGCCCACCGGCGTTCACCAACCACACCAGCGCCGGTCGACCGAAAAAGGGACTGATCACCGACAACAGGCCTATCAGCAGGATGGCGTTCTTCGGCGTGTGGTAGCACGGGTGTATCTCCGCCAGGAAGTGGGGCAGCATGCCTGCCTTGGCCATGGCATAGATGGCACGACTGGCGCCGACGATGAGCGCATTCCAGCTGGTGATGATGCCCGCCAGCCCGGTAAGCAGCAGTATCGTGCCTCCCAGTTCGCCATAGATGAGGGCATTGGCTTCGGCGGTGACCAGGTCTGCAGCGGCGAGTTGCTCACCGTTCATGACCATACCAACTCCCAGTATCACCAGGGCGTACCAGGCGATGGCCATGACCACTGACAGGATCAGGGCGGTACCGATGTCGCGAAATGGCAAGTCGATCTCTTCTGCGGCCTGGGGAATGATGTCGAAACCGACGAACATGAAAGGCACCATGACTAACACTATGGCAATGCCGCCGAGCCCGTCTATAAACAGTGGGTCGAGATTGGACGCGGTTCCGGAGAGGGTGGCCCCGCTGACAAAGAAGAATCCGACCACAAGAATCAGCATGACAACGGTGGTCTGGACTATGGCGACGACCTTTACACCCAATACGTTCAGTGTGGTCATCACGATGGCGCCCAGTATGCCCGTCGCGACCCAGCTTGCGTGCACATCCCAACCGGCGATCGTCCACAGATAGCCGATATCCAGTCCAGGTACCAGCGAACTCATTACCGTGGGTAGGGCGACGGCCTCGAAGGCGATGACCGACATATAGCCGAGGATGATCGCCCAGGTACATATAAAGGATGCATGAAATCCCAGCGCCCGTTCGCTGTACACGTGCTCACCACCGGCGAAGGGCAGGGCGGAGGCCAGTTCTGCATAGGTGAGGCCGACGATGGCGATGGCACCACCGCCCACCAGAAAAGCTGTGATCGCACCCAACACACCGGCGGAGGTGATCCAGGTTCCGGTGAGGACGACCCAGCTCCAGCCAATCATTGCGCCAAATGCGAGCGCCACAACATCTTTGCGGCTGAGGACGCGGAGGAAGCTGGAGGTAGAGTTTGTTTGATTCATAGGTCCCTGATTATTTTGTAATTAATAGTTCTGTATTTTTACTAAAAGTGCGCCTATTCTATGCACGCTTTCGAAGCTGAGGACTCCAGAGTAAGCTTCGCTCGTGTTTTGATGTTTGATTTTTCTGTGACTATACCCTAGGACTAGCAACAATTGGGCTCGTATCCTCGATACGAAGCAGGAGACAAATTGTGAACAAGTTACTATTTACCACCACAATCAGTTTTTTACTCGTTGCATGCAACGTATCTGACATCCCCAATTTCGAACGGATGGACGAAGAACAGCTGGCCGCCTATAACAACGGCAAGCCGCTCTCGCAAATGATTGTCTGTTCTGAGGAAAACCGCTCTTTCAGCCGTGTGCGTCGCCGTCGCTGCATGACTGTCGAAGCCATGTACGGCTCCGCACAGCAAGCGGCACAGCTAGGCGTACTAAATAATATTCCCGGTTATGCCCAGACCGATGGCATTTAGCTAATCCCCCCCTCCAGTATTTCTGAAATGACAGCTTCGTCGTCACTTAATGCGGGTCGCTGGCCTGCTAGAGCTGGTTAGAATCATACACCAGCTCTCCGGCCACCCAGGTCTTCTCGACTTCCACATCCATGATGCGTTCCGGGTCGATGGTCATGAGATCGTCGGATAGCACGATCATGTCGGCGTACTTGCCAGGCTCCAGTGAGCCTTTCACATCTTCCTCGAAATTCAGGTAAGCGCCCAGCAGGGTATAGCCACGAATAGCTTCCGCCATGGTGATGGCCTCGTCGGGTCCGTAGATAGTACCCGTCATGCCCTTGCGGGTCACCGCAGCGTAAATGCCAACCATTGGCCCTATGGGCAGGATGTCGCTGGATATGGCCACCGTGATGCCATGATCCATGGGTGAGCGGATCGGGTTGTTATGCTGTAGGCGCCAGCCATCCAGGTTCTCCGCGTAGCGGCCTTCCAGGGTATAGGTGAAGTTCGGCTGCTGGGTGATGTGAATCTCATGCTCAGCCATCAGCTCCATGGTGAGCTCCGGTGGGCGCATGGAAAAGTGGTTGAGATAATGACGGTGATCCTCGCGGGGATTGCGTTCCAGGGCATCCGCCAGGGTGTTTACCACCAGCACGATAGCGGCATCACCGATAGTATGAATGCCCATCTGGTAACCGGCGTCATGTATCTCATTTAACAGGGCCACCAGCTCAGACTCGGGCATGTTCAGGTAGCCACGGTATTCGCCCTGGTTTACATAGGGCTCGAGCGTATAGGCCGCCGGCCCCGTGAAACCGCCATCGGCGAAGACCTTTATTGGACCCGGCTTGAGAAAGGAATTGCCCCCGGCTACCCGGGCGTTCAGTTGATTGATTGCTACCGGATCATACCACTGGAACTGCAACGCCGACCGCGGCAGAGGCAGGTCGTGGTTGTCATAGAGCTCCTCGAACATCATGTAGTCGCTCACCGTCTTGGAGGCGTCAGTGATCGATGTAATACCCTTTGCCAGCAAGGCGTTGAGATTGACCTCCAGGCTGGCGATGATTTCATCGTAGGTGGAGTCTGGCACCAGCCGGCCAACGATTTCCTGCCGCTCACGGATAATGCCATTCAGTTCACCATCGTCGCCCTTCTCGATCACGCCGCCATCGGGTTGCGGCGTATCGACAGTGACTTCAGCCAGCTCCAGTGCCAGTGAGTTGGTGACGGCGCTGTGTCCTCCAGCCCGGGTCAGAATGACGGGGTTGTTGGGAGCGGCCGCATCAAGGTCGGCGCGCAATGGTCGGCGACCTTCGTCCAGTTCGTCTTCCGACCAGCCATAGCCGGTGATCCATTCGCCCTCGCCAATTTCTTCGATCTTGGCACGAATGAGTTCCTGGATCTCTGCGATGGAGGTGACCTCACTCAGTTCGATATAGCGCTGTGGACGACCACGGATGTGGGTATGGGAATCGATAAATCCCGGCATCAGCAGCTTGCCGCCGAGATCGATTTCTTCGGCGCCGTCATACCTGGATGCGAGGCTGGCATCACCGGTTTCCACAATCAGGCCGTCATTGACGACGACGGTGTTATGGATGCTGAAGTTGTCGTCAACGGTGAGCACCTTGGCGTTGGTAATAACCAGGTCCACGGCAGTCGATGAACTGGTAGCTGCGTTGGTAGCGGTGTCGCTTGTACCGGGCTGCTCCTGTTGTCCGCAGGCGGCGAGGAGGATGCTGGCCACAAAGGCGACCAGGGCGGCGGGTCTCACAGTGGTAATCGATCCTGATCTTGTTTTCATGTCGATGCTCGCATAGTGTATTTGAGAGTAGGTATTAGCGTAGTAGGGAATTCCTGTTTACAAAATCCAGTGTCTGATCCAGACCGCGGCTGAACTGATCGATCATCTCATCGATCTGGGCTTCGGTAATGACCAGTGGTGGGCAGAACGCCAGGCAGTTGCCACTCACCGCGCGAATCAGCAGCCCGTGGTCCTGGCAGTATTGTTTGGCCGTTGCGCCTACTTTGCCATCGGCAAAACTTTCTCTTCGTTCCTTGTTGGCAACCAGCTCCACGGCGGCAATCAATCCCTTGCCGCGCACTTCGCCAACCAGAGGATGGTCGCTGAATTCCCTGAGGCGGGACTGCATGTAGCGGCCAACCCTGGCAGCGTGATCAAACAGCTTGTCCCGCTGGTAAATTTCGATGGCTTTCAGGGCGGCGGCGGCAGCCACCGGGTGCCCGGTGTAGGTGTATCCGTGACCGAAGATGCCAAGCTGGTTGCTGGGCTCACGCATGGCCTCAACCATGAAGCCGGGCACGATGGCCGCACTAATGGGGATATAGGCTGACGAAAGCTGCTTTGCCAGGCTCATCAGCTGCGGTTTGATGTGCATGGTGGTGGCACCGAAATCGTTGCCGGTGCGACCGAAACCACAGATGACTTCATCGGCCCAGAACAGAATGTCGTGGCGCTCCAGAAGCTTCTGCAGTTCCGGGAAATAATTGTCCGGTGCCACCACGACTCCGGCTGCGCCGCCGATGGGTTCGGCGATAAACGCGGCGATGGTGTCGGCGCCTTCTCGCTCGATGAGTGCCTCCACATCGGCGATGAGCCTGGCCACGTATTCGTCCTCGGACTCGCCGTCTCGTTGTCCGTGATAAAAGTGTGGACACTCCGCCCGCAAAATACCCAGCGCATCGACCGGTACATCGAAATGGGTATGCATGACCGGAAGCCCGGTGAGGGCGGCGGCCGCCATCGTTACGCCATGGTAGGAGCGATCAAAGGCGATAATCTTTTTCTTCTCGGGTCTGCCGGTGACATTGAAGTAATAGTGAAGCATCTTCACGTGGGAGTCGTTGGCTTCGCTGCCGGAGTTGGCGAAGAATATTTTCGCCTCCGGCACAGGCACCATAGCCGCCAGTCGATCCGCCAGGTCCATGGCAACCTGGTGTGTCCTGCCACCGAACATGTGGCTATAGGGCAGTGTCCTGAGCTGCCGGGTGATGGCCTCGATCAATTCCTCGTTGCCGTAGCCGAGCGCTGAGCACCAGAGGGCGGCGAGTCCTTCGAGATAGCGGTTGCCCTTGTCGTCGTAGACGTAGATGCCTTCGCCGCGGACGATGTTGAGTTGTTCCACCTGGGTCAGGTTTGTTGTCGGGTACAGCAGAGAAGTCATGGGGTGAGAATAATGCAGGCTATCTGTGAATACCAGAGCGCTGCCCCTGGCAGTGGGCTTTCAAGCCATGAAGGTAATAGAATGGCGAGACCATGAAGTGGAAAGGTAGGAGAGAGCAATGGGAACACATTCGCTAACAACAACGACAACACACATCCTGCAGATTTCCCTGTTTACTGTGTCACTGCTCGTGGTGTCGGTCGCCCAGTCCCAGCCTAACCCTTACCAGGTGGTGTATCACTGGGGAACGCTGCCGGCGGATCGGCCCATGGGCATCGTTACCGGGGTGCAACCCGACCCCGATGGCGAGCATATCTGGATAGTCGAACGCTGCAGCGCCAACCAATGCGCCGGTTCCGACCTGCCGCCCATTCACAAGCTGGATAGGGAAGGCAATACCGTGAAGAGCATCGGCGCCGGTCTGTTTGCCTGGCCCCACGGCTTTGATATGGATGCCCAGGGTAATCTGTGGATTACCGAGGGCGCGCCGCTGGGGGATGCGCGGGGCCAACCCGGCATGGAGCGGGGCATGGGTCACCAGGTCATCAAGCTCAACCAGGAGGGTGAGGTACTCATGCGTCTCGGTGAGGCCGGAGTAGCGGGCGACGACGCCACGCATTTCAATGGCCCGGCAGCGGTGCTGGTGGCTCCGAGCGGTGAGATCTGGGTCGCCGATGGGCATCGTGGGGGCAACAACCGGGTCATGAAATTTTCCCCGAACGGTGAATTGCTGCTGCAACTGGGTGGCGGTGTCGATGCCACCAGCCGGGAGAGTGCACGCTTCAATGATCCGCATGATCTGAAGATGGATTCCCAGGGGCGCCTGTTCGTCGCCGACCGGGGTAATAACCGCATCCAGATCTTCACGCAGGAGGGTGAGTTGCTGGACATCTGGACACAATTTGGACGTCCGAGTGGCCTGTGGATCGATAACAATGATGTGCTGTATGCGGCGGATGGCATGTCGGGAGAACAGTGGAATCGAGGCTGGGAGCGTGGCATACGGATCGGTGACGCCCGGAGTGGTTATGTCACTGAATTCATCCCGGACTATGAAGTGCCCAGTGGCAGCGGGATCGAATTTCTCGCCGCGGATGATGACGGCAACATCTATGCGGGCCAGGTCGGGCGCCAACGCTTTGAGAAGTATGTCAGGGTCAGACCCTGACGCAGCCTTTAAAACATGGTGGGCTGGAAACCATAGTCAGAATGAATGAAGGAAGGAGTAAGGTTTGAGTTTCGCAGAGAATGCACTGGCGGGTAAGACGGCACTGGTCACAGGTGGTGCTACCGGTATCGGCGCCGCAATCGTCCGCAAGCTGGGCAGACTCGGTGCCCGCGTTGCGATCACCAGTCGCAAGGAAGAAAACCTGAAGACCGCTGTGCAGGATTTCGCCGAAGAAGACGGTATCGAAGTGATCTACCGGGTGGGTGATGTGCGGGACGCCGATGGCATCAATACCGTTATCACCGAAATTGCATCGGAGTTTGGGGGTTTGGATATCCTGGTCTGCAATGCCGCTGGTAATTTCATCTGCCCCACCGAAGAGCTGTCCAGCAACGGCTGGCGCACGGTCATCGATATCGATCTCAATGGCACATTCAATTGTTGTCAGGCGGCGCTGCCGTTCCTGAAAAAAGCTGCCAGCGGTGGTCGCATCATCTCCATCAGCACGACCCATGCTGATTCGGGCTGGCCCACTGCTGCCCATGCCGGGGCAGCCAAGGCGGGGATACAGAATCTGATGAAGAGCCTGTCTGCTGAATGGGGCAGATACGGCATCCGCGCAAACTGGGTGTCTCCCGGACCGATTGAAGGCACGGAGGGGGTTGATCGCTTGATCATAGCCCAGGGCAAGGCAGCAGAGGTGTTGAATAGAATTCCACTTGGCACGTTTGGCCAGGGAGAGGATATCGCGAATGCGGTGGTATTTCTGGCGGGTGATACCGGTGCCTATGTCTCGGGCACGGAATTGGTGGTGGACGGAGCTGCGCGCTGGGGTTCGTAGTGGTGGTGCAAGCTGTCGCCACTAAACTAATTAAACTGAGAAACACAGAAACTGAGAGCGAGGTTGTAATGATGAGAAATGAATTGAGGAATGTAATGTGTGCTGCGCTGGGTACCGGGCTGCTGCTGAGTGGTTTCGCCAATGCCCAGTCTTCGGCCGATCTGGTGGCCGCGGCATTGACGCACCCCGATCGCCCAGCCGAAGAGGCAGCGGATGATGCGCGACGCATGCCCATCGAGGTGTTGTCCTTCGCCGGCATTACCGCAGGTATGGACGTGCTGGAAATGGAAGCCGGTGGTGGCTGGTACACCGAAATCATCTCCCGCACCGTGGGCCCCAGCGGCAGCGTCATCATGCAGAACCCTGGGCCGTTCGAGAGTTTCACCGGCGATGCCGACAATGATCGCGCGGCGAAACTGGCTAATGTCACCCTGTCTACCACTAACTTTGATGAACTGGATGCTGCCGATGGATCCATCGACCTGGTAACCTGGATACTCGGTCCCCATGAGCTGTGGTTCGAGCCCGGTGGCGTCTCGCTGGGTGACCCGGCTGCCAGCTTTGCCGAAATCGCCCGTGTGCTGAAGCCGGGAGGCCGGTTCCTGGCTGTGGATCACCATGCCGCCGCCAGCGCGGGCCCGGAAGTGGGCGGAACCCTGCACCGTATTGGCGAGTCCATCGTTAATGACTACGCGGAAGGCGCCGGGTTAACCCTGATCAGGAGCTCCGGCATGCACCTGAATCCGGAAGATCCGCTGGACAACGGCGTATTCGACCCTTCGATCCAGGGCAAGACCAGCAAGTTCGTACTCGTCTACGAGAAATAGTGAGTGCCTGATCAGCTACAAAAGTGTGCGGTCTTTGCTGATCTACACCGGAACGAGGAAGCCTGGCTGATACCCAATCCCTGGGATATCGGTTCGGCGCGCGTTCTGCAGGGCCTGGGATTCCAGGCCCTGGCTACTACTAGTTCCGGTTTTGCTTTTACTCTCGGTCGGGTCGATGGCACGGTCACCCTGGATGAAAAACTGCAGCATTGCCGCTTACTCAGTGCGGCGGTCAGCATTCCCCTGAACGCCGATTTCGAAAACGGATTTGCCGATGAACTGGATGTCATGCAGGCCAATATCCAGCGCCTGTTAGAGACCGGTATCGCTGGTCTGTCCATCGAAGACTTCAGTCGCGAGCAGAAGCGCATCTATGATTTTTCGGAGGCTACAGACCGCATCGCCGCGGCTGTAGAGGTTATAAAGGGATCAGGTATTCCAGTACTGTTGACCGCGAGGGCCGAGAATCTCATTCGGGGAAGTGATGACATGGAAGATACGGTCAGGCGCTTGCAGGCTTACGAGCAAGCGGGGGCCGATGTTCTGTATGCGCCAGGATTGATGAAACTGCGCCAGGTACAGGAAGTGGCGGCCGAGGTGAGCCTGCCTCTGAATGTGCTGGCACCGTTCATTCGCAATGCCAGCGTTGCGCAACTATCGGAAGCCGGAGCGACCCGTATCAGCACCGGTGGTGCCTTGACCTGGGCGGCGCTCAATCCCCTGTTGTCGGCGGGCAAGGAGATGCTGGAGCAGGGCTCTTTCGATTGGCTGGGGCAGATGGCGAAGGGAGCCGAGATACAGAGTTTGCTCAGGTCCCCTCAATAGACAGCCGCCACAACCATTTAACGATGCCACAGACCTGCAGCCTGCAGGTACGCCGCTAGTTGCGCCGGTAGCTAATCCTGCCGCCGACGATGGTGTAATCTACCTGGGCCTGCAGTATTTCCTGTTCCGGTACGGTGAGCAGGTCGCGATCAAATACAGTGAAGTCCGCCAGTTTGCCTGTCTCGATCGAACCCCGTTCGTTTTCATGGAATGCACCGTGGGCAGGCCAGATGGTCAGCATGCGCAGGGCGTCTTCGCGGGACACCGCCAATTCAGGGTGCCAGCCCGGGCCGGAACTGCCATCCAGACGCTTCCTGGCCACCGCCGCGTAGTATTCGATGCGCGGATCGCCGGCTTCGACCGGGGCATCGGATCCGGCGATGATCATCAGGCCCCTGTCGATCAGTTGTTGCCAGGGATAGGCATAGCCGAGACGATCCGGTCCCAGTCGGTCCGGTGCGAAGTTCAGATCGCCGATACCATGGCTGGGCTGCATGGACGGCAGCACGGCGAGGTCCACGAAGCGTTGTTGGTCAGAAGGTGGAATGATCTGCGCGTGCTCCATGCGCCAGCGTAAATCCTCGCTGGCCCATTCACTGCGCGGCACCTCGATGTAAGCCTCTTCATACCAGTCCAGCAATGAGCGCACGGCCCGATCGCCGATGACATGGGTCCAGATCTGCACGTCCTTGCGCAGGGACTCATAGAGAATTGGCATCAACTCTTCCTTGGTGGTGCGATTCATGAAGCCATTGTGGTCGGCGTCGGAATAGTTCTCGATAAGTGCCGCGCCGCGAGAGCCCAGGGTGCCATCGATGAAGACCTTGATGCCCCGCACATCAAACATCAGGTCGTCGGTGACTTCGCGGCCACGTTGCAACATGGTCTGGGCTTCATCCACCGGTATGGCCGCGTAGACGCGGTGCGCCATGTTGCCTTCTGCGTGGATCTCTTGCATCAGGTCCACCAGCTGGTAAGACATGCCGGCATCCTGGGTCTGGGTCCAGCCCATGGCTGCGTTAGCCTGCAATCCCCGCAGCAGGTTGTCCTTGAGGTACTCTGCAGAGTCTTCAGGAATCAAGTCCCGAAACACATTCATGGCATTGGCCAGCACGTAACCTGTAGGCTCACCATCAATATCCCGCTCGAAGCGACCACCCTCGGGGTCAGGGGTATCGCGGGTGATGCCAGCGAGCGCCAATGCCTGCGAATTGACCAGGGCAGACACACCGTCGGCCCGGGGCAGGAACAGCGGTTTATCCTGGGTAAAAGGATCGACGTCGAACCTGTTCAGGAATCGCTGCTCATCGGTCCACTCCCGTTCTATCCACCCGCGACCCTGCACCCATTCGCCCGCGGGTACGGATGCCGCAAAGTCCTCAATGGCTGCCACGGTTTCGCGAAGGGTGGGAATGCCAAACAGGCTAAGAGTCTTGGTGCGCCTGCCTACGCCTTCAAGATGTTGGTGACTATCGGTGAAACCCGCGTAAACGACACTGTCGGCGAGATCCATAATAGTGGCTGTACCACACATATAGGCCTGGGCACCGTCGTCATCCCCCACATAGATTATGCGATCGCCCCGGGCGACCACAGCCTCGGCCTGCCATTGATCATCATTCGATGTATAGACCGTGGTGTTATGCAGAACCAGGTCAGCAGGCTGGCAAGCACCAGCGTCATCCTGGCCAGCACTCACTGCCGGGGGTTCGGCTTGCTGGCCTGAATCGGAGCAACTGATCAGCATTGCGCCAAGCAGGATCGCCGTGAAGTGCTTGTGCAATTTTTCTGAGTTCGAAAACATACTTATCTCTTTCCCATGGATTTCTCGCCGCCGGGTGCAGGTCGGCGTATAGGATTACTGTGAATATGGACAGGGGACAAAATACAGCAGAATATGAGAGCCTACAAACCTGCTGCGCCAAAAGCTGCAAGCAATACCACAAGCCAGGCTGCAGTCTCTCAGTGCTGGCTGGTAAACGTTCGGCGTGATCGAGAACGAATTAATTCGGAATGACGGATAGCGACGACATCCACTAAAGTTACACAAGCAAACAAGAAGAAAGGAGAACACACTATGCGCAAACTAATTCTAGGACTGCTGGTCATCGGCCTCTACGGCGCGAATCTTGCCAACGCCCAGGGCAATATGGCGCCCTGTGGCCCCGCTGGACAGCTGGATGATGAATATTCGGCAAACGTGGCCGCCGATTCCCGTTGTTTTGAGATTCGCATGTACACCGCAGAGCCGGAAGTCGATGGTGTGGGTGGAATCAATAATCTGCATCAGCGCTTTCGTGAGGAAGAGGTAGCGATATTCGAACGACTTGGCGCCGAAGTGCTTGCGGTATGGCAGCGTCTTGATGATCCCAACACGCTGGTTTGGATGCTTGCCTATCGTGATCGCGCGCATCGCCAGGAAGTCTGGGCCGCCTTCGCTACCGATCCAGCCTGGGTGGCTCTACGGGAAAAATATCCCGTGCCGATATCCGCCGAGGTCTACATGATGAGTGCGACGGACTATTCCAATCTCAAGTAAGCAGAGCCGCGCCGCTTATCGCTTTGCGCACAGCGATAAGCGGCGCGGCGACATACCCATCGGACATAACCGAGACTATACAGCCCTGGTGATAGTGCGGGACCGTGCTTCATCCCCAATCTTCACGCTGTCAACTTGCCTGTCAGGGCTGCTTGCATAGAGATTCGTTAGCATGAGAATTGAGGTTCGGCGATTGCCAAGACTGAAGCTACTTCCCCTTGGCTCAATGAATTCAAGAAGACACTGCCCCAGAGTGTGATCCTGGTCACCTGAGTCGATAAAATTTGTGAAAGAGTGAGCAGAAAGTTTTGCAGGTGAGGCATATAATCAGTCTAATGACGTGAGTATAAGGCGCACAGCCACGCTTATAAACGGCCCTTTAAGGCTCAGGGAATCGAGCTCGAAAGGCAGATTTAAACGGAAACTTTCTTCGGCTGCCTGTGCTAATTTCCGCCAGACAGATAGATAGATAGATAGAAAGATAGAAAGAAGCTGACCCTTGCCCTGTTTTAACCATCCAAACGCTACTACCACTGCGATCTGTCATCGTTGTGAGATTCAGCTCTGTGGCATGTGCACCACCTACCTCGACGATGGTGAGTACTGCGAAAATTGCGCAGGAAAGGTCCAGAGTGAAGCCTTCGTGGCTGCCCGCAGCGAGGTGCTGAACAAGCCGGCGCCAAAACCATTGAAGCAGGAGGCGGCAGATGCGGAACCTACTCCCGCAGAAAAGAAAGAAGACCAGGACAAGCTCTTCATCTGGCTCGGCATCGGCGGCTCCTCATTCATGATGTTTGCCGCCATGGCCATCTATGCCTTCCCTAATCTCTTCGTCGATGACGCGGTGCTTGCCGCGCAGGCCGAAGAGCAGAGACTGGAAGATTGCCGTCTGGTGTTCGAGGAGATTACCTACGTGTTGCGGGCGGGCGGAACTCCGCATGCGTCCCTGTCCTGTGCCGATACCAGTGTACCGAATGTGGTACGCCGAAGTGGCGATACAGTGCGGGTAGAACATCCAAATCCGGGGGCCTATGGCCTGGATGAAATTTACGTGACGAACCAGTCACACCAGGTTTTCCTGGTGGGACAGGGTTCGAGTGGCAGCAAGTGATGATGAAGCGATCTCAACAAGGTTTTACCCTCATCGAGCTGATGGTCAGTGTCGCTATCATCGGCATCCTGGCCAGTGTGGCCTTGCCTGCTTACCAGATGTACAGCAACCGGGCCCGTTTCGCCGAGGCCGTCCTCGCCGTTAGTCCTTACCGCAACTTTATCGTGGTGGGCGCCGAGTCCAATCGCTTTGCCACCGTCGATGACATGGATGAGGAAACCAACGGTATCCCGGCCGGTATTCAACGCACCGCCACCGCCCATGGTGTGCACGTATTCGATGGTGTGATTCGGGTAACCTGGCGTGACGATGGTTCAGCGCTCGCCGGTACCAACTACACCCTCACCGCCCAGAACGTCACGCCACCCATTCAATGGGTGGAGGGTGGTAACTGCCTCAATCGCGGATTCTGCTAATCCGGCAGCGCGTAGGCGATGATATAACCGCCTGGCACCTGTTCTTCCTCGGTGCCTTCATTCACCTGGGTTTCCAGCTGCAACAATCCTCCGCCATCGGGCACGGTCACCAGTATGTATTGCTTGCCGGTAGTCGGGCTGACATAGCTCATGGGCGTGGCCGTCGATGAGGCTGGCAACGGTGCTTTCCACAACTCCTCGCCATTCATCACGTCGATTGCACGTACCGAACTGTCTGTTACTCCGGCATTGAAGATCAAACCACCGCCGCTTACGAAGGAACCCGCCGAGTAGAACATGCCCATCGGCAGGGGCAGTCGAGTTGGAATTCCCAGCGGGCCCATGTCTGTGGCCGTACCCAGGGGGCGTCGCCACAGGGTTTGCTGATTAGCCAGGTCGACTACCGCGATCTCACCGTAGGGTGGGCGCAGGCAGGGCGCGAAGATGGGTGACAGGAAGAAAAAGGAATAAACGGCATAGGGAGTACCGGTCTGGGTGCCACCGATGCCATAGTTGTATCCGGCTGTGGTCTCTGCCCGTGGAATCAGGCGCACCACCGATGGGTTGTGCAGGCTGTTTACCACCATCAGTTGGTTTACCTCATCGATAGCCACGCTACCCCAGTTCATGCCCCCGGCGACACCCGGGTAGTAGAGTGTTCCATCCCCGGTTGTTGGAGGGGTCAGGGGGCCCTCATAGCGCATGCGCTTGAATTGTATGCGGCAGGATGCGTGGTCGAATGGCGTGATGCCCCACATATCCGCTTCGGTCAGCTTCGGGTGGTCGAAGCGCGGCATGCCAACCGAGAAGGGCTGGGTAGGCACGGTGTTTTCTTCGGGAATGTCAGTCTGCGGAGTGGGCAGTTCGGCCACCTCGGCCAGCGGCTCGCCGGTCTCCCTGTCCAGCAGGAATATCTGCGCGCGCTTCGTCGGCACCACAACGGCCTTACGCACCACACCATTGATGGGTACGTCCACCAGGCTGGGCTGGGAGGGCACGTCGTAGTCCCAGATGTCATGATGCGTGGTCTGGAAGTGCCAGCGCACACGACCGGTCTCGGCTTCCAGCGCCACGACCGAACTGGCATAGCGCTCCATGGCCTCGCTGCGGTGGCCGCCGAAATAGTCCGGTGTCGCATTGCCGGTTGGCACATAGATAAGCCCAAGTTCTTCGTCCGCACTGGTCAGGCTCCAGACATTGGGTGTGCCGCGGGTATAGGTCTCTCCTGCGGGTGGCAGGCCTGTACGGTCCTCTCGGCCCATATCCCAGGCCCACAACAGGTCACCCGTCTCAGGATCGAAACCGCGCACCACACCGGAGGGTTCCTCAGTTTCCTGGTTGTCCATTACCCAGCCGCCAAGCACCAATACATCGTTGGCGATGGTGGGAGGCGAGGTGACGAAGTAGTAACCGGGCTTCACCTCGCCCATGCCTTCCAGCAGGTTCACCTCACCATTGTCGCCGAAGTTATAACAGGGGCGTCCGTTCTCTTTGTCGACAGCGATGAGGCGTGCATCGGTGGTTGCCGTGAATATGCGTTCCGCACATTCGGTGGGCACATCGAATGCGGGGACGTCGTAGTAAGTGACTCCCCGGCAGGTGTCCCAGAAGCCGATACGCGCGGTATCGATTTCCGGGTCAAAGCGCCACAGCTCCTCGCCGCTATCGGGGTCGAGGGAGAGGATGACGTTGCGGCCCGTACACAGGTAGAGCGCATCATCTACCTGAATCGGAGTGCCTTTAAACTCGCCGGGGACCCTCGTGCGAATCTGCCAGGCAACTTCCAGTTGATCCACATTGCTGGCGTTGATCTGTTGTGCCGGGGCATAGCGGGTGCCGCGTTTGCTGGCGCCATAATGCATCCATTCCCCGGTTTCACTGAAGACCTGGCCGGTGCCGGCGGCGCTCGGTGTACCCACATCATAGTTGCCATTGGCCAGGAAGAGGCTAATCACGAAGACCGCGAACGCGCCCAGCACAAGCTGTGAAGTTCTTTGCTGCAGCAATGGCTGCGGCTCAGCCTTCCTCAATCCGCGGCGCACCCTGGGTAACAGGAACCACAGGCCCAGCACCGTGAACATGGCGACCCGGGGCATTAGCTGCCAGGCATCGAGGCCGACTTCATAGAACGCCCACAGGTAGGTGAACAAGAGAAAGCCGCCGTATAGCTGGGCGCCACGTTTGTCGCCCCGGAACAGGAGTACGGCGACCGCCAGCAGCACTACCCCGGCCAGCAGATAGTAGAACGACCCGCCGACGCCGATGAGTTCGGCTCCCTGGCTGGCCAGAAGCAGGCCGCAGAGGCCGAGTAGAACGGCCAGAACCCGTGGTTTTGGATAGGAATTGCTTGCTTCGGACACGGCGAGTCTCCCCCTGATTCAACGCTGTCACCGGGGCGACATCATCGCACATTCACCGGGCCGAGCAAAAACCCGGCACCTGCAGGTTCTGGGGGCCGGCCGCGCAAAAATCCGCTGCCAGCGGCTGCAATTTGATTGCCTCACACTAACTGAAAAAACCGGAAGCCAGGGTGGTGTGGTGATCCGGGTACCCAAGAAAGCCTGAATCCGGGTCTGGTCAGGCCAGTAACAGGTCGGTGAGGACGAAGCCAAGAGTCATGCTGAGAACCAGCAGGGATCCCATGAGTTTCGGTGGCGCTGGCAAGGGCAGGTCGTAGTAGCGACAGCCAGCGCCGATACCGAAGGCGAGTCCCAGGCCCAGTAGTGCGTCAACTATCACCTGCTTGCCTCGCACGCATGAAACGGTCGCACAGCAGGTAGCCTGAGGTCAGGGACATCACGATCAGGGCGCCGAGCAGGGCGGTGGGGGCGGGCAAGGGGATGCCCAGCAAGCGACAGCCGCCACCAATCAGGAATGCCAGGACGAATCCCAATAGCAGTTTTACAGTCGGGCTTGCGGACTCGGCTTCGTCTTGCATCTGGGCGAATTCCAGGGAGGTGAGATGATGGACTGTACCACGTCAAGCCCGTATGCTTGCGAGCATAACAAGAAGGAGACCAGGATGCGCCTATCGAATCCCTTGCCAGCTCTCGCCGCCCCGTTTCTCGGCTTGCTGCTGCTATCCGGCACCGTGGCCGGACAATCACTCTTCGACAACTATACCGATGTCACACTGGACGATCTGGCTGATCCAGATCCCAATGAGTGGCTGATGTGGCGGCGTACCGCCAATCACTGGGGCTATAGCCCGCTGGACCAGATCAACAAGGAGAATGTGGGCAGCCTGCGCCTGGCCTGGTCATGGACCATGGAACCAGGCCTGCAGGAGACCACGCCCCTGGTGCATGACGGGGTCATGTTCCTGCCCCAGGCCTGTGACTATATCGAGGCGGTCGATGCCCGCGATGGCTCTCCCCTGTGGGAATACCGCCGACCCGAGGTGGATCACTCCGCCTCTCTGGCCTGTGCCAACCGCAACGCGACCCTGTACAAGGACCAGCTCATCCTTGCCACCCGCGATGCCTACCTGATTTCCCTGAACGCCAGGACCGGCGAGTTGACCTGGGAACGTGAGGTAGGGGACTGGACCATCGGCCAGCATTATTCCGGGGGCCCGCAGATTCTCGACGGCAAGATCATCGTCGGTATGTCCGGCTGTTACTACATCAACACCGGATGCTGGATTACTGCCCACGATCCGGATACCGGGGAAGAAATCTGGCGCCGCAACACGGTGCCGAAGATCGGCGAGCCTGGCGGCGAGACCTGGGGCGATGTACCCAACGAGCAGCGTCGCGGCGGCTCCGCGTGGATGCCCGCCAGCTATGACCCGGAACTGGATCTGATCTATATGGGCATTGCGGTGCCTATTCCCTGGGGATCCATCCAGCGTGATACCCGCGGTGGTGATGTGCTCTACACCAATTCGACCCTGGCGCTGCATGCCGACACTGGCGAGATTGCCTGGTATTTCCAGTACGTGCCGGGCGGCAACTGGGACCAGGATCATCCCTATGAACGCATAGTTGTCGAGACGGAAGTGACACCTGACCCCGATGCGGTGTCATGGATCAATCCGAATATCACCTCCAACGAACGCCGCAAGGTCATTACAGGCATACCCGGCAAGCCTGGCATCGTATGGACCCTGGATGCAGCCACCGGCGAATTCCTCTGGGCCACGGAAACCAATTTCCAGAATGTGATCGTCGGCGTGGATATTCCCAACCGCAAAGGCATTACCAACCCGGAACTAGAAATTACCGAGATACGACAGCGCAAGTTTGTCTGCCCTTCCACGACCGGCGGCATCAACTGGAACTCGGTAGGCTATAGTCCCGATACCAATGCCCTGTACGCACCGACCAATAATGTGTGTATGGATTACTACCTGAATCCGGTAAATCCAAGCCTGGGGGGGTATCACAGCTCAGCAACCTTGAGACGGCTTCCGCCTGAGAATTTTGATGGGAACGTCGGGCTGTTTACAGCCATCGATGTCGCTACTGGTGCCCAGAAGTGGCAGTACAAGCAACGCGCCGGGGTGGCGGGCTCGGTATTGACCACTGGCGGTGGCCTGGTATTCGTATCCGATGATGCTCGTCGCTTCCGCGCCTTCGATGCGGATACCGGCGACATACTCTGGGAGCAGATACTGAATTCCTCGGCAGGGGGCTTTCCTGTGACCTATAGCCTGGATGGCGTGCAATACATTGCCATAGCAGCAGGAGGAGGCGTGAACTATCGTAATCTAACGCCGGAGATACGGCAGAAGCGCGACGGCAATATGCTCTATGTTTTCCGGCTGCCCTGAGCTGCTCGATTCCGGGTTTCTGCCATGAATCGATTGTTATTGTCAGGCACATTGCTGTTCGCTTCGGTGTTGCAGCTTGCGATTGCCCAGACCGAGGACGAACAACAGTGGTTAACGCTGTTCAACGGCGAAGATCTTTCCGACTGGATTCCCAAGTTCACCGGGCAGGCGCTGGGAATTAACTATCGCGACACGTTTCGTTTGGAAGATGGCATCCTCAAGGTGTCCTATGACAACTGGGATCGTTTCGACGGGGAATTTGGTCACCTCTTTTACAGGAAGCCTTATTCCCACTACCTGCTGCGGGTGGAGTACCGCTTCGTCGGTGAGCAGCTTGCAAACGGTCCCGATTGGGCGTTCCGCAATAACGGCATCATGCTGCACAGCCAGGCACCGGATACCATGTCCCTCGAGCAGGAGTTTCCTGCCTCCATAGAGGCCCAGTTACTGGGCGGTAATGGGGTCGATGAGCGGCAGACAGGCAATGTGTGCTCGCCGGGTACTCACTATGTGATGAACCGGGAACTGGTCACCGTACACTGCACCAATTCCACGTCCCAGACCTATCACGGTGATCAGTGGGTAAGCCTGGAGATCGAAGTGCGCGGGAGCGAGGCCATTCGCCACAGGGTGAATGGCGAGACAGTTTTCGAGTATTCAGGAATACGACTGGACCAGGATGATCCGGATGCCCTGCGTCTTCTGGATAATGGCGCGAGCCTGTTTGTCCGGGAAGGCTATATCTCGGTGCAGGCGGAGAGCCACCCCACGGAATTTCGCCGGATCGAGCTGCTGCCTCTTCCTGCGTCCGAGCCCTGCCTGTCACTCCCCTGCAATTAGCAGGGGAGTAAAGGCAATCAGCGCCCTACATTATTCGGGTTAGAGTGTGCCCGCGGCGATAAGATCGGCCGCATAGTTTGCTGCTCTTGCGCTGAATGCCATGTAGGACAATGAGGGATTCTGACAGGCGGATGAGGCCATGAAGCCACCGTCGGTCACGAACAGGTTGGGTACGTCGTGGGCCTGGCACCAGCCATTGAGCACCGATGTGTCCGGATCCCGCCCCATGCGCACCGTTCCCATTTCATGAATGCGATTGCCTGGCTTGGACAGTCCGGCATTGGAGGTGGTGATGTTAATCACGCCAGCCGCTTCGAACATGGCCACTGCATCTTTCACCGCCTCCCGTTGCATGATGCGTTCGTTCTCGCCGTAGCTGACATTGAACAGTGCCAGCGGATTGCCCCAGCGATCGCGTTTAGTGGGATGCAGGGTGACCCGGTTGTCCGGGTTTGGTAATTGTTCACCGAACGCGAGTACATTGATTCGCCAAGGGCCGGGTCGACGATGGGCTTCCTTGAACTCGCGCCCAATGCCGGCGATCTGCCCGCCTGCATTGCCCAGCGGCAGGGCGCCACCCTGGAAGCCAAAACCGCGCTTGAAGGGCTTGTCGTTCTCGGTGACATTGGCGTAACGGGGAATATAGATGCCGCCTGGACGTCGACCGAAGACGGTCTTGTCTTCGAAACCAGTCATGATGCCGGTGACGCTGGCACTGCTGACGTGATCCATGAGATTGCGACCGACCTGGTCGGAGCGGTTGGCCAGTCCCGTTGGAAACGCGTCGGATTTCGACTGCAGGAGAATCATCGCCGAGGCGATGGCCGACGCATTCAGGAAGACCACCCGCGAGGTATAGCTGCGCGTCTCATTGGTCCGGGCATCGACTACCCGCACGCCAGTGACCCGGTTGCTGGCAGGATCGTAATCCAGTCCCTGCACGATGGCGTTGTGTACCATGGTAAGATTGCCGGTGCGCTGTGCCGCCGGCAGGGTTGCGTTGAGCGAGGAGAAATAGGCCTTGAATGTGCAGCCGTGATGGCAGCGATTACGGGTCTGGCAGTTGCTGCGACCCAGCGCGCGTTGTTCGTCGGTGGCATCCGTCAGGTGTGCAACACGGGCCGGAATGATCTTGCGGCCATTGAAGGTCGCTTCCACTCTCTGCTTGAAGGCATTCTCGGCATCGGTCAGGGCGAAGGCCGGTTGGAACACGCTGTCGGGCAGCTGGCTCAGGCCTTCTTCGGATCCGGCGACGCCGATGAAGCGTTCTACTTTCTCGTACCAGGGTACGATGTCCTCATAGCGCACAGGCCAGTCCACCCCCACTGCCTCTTCGAGATTGGCCGTGAAATCCTGCGGGCCCAGCCGATAGGTCTGGCGACTCCACATGATGGACCGCCCGGCGGTGTGATAACCGCGCAGCCAGTCGTAGGACGTACCCTCCGCTTCCTCGTAGGGATGCTCGTCGTCTTTTACCCAGAAGTGCTTGGTAGACTCCTTGATGGCGTAAGCCACGCCGCCGTACTGCTTCGGATAATGCTGTGCAATTTCGTCCTGCAGCACATTGTCGAAATTCGGTGTCTGCCAGGGGGTGAGCTGGTCAGAGTAATCCCGCTCCGGGATGATTTCCGGACCACGCTCCAGTACCAGTACCTTCAGGCCACGCTCTGTGAGTTCCTTGGCGGACATGCCGCCGCTCATGCCGGAGCCAACCACGATTGCATCGAAATCAGTGTTGTTCTGTGCCACGGTTAAGCCTCCCTCGCAATATCAACACTGGGGTCCCACTGGCCCGGGACAGCCACCCATTTCAACTCCTGCACGGCGCCTGCCTCCGTGGCAAAGTAAGACTGGGTAATATAGCCCTTGGTGCGGCGATAACCCGCCAGGGAAGCATCGCCATGGAAGGCGGCGGCATCGAGCTCGGTGAGCGCGCGGGTCGCCGTGGTTTCATCGGCGTCGAGAAAGTTGTCGGTGGCGGCGTCCAGTCGGGCGGCGATTAGCTGCAGCGCTTCACGATGTTCGCTGCGTGTTTCCTCGTTGGCCCAGTCGCTCATCAGCGCGTCCATGTAGCCGGGCACATTCGCATCGAGTGCGCCGGGAGTCTCTGTCCGTGGAATGATGAGATCGGAGAGTTTGCCCAACAGGGCCATTTCGCCAGTGGAGTAAAAGCGGCTGCTGCCCACCCGGGTGGCATTGATCGTGGCGAGTCCCCCGCAGGCACTCAGCGCCGTGGCGCCTCCAACAGAGACAATCAGGCTCTGGATGAATTCTCTTCTTGTTTTCATTATTGTCGTCCCCCGACATGAGACTAACCCATTTGGAGATGGGTCAAAAGGGTCATTCGATTGCGCGCCAGACGCCACCGTTGTTGGCGGAGGCCACGGCAGTCTCTACGAACAGCACGCCTCTCACGCCAGCATCGATAGCCGGTACCAGGTTTGCGTTTTCATTGTCGTGGCCACGAATGGCATCCGCGAAGCCCGTATACAGATTGGCAAAGGCTTCGAGGAAGCCTTCAGGATGCCCGCCGGGAATGCGGGTGACGGCATTGGCACTGGCGTCGGCGGAGCTGCAGCCGCGACTAATGATCTCTGGCGCCTCGCCCAGCGCGGCAAACTGTAGCTGGTTCGGCTGTTCCTGGAACCACTGCAAGCTGGCCTTTTCGCCGTATACCCGGATGCGCAATCCGTTCTCGTGTCCCACGGCCACCTGGCTGGCCCACAGGGAGCCTCGGGCACCGTTAGCGAATCGCAGCAGTAGCTGGGCGTTGTCATCAAGCTCGCGCCCGGGCACGAAGGCGTTGAGATCAGCGAGGATGCTCGTGACCTTGAGCCCGGTGATAAACTCGGTGAGGTGAAAGGCATGGGTCCCAATATCGCCCAGTGAGCCACCGGCTCCGGCCTGTGCCGGGTCGGTGCGCCAGGCAGCCTGTTTTTGGCTACTGGATTCGAGATCGGTGCTCAACCAGTCCTGCGGATACTCAATCTGTACGACCCGAATAGCACCCAGCTCGCCGCGGGCGACCATCGCCCTCGCTTGCCGCACCATGGGGTAGCCGCTGTAGTTGTAGGTGACCGCGAATAATTTGCCGCTGTCCTGCGCGATCGCCTGCAGTGCCAGGGCATCGTCGAGCGTTGAGGTGAGTGGCTTGTCGCAGATGACGTGTATGCCCGCCTCGAGAAACGCTTTCGCCGCTGCGAAGTGCAGATGGTTGGGTGTGACGATTGCAACGGCTTCGATGCCGTCCTTGCGTGCAGCTTCGGCCCTGGCCATGGTGGCGAAGTCTTCGTAGCAGCGAGCGGGATCGATACCCAGTTGCTTGCCACTGTCCTTGCTGCGTTGTGGATCACTACTGAATGCACCGGCGACCAGCTCGAAGTGGTCGTCCAGCCGGGCGGCCATGCGATGGACCTCACCGATGAAGGCGCCGATGCCGCCGCCCACCATGCCGAGTTTGATTCTGCTTTTCGATTCACTCATGGCGACACTAGTTGTCTATGCCGAGAATGGCCCGATTTGCCTGATCATCGGTGCCCGCATCGGCAAAGTCATCGAAGGCTCTCTCGGTCACACGTATGATGTGCTTCTGGATAAACTCGGCGCCTTCCCGTGCGCCATCCTCTGGATGTTTGAGGCAACATTCCCACTCAAGCACTGCCCAGCCTTCAAAATCATTGGCCGCGAGTTTTGAGAAGATGCCATTGAAGTCCACCTGGCCATCACCGAGGGATCGGAAACGACCCGCGCGATCGATCCAGGACTGGTAGCCACCATAGACTCCCTGTTTGGCTGTGGGATTGAATTCCGCATCCTTGATGTGAACCAGCTTGATGCGTTCCTTGTAGGCATCCATGAAGCCGAGATAGTCCAGTTGCTGCAGCAGCAGATGACTGGGGTCAAACAGGATATTGCAGCGCGGGTGATTGTTGACTCGTTCCAGGAACATCTCGAAGGTGACACCGTCGTGCAGGTCTTCACCCGGATGAATCTCGAAGCCGATGTCCACACCAGCCTCGTCGAAGGCATCCAGGATTGGATGCCAGCGCCTGGCGAGTTCGTCGAAGGCGGCCTCTATAAGACCGGCGGGTCGCTGTGGCCAGGGGTAGAAATAGGGCCAGGCCAGGGCGCCGGGAAAACTGGCGTGGGTGGTGAGGCCGAGATTTTCGGAGGCTTTTGCCGCCAGCAGCAACTGCTCTACAGCCCACTCCTGTCTGGCCGCAGGATTGCCTTGCACCTCGGCTGCCGCGAAACCATCGAACATCGCATCATAGGCCGGATGCACCGCAACCAGTTGACCCTGCAGGTGGGTAGACAGCTCGGTGATCTCGATCCCGCGGTCTGCCAGCATACCGCGCAGATCATCGCAGTAGGTCTGGCTGGACGCGGCGGCCTCGAGATTGATGAGAGAGGGCTCCCAGCTGGGAATCTGTATGCCCCGGAATCCAAGATCGGCGGCCCAGGTGGCCATGTTCTCCAGGCAATCAAACGGCGCTTCATCGCCCACAAACTGAGCCAGGAAAATCGCAGGGCCTTTGATGGTTCTCATAGTGTTCTTTCCCTTTATTGTCCTGTGAACCGTGATTCGGGAGTATAAACCTTACACACAGCCACTCCTACCGCTCTTCGGTTCAGCATCCTCCGCGCCGGGCAGTGTGTGCGCTGGCTGCCACTATGGCCAGTTGCATTCGCTACGTGGTTCGACTACTTTCGAGACGTCCGGCACGCGGGCTCTTCATGGCCGTATCGTTGCAGATCCGGCGTATCCCCGCAGCGCGTTGATTCAGGCCGGTGACGCTTGGTATCAACAAGAGCAATAAGAACAAAAACAGCAAAAACAACAAGAACAATAACGGAGAACATCAGCATTGAATTTCATTAAGAGCCGCCTCAGTCTAATGATGTTTCTCCAGTACGCCGTGTGGGGCATCTGGCTGCCGGTGTTGGCGACCTATCTTCAATCCCCTTCGGTGGAGGGTGGTCTCGGTTTTACCTCCGGGCAAGTCGGCTTGATACTCGGCGTGGCGGGTTCAATCGGCGCGGTCAGCGCACCCTTCATTGCGGGCCAGTTTGCCGACCGTTATTTCTCGACGGAAAAATTCCTGGCCGTGTTGCTGGTGCTGGGTGGTGCCGTGAAAATTACCCTGTCTTACCAGGATTCATTCACGGCATGGCTAGTCCTGGCCACGCTTTATAGTGTGCTCTACATGCCCACGCTTTCCCTCACCAATTCCATGGCTTTCGCCCACCTCGCCAATTCGGAGAAGGAATTCCCGCGGGTTCGGGTCTGGGGCACCATTGGCTGGATTGCGGCGAGCTGGTTATTCCCCATGACCTGGCTGCAGAGTAATCTTGAATTCCAGCTGCTGCCGCCGTTCTTTGTGGGCAGCGAGGTGCCCGATGCCACCGCGCGCCTGGCCGACACGCTCAAGGTCTCAGGCATTATCGCGTTCCTTTATGCGGGCTTCTGTTTTCTGCTACCCCACACGCCGCCGAAAAAAGAGGGTGTGGAAAAACTGGCCTTCAAGAAGGCCTTCAGCCTGTTGTCCCATCGCTCATTCGCCGTGCTCGTTACTGCCAGCCTGCCCATCGCGGTTATTCACCAGATCTACTTCATGCAGACTGGCCCGTTCTTCGAGAATCAGTTGGGCATGCTGGTAACCTATATCGCGCCCGCCATGACCGTGGGCCAGTTCGCCGAGATCGGCTTCCTCGCCATGCTAGGCCTGTTGTTAGTGCGCCTTGGATTCAAGTGGACTATTACCCTGGGTGCGCTGGCCTATTTCAGTCGCTATGCCATCTGGGGATCGATCAGCCTGCAGGAGGCGTCCGGGCCCTCGGTGGATGCGGCCGGGCAATTCGTCTGGACCATGCCTCTGATGATCGGGGTGTTCAGCCAGATCCTGCATGGCCTCTGTTATGCCTGCTTCTTCGCATCGGCCTTCATGTACGTGGATCGCATCGCCGACGACGATATTCGTAACTCGGCCCAGACCGTATTCGGCATCATTATTCTGGGCGTAGGACCGATGATTGCCGGGCCCTTCCTTGGCCTGCTTGGTAACGTATTTGGGGAAGCGGGTGTGGTGACGAACTTTGCCGGCATGTGGTTTACCCTGGCGGCCATTGCCCTGTTCACGGCGGCACTCGTCGCCTTTGCATTCCGTGACGAAACCCAGGCTGACTCGCAGCAATGAGGAATCTCTCCATGCCTACCAGAATCGCGTTTCTGCTCATGACATTGGCGCTGCATGCCTGCGCACCACAGGAAAATGCCGCGAGTAATGCTGCGCCAGCCGCATTGCCGAATATCGTCGTGCTGTTCGCCGACGACCTGGGCTATGGCGATCTGAGCAGTTATGGTCATCCCTATATTCGCACACCGGAACTGGACTTCCTGGCCCAACACGGCCAGCGCTGGACCGATTTTTACGTGGCCGCCCCGGTCTGTTCACCCAGTAGGGCGGCGCTACTCACCGGACGCCTGCCAGTGCGCACCGGGCAGTATGGACAACGCATCGGCGTGTATTTCCCCGATGAGCCGGCCGGTTTCCCGCAGGAAGAAGTCACTCTGGCGGAAGCGTTGAAAGAGCGGGGGTATGTGTCCGGTATATTCGGCAAGTGGCATCTCGGCGATGCGCCCCACGCCTGGCCAACCCAACACGGCTTCGACGAGTGGCTGGGGGTGCCTTACTCCAACGACATGGATTGGGTGGGTGACCCGGATTTCGATACCCTGCGCGCCTTGTCTGCGGGCAGTGCAGACGACATCGCGGCACGTACCCAGATACTCGCAACCCGACCCGCGAAGTACGCAAATCCCTTGCCGGAGTATTTCAATACGCCCTTGATTTCCAGCGTGGCGGGTGGCGCTAGCCAGGTGGAGCAACCCACCGACCAGGCTACCCTCACCAGGCGCTACACGGAAGCAGCCATCGCATTCATCGAAGAAAATGCCGACAGCCCCTTCTTCGTTTACCTGCCCTATACCATGCCCCATACACCCTTGTTTCGCAGCACGGAATTTGAAGGGCACAGTCTGTTCGGGCGCTACGGCGATGTGGTTGAAGAGATCGACTGGAGTGTCGGCGAAATTCGCCGTGCCCTGGAAGAGCTGGGCGTCGCCGACAATACCCTCGTGGTATTCACAAGCGACAACGGGCCCTGGCTAACCATGTACGAAGAGGGCGGTAGCGCCGGGTTGCTGCGCATGGGCAAGGGTTCTACCTTCGAAGGCGGCATGCGTGTTCCCGCCTACTTCTATTGGCCGGGTCGAATCCAGCCGGGCATCGTCAGCGAAATCGGCTCGACGCTGGATCTGTTCGCCACGGCCGTGGGCCTGGCTGGGCTCAATAATGAATCCGGTATCGACGGTTATGACCTGAGCCAGACGCTTCTGGATGGTGCCCTCAGCCCGCGTACTGAAATGCCCTACTATCGTTCCGGAGTGCTCTATGCCTATCGGCTTGGTCAATGGAAACTGCACTATGTGCTGGAAGGTGCCTATGGCCAACCACCGCAGCGAACCACACTTACTACTCCCGAGTTGTATGACCTCAGGCGTGATCCATCGGAAAAATTTGATGTAGCTGCAGAGAATCCAGACAAGGTTGCACAGATTGAGGCGGCGGTGGCCAGGCATCGCGCAGGTCTGGAAATTTTGCCGCCTGCGTTTGATGTGCGGTTGAACAGCATTCAGAATTAGAGCCAGAATTATCCGGAAACGAACAGGCTTTATTTCCGGCAAGTAGAGTGTCAATGAGCTCCCAACAAGACGAAGTATTCCTGCTGGCCGATATCGGTGGCACCCATATGCGGCTGGCACAAGCAGGTGTGACGGATGCTGAACCACAGCATGTGCGTAAATATGTCTGCGCGGAATTTGGCTCCGTAGAAGAAGTGCTCCAGAATTATTTGCAGGCGCATCCCCTCGCAGGGAAGGCGACCGCCTGTTTTGCCGTGGCGGCCCCGGTATCGGTAGAACGTGCGGTGGACGAGATTGTCATGACCAATCGCGACTGGCGATTCTCGGTGAGCCAGTTGTCGCAGAGCTTTGGCTGGCAGAGTCTGACCGTAATCAATGACTTCGAGGCGGTCGCACTGTCTGTTCCGGGATTGCATGAATCGCAAGTGGTGCAACTCGGTGGCAAGTCTGCGAACCCGCAAGGCTGTATCGCCGTGTTGGGTCCGGGCACCGGCCTGGGTGTAAAACATCTGGTCGCAATGGAGCGGGGCTACAAGGTGTTGTCCGGCGAAGGCGGGCATGTTGACTTTGCGCCTGTGGACGAAACGGATCAGCTTGTCTGGCAATTCGTGCGTGAGCGTAAGGGCCGGGTGTCACTGGAAGATGTGCTCTCTGGGCGTGGCCTCGTCCATATCTACCAGGCGCTGGCAGCAGAGTGGGGTGTCGATGCCGGATTGCGCGATGCGCACTCCATAGTATTCGAGGCGCAGAATGCGGCTTGCGAACTCAGCAGGGAAAGTCTGCAGCAGTTCTGCCGCATACTGGGTTCGTTTGCGGGCAATCTGTCCCTGACCCTGAATACTACCGGTGGTGTTTATATCTGCGGTGGTGTGGTGTCGGAATTGGCAGACCTGGTGAAGTCATCCGACTTCAGGGCGCGCTTCGAGGATAAGGGGCGTTTCAGGGACTATGTGCAGGATATCCCGGTATTTCTGATTACCGCGCCGGAGCCAGGGTTACGGGGCGCGCTGGCCTGGCTCCAAGGTTAAACCTGGTCCGCCTTTAATTCTGGCGCCGCCTTCCATCGACCCTGAAATTGCCTTGCTGCGTATAGAGCGTACCAAACAGGCGATTGCCATCTACGGTGCCATTGAAGTTGATCCGTGACTCTGCCGAAGGGATTCCTCCTGGCGCACCCGGATTGGCGGACCAGGACAGACGACTGCCGGCGAATTCCACTTCCTCTGCCTGCAGCGACATGCCCCCGCTTATGCTTATTGCCGGCGGTTCGGTGATGGTCCACACAGAGGTCTCAGTATGACCATTTGCCTCGGTTTCGATGTCCCACACGCCAACAGCAACGGGTACGATGTCACACGCAGACAGGATGAGGGCAAGTGGGAGCGCCAGTGTCCAATTCAAATTCAACACGTTCTCCAGTTGCTTTTATGGTTAATAACGATAATTTTCGGGGTAGGGCTGATTAACTTGCCGCTGGTAAAGCGCCGAACCTTTTCCCACTCCACATCACTAGCCTGAAGTGCGTCCTGATCGACGAATTGGCTGAGGACGCGCGGCAAAGAGCCCCAACTGGGGCTGCCCGCCAGCGCAGTTTCGTTCGCCATTTCTCTCACGCAAACGCGTCGGCAAACGCACTATCCTTATTGCGCGAACAGGTTAGCCTGGTTGATAACGAAGGCCCGAATCGCCTCGGCATCACCATCCTCGAGAATATCACTGAATGACACCATGCCAGCATCCCGTAATTCGCCATCCAGTACTACCGCGGTCCAGGTGTCGTCGGTTTCCAGACGTCGACTGAAACGCAGGTCAGGATAGGTATCGGGTCGCAATGAAACGGCCATGGGACCATGGCACACAGAGCAATTCTGGTTGTAGGCTGTTTCTCCCTGGGAGATAAGCTCATTGGTGGCATTGATCTGCGGCAGTACGAAATCACCATCGTTAACTGTGACAGCTGGCGCTGTGGGTAGTTGAGCTTCGCCGCCTATCCTGAACATGAGCAGGCGTGAATTGTTGGTGGATGCCACCGTCGTTGCTTCAACGCCATTGGGGAGGGCGGGGGCGCCCACCAGTATTGCCACATGTTGTTGACCATCCAGCATGAAGGTGGACGGCGCCGCCATGACGCCAGCCTGGGTCGGGGCTGACCAGATCACTTCGCCAGTTGCATCGTTGTAGGCGACGAACTTGCCATCACGGGTGCCCTGGAATACCAGTCCGCCGGCCGTTGCCAGTACACCCGCATTGCCGGTGCCGACCTCGTGACGCACACTCCAGGCCTCTTCCTGACGAACCGGATCCCAGGCCTTCAACAAGGCGGCGTTGACCGGAACTTCCGGCTGGCTCATGACCAGTTGGAAACCGCGGCCAAAATCCACGCCGGTATTCCAGCCCTCGGGATCGGGAACGAATTCATTGTCGGCCACGTAGCCCATGAAGTTTTCGGTGACCGGGATATAGACCAGGCCCGTATTCTGGCTATAGGCCATGGGGTACCAGTTGTGACCGCCGAGGGGGCCGGGTAGAACCACGGCACCCACGCCGGTTTGATCGAAGCGCGCCTCGGGTCTTTCAACCGGACGGCCGGTTTCCAGATCCACGTGGCTGGCCCAGTTCACCGGGGTGTAGGGTTCTGCGGAAATCAGCTCGCCAGTCGCGGCGTCCAGCACATAGAAGAAGCCATTCTTCGGTGCCTGCATCACCACCCGGCGGGTCTCACCGTCGATCTCCAGATCGGCCAGCATGATGTGCTGGGTGGCGGTGTAATCCCAGGTTTCACCGGGAACGGTCTGGTAATGCCACTTGTAGCTGCCGTCGTCCGGATCCAGCGCGACGATCGAGGAGAGGAAGAGATTGTCTCCGCCACCGGGGCTGCGCAGTGCCTGGTTCCAGGGTGAGCCATTGCCAACACCGATATAGAACAGATCCAGGTCCGGGTCGTAGGCCATGGCATCCCACACGGTGCCACCACCGCCGAGATTCCACCAGCTGCCAGTCCAGGTGTTGGCGATATTGGACATGATGTCATTTTCGAAACCGTCGGCCGGATTGCCGGGTACGGTGTAGAAGCGCCAGGCCTGTTCGCCGCTATCCGCATCATAGGCCGTGACATAGCCACGCACGCCGTACTCGGCGCCCCCATTGCCTATGATCACCTTGCCTTTCACTACCCGGGGTGCGCCGGTGATGGTATAGGGAACATTGGGATCAACCGTCATGACCTCCCACAGCACGCTGCCATCGGCGGAATCCAGTGCCACCAGGCGGCCATCGAGAGTGCCCACGAAGACCTTGCCGTCCCATACAGCCACGCCGCGATTGACCACGTCACAGCAGGCATCGCGACCCTTGGCTCGATCAACCCGCGGATCATAGGTCCACAGGCTGTCGCCGGTGCGCACATCGAAGGCGTGGACCAGGCTCCAGGCCGTGGAGACATAGAGTGCGCCATCCACCACGATGGGAGTGGCTTCCTGTCCGCGGCTGGTGGTGACGTCGGCGAACCAGGCCAGGCCCAGTTCGTTCACGTTACCCTGGTTTATCTGGTCGAGGGGGCTGTAGCGCTGTTCGTCATAGGTACGCCCATAGCTTAGCCAGACATCCGCTTGAGTGTCGGCAGTAGCTAATCGGTCGGCATCGACGCCTGCACCGTAGTTCTGGGCGTGCAATGCGGTGGAAAGGCCCATTATCAGAAGGCCCATGAGAGTATGGCGAATGCGCATGGTGGCAGTTCCTCGTCCAGCTAATATCAAGAAGAACCGAAGTGTTACACATTGGGATAATGGCTACAATGTGCAGAAATCCAGTACTTTAAGGCTTGCGACCGCTGCAAATACTGGTGGGATGAGCCGTTTGCCGGGAAGAGAAACGGATCTGTAAGTCACGGATTGCATGACTGTAGCTCACATTCACTGCAGGTTCACTCCAGTTAGCGGCGCCTCCATCGTCTCCAACTCAACACAGGCCGACACAGGACCGACTCTCAATGACCGATTTCCTCCTGCTTGCATTCATCTTTCTCACCGCCGGCATCGCCATGGTACCGATAGCTTCCAGACTGAAACTGGGCTCGGTACTGGGTTACCTGATTGCCGGCATTGCGATCAGTCCGCTGCTTGGGCTGCTGCATGTGGATGTGGTTTCGATTCAGCACTTTGCCGAGTTCGGTGCGCATGGGGCGAACCGTGCTGGAAAATATCGGTCACTCGGCTGATGATGCAGCGGCTCTGGCAGAGGCCTTTACCGAGCGTGATCGCAAGCAGATGCGCGAACTGGCCGACCTGTATGATCCGACGATTCCTGCTCACAAGAACCCGGCCTATGTAGAGAAAGTAAAAGAACTGAACAGGGCATGGGAAGAAGATCAGGTACACATCCGTGGGGCCAATGCGAGCAAACCTGCTGCGCTCGCGGAATCCTGAGCTGATTCGCCGGGTGACTTGTCATGCAGTCACCCGGCCTTAGTGCTCAAGCGGACAGACTGTTGCCCGAAGTTTCGGTGAGACGCCACACGCAGAGCAAGGATGCGAGGGAAGCGATTGCCATGTAGACAGATACCCAGATGATGGCGTATTCGGTCCACAGGATTGTCGCTATTGTGGGAGCAAAGGCGCCTCCAACGATGGCGCCAATCTGGTAGCCGAGTGAGGCGCCGGAGTAGCGCACCTCGGTACTGAACAGCTCGGTATAGAATGCCGCCTGGGGTCCGTACATCATGCCCAGTGCGCCGAGGCCGCCGGTGATGCCAACAATCGCCAGGAAGAAGTTGCCCGTGTCCACCAGTGGGAACAGGACGAACGACCAGATGCCCATGAGCACCGCGCCGAGCATGAAGACGCCGCGTCGGCCGTGGCGGTCGGAGTAGGCGGCCGCGACGGTCTGGAAAGGAATCTGTATGGCGGATGCAATCAGCACGGCCGTCAGCACCTGGTCCCTGCTCATGGCCGCCCCGCCAGGGTCCGAGCCATAGGCCAGAATAAAACCAATCAATATATAGAAGCACACCTGGATGGACAGGAAGGCGCCCGCCGCCAGGGCGATTGTCTTCGGATACTTCGACAAGGCCTCGACTACCGGCGAACGCTTGACTGCCGGCGCGGCTGCTTCGTCATGGTGATGGGCTTCCCGCACGGTCTCCAGCTCCTTGAAGGCTTCTGTTTCTTCCAGGTGCAGCTGGATATACATGCTGATGCCGATGAGAATGACGCTGGCGATAAAGGGAACCCGCCAACCCCAGCTCATGAAGGCCTCCTCCGAGACCGTGGCGCTGATAATGATGAAGGCCAGGTTGGCGAGGATGACGCCCACCGGCGCACCGGCCTGGGCAAAGGAGCCGTAGTAACCCCGTTTGTCTGAAGGTGCGCTCTCCGTCACCAGCAGCATGGCACCGCCCCACTGTCCGCCGATGGCGAGACCCTGCGCAAAACGCAGTACCGATAGCAGTATCGGTGCGGCAATGCCAATCGTGGCGTAGGTAGGCAACAGCCCGATCAGGGTCGAGGCAACGCCCATCAGCACCAGGGCCAGCACGAGTGTGCGCTTGCGGCCGATACGGTCACCGAAGTGGCCGAACAGGATGCCCCCCACCGGCCGTGCGATGAATCCAAAGGCGAAGGTGGAAAACGAGAGAATCAGGGCCACGGCTGGTGTGGCATCGGGAAAGAAGGCGGTGGGAAAGACCAGTGCTGCCGCTGTGGCATAGAGAAAGAAGTCATACCATTCGATGCTGGTGCCGGCCAGGGCGGTAAAGGCCACGGTACGCATGTTGGACTTCAGATGAGCCTCGGCCTGGTTCAGGTCGGCTGTGTTGATTTCGACTTCGCTGCTCATGGGTTCTCCCGGGTAGTCTTGATCTTATTATTAAGAAGTCTTTGATTGATTATGTTGTCGCTCTGGCTTGCAGGCAGACGCGACGAGCTTCGCAGAGAAGCAACCTGGTTAATCAAAGACCCCTGGATGGCAGCCAACAGGCGCTTCGTCATATTACTCTGGCTTGCAAAGCCTTGTCCAAGCAGGGAAACTCACCAGGTCAGCATTTATCTGCAGTTCGTCTGGATAAGTACGGGCGGGATATCGACTTAGTACCCTCGATTTGGTCGAGGGGCAAAACAGGGAGGAAGAGGAGAGTATGGAATCTGCCCAGGAATTTGAGGTCAAGGCGCTGTTCTCGGTCGAGGGAAAAACTGTACTGGTGACAGGCGGAACATCGGGCCTAGGCCTGCAGATGGCTACCGGGTTATTGCAGAACGGTGCGCGGGTTGTTATCGCATCGCGCAAGCAGGCTAATTGTGACGCCGCGCTGGAATCTCTCTCCGAATTGGGAGAGGTCTATGCCATCGCGGCCGATGTCGCCAGTGCTGCGGGTAGAGCGCGTCTCGTGGATTTCATCGATGAGAAATTCGGCCAGCTTGATGTGTTGGTCAACAACGCCGGCACCAATTACGCGGCACAGATTGAAGATTATTCCGATGAGGCTTTCGAGAAAGTCATTCACACCAATGTCTCGGCGGTGTTCTCTCTCACCAGGGACCTGACTCCGTTATTGAGTAAGACGGCAAGCGCAGAGTCTACCTCCCGGGTCATCAATATCGGTTCCATGGATGGCATCCATGTGCCCGTGGTGCAGCGAATACCAACATTTGCCTATTCAGCGAGTAAGGCTTCCTTGCACCACCTGACGAAGACCCTGGCTATTCACCTGGCCTCCAGACACATCACAGTCAACGCGGTCGCTCCCGGATTCTTTGCCAGCAAGATGACCGACTATGTGTTCGATCATTACCTTGATGATATCGAAGCCGATTGCCCGATCAAGCGGGTAGGGCAGCCCGCTGAGATTATTGGTATCGTGGTCTACCTGGCTTCTCCTGCAGGCGCCTATACTAATGGTACTGTGATTCCTGTGGATGGCGGGTGCAGTATTTCCAAAGGCCATCGTGCCTGGTTGGACTAGAGGAAAATATACATGCTTCAAACCGGATTATCACGGCGCCTGCTAGTATCAGGTCTACTTGCTATCGCGCCTCTCGTGGCGGAGGCTGAAGGGGTTGCAGGGCTCGATGGGGTCTGGATGCTAAACCTCCCGGACAGTGAGAGTGAGATTGTGTTTACCGAAGAGGGTGAGCGAGTAAGCGGCGAATATGATTTGCTCAGTGACGACCCCAGCCTGTATTGCACCCCAGCCAGTGTGGCGCGTATCTGGGGAAACCCGAATTCGCGAATCAGGATTGAACAGCTGGCCACAGAGATACGCATCAACTATGAACTGTTCGATCTGCGCCGAACAATTCCACTGGGCGATTCATCGGTGCTATCCGATTCCCCCAGTACGCATAACCTTGAGGGCACAGAGTTCCCGGAGATGGGCTCCTCCATAGCTCACTATGAGGGAGATGCGCTCATCATAGAATCTCATAACCACGTGCCTGGCTATATCCGCACCTCTCGTGGTATTCCCCAGGGAACTGCAACGATTGCCTACGAAGAGTTGCGTGTTAAAAACGACACCCTGTACATCACCCACACCTATATTGATGAAGAGTTATACAAGAAACCGCTCGTGCTGAATTACAACTTTAGCCGCCTCGATGCCGAAGATGTGGATATCTACAATTGTACCGATGCCAACTATGACTGGTTTCTTGAGTTAAACGAGGACAACTGAGCATGATAAAACCAGTACAAACCACCCTGGTTGCCGTTTTCTTCCTACTGATTTCCTTCACCGGCTATGCCCACCATTCCACCAATGCCAACTTCACCCAGGAGATCATCTCCGTCGAAGGCGTTATCGAGCGGGTGCGCTTCGTAAATCCCCATGCCTCGGTGCTGATAAAGAACACCGATGCAGAGGGCAAGGAAACCTACTGGCTGATTGAGTCCGGTGCGCGTACAACGCTGGAGCGGCAGGGGGTCACCCTGGAGCACCTGCAAATAGGATCGAAGATTACCGCCACCGGCCGCAAGGGGCGGCGGGAAAACACCATGTACCTGCAGAAAATAATCTACGAAGACGGCACCGAGTTTATTCCTCAGCCGGACTTGAACTAACCAGCCTAGCGCATTGACTGAAACTAGAATGGGGTTCGGTTCTGCAGTCTTGTGGCGAGAGCGGTTTACGCTTCCCAGTTTTTCCCATCGGTGGATGCCGAATTTCCAGAGAAATGCTCAACCAAGGTAGCCATGCTGTGCAAGTTGCACCGAGATACCATCCGGGTCATTAAAATACAGTTGATCGCCGCCGCTGGTGCGGTTTGCCGGGTCACGGTTAACCCTGGCCTCGATCCCGTGAGTTTCCAGTTTTCCTGCGAGTTCAACGGCGTCGTAATTATCGACACCTATGCACATATGGTGCATACGGCCTGGATTCCCCAGCTCGTATAATCCCAGGAAACTCTCATCACCCAGTCCCATGTTCAGGCCACCGTTGGCCGGGCGACTGATGATTTCCATGCCGAGGACACTGTTATAGAAAGCCGCCGATCTGTTCACGTCTGTGACCGACAGGGACACATGATTCATGGAACGGCCGATGGCAACCGGTGCTGGAGCTTGTTGAGCCATTGCCTGTGGCGCGGCAGATGCTGCGCCAGCAGCGGCCAGCAAGGCCGCGACGAATTCTCGCCTGCCCAGCTTCTTCTTTTCATAATCGTCGAACAACTCATCAATAGCCCTGCTCATGTGATTTCGCCTCCGGTACCTGAATCTGAGGAAAGCTTATAGTGATAGCAGGGGGCTGACAATTCCTGTGTCTGACAAGCCGCTGGATTTCGCGTATAAAGTAGCAAAGTCAAAGCCTGCCGTTTTGCCGGGCTGAGTTTTCTGACGTTGGGGGAATTAATTCGATGCGACTAATAGTATTTTTGTTAGGACTTGGATTGAGCACCGTGCTGTCGGCACAAGGTGCAACAGAGTGGAAGATAATCCACGCCGGTACCTTGCTCGCCGATGCCAGGGAGGCGGCCAGAACCGGGCAGAGCATCATTGTCAGGAACAATGTCATCGTCCAAATTCTCGATGGCTATGTAAGCGCCGCCGATGCCAACGTGCCATCAGGGGCGCGGGTGATCGACCTGAGGAACCAGTTCGTGATGGCCGGGCTCATCGATTCCCATACCCATATCCTCAGTCAGCAGGAACCCAACCGCCGGGAGATTGCCGTCACCCGGACCCCGGAATTCAGCACCTTGATGGGTTATGAGTTCGGCATGCGCACCCTGCGCGCAGGCTTCACCTCCATTCGCAACGTCGGTGGCAGCCGCAACGCCATCTTCGCCCTGCGTGATGCCATCAATCAGGGTGTGGTCATGGGGCCGCGAATCCGTGCAGCCGGGCAGGGAATTACGCCAACCGGTGGCCATGGCGACGGGGGAGGCTTTCGCGATGATGTGTTTCCCGAACCCCATTCCGGTGTGTGCGATGGCGTCGCCGAATGCCGTAAAGCCGTACGCACCCAGATCAAATACGGTGCCGACCACATCAAGTATGTAGCCACCGGCGGCGTTTTGAGCCAGACCGCCACCGGCACCGAGCAGCAATTTACCGATGAAGAGCAAATCGCCCTGGTGCAGGCGGCACACGCCATGGGTCGCAAGGTCGCGGCCCACGCCCATGGCAAGGCCGGCATGATGTCAGCGCTGCTGGCTGGCGTGGACTCCATCGAACACGGCTCCTACCTGGATGAGGAAGTTGCTGACCTGTTCGTTGCCACCGGTGCCTACCTGGTTCCTACCCTCATCGCCGGACACACGGTAGAGCGCATTGCAACCGAACGCCCCGATTTCTACATACCCGCAGTACGGCAGAAGGCGCTGGAAGTGGGTCCCATCATGCGCAACGCCTTACGCATCGCCTATGAAAGAGGCGTCAAGATTGCCTACGGTACCGATGCCGGTGTGAATGATCACGGCACCAACGCCTACGAGGCTGTGTTGATGAACCAGGCGGGTGTGCCGGCGCGGGATATCCTGATTTCGGCAACGGTGAATGCGGCCGACCTCATGGGCATCACTGACATTGCCGGTACCCTCGAGGCGGGGAAGGATGCCGACATCGTGGCCTACGATGCCAATCCGCTGGAAGAGCTGGATACCTTGCTGCATCCGGCATTCGTGATGGCGCGAGGTACTGAAGTGGATCTGGATGTGCCACTGCCGCCTGACCTGTTTCCCTGGCCGGAGTTTTAGGCAGTCAATTACTCAAAGAGAGCAGCTCCCAGCAGGTAGCTGCTTTTTTCGACCATGCTCATCCTGCGGACAATGCCGGTTGTTCGCAAACTCGGTGCCCGCACTCGGCAGTTAACAGCGGGTATTTGCTGTCGGAGCCCCTGAATAACGAGTGCTGGTTAGCAGAACCTTACGACTCGCGGGGTCGCCAGAAGAAGACCTTCCAGTCACGCAGCAATTCTGAGCCTTCATAAAGCGCCTCATCGAGTGTGCGGCCGGATTTGGCGGCCCACTTGCCCATCATGCGCAGTCGCTCCTGCTCATTGGTGATGGCAAAGGCTTCCATGGCAAAGGTCTGGTCACCGATTCGCAGCCAGCCATCGCCGCCGCGGTCATAGATACGCTGTTCCCAGTAGCCGCCGTCGGGACGAGTTGCCGTGATGATCCCATCTTCCTCGGCAACCCAGGACAGGTAGAAGGAGAAAGGGGGGAATCCCGCCTGCTTCATGATAAGCGGTCCTTGCACAGCACCTTCCAGCACGGAGAAGTCCTCCAGTGGCGGTGTCAGCGTGCCGCCGATTATGAATCCGGGAGTGCGCCCCAGTCCCTGGTTGCTGAGGTAGGGGGCGGTGAAGATCCAGCCGAACAGCACGGCGCTCAGCAGGATGCCAACGCCGATCGTGGTCTTTTGTTTGGTGCTCATGATTGCTCTCCCGAGTGTCTTTGCGCCGATCCCGGGACCAGCGCTTGTTATTCGTTATTTTTTGGCCTGATGGGTATTCGCCGAGTGTACGCGATTAGGCAGGCTTGCCCAATACCGCCGGGCATAATTCGTGTTGCCGCCTGGTTGGCGCGCTAGAACGGCAGCATGGCAAAGACGACGGCAGCCAGCAGGCTGCCCAGGATCGGGCCAACTATGGGAATCCAGGCATAGCCCCAGTTGCTGGACCCCTTGCCTGCAATGGGCAGCAGCGCATGGGCGATTCGTGGCCCCAGGTCGCGGGCGGGGTTGATCGCGTAGCCTGTGGTGCCTCCCAGCGACATGCCGATGCCGAACACCAACAGGCCAACGGGCAGGGCATCCAGCGCACCCAGGCCGATATCCGGGGTGGCGATATACAGCACACCTAGAATCAGGATGAAGGTTCCGAGTACCTCCGAATACAGGTTGTTGACTGTGCTCTGAATGGAAGGGGAAGTGCAGAAGACGCCTAACTTGGAACCCTGGTCAACGGTGGCGTCGAAGTGATCACGATAATGCAGCCACACCGCGATGGCGCCGAAAAAGGCACCCAGCAATTGGGCTGCAATGTAGACCGGAACCAGAGACCAGGAGAATTTTCCCGCCGCGGCCAGGCCGATGGTGACCGCGGGATTGATATGGGCGCCGCTGACACTGCCGGTGATGAAGACGGCGACGAACACGGCGATGCCCCAGCCCCAGGTAATCACGATATAGCCACTGCTGTTGCCACCGGTTTTCTCCAGCACCACGTTGGCAACCACGCCGGCACCCAGCACTATTAGAATAAAAGTGCCTAGGAGCTCTCCGATAAAGACATCCATTCTGTACCCTCTTCTCTGCTTTCGTTGTTGTTTTCGGGGTTGTTATTGTGACTGCCGGGATTTTAGGGCATTTCCGCAGAACAAACAAAAGCACCCCTGGCCCGCTCGAACCAGGGGTGCTGCACTCGTGGGCGGCTTCAGCAAGCCGGCCCAATCTGGCTACAGCTAATTATTGCGCTTGTTGAATATAAGGATCTGGTCTTGCTGGTCTGAGTTTGGAGACTGAATGGCGATACTCAATTGCTGGAAGTTGGGTGACACAAACTTCGCGCCTATCTGTGACACCTCGCCATCGACATAGACGGTGTATTCGACAGATGTATCGTGAATCTTCCTGTAGGAAATTGTGGCCTGCACATCCTGATTGAAGTTTGCAATGGGATGGGTATTGCCACTGTAGTCGTAGTGGGCAGACGATGCGTTTACGACACCATCCTGGTTAATCGTCACCACGATGTAGGAGTATGAACCATCGCCGTGGTCATAATAGGTTCGGGACATGCTCGCGGGTGGAGTGGCGCTCCCAAAATTCGATCGCGCCATATCGATATCCCAGGTTCCAATAAAAGGGTTTTCACCCTGGGCTGAGATCACGACGCTGAAACAAAGGCACAGTGTGCCCACTATCGCCAGGATTGATTTTCTTATCATGATTACACCTCCATAGAAGTTTGTTAACTACCGTAAAGGAAAGCGCCTTGCCGAAAGTCCAAATTACACATACTGGGAATTGGCGTATAGAGCTGTATCAATAAAGTGTGTGGAGCGTAAGTAACATCCGGACCAGGCTCCCTTGCAAGGGCGTATCCGGTCTGAATGCGCTTGGTCGTCAGAGGCTCAACAATAGAGGCGCAAAAAAAACGCCCCGGGTCATTGCTGGCCCGGGGCGTTTCGTTTGCTGTTGAGTAAGGCGTTTACTCGCTCACCGTTACCGGTACATAGGCATTGGACCAGCAGCAGACGTTGTCAAACTGGCTGTCAGGCGCCTGGAAGTTGTCGACGCGCAGGCGAATAATGTAGTCGCCGGGCGTAGAGAAAGTGGCCTGGGTGGTCACTTCTTCCCAACCGTTAGTGCTACCACTGCTGGATTCACCGCCACGGTTGGCTCGATCTGCGCCAGTGATCAGGGCTTCAGAGAATTCTGGAGAAGCGCCTACGGGCCCCTGATGCACGATCCATTCTGTACCCAGGGGGTAGTAAAGGGACTTGTTCTCAGGATAGGCCGCGCGTACGCCGCGGTCCTGTACGTAGGCCGTCAGAGTCACCGGGCTGCCCACCGAAGTGTTGATGCGCGGCGCATAGATTCCCACGACGCCGTTGGACTCGGCTCCACTCATGCTGAACTTGATCGCAGGCTTCAGTGTACCCATAGCGGCTTCACCATTGCTCATCTCGTAAGCAGTGGATGATATGCGGCCAGGCACAGACCAGGTCTGGCCACCTGAGGTCAGGGTCCAGACTACATCTGTATCCGCCTTGTCGGCAGGGACGTTGATGGCGAAAGCACCGCGCTCCTGGATGCCGACGAAGCCCCGGCGTTGATACACCGGAAAGTGCGTAGGTTGTCCACCGTCAAACTCGGCTGGCTCGATCTTGTTGTTGGGACCGAGTGGGACGTCGATGACCGCTTCCCGGTTCTGGTTAGCGAAGCCAAAGATCATGGTAACCGATCCGTCGTCGTTCCTGATCCAGCCATTGAACATGGGTGCTACGCTTTCGCCGCTAGCTCCTCGTGTTGCGAGGGGGTAATCCCGCAGGTTTTCAGGCAGCTGCGCTGAGGCGGACAGCGAAACCAGTCCCGCTAGTCCAGCCGCAAAAGCGCCTGCTAATATCCGTTTAGTTGTCTTCATGGTGCGTCTCCTCCAGCCATGGCTAGTGCACGATCACGTTGCTGTCTTTCTTCCAACATTTCTTCGTAGCCTTCTTCGTCGAGGTGGGTCACGGCGATCCAGGCGTGCGACATTTCGTCAGTAGTACGCTGGCCTGCACCAACCCACTGATCGGGATCAGGGTTACGAGGATTGTCGGCTGTGTTGTCATACCAGGCAGTCAGGATGATGGTTGCGCCTGCTGGTACGAGGGGCTGGTAACCGTCTTCATAGGTATGACTGTGGTTCCAGCCTGCGTTCCAATTGGAAGCCTGGCTCACCACTTCACGACGTCCAGTATTGGGATCGAAGACCTCCATGGACATCGCTACACCACGCAGGTGCAGGTGTGGCTGCCAGCTATCCAAGCGTACAGGATGATCAAAGGAATGGAAACCCTGGGTCATCAGCTTGCCATGGGGCGGAATCAGGTAGTCGCCACCACCGCTGAGGTTGTAAGAGCGCAGATCCTGGCGATAGGCTTCTTCTTCATTGAAGTTATCTTCTTCGTCGTAGTACCAGATACCCACGGTTACCTGGTCATCGGCTACTGCCTTGCCATCGGGATAGTAGTGAATACTCCAGCCAACCTTGGAATCGGCGGGTACTTTACGGCAGGCGCCTTCAGGCACCTTTTCACCCAATTTGCCGAAGGCAAATTCGGAAAGGCGGTCGCCGCGTACCCAGTCACCGTTCTCGTCCCGTACTACGAAGTGTGAGTTGGCGTGGTGGGTAGAACCGTGTGCATTCTTGGAAGGCAAGGTTTCAACGGCCTTGATGCAGCGGCTTTCGGTCAACAGGGAATCTACCTCAGGCTCCCACCAGAGGTCCTGGCCGTTGGCAGGGACATCCCATGGAGAAGATTTGATGAGGTGGTCAGGTTCGCCCAGCTCTGCCGCCAGTCGCTATTCGCCCACCTGGGGGAAATCTTTCTGGGGAGGCAGATCTTCCGGATTGCCAAACGGAGAACCGGCATTTACCCAGGCCACGATGGTGTCGATGTCTTCCTGAGACATGCGCCAGTCGTTTTTCAGGTGTTGAACACCCACATCGCGGTCATACTGGTAGGGAGGCATCTCACGCTGGGATACCTTCAGTTGAATCAGCGGCGCCCAAGGGCGTACTTCTTCATAGGAAGTAAATGACATGGGACCGATTTGCCCGGGCTGGTGGCAGATCTGGCAGTTGTCCTGAATAATTCTGGAAACTTCTTTCGCATAAGTGGGGTGGTCTGCGGCGTCTTGCGCACCTGCAAGCGCGGGAACCAATGCCATCGCCGAAAAAAGGCCAAGTTTTGTGGTTTTTTTCATGGTTTTCTCCTGTTTCAAGCAAGATATGAGGCTGTTACTGCAACTGACCAGCCCTTTGATGATGGAGTGTAGTTAGCTGTGGATGGCTTTTATTGATCTAAATCAGATATCAGATTCGAAGGGGTTCCGGATTTGTAACATTGTTTTTCAGGTGCGGAGCGGAGCGCATGCCATTGCGGTTAAGCTACTGATAAATATATTTTTTAAGGCAAATTCGCGGGCGGGAATCTGTACAGTGTACATGGGCGGGCCGTGGTCTCCTGCGGGGGGGGGCACAAGTCCTGCCTGCTGCGCGCATAAAGCTTGCTTTTATGTATTTATACTTTACCATTCAAGTATTAGTTAACTATCAGGCTGCAGCAGGCGCCCAAATCAGGAGAGAGAAGAATGGACGATCAGGCTATGAGCAGGGAGACTCCACAGGTATTGGTGTGCAAGACCCTGTGGTTCAAGAGTGCCCAGATTAACAGGCAGCTGAACAACGGCTTGAGCTTTATTCATGGCATCGGCCTGTCTGAATACATGGTGCTGGATAGTCTCATGGCTGCGCCACGGCAAACCCTGTCCAGGATCGATCTGGCCAACAGGATTGGCAGAACGGCTTCGGCCATCACCAAGACCCTCGCACCGATGGAAAAAATAGGACTGGTGGAGAAAGAGAGCGGCGCCCGGGATGCCCGGGTCAGCCTGGTGAAGCTCACGGCGGCGGGGCAACGCATCTACGGGGAAGCCTCCGATTCGTTGGCGCAGACTGCCCAAACCTTGCTGGCAGAGTTCAGCGATGATGAAAGCGCCAGTCTGCTGCAACTGCTGCAGAAACTACCGGCCTAGCAGGGTTCATGTGAATGAACGATATTAAGCCGCTGACGACCGAGCTTATGTGACTGAGAAAGAACAGTTCTGGAATGAGGCGGAGTTCGGAGAAGGTGCCTTGGTCGATGGCATAAAAAATGGGCGCGACCCATAATGTAAACAGTTCAGTTGTTTCCGGAGACCTGATCATGTCATCTGCCGTATCGAGACCCGCCGCCGCGCCCAGCAATGTCGCCCTGCAACACTTCGAGGCCCTGCTGGAATTTGAGACAGACTGCTGGGATGTGCACCACGCGATCAGCAACGGCCGGCAGGACTTTGTCCTGCTGGACGTAAGAGGGGAGGAGTTGTACGCCCAGGGTCATGTGGGTGCCGCCGTCAACCTGCCTCATAGCAGAATTAATGAAGAAAACCTGCAGCACTACCCTGACGCAACGCTGTTTGTCGTGTACTGTGCGGGCCCCCACTGTAATGGTGCCGACAAGGCTGCGATCCGTCTGGCCAGGCTTGAACGCCCGGTAAAGAAGATGATCGGCGGAGTGACGGGGTGGTTGGACGAGGGCTTTGAACTGGTAGCCGGAATCGAAGGCTAGACGCCTGCAACCCTAAAGCCCTACAACCCGAGCAGGGACTTATCTACGGGCACTGGTCGCTCCCCGACCATGGTGACAAAGACGTCATGCTGGCGGAAGGTGTCCCGCTCGCCGGATACCGCGGCGATCAGTGTGCTGGAAGATGCCTCGTAACTTACATCCAGTTCATTGCGGCCACGCCGGTCATCGATCTCCAGGTGAACGTTACCAATGTAGTTGATGGCTCCCGGTCGCAATTCTATATAGTCCCGGGTCTCCCGCAATCGTGCAACTGGCTGAATGTCCTGGTCGTAGACCTGGTTGACGGCGCTGAGGAAATAGCGACCGGCCGGGATCTCCTGCAGGATGAAGGCCGCACCCGAGGTGACGACACGGCCGCGTTGGGCCTCATTTGAGATGCGTACCAGGCTGTCATCGTCGGTATTGGTAAACACCAGCTCGAAGCGGCTCATATTGCTGGTGGAGACTATATTAAGCAGGATAAACGTGGATTCTTCTGCCGCCTCTCCAGCAGGGCCAATAGCGGGCAAGAGTATGAGCAGGGCACAGGCTGTCAGGAAGGTACGCATAGGCTGTTCCGGAGGAATTTTCGCTGATATCGGGCGAGAATAGCAGAAATACCTGCTGTGCCGTCAGGAAATTGCGGGGACAGGGCTCCAGGCGGCACCGGCTTTTATCATCCGGGTGATCGTTGATTTGTCGCAATGCGGACCCAATAACTCTATGATCAGCTGGTAGGGTAGTCATGAAGTAATGGGCCAGTTGCGGCTGGCTACAGTTCAGTGCCCCGAAAAATTACTTGAGTAGATGAAATGAATAGTCAAAGGCCCAGCATTCGCACGCTTTCTCATGGCATGCTGCTCGTGGCGGCAGCCCTGCTCAGCCCCAATGTCAGCATGGCGCAATCCGTGGCTGTCACGCACTGCTCGGGTGAATGCCCCAGTTATGCTTCGCAGGTCACGGCCAATCGCAGCAATGTGGTGATTCATCATTTGTATGCCGCCGGTGTTAACGGCGATACCTCACTCCCTGACTGGGTGGCCTACCGGCTTACCGAAGAAGCTGTGGGGGTTGCGTCCTTGTTACCGCGAACCTGGCGACCCGATCGGCTGGTGCAATTTTCCGCGCTGGAAGACATTGTGAGCCTGGGCGAGGACGAGCTGAAGCTGTCCGAGAGTATAGCCGCCGCCAGTAATCCCTACGGTGGTGGTTCAGCAGCGGCGGTAAAGCCTGAAAATCGCGCCCGTCTCGCGCCCATGACCAGTTTCGCCAACACGCCTTACTGGCCCGATCTCAATAACTTCAGCAATATGGTGCCCATGCCGGCGCCCTTGCGACTCGGACCCTGGTTACGACTCGAGCAACGATTGAACGGCATGGCAGCGGCGGGAGATGAGGTCTATGTCGTCGCTGGCCCTCTCTACCTGATCAGTAATCTCAGCCTGACGCCCTCCAGTGTGGATCTCAACCCGGCGGCTTATTTCAAACTGGTGGCTGATGAGTCAGGGGTGGCGGCGTTCGCCTTTCCCCACGACCTGGAGCAATCGGGCGACTACTGTGAGTACCGCAGCGCGCTTGGCGACATCGAGCAGATGGCTGACATCCAGTTCTTCCCCGGCAGGAAACAACAGGCGGAATCTTCGGTTTTGCTGAAGAAACTGGGTTGCCAGTAAGGCAAACCCTGCCAGCCAGCTAGTCCCTGACGTGCTTAGTGGTCTGCACCGCCGGCGTGAACGTGGCCGTGCTCTATCTCTTGCGGAGTGCCTTCGCGAACGTCGACAACCTCTACATCGAAATGCAGGGTCAGGCCAGCCAGGGGATGGTTGGCATCGATAGTGACGTCGTCGCCATTCACCTCAGTGACACGTACCTGGCGTTGTGCGCCACCCTCACCCTGGGCAATGAAGGACATGCCGACTTCGATGGCGTCCACGCCTTCGAACATGCTCTTGTTAATGACCTGAATGAAGTCCTCATTGAACTCACCATAGGCCTGGTCCGGCGGGATAGAGGCACTGAACGTAGCGCCGGTGCTCTTGCCGGAGAGTTCCGCCTCGAGGCCGGGGATAAGATTGTTGGCGCCATGCAGATACACCATGGGCGCCTTGCCTTCTGAGCTGTCTATTATCTCGCCTGCGTCGTTCTTGAGGGTGTAGTGCATGGAAACCACGCTGTTGGGGCCAATCATCAAAGTCATCTAGCTACCTGTCGGTTGTTTTGGAAAATCAGGGGCATGCTCGCACAGATGGGCGCGTCTAGCCACCGCGAAGGAATTTTCCCGGGGATCAGGAAAATTCGCCTATAATTGGCCCCTTCAAATCCGCAGCTGTATACAGAGGACCTTGGCAAGGGCGATGCTGCTAATTTTCGATTGGGACGGCACGATACTGAACTCACTGGCGAAGATCGCGCGTTGCATGCAGCTGGCCGCTGCGGATGCTGGTTTACCGGAACGCTCCGAGCAGGACGTACATGGCATCATCGGCCTTGGACTCCCGGAGGCGGTGATGACCCTCTATCCTGGCGTACAGGAATCGACCCGGGAATTGCTGCGCCAGCGCTACTCCCACCACTTTGTCGTCGAAGACCACAAGCCCTGTGAGTTCTATCCCAGCGTCGAAGCTACATTGCATACCCTGAAATCAGACGGCCACCACATCGCCGTGGCGACGGGCAAGAGTCGCAACGGTCTCAATCGTGTCCTGTCGGGCCTGGGATGGGAGGATTTCTTTCATGCCAGTCGCTGTGCCGATGAAACCTCTTCGAAACCCGATCCGCAGATGTTGTCTGAACTGCTGGATGAAACCGGTTATTCAGTCAGTGATGCCTTGATGGTGGGAGACACGGAGTTCGATCTGGCCATGGCGGCCAGCCTCGGGATGCGTCGGGTGGGAGTGAGTTACGGCGCCCACTCGCAGCAACGATTAAACAAGCATGAACCCGAGGCGATCATCGATAGCCTGGACGCGTTGCTGGAATTCGTGCGCCAGCCTGGGTGAAATCGCTGCCGAATCGGACGTGGCGCCCCTCGCTATTCCAGATTGTCTACGCGGATGGTTTTTCCCGCAGGAACTTGCGAGAGAAGTCGTGCCAGTTGCTAACAGGTTTTTCCTCCTTCACCCGATCCAGCAGGCTGCGCATTAGTTCAGAGGATCTGAAAGATCGCGCCGCGCTCGCCAGCAGCGACAGTGGAACCTCATCTTCGAAACTGGCCTTGTAAATATCGACGGCCTGCTGCAGCAGGTCCCGGGAATACGTTCCTCCGCTATTGCGAAGCGCTTCGATTGTATAGCCCACGTTGTTTGCATTCATAACTACTTACTCGTCAGCCTGGGTCCACAGGTAACCACATCGCAGGGCCGTGTCAGCTGACACGGCCGGCGAATCTGTTTACGGGGTGTAGCTAAATTCGTAGCTACCCTCGTGCAGTGCAGGGTCTTCACCAACGGCGGTGGTCCAGTAAACCGTGTAACTTCCCGGGGTGACCTCATCCAGTATTTCTATCATCAGATCGTCTGCCGCCATGGTATGCAGCCCGCGTAATGCCAATTCACCGGACGGACCAACCAGTCTAAGATTGCTTCTCGATACATCAGGCAGGGCTGAATAGAACAAGCGCAGCGTTCGTGGAGCACGAGTGAGCGACGCGCCAATCTCGGGCTCGGCCGACAGCAGGGGCGAGGGCGATGGGGAAGACTGACAAGCCGCGAGGGCAAGTACGGAGCTGACGATCAACAGTTTAAGGCTTGCATTCATTGCGGTGATCTCCATTCGATTTTTGTGCAGGCATGGCCACACGATGTACCTAGGCTAAGTTTGAATGCTGCGTGGAACAAGATGACAAAATGCCGCAGCCACACTGCTTTCTGTGAACCCGTAATGAAATTCATTCCGCGACAATTCCTCTTGCAAATGTAGCAATGTGTAATAAACGGCCAGAGGCCTTTCCATTACTCTCCTTGTAATCCATTGAAAACAAAACATTTAATGAGTATGCGCGGCCGGCTGCCGGGCGCTGAGGCATTATGTCACAGCTACCATTATCGCCGCGCTGGAATATACTTAGCCCTCGAAAAAGGCCGTAATGTGGTGGTTGCTCAAGGAGAGCCGCTCAACGAGAACTGCGGAACAGTGTGATGACTAGACAATTGACCGACAACAGAATCATCCAGGGAGTGTTAGGCTCGCTCGTGTTTGTACTGGGTACCATTCCTGGACAGGCAGCCGAGCTAACAACACTCGAGCAGAATTATCCTGACCTGCAACAATTGTTGCTGGCGCACGATGTCGTGCAGGCCAGGGCCTACGAAGAAATAAGCATCACAAACTCTTCACCCACCGCAGCCATCGGTCAGCGCGTCCTGCTTGAAACTCTCGCCGAGCTTGAGGAAACCAAAGGTTCGCACTACCACTCCGCGGGAGATCACTCTGCCATGCTTGGGCCGCACCGTGTCTTCGAGAGCAGGGCAATACCAGGATTGCTCGGCGTAATCAGGGAGGACCACAATGCGGAGACTGTGCGGACCGCGCTTGCGGATGTAGGTAACCTGCCTCCGGTTGCGGTAGAGGCGCTGCAGCGAGGTCGACAGTTTGTCGAGCAACTCATAGAGATTTACCTGAATCCCGTCTACGAGGACAAGAAACTGGCAGTGTCCGAAGCAGTAGCCGCCTATCTTGCCGACGACCAGCATTCGGTCGCCTTCAAGCCGAAATCGGATGAGCTGCTTTCAGATCATGATTACGCCTATGCCTACAAGGCGGGCTTTCCTCAACTCAGTGGGCTTACCTGGGCTTCCCAGTGGCTGAAGATTGCATTGCTTGAAATCCTGATCACGTCACCGGATGCGGAAACCCGGGATGCTGATATCACCCAGTTGCTGAATATCTATGGCGAGAAGATTACACGCCTGCATGGCAGCCTGGTCTCCCTGCCCAGTGATATACCGACCAATCCGGTGATCGCGCCCAATTTCTACACCTTTCATCCGGACGCCGCCTATATTCTCGATAACCTGGAACTGCTCAAGGTAGTAATCGGGGATATTCTCGCCCACCCCGAGGTGGAAGACAGATGGCCGGAGATCGAGAAAGCAGTAGCGGACTACACCGACAAGAATTCCAAACTCTCCGATGAATCAGACTATCTCCTTTATGTACTGCGTGGAGGTATCTACAACGCCGGCGGGCCTGCCAGGGGTGGCCTAAACAGGCCAGATCGTAACTGGACGAGAGAGCAAACTGAAAACCCCCACATCAGCACTAGCCCCATGGCGCAATGATTTTCGGGTGAGCCATATGAACTATACAAAACTGACAGAACGAATCGTCCAACTTGGATACAGCTGCACCGCGCTGGCTCTTATGCTCGCTTCGGGCGCCACCATGGCAGCAACCGAGCGGGTCGGTGACTTCGCGCTTCTCGATGCCGAAGGTGGCTTCCACCAGCTGAGTCGTTATCAGCATCGCGATGCGGTGGTCCTGCTAGCCTACGACAGCGCCTGTTCTGCGATGGGTGACAAGGCTGCAGAACTCGCTCGTCTGCAAGATGAGTATTCTGATCGCATCGAATTCCTGGCGCTGGATGTCAACGATGCCGCGCGCAGCGAACAGTTGCAGTGGTCATTACCATTTCCGGTGCTTGGCGATGAACTCAAACTGGTATCGGAAAGCCTGGGTGTAAGCGCGGCCGGAGAAGTGCTGGTTTTCAATCCTGAGCGTATGTCCCTGTTTTATCGAGGTGGCGTGGAAGAGACGCTCGCCGCGACCCTGCAGGCGGTTGTTAGCGGCGACGCCTCGGATACAGTAACCACTGAAATCTCTGGCTGTGAGATCGACTATGCTGAACTCGCAATGCATAAGCAAAACCCGCCAGATTACAGTACTGAAGTCGCCCCCATCATCGTTGATAACTGTGCGATCTGCCACCATTGGGGCGGCGCCGGACCTTTCCCGTTCGACAGCTATGTCTCCCTGCTTGGCTGGTCACCCATGGTGCGCGAAGTTGTGCTTAACAAGCGTATGCCCCCGATGCAGGTGGATGAGGAGTCCGGCACGTCCGCAAACGCACACGAGCTCTCTGCCGAGGAGAAACAGAAGCTGCTGCATTGGATGGAAGCAGGGGCGCCCAGGGGCGATGGGGAAGTCGATCCCCTGGAGCAGGTGCCGATCGACCCGGAGTTCGAGTGGCAGCTCGGAGAACCCGATTTCCTCGTGGAGGCACCAACCAACGTAATTCCCGCAGTAGGAATCCAGGACTATAAATACCTTGAAGTGGAATTGCCTTTCGAGGAAGACAAGTGGGTCAGGGCATTCCAGTATTCACCGGGTGACCCACGAGTGCTTCACCATCTGATGACGTTCGTGGTAGCCCCGGATGAAGATTTCTGGGGATCCGAAAAACACGACAAGACCTCCGCGCGCCGCTTCCTGGGAAGTTTCATCCCAGGCACTAACCCGGCCACCGTATTTCCCGAGAACACCGGAGTGCGCATTCCGGCAGGCCACAAGCTGGCCCTGCAATTCCACTATGTCAGCAACGGTCTGGAAATCGATGACAATACCCGCATCGGACTCTATTTCAGCGATACGCCACCGGAGAAAGAGCTGATGACCCGTGCAGTCTCTGAGCGCTTCACAATCGCGCCGGGTGACACGGAGCATGCGATCGCAACCAGTTTCCAGTTTGATGAGTCTGTGCAACTGCTGGCGGTTCGGGCGCGCATGAACTATCGCGGCAAGCACATGAAATTTTCGGTACAGGAAGAAGGTGCCGACAAGGAGGTCGTGTTCAGTATTCCGGCCTACAACTACGGATGGCAGCCACATTACTGGCTGGATCGGCCTCGCAAGCTGGCGGCCGGTGCCAGGGTGCATGTTGATGGCGCCTTCGACAACTCCGGATCTAACCCCTTCAATCCCGATCCGCGGGAAGAAGTGAGTTGGGGGCTGGAGAGTCATGAAGAAATGTTCACCGGCTATCTCACCTACTATTTGGATGATTAGATACTTAAGTACGCAGAACGCTGAATTTCCAAAGATGCATGATAAACAGGAGTCACCATGATTAAGCAGACCCTAATAAGCCTGGTATTTTTCGCCAGCACCGCAGCGCTTGCCGCCGATGACTGGTTAAAGTCTCTCCCCGATTTTGAATTGATGGATCAAAACGGTGAACTGCATACGCTCGATCAATATGCCGATCGCGAGCTGTTGGTGTTCTATGTGCAGGGAGTGGGTTGTCCCATCGCGCGCATTGCGCTGCCACAATACCGCGAGGTACGAGACCTGTATGCCGACAGGAATATCGAGTTCCTGATGTTCAATGCCAACATCCAGGATGACGTCAAGCGCATCAATCGTGAAGCCACCGAGTTTGGCATCGACTTTCCAATCCTGAAAGACGAGGGTCAGGCTCTGGCCAAGGCGCTGGGAGTGGAACGCACGGCCGAGGTCTTCATCGTGGATCCCAAGACCCAGGACGTGCTTTTCCGTGGCCCGATCAACGATCAGCTTGGCTATGAAACCCAGCGCAATGAGGCCCACGATGAGTACCTCAAGGATGCCCTCAATACGGTACTGGCCGGCGGTTCGGTGGACATGCAGGACATCCCGGATTCCAAGGGGTGTCTGGTCGCTATCTTTGATACCTGATCCAACATGGACGCTCCCTCTGGAGCGGTTCGATAACAGTCACTGAAGACCGTGAAAAGAGGAGCCAGGAATGCTCCTCTTTTGCTTTAGGCGGCAGCGATGTGCCGTGATCAGCAGCCTCAATCCACCAGGTAATATTCCACGGTCGAAACCACCCTGACCCGCTTGATATGAGGGTTGGTGGCATCCCGGTCGCGGATGCTGAACTGCCCCTGGCTCGCCTGCCGAATCCTTCCCAGGCGGCTACCAGAATCTTCGGCGAATTTGCCGGCGACGTCTCGCGCATTGCGAGTCGCTTCTTCCACCATACCGGGCTTCACCGCATTAAGCGAATCGAAGCTGTACTGGGCGTGGCTCCACCAACTGCCTTCGATCTGGAATTCGCCTTCCAGCCCCGCCGCTGCGAAGTCCTGCATGATCTCCCTAACCAGATCGATCTCATCTGAGTAGACGGTTACCGAACGATTACCCGTGTAGCGCAAGGCGTTACTGGTTGGGTCGCGATACTGATTGGTATAGCTGTCACTAATCGTGGGCAGGCTGTAGGAGATGTCTGTTGCTGGAATGTTTTGCGAGGCAAGATAGCTGACCAGCGACTGCAGTCCACTTTCGAGGTCGGCATGCAGATCCGCCAGGGCATTACTGGCGAGTGTGAAATCAATGGACCAGATGACGGTGTCGGCCGGGAACTCCCGTTCGGAGAGTCCCTTCACGGTCACCGTGCGCTCGAATTCCTTGTGCTTCAACGCGCTGTAGCCGAGGATGCCACCCAATGCTGCGAGGCCGCTGCTCAGGCTCAACCCAAATATCAATGCTGCTACCTGTCTTCTTGTTAACACTGTGCGTCCTTCTTTCCATGCTGATCGGGGCGACCAGCATAGTCGTTAATCCGGACAAGGATGGGTCAGCAATGTGGAATTCCAGTGAGGCAAGGTGATCGCAATGAGGCAAGGTACGATGCAGCGGTTTACGGGGATCCGAAGCGGTCAGGGGTTTTCTGGCATGCACTGGAGACTGCCAGTGGGACTGGTGTTGCCGAATCAAGCATGGCAGCAGATTGCACGCCCTGCACGCGTGTACATTGGAAATTGAAGGGGTTATGCTCGGGCGTTCTTCCGGATTAGCCCCAATAATAACAATAGTCAGCAGGAGGATTGGCGCATGATAAACAACAAGGGGCAGCAACGCCAGTGAACAATCACCGAGAAATCTGCAAACCGGGGATGAACCGAGGCAGGCCTCTCGCAGGCAGTTGTTCAGCTCCATGGGAGCCCTGGGTGTGGTCGGTAGTCTCGGCATGGCATCGTTCTCCCCGAGGCTGTTCGCACAGAACGCTTACGACTTTGCGCAGCCAGCGAATCTCAGACCCGGTGCGCAGGTAGATTCCCGTTTTCCTGTGGCGTTTGCCGAGCCGGTTAACGAGGGCCTGCGCCTGGTGATCGCCTTCTTCACCGCACTTAATCAGCGAGATGTGCAGGCTATGGCTGATACCCTGCATTTCCCCTTCGCCATCTATGAAGATATCGAGCCGCTGGTGTACCAGTCGCGGGCAGATTTCATCAGCAATCCTCCACCTACACTCAACACCAGCGGTCGTGGTTTTACACGCATCGCAGAGGGTTCCTATGATCTGCTGGAAAACGTCAACATCCACCTCTATTGTCCTGTAGGCGGCGTCTATTCACTGGACTATGCGCGCTATAACGCCCAGGGCTATAAGCTCTTCGACTGCCAGGGCGTGTATTCGGTCACCAACAACGATGGCCGCTGGGCGATTCAACTGATTTCCACCCTCTGGCACGAGGCCGGTTACGAGGACAACGAATACCCGGATGCGGAGATGACCGACCGCATCGCCGGCCAGGGCTACCTCTCACAGTTTGGCTACGGCAACGAAGACGTCTTGAACGATCGCAGCACGGGGCGTGGTTCGTACGAGCAGGAACTGCCCGTGGGTACCCGGACCGCCAGCGTGTCGTTTGGCTACGGGCCCAGGGGACGTTCACAGGATGCCCGTGACAACGATCCAATGCGCGGTTGGGTGGTCAGCGGCGTTACTAGCCGCCTCAACGTTGGTGAGGTGACAGCGGCGGACAGTACCGGCACCCTGAATACCAATCTCGCCGAGTTTTCTGAACTGGCGGGTGGAGCCGTGGGCGATTACAGCTATACGCGATTGCGGCCCGACAGGCCCCTGCTGATTCATGCAACCCATGACAAGGCCCATGTCCTGGGTGGTTATTGGCGCTACACCAACGATGGCATCCTGATCTCCGAAACCCGCAGTGTGGGCATCCGTATCTGGAAAGAGGGTCGCTGGGGCGATGTCGGCGGGTTGGGTCAGGTCACTCATCACGACCGTTCGAATTCTCCGGACCTTTGATTGCGAGGCAATGCATCATGAACAGGAATGATGTTCTCGAATTGGTAAAGGCCCGCAGCAAATCGAAGAAGGCCATTCGAAGTGCTCCCACCAGGGGCAGCAAGAGCTTTGGTGTGG
>Ga0181593_10000029_pt1 | contig 110836 bp, 83 predicted proteins | sample 071ome_19_FD_133756 | JGI IMG/M metagenome (GOLD analysis project Ga0181593, IMG submission 133756) | Coastal salt marsh microbial communities from the Groves Creek Marsh, Skidaway Island, Georgia - 071413AT metaG (megahit assembly) | ecosystem: Environmental > Aquatic > Marine > Intertidal... | reverse complement strand
CAGGACGGTATTGGGTACTAAATGCTTGGACATAATGCTGTGCCGCTTAACGGGATGATCAGGGTGCGGGAAGCCGCGAAGAGTGCGCAGTGTATCATAGCCGCGGTACGCAGCTTGAGCCGGACTGATCAGGCGAGATTCCTGTAATCTCAAGACCTGTTGAATTCAGATGGTCGCAGGGGTAAGCCGGGCCCGAACAGCCTGTCGCAGCCGGTGAGCCCGATGGAGTCTTTCACAGGATACCCTACAGTCAGGCACAGGCCTCCTGGCCGTACAGGCCGATACCCTCAGCCCGGTTCTGCCGGAGGGCAGCGGAGATGAGTTTCTGTAACTCACTTTCGTCGGTTTCGCCCATTTCCACGAACTCGCAGCGAATGAAGCTCACGCCGCAGGATGTGTCGAAGAAATTACCGCGAACCTGGGCCTTGAGATCCACGGTACGGCTGTTGGGCGGTATGAGCTGGCAGTCTTCGATCACCTGCATCGGTTCGAGTTTGCTGGATACGTCCCCCAGCAATTGGATCTTGGCCCCGGTCGCCGAGAGATCGATGACCCGGCCCTGGAATTGCTCGCCCCGGTCGGCATACAGGGTGACAGGGATGGCGGACTGGTCCAGCATATTGATGCGGACCGCCTTGCGCAGCTGCGAGAAGCGCAGGAATTGCGGGAACCTGAACGTGCACTCGCAGGCTGATGGGTCTTTGCTCGTGCCTTCGAGCGTGGCCTTGAAGATCAGCGACAGCCCACCGCTCTGGGCGCGAAACGCCACTACGCGGGTCTTCTCAGAACTGGCCACCAGCACATCGCTGTCAACGATTAACTCGCGATCGAACACGTTGACATCCAGCACCGTGACGTCATCTGAGGTGAGATGATTACGTACCAGCTGCATGCAGCTGAAGTTCCAGCCATGCAGAAACGCCATCTGCAACAGCTCGCCTATTTCCTTCGAATCGCTGATTTCTCTGTCAAACTCAGTGCTAATGCTCATTACCAAATCCCCATTTACTGTGTCAGGAATAACTCATTGGTCAGGCTCTAATTTAGGGAATCGGGGGTTTTAATGAGTTACGGGGATCACAGTTTTAATTCGACCTGGATCGCATTGGCCCAGATTCTCGGGCCGGAAGGTGATGGGGTTCGCAGTTCTCCGGACAGCGGCTAATTTCCCGGGCCTGACCCCGGTTCCGCGATACGGCCGTAAGTGCCGGAAATGTAGGAAAAATCTTACTATGAAGTTAGCGGTCGCTCGGCCTGAATCAGAACTCTCTCATACCCGCTTGACCCGCGGTCTCTGCCACCGCGACACCCTTGTTGTCGGAAATTGTACAAAAATTGATCAATTTGACTGGAAATGTAGGAATTTTGTACTAGGCTGTAGGAAGGGCCAGTGACCAGTTCACTCCAGGATGAGGCTCTGCTGCGGCCAGGAATGCTGCACACTCTTTGATTCAGTGAGGGCCTGTACTCATGTACCCAACAATCAGCCACACCATACTGGTGGTGGACGACGAGTCCGATGTTGTCGATTTGCTCGTCGAGTGCCTGACCGATAGCGGTTATCGGGTCATCACCGCCAACGACGGCTGGGAAGCACTCAAGAAGTTTCAGAAGCACCGGCCGGATCTGGTTATCTCTGACGTCATCATGCCCGAACTCGATGGCATCAGACTGGTCAAGAAAATCCAGGCTTCAACGCCGGATGCCAAGATTGTGTTGATGACCGGCTATCCAGCCGAGGTGCGCGAAGCGGTGGGCCATCCGGTCAATGAACTGGGCGTGGTTTGCCTCGTCGAGAAGCCCTTCCGCCTGATCGAGTTACTGTCCACCGTGCATGTGCTGTTGATGGATCAGACCATGCTGGAATGTGCAGTCTAGGCCGCGACTGCCTGGCTTAGGCCTCGAGTGATTCCTTGAAGTGTCGCCTGCACATGGACAGGTAGCGATCATTGCCCCCGATCTCTACCTGGGAACCTTCCCGGATTGCATTACCCTGTTCATCGAGCCTGATTACCATGGTGGCCTTCGCACCGCAGTGGCAGATGGCCTTCAGTTCCTTCAGGTTGTCCGCCCAGGCCAACAGGTATTTACTGCCCTCGAAGGGCTCGCCCTTGAAGTCTGTCCTTAGCCCGTAGGCCAACACCGGAATATCCATGCCATCGGCGATCTCGCCCAGCTCGTACACCTGTTGGCGGGTGAGAAACTGGGCCTCATCCACCAGCACGCAATGAAGCTCCTGCTCGGCATTCAGCCGTGTGACCAGGTCCAGCAGGTCATCACTCTCCTTGAAATCGATAGACTCAGCCTGCAGCCCGATACGGGAAGTGACCTTGCCCTCGCCATAGCGATTGTCCATCTCCGGCGAAAGAATGACCGTATTCATTCCGCGTTCGCGATAGTTGTAGCTCGATTGCAACAGGGAAGTCGACTTACCGGCATTCATGGAGGAGTAGTAGAAGTAGAGTTTTGCCATTGGCCTACTCTGTGATCAGGTTCAGTTCTGCCGCCGCGACTTCCGCGATGAAGAAGGCCATGAATCTGGCCATCTTTTCCAGCCCGGGAATGGAGATCACTTCACTCACCTCGCCACTGGTATGGTACAGGGGCGGTGCCTGCATGGTGGTGACGATGGGTACATTGGCACTGCGGTAGCCACCCCCTTCACCGCTGGCCATGGTGGAGTTGGTGGACATGAAGTTGGTGCCATAGCGGGCAACACCGCGATCAAACAGGGATTGCAGGTAGGCCGATTCATTGGAGATGCCGGCGACGATGGGTGCCTCGCCGGAGTCGGCTGAATACTGGCGATAGCCATCCTCGAACAGGAAACGTGCCGGGGCGATATTGCGTTGTGCCACGTGTTCCAGATTGATGATGAGTGCGGCTGGCTCGAACAGATCGGGGTTCATGCGCACGGCGTTGCGTGGGCCATTCAATCCCGTGGTGTGATGTCCCGCAGACGCCACGAAGACCAGCGTGCGGGCAGGCAGCTGACCCCTGTCGGCGAAGTGGCGGGCGAGGGCCAGCATGACGGCCAGGCCGTCGGCGTTGTCCCCGGCACCGTCGAACCAGGCGTCGGCGTGGGCGTTGATCACTACCGTCTCGCTGCTACGCCCGGGCAATACACCGATGGCGTTGATTGCTTCCAGGTTGCTGTAATCTTCACTCCTGAGTTGCAGGTGCATGCGCAGCGCATCGAAACTGCCGGCGTCCGCGGCTGCATTCATCACCTGGGTCAGGAACCAGCTGTCCTGTCCACCCAGGTTGAAGCAGGGGCCTCCACAATTGCTGAAATCCCGTACCCGTTCATTACCGGGCTGATCCACCAGTGAGATGACGGCCAGCGCGCCGCGCTCGAACAGGGCGCGCGCCGCGGGCACGGCGCTGTCTCGCTCAAACACCAGGTGGGCCTGTGGCGTCACGTGCTGGATTGCGATCTTGCCAGCCACGTCAATGTGCATGAGTTCGGCGGCACTGGCCTTGCCAACATAGACAATCGGCGCAGTCAGTTCACCGTTGGGAATGTCTGAACCGGCCAGCGCCATGGCGGTTTCCAGCACCACATCCCGGGAATTTGATCCGAAGGCGTTATTGCCCAGCAAGCGAACCTCCCATTGCTGGGGAATCCACAGGCTGGCATCGGCCTCCTGTTGCAGGCTCTGCAGACGCACATCGGCGAGGCCGGCCCGCTCGAGTTCCTCGGCTGCCCAGCGTATGGTGCGGTCGCTCGAGGGGAAGCCGCTCACCCGTCCCCAGAGTTGATCTCCTCCGAGTTCCCGCTCCGCCAGCGACTGGTAGGAGAAGGACACGATATGCTCAACGTCCTGGAAAATTCTCTCTCCGCGTAGCTGCGGAAATTCCTCTTCACCCGCCGGAACCACCGCCGGTGCAGGCCCGCGTTCACCAATAGCCACGGGTGTTGTGTGGGGCACTACCGCGGGGGGCAGGTCGATACCGAACCAGGGCTCCTGGGCATGGCTGGTTGCGGGCAGTAGAAGCATTAGGCCCAGGGCCATGTGCATTGCCGTTTGGCAGGTACCGGTCAGTCTGCCCGGAAAACGGGAGAGTGCGGAGCTTGGGGTATTGTTATTATTCATGCGAATCTCTCAGGGGTTTGATGCCAGTTCGTTGACAGGGGCCAGGTCTTGCTGGGTCAGGAACAGTTGGTGTCGAGGCTGGGCAAGAGTGAGGGAATCTTGCTATGCAAGTCTTCACAGCTCAGTGCGCGCAGTGTTGGGGACTGTTCCAGGCTGGTCGCGGATACCGCGTCTGTACGGAGTTTCAGGTGGGCAAATATCCTGCGGCCGTCATAGGGTACCGGGGACAGTAAACCCGCATCATTGATTTCAGCCGGCAGCATCTTCAGGCGCACCCAGCTCCTGACGTTGCCCCCAATCAACATGATGCGCTCATTGGCGGGATCCAGCTTCACCACGATGTCGCAGTGACTGCGCGCTCCCATGCCGAGTTGCTGACGTCGATCCTCGATGCTGCGGTAGGCGGGTCGGCTGCCGCGGCAAAGAAGGTCACCCGGCACTATTTCCTCGGAGCCGGGATCGACTGCAGTGTAGGCGGCAAGGGATTCATATTCGTCGATAGCTGTTATTGCCTGATCGATGTAGCTATGGTGGGCAATCGCCCGCTGAAAGACCTGTGGCTCGCCGAGGCCACTCTCGCACATAACCCAGGAAATGAACGCTGCGGACCAGGGATTGCGCCAGCGCGATCCCGCACCGCGGGCTTCCCAGGATTGGTTCTGGCGCTCCAGTATCCAGGCGCTGGACGGAGTGGCCGACCAGTAACCTGCAATTGAACTGGCGGCGCGAATCGCCTCATCGGGATTGATCAGGGTGCGGCGCCAGGGTTGGCGTACATAGTCCGGATTGGAATCCCGGCTGTCGGTGAGATCCAACACCTCGTAGCCGAAATACGCCCATTCCTGAATGGCGATATCGACGATTCGCTTCCTGACGCCTTCCGGGGCTTGTGACAGGCAACTGCCTCCCAGGTAAGTCATGGTGCCGGGATTTCCGCTTACCCTGGAGGAAGGGGGATTCACGTCGAGAATAGATCTGGGCAGGCGTTCGCTGTACTGGCTCTGCGCGGCCGCCGGGGAAGTGCCCAGGACACAGCTAAACAGGAGAGGGGTTAAGGTAGACAGCAGCAAGATCTGCGACTTTCCAGGCCATTGCATAGTGGAACGAACGCTCCCTGATAGTCGATTGGTTGAGACTGAATTCACGGCCTTATCGCCGACGCAGTCCGAAAATATAGAAGGAATGGCAATCCAAGTCTATTGCAGACTCAACATTGGACTTTTATCTTTTACTCTAATGGCTTTCTCATAGTGTATCTGTAAGCAATCAGGGCCTGATAATCCCAATATTGCCGCGAATCTGTATCTCGGTACCCAGTGGTGCCGACAGTTCCTGCAGGCGGTGCAGGATGCGCTGTGCGATGTCGGGCGGCGCGAGACGTGGAATGCCGCGCAGTGCCAGTTTGTCCGCGTCATAGCGCGCTTCCACAGGGTGAATGCGTACTTCTTTCAATTCACCGTCTTCGAATTCATTGATCGCGATGATGCTTTCAAATTTCACCGGGAATTCGTATCCCTCGGGGCCCACGCTGCGCTGGGGGTCACCCCGACCCTGCAAGCCAATCACATCCATCTGCCGAATGAACTCGCCGAGGCCGTAGAAGATTGCTCGGCCATTGTATATCTCGATGCCACGCAGGGCATGCACGCCGGTGCCCTGGAAGACGTCCGCGCCATTATCGATGGCGGCATGGGCGAACACAGGCAGGTAGTCGGCGATCGAAGGATTGGTGTCCAGGTGCTCGCCCTCGGCAATCCCTTCACCACGATAACCACCCTGGGCATCGAGGAAGTGATGGGCATGAATGGCCACCGTGATGAGGTCGGAGCGAATCTTGCCGGTGCGGATGGCGGACAGGGTGTCTGTCAGATCCTGTTGATTGATTTCGTAGTGATAGTACGGCTCGCTAACCCCCCGTGCCGCCTTGCGGAAGCGGTTACCAAGGAAATCGATGGCTGAGTCCGAGTTGGCGCCCCGGGCATAGAAGCCTGTGCCATTGGGGAAGTGGTCGCGCATGGTTTGCAACTCATCCCAGGACTGCTCTGGCACCATGAAGAAACGCGTCACCCGCAACGGACTCAGTCCCCCGGTTCCTGGCCATTCGCCGCGCGCTGGCTGCGCCCTGGGCTCGTGATCCGACACGGCCACCATGCCGACCCGGCCGCGGGGGCTGCTGTAGTAGCGGGCAGACTTCGCGGCCCAATAGTTGTCACCGTAGCCGGCGTATTGCAGTCCGGCGCGATCGAGGTGGGCACTGGTTTCCACCAGCCCTTCGGGCCCGAAATCATCGGCATGGTTGTTGGGGCGGGACACGATATCGAAACCCATCTCCTTGAGCCATTCCGCCACACCCGGTTCGCCGCCGAAGCCACCACCGGCGGAGCCACGGAAATTTCTGCCGTCGATGATGTTGCCTTCGAGGTTGCCCGTGGCGGCATCCGCACCCTGGATCAACTCAACCACATCGCGAAAGCCCGGATCGGCCATCATATGATCGAGGGGATAGGCGACGATCAGGTCGCCTACCACGGCGATGGTGAAGCCATCTTCAACGCTTGTTGCCAGCTCTTCATTGCTGTTGCTCTGGGCAAGCGCGGAGGAACCAGCGGCGACCAGCAGGAAGGGGAGTAGTTTCTTGCGTGCAATTTTTGGGAGGGTCATTTTTATTATTCCATTCGGGAGATGGCTGCTCTGCTATCTGGATGTTGCTTGCCGAGCGTGTTTGTCTGACGGTCTCATTGTGCCACAAAAGCGGCCGGCGGTGATGTGCAAACTGTCGCCGGGAAATCAATACCGGCTACTCACTGGCTTAGCTCAGGTCTGGTATCGCTGTTAAACTTGTCGCCTCCCACTGAAGAGACTCTTGCTACAACTATGAAAAACGCGGCTCCACTGACCGGCATCACCGTACTCGCCATCGAGCAGGCGATCGCGGCACCGCTGTGTACGCGACAACTGGCGGAGTTGGGTGCCCGGGTGATCAAGATAGAGCGGCCGGGAACCGGAGACTTTGCGCGCCACTACGATGACCGGGTCAAGGGGCTTTCTTCCCATTTCGTGTGGACCAATCGCAGCAAACAGAGTCTCACCCTCGATCTCAAGCAGCCGGAAGCCCTGCAGATTGTCAGGCGATTGCTCGCGAGTACCGATGTGCTGGTGCAGAACCTGGCCCCCGGTGCGGTGGAACGCATGGGGCTGGCTTACCAGAATCTGCACGCACAATTTCCGCGTCTCATCTGCTGTGATATATCCGGTTACGGTGCGAGCGGTTCCTATGCCAGCAAGAAAGCCTATGATTTGTTGCTGCAGGCAGAGGCGGGCCTGTTGACGGTTACCGGCACAGCTTCCGACATGGCCAAGAGCGGTATTTCCATCGCCGACATCGCAGCCGGTATGCAGGCGCATTCGGCGATTCTCGCGGCCCTGATTCAGCGGGGTAACACGGGTAGGGGCAGCCAGGTCTGTGTTTCCCTGCTGGAGGCCATGGTGGAGTGGATGGGCTACCCGCTGTATTACGCCTATGAGGGTGCCGAGCCACCGCCACGCACAGGCTCTGACCATGCCACCATTTTTCCCTATGGCGCGTTTGCGACCGGGGATGAACAACTGCTCATGCTGGGACTGCAGAATGAACGGGAATGGCAGGTGTTCTGCCGGGAGATTCTGGAGGACGAATCATTGGCGAGTGATTCACGCTTTTGCGGTAACCCGCAGCGCTCGGCGAATCGCGCACAGCTCAGAGCCATCATCGAGGAGAAGTTTTCCGCCTGTTCTGTTGCGGACATCAAGCGCAAACTGGATGTAGCCCGTATCGCCTGTGCCGATGTCAATGAACTGTCCAGGGTCTGGGTGCATCCCCAGTTGCAGGAGATGGAGAGACTCACCAGTTTCTCCAGTCCTGTCGGAACCTTGCGCGGCTTCCTGCCGCCGGCAAACAACAGTGAATTTGAACACACCCTCTCCGCGGTGCCTGCCCTCGGTGAGCATACCGAGAAGATTCTGCAGGAATTGGGTTATGGCGAGACGGACTGTGCACGACTCAGGGCCGAAGCTGTGATCTGAGGATTGCCAGCGGCTCCCCGGGATGAACCGGGTTTACAGTCTGTGTATCCTGGTCACGGTGATGACGTCGGCAGCGATGCGCCATTTAATATTCAGGTCGTACAGCGCCATGCCGTATTGCTTGTCATCCTCCTCCTTTATTCGCCAGGCGGGGCGCGGGTCCTGGCTCAGCACGGCGCGTATCAGCGCCTCCAGCCCCGGATGTCTTTCTTCTTCTATTAATAGCGAACCCCGTGCATCGTCACTGAACTGGACCCGGTGCGCCTGGGTCGGCTGTTCCTGCGCATAGCCGCCGCGGGCCCGGGGCAGGGCGTCGGCATAGGGGATATAGGGTTTGATGTCCAGGATCGGTGTGCCGTCCAGCAGGTCGATGCCGCCCACATCGAGGAAGAGTTGCCTGTCCTGCCAGCGACTACCCAGGTTCTCCACCACGGAGAGCCCTAATGAGTTGGGGCGAAACGGCGAGCGGCTGGCAAACACGCCCACCCGCTCCTTGCCGCCGAGGCGCGGCGGTTGCACCGTGGGAGTCCAGCCCTGGCTGGCGGTGGCATGAAATTGGAAGATCAGCCACAGGTGTGAGAACTCATCGAGACGGCGCAGCAAATCGTCATCGCAGTAGGTCGGTGCAAATCGCAGGCTGCCCCGGGCCTCAGGCACCAGGTTGGGCTGGCGCGGGATGGCAAACTTCTGTTTGAACGGACTCTGTACGAAGGCAATAGTGTCGAACTGCATGGTGGTCAGTTTTGCATGGCCTCGTAGATCATGCGCACAGCGACATCATTGTTGAATGGCGTATCGGTGGGGCCGCCCCATTTCTGCACCATGTAGAGCAGATAGAAATCATTTGCCGGATCCACGATGAAGATGGTGCCACCGATGCCACGCCAACCGAAATTATAGGGTGAGCTGTCGCCGGCGATGGGTTGCAGATGGAAGCCGAGTCCCCAGTCGCCCGTGTCGCCATAGAAGAAATACTGCCGCGATACATCCTCACCCAGGGTGGGGATCAGCATCTCCTGCAGGGTGCTGGTATTCAACACCTGTTCACCAAACAGGGATCCGCCATTGAGCAACATGAGGGCGAAGCGTGCATAGTCTGCGGTGCTGGCGTTGAGACCGTGACCCGCGGCCAGCATGGCGCGGGGTTTGGTGTTGTCGGTCATCGGCCCGTAGACGGGTTCCGCGACTCGAAAGGCCTTTTGGGGAGGCAGCCAGAAATGCGTGTCATGCATGGCTAATGGCCCCAGGATGCGTTCCTGCAGTATCTCGTCCAGTGGTTTGTCGGCGGCTACTTCCAGTACCGCGCCGAGGACATCGGTGGAATGGCCATAGTGCCAGGCCGTGCCGGGCTCGAACAGCACCGGCAGGCGGCCGATGCGAGTCGCCAGTTCCCGGGCAGTGATGCCGTTGAATTCGGCCATAAAGGCCTCGCCCATCGCGTCCGGATCCGGGCCGGTCAATACATCAGGGAAGTTGTCCCGGTACAGTGGCCCCAGTGGTGTATTGATGGCAAAGGGTTGCTGCACGATGCCTGACTGGTGGGTAATCAAATGCCGCACCGTCATGACATTGCGCGCCGGACGGGTGGCACCGGTCTCGGGATCGATGACCTGCAGATTGGCGAACGTCGGGATGTAGTCGCTCACCGGATCGTCGAGGGACAGCAGACCATCCTCCACCAGGGTCATGGCGGCGACGCTGACCACGGGCTTGGTCATGGAATACACCCGGAACAGGCTGTCCTTGTTCACGGGGCGGGTGCCGGCTGCGGTTTGCGTGCCAACACTTTCCATTACGCCGGCGCCTTTGCTGTTGCCTACCAGCAACAGTGCGCCATTGATATGCCCCACGTCCACCGCACGCTGCATTTCGCGCTTGATGGCATCGAGTTCCGCCTGATCGATACCGAAATTGGCGGAATGAATGGGAGTCAGGATGGATGGCCCGGGCAGGGGGGCATAATTGGCAGCCGTATTGCGGTCAACGCTGCTTGCGGCGCAGCCTGCGAGCAGCAGGCTTAGAAGGAATGAGCTTGTTGTTTTCATTGTGCTTCCTTTAATTTTTCTCTGGTTCTCTATTTCTTTATTGCGCAGTGTTAATGCGCGTGTTCGTAGCGCAGCTTTCTGGTAGACCTTAGTCCTGTTGTTGAGGGGTCATCTCCCGCTTGAAGCGCTTGAAGTTCTGCACGTAGGTGTCGGCGCTGCGCTGCAGTCCCTGTTGCTGATCCGCTGTCAGTTGCTTGATCACTCTGGCGGGTGATCCCATCACCAGTGAGCCATCCGGGATTTCCTTGCCCTCGGTCACCAGGCTGTTAGCGCCGATGAGACAGTTCTTGCCAATCTTTGCGCCATTCAATATCACCGAGTTGATACCGATCAGGGAATTGTCGCCAATCACACAACCGTGCAGCATGACCTTGTGCCCCACGGTGACGTTCTTGCCTATGACCAGCGGCACGCCGGGGTCGGTATGCAGCACCGAACCATCCTGGATATTGGAGTTCTCGCCAACGGTGATGAGTTCATTGTCTCCCCGAATGACGGCGTTGAACCAGACGCTGGCGTTGTTCTCCAATCGGACATGGCCGACGACGGTGGCGTTGTGGGCGACGAAGTAATCATCGCCTGCGATTTCGACTCTGGCATCGCCGAGGGAAAAAAGCATGCTGAGGTTCCTTGCTTGGCTGTGAATTCGATCAGTAATGGCTGTTGCTGTCATGACGCTGTGGCCATGGGATGTCGGATTGTACCCGCGTCAGCCGCCTCCAGTCTCCCGTGGCTCTGCAAGTGCACATGGGACATTGTCTGCCTGACCCAGGCTGCCAGGGTTTGGGCCAATAAAGGGTGAGGCTGCTATCCCTCTGATGTAGACTTGTTGGCAAACAACAATACTAAGGAGAAGCCCTAATGTCGTCATCCCGTGTCCTTTTTTCTTCTGTTTCGCTGTGCCTCACCCTGGCCGCAGCGGGCGGTGCCAGTGCCCAGAGTGCTGCGTTCATCTCGGGCGAAGGTGTGCCTAATCCCAATCCTGTGGTAACCCGCAACTGGGGTGAGTTGCCCGCGGGTCGCAATTGGGGATCCACTGCCGGTATCGATATCGATCCCAATGACGGCCATATCTGGGCCTATGAGCGCTGTGGTGCCAGCAGCTTCGGTGGCGGTGTGCCGGTGAACTGCGATACCAACCCGGTTGATCCTATTTTCAAATTTAATCGCCACACCGGCGAGGTCATGGCCAACTTCGGTGGCGGCTTGATGCAGACGCCCCATGGTATTCACGCCGCTGAAGACGGTTCGGTCTGGGTCACCGACTTCGCCGCTAATCGTGACGGCACCAAGGGGCACCAGGTACACAAATTCAGCGCCGATGGTGAACTGCTGATGAGCCTTGGTACCGCTGGCACCCCGGGCAATGACGCCGCGCATTTCAATCAACCCAACGATGTGATCGTGGGCCCCGACGGCAGTATCTACGTCTCAGATGGTCACAACGGCCAGGGCATGACTTCCAACCAGGCCATGGAAGAGGGAAGAACCAGTGGCCAGACCGCCCGTATCATGAAGTTCGCGCCAGATGGCACATTTATCAAGGAATGGGGCCAGATCGGCGTACGCCATGGTGAATTCCGTACACCCCATGCCATGGAGTTCGACGCCTATGGTCGTCTGTGGGTAGCCGACCGCGGCAATCATCGCATCGAAATTTTCGATCAGGATGGTAACTACCTGGATTCTCGCTATGCCTATGGCCGCATCAGCGGTCTGTTCATCACCGATGATGGCATGGTCTATGCCATCGATTCCGAATCCGGCCCGACCAACCACGTTGGCTGGCGAAACGGTGTACGCATCGGTCCGGTTGAAGAAGACAAAATCGTTGGTTTCATCCAGCCTTTCGAACGCCCCGACCGTGTCGGACAGGGTACCGCAGGTGAAGGCGTGGCAGTGGATGCCGATGGCAACGTCTATGCAGCGGAAGGCCCCAACTCCCTTAGCTGGGCGGGTGGTGCATTTACCAAGTACTCCAAACGGTAATCTGATTTAATCGCAGATACAGAGACCCGCAGTTGTCTTTGCAGCTGCGGGTTTTTCTTTGCCGGAAATTTCTGAGCTGTCCAGGGGGAGCATTTGACTAGTCAAGTTTAGAAAATAGGGACGGATTTATTTTTAAAAATTAAAAATAAATCTGTCCCTATTTTCTGGCGCTCGTGTATTCACACGAGTTAGACCGAGGGGAAATCCAGCCAACAAAAAACGTAACGCTTTTCAGGGCTTTTTCCGGAGAGAAGGGACCCGGGACGGGCGCAGAGGGTTGGCGACAAGCCCCTCCTGCCCGGCGCGCCCACACTCAACAGATGGGTACAAGTAACGGCTACCAATCATAGCCTGATGATTGCAATTCCCGGAAATGCACGATGAATCCTGCTAACCGGAGACCCTTAGCCGATCTCCATCAGTACTTCGCCCGGCGTCACGCGGTCACCCTTGGTGACATTGATCGCCTTCACAGTACCGGCGATGTTGGCATTGATCTCAGATTCCATCTTCATGGCCTCGGTAACCAGCACGGCCTGGCCGGCGCTGACTTCCTGGCCTTCCTGCACGAGCACTTCCACCACATTGCCTGGCATGGCCGCGGTGACATGACCGGGTTCAGTGGCTTTCTTGCGGCCGCCACTTTCTTCTGCCACGTATTCGTTAAGCGGTTCGAAGATGACTTCTTCCGGCATGCCGTCCAGCGAGATATACAGCTTGCGTCTGCCGCTGCCGGAGTCGCCGACACCGGTGATCGCCACGTCGTAGGTTTCGCCGTGCACGTCCAGCTTGAATTCGGTAGCGGTGGAACTCGACGGGCGACCGCCGGCATCGATGGGCAGTAGTTGCTCCGCTTGCAGGGTGCCGGCCTCCCGCTGTTCCAGGTATTCACGACCGAGATCGGGGAACATGGCAAAGGTCAGCACATCCTCGGCGGACTTCGCCAGTTCGCCGATGTCTTTCGTGAGCTTTTCCATTTCGGGTTGCAGCGCATCAGCCGGTCGCTCTTCCGAATAGCTTTCGTTGCCGATGGCCTTCTTGCGCACGGCTTCGTTCACCGCAGCAGGGGGTTGGCCATAGCCGCCCTGCAGGTAACGCTTCACCTCGTTGGTGATGGTCTTGTAGCGCTCACCCGCCAGCACGTTGTACACGGCCTGGGTGCCGACGATCTGTGAGGTCGGTGTTACCAGGGGAGGATAACCCAGGTCTTCACGCACCTTGGGAATCTCATTGAATACGTCACGGATACGATCCAGTGCATTCTGGTCCTTCAACTGGTTTGCGAGGTTGGACATCATGCCGCCCGGCACCTGGTTGATCTGTACCGAGATGTCTTCCCGGGTGAATTCGCTTTCGAACTGATGGTACTTCTTCCTGACCTCGCGGAAGTAGTCGGCGATCTCGGTTAGCTTGTCCAGTTCGATGCCGGTATCATAGTCAGTGTCTTTGAGCGCGGCTACCTGGTACTCCGTGGCGGGATGTGAGGTACCCCCGGCGAATGAGGAGATGGCTGTATCGATACGATCGGCGCCCGCCTCGATGGCTTTCAGTTGGCACAAGGCAGCCAGGCCGGAAGTGGCGTGGCTGTGAATAGCCAGGGGCAGGGGCACGGCAGACTTGATCGCCTGCACCAGTTCATAGGTGGCATAGGGAGTGAGCAGGCCGGCCATGTCCTTGATGGCAATGGAGTCGGCGCCCATTTCCTGCAGCTGCACCGCCTGTTTCACGAACAGCTCCGAATCATGCACCGGACTGGTGGTGTAGCAGATAGTGCCCTGGGCATGCTTGCCGGCTTTCTTCACCGCGGTCATGGCCGTCTCGATGTTGCGCAGATCATTGAGGGCGTCGAACACGCGGAATACATCGATGCCGTTGTCGGCAGACTTCTGAACGAATGCCTTCACCACATCATCGGCGTAGTGACGGTAGCCCAGCAGGTTCTGTCCTCGCAACAGCATCTGCAGGCGGGTGTTGGGCAAGGCTTCCCGCAGTTGCTGCAGCCGCTGCCAGGGATCTTCCTTGAGGAAGCGTATGCAGGCATCGAAGGTTGCGCCACCCCAGACTTCCAGGGACCAGAATCCGATGGCGTCCAGCTTGGCACAGATCGGCAACATGTCTTCTGTGCGCATGCGGGTTGCGATCAGGGATTGGTGGGCATCACGAAGAATGACTTCGGTGACTTCTATCTTCTTTTTGCTGCTCATAGTCTTCTCTTGGCTACCACCCTGCATAGGCGGCGATGGCAGCGGACACGGCCAATGCAACATCGCTGGGGTGGCGTTTGTCAGAATAACGGGATAGCTCCGGGTGCCGGGCCACGAAGCTGGTATCGAATTGCCTGTTCTGGAAATCCTCGTGCCTGAGGATCTGCTGGTAGTAGTTGGCCGTGGTGCGTATGCCGTGCAATCGCATATCGTCAATGGCGCGTTGCGCCCGGGCTACAACCTCTTCCCAGGTCAGTGCCCACACGACCAGTTTCAGGCACATGGAATCATAATAGGGCGGAATTTCGTAGCCGGTGTAAATCGCCGTGTCGACCCGTACCCCGGGTCCTCCTGGCGCATAGTAGTGGGTAATGCGCCCAAAGCTCGGCAGGAAATCGTTCTTCGGGTCTTCGGCGTTGATGCGCAACTGGATGGCATAGCCGCGATAGTGAATGTCTACCTGGCGGTAGCTCAGCGCCTTGCCTTCGGCGATGCGCAGCTGTTCGCGCACGATGTCCACGCCGGTAATCTGTTCGGTGATGGTGTGCTCCACCTGGATGCGGGTGTTCATCTCCATGAAATACACTTCATCCCCGGCAAGCAGGAATTCCACGGTTCCGGCGCTGCAGTAGCCCACCGCCTCTGCGGCCTTGACGGCCAGCTCTCCGAGTCGTGCGCGCAGTTCATCACCGATCTGCGGGCTGGGCGCGATCTCGATCAGTTTCTGATTGCGGCGCTGGATCGAGCAGTCGCGCTCAAACAGGTGCACGACGTTGCCATGGGAATCCGCCAATACCTGCACCTCGATATGCTTTGGATTGACGATACACTTCTCCATGAACACCTCGGCCGAACCGAAGGCCTTGGTGGCTTCCGAGATCACCCGGGGGAACTGCTTGCGCAGATCATCCGCATCGTCGCAGCGGCGTATGCCGCGACCGCCACCACCGGACGTTGCCTTTACCATGACGGGGTAGCCAATGCGCTCGGCTTCGGCCAGGGCCTGTTCGACACTATCCAGGTTGCCATAGGTGCCGGGTGTCACAGGAACACCGGCCTCGGTCATGGCAATGCGCGCCTGGGTCTTGTCGCCCATACGCTGAATAACCTCGGCGCTGGGCCCAATAAAGATGATGCCTTTTAGTTCACACAGTCGCGCCAGTTCCGGATTTTCCGAGAGGAAACCGTAGCCAGGGTGAATTGCGTCACAGCCAGTCTCCACCGCGAGGTTTACTATGCGTAGAGGATCCAGGTAGCCAGCGAGAGGGTCTTCACCCAGCGAATAGGCTTCGCTCGCACGTTTGACGAACAAACCATAGCGATCTGACTCGGTATAGACGGCCACGGAGCGAATATTGTACTCGGCACAGGCGCGCACAATTCGCAGGGCGATTTCGCCCCGATTGGCGATTAGAACTTTTCTGATGGTGGTCGATTTCATGGGGTCCTAATTAAACACACTGGGAAAAAATAAGTAAACCTTTGTACTGCCTAAGTTTTTTTGCAGGAAGTGCAAATTGCGTAAGAACTGCCGGGTCCAATCCCTGGAGGGAGGCAAGCCGAGCCCAGGTTCCTGCTGAGTAGTCAGTGAGCACTGAGCACTGGCCTGACAGGGCATCTAATTTGCAAGGGGCAGCTGGAAAGCGGAGGCTCGACAGGGGTCTGTTCAGTGAGTCGGCTTTGGGTTACTTTTAATCGCCACTACTCATTTACTCTGGAATCTGGCTATGGAATTTGATACTGCCGCACTAACAGGTTTGGCCATAACCTACGGGATACGTCTGATTTCTGCGCTCATCGCACTGGTCATCGGTTTATACGTGGTTCGCATTATCGTGCGTGTGCTGAGGACCTTCCTCGAGAAGAGTGGCACCGATCCTTCCCTGACCGGATTCATACGCAGCCTGGTGTCCATTCTGCTGAAGGTGATGGTCTACATCACCGCCATCGGTATGTTGGGGGTGGAGATGACTTCCTTCATCGCCATTCTCGGTGCTGCCGGTCTCGCCGTGGGCATGGCACTGTCCGGTACCCTGCAGAATTTCGCCGGCGGTGTGATGATTCTCCTGTTCAAACCCTACAAGGTTGGCGATTTTATCGAGGCCCAGGGCTATATGGGGTCGGTCAAGGAGATCCAGATATTCATCACCATACTCACTACCGGTGACAACAAGACGGTAATGATCCCGAACGGACCACTGGCCACCGGTTCTTTGATCAACTACTCGACGCAGGCAACCCGTCGCTGCGACTGGATATTCGGTATTGGTTACGGGGATGACCTGGATAAAGCCTATGCGGTACTCAAGGGTTTCATCGAGGAGGACGAGCGTATCCTGAAAGACCCGGAGCCCTTCATGGCCTTGCATGCACTGGCGGATTCCTCGGTGAACATCGTGGTGCGCGCCTGGGTAAATTCGGCGGACTACTGGCCGGTTTATTTCGCCATGAACGAAAAGGTGTACAAGACATTCCCGCAGGAAGGCCTGAATATTCCCTTCCCGCAAATGGATGTGCACGTGCACAAGAGCGAATAGTCCGCTCGAGCCTGGAGCCTACCCCTGGAGGTGGGCTCTCGCTTCCTGCAGCAGACGGTTTGCCGAAGTCTGGGACTGACGATTGATCTTCAGCCTCAGGCTTCCACCCGCGCTGCCCGGTGCATTGCGCAGCGCGCGCATGTTCCTGCCTTGCACGACAAGATCCATCGACCACAGCTTGCGCTCGAGACGGATTGCGCTGATGTCGGACAGGGGGATCTCCACGACTTTCACCCGAGATTTCCATACGCCCAGCATGGAGTCGAGAGTCTGGTATTCGATAAGCAACTTGCTGTCTTCGAGTGACACCAGGCCCTTGGTTTCCGTCAGCCCCATGGGGTCACCCAGGGTGAATCCCACATTGCCATCATCGGCGAAGAACTCCTGGTATTTGTTGTTGGCCATGCTCTGGGTGCGCTCCATGGCCAGTTCCACGAACTGGGGCGCGTAGCGGAGACCGGCGTAGTGGCCCAGCAGGAACAGGCCCCAACCAAACAGCACGTACATGGACCAGAACGTGTCCGAATTGCCGAGCACGTTGATGGCGATACACAACAGGTTCACCCCGATGAAGAGGATGCAGTGGGTACGAAAGCGGGACCACAGGTATTGCTCCTTGTCGCGGGCGGATTGTTCTTCTTCGAGCAGATGAACGGCGCGATCCACATTCTCCGCGTCCACACCGACTTCCCTGGCGATAGCGAGCAACTCCTCGTAATCCACACTATTGTCCAGGTGGCGGGTCTCGTCTTTCAGGCTCAGCCGAATGATGTCTGCCACTTCTTCGCTGCTGTAGCGACGCTTGCTGGCATCGTCCGGACGCGCCTCCGATGGGCCGGTGTCCGGGGTATCGGACGGGTCGGTAAATTCGGAATCCTGCATGACTGCTCTCCTGTGTGCTGTGTTTGCGCGGGCTTCCCTGGCTTGCTGTTGCCTGGTGCCGCCGCTGCAGCAACGATCTTTGTCGCACGCTGTACTGCACTGTGTTCTGCAACTATTGCGCCAAGAGCAGCCGAATAGCCTCGGGCGGGCTGCAGCCCCCTGTTTGTAGGGGATTCAGGCCCGCTCTTCGATGAATCGGCAGTGCAGGGGCTGGGGAGTGCCGCGTTGAATTCGCAATTTTGGCCAAGGTTTAGCGGAATTGCCCAGAAGCCTCCAGCGGCTCTGAACAGTACACAATACCCCTGTCGGGCCCATCGCTGAAACTCCCACAAATTGTGTAGGGCCTGAGTTGGGTCATAGCCAGACAAGCTTTGGTCTCTCCGGGGCCCGCGGCGTTGGCCACTGTCCCCTGTACCACTCGTCCGTATTCTCGATCCTGCGCAGCGGGATGTCGTTCGCTGGCAGCGCGAAAGCGGCGCTTACGCCTGTTCCAATGCGGGGAAAATACCTATACTCCCCTCTTGCTCGACAGGTAGTGTTCTTGGTTTCTCTTTGAACTGCGCTCTGTAGAGAAATAACAATTAGAACAAGAGCCGAGAACGCGTCTGATGTCTGAAATAATCTCCCAGTACGGAACCATTCTCCTTGTCCTCGCCTGCCTGTTTGGCTTCTTCATGGCCTACGGTGTTGGGGCCAATGATGTAGCGAACGCCATGGGCACTTCGGTGGGTGCCCGCGCGATCACCATCAAGCATGCGATCGTCATTGCCATGGTGTTTGAATTCGCCGGCGCTTACCTGGCCGGTGGTGAAGTGACTTCGACCATCCGTAGCGGAATAATCGACGCGGAAACTGCGGGCTTCGATTCGAATCCTGAATTGCTCGTCTACGGCATGCTGGCCTCACTGCTCGCTGCGGGATGCTGGTTGCTTATCGCATCCTTGCGCGGATGGCCGGTTTCGACGACTCACTCCATTATCGGCGCCATCATTGGTTTTGCCGTGGTGGGTGTGTCCGCGGATGCGGTGGAGTGGGGACAAGTGGGCTCGATCGTTGCAAGCTGGGTGATCTCCCCGTTGTTTTCCGGAACCATTGCGTTTTTCCTGTTCCTCAGCGTGCAGCGCCTGGTATTAGGCACCGATGACCCATTCGGAAATGCCAAAAAATACATACCCGGTTACATCTTCCTGGTGGGTTTCACCATAGCCATGGTGACCCTCGTGAAGGGGCTCAGGCATGTGGGCCTGGACATTAGCTTCGAGCAAGCCATTGTTTACTCAATCGGGGCAGGGATTGTCACCATGTTGCTGGGCTACTTCCTGATTCGCAACATCGAAGAAGATGAGAACGAAGATCCCGACAACCGATTCGCCAGTCTTGAACGTCTTTTCGGCGTGTTGATGATTTTCACAGCCTGCTCCATGGCTTTCGCGCATGGATCCAATGATGTAGCTAATGCAATTGGGCCGCTGGCTGCAATCAATGGGGTAATCCAGAGTGGAGGTGTATTCGATAGCCGTTCTGCGCTCCCTCTGTGGATTCTCTTCCTGGGTGCGTCGGGCATCGTCGTGGGCCTCGCCACGATGGGATACCGTGTAATCGTTACGATAGGCCGGAATATCACGGAGCTGACACCAAGCCGTGGGTTTGCTGCTGAGCTGGCGGCTGCTACGACCGTCGTCATCGCTTCGGGCACCGGCATCCCTGTATCCACGACCCATACCCTGGTGGGTGCGGTGCTTGGCGTGGGCGTTGCCAGAGGAGTCTCCGCACTGAATTTGAGGGTTGTCGGGAAGATATTCATGTCCTGGCTCGTGACACTGCCCGTGGGCGCCCTGTTTTCGATACTATTCTTCTACCTCCTGAAATTCGTGTTTGGTTAGCTCGGTCTCCGTTTCTACGGAACTTCCTGTGAACCTGCGGGGCCCTGTCCTCAAAGGCAGCCAGATCCTGAAAAAGCATTTTAAATCAGGGGGTTTGAGAGGCCCTGAGTTTCTCAAACAGTCATCAATCTACCACCTGAAGGTGATTAATCATGTCTAGCGTACTGCTGGATTTATTCGGTAAATCCCCCATCAAGCCCCTGCAGGAGCACATGGACAAAGTGTGCCACTGTGCTGAACTACTGGAGCAATTCCTCAAGGCCTCGGCGCTCAACGAATGGGAAGAAGCGGCAAGATTGCAGGCCCAGATAGTCGAAGCGGAAAATGAAGCTGACGAAATCAAGAATTCCATTCGTGCCAATCTGCCCAAGTCAGTCTGGATGCCATTTGCGCGATCGGACATTATCGAGTTGTTGACGATCCAGGACAGGCTGGCCAACAAGGCCAAGGATATTGCGGGCTTGATGCTGGGTCGAAGAATCGTATTCCCGGAGCCGCTCAGTGCGCCCGTGCAGGACATGTATCAGTTGAGCATGGACGCGGCTTCCAAGGCCAAGGATGCGATCGGCGAATTGGATGAGCTCCTGGAATCAGGCTTCTCGGGTAAAGAAATCAAACTGGTGCAGACGCTGCTCGATCACCTTAACGAGATCGAAAATGCCAGCGATGCTGCCCAGATCGAAGTAAGGGCTACATTGATGGGCCTGGAGGCAGAGCTACCTCCCGTCAATGTCGTGTTTCTGTACCGGATCATCGATCTGATAGGTGACATCGCGGATGTTTCCCAGAGAATTGGTAACCGCTTGCTGCTGCTGACCTCAAAATAGGGGCTGTAGGGCGAATTTTCCCAAACTGTAATATTTCTGTCATATTCATTGCCTATAGTCCTCTCCATATCAAATTTGAGTATTTATGAGGCTGAGGAACAGCATGATCGCTAATTTCAGGCGCGTTTTCCCGATTGCTGTGGCATTGTTTGCTACGTTTTCAGGGACCACCAGGGCAGCAGAAGTTGATGCAGATATACCGGACTACACACAAGTAAGTGGTGTTTCCGGAAACCTTTCCAGTGTCGGTTCCGACACGCTCGCCAATCTAATGACTCTGTGGGCAGAAGAGTTCAAGCGCTTTTACCCCAATGTGAATATCCAGGTTCAGGCCGCGGGCTCTTCCACGGCCCCGCCCGCCCTGACCGAGCGCACGTCCAATTTCGGCCCGATGAGTCGGGAGATGAAGGACAATGAGATCGAAGCCTTCGAATCCAGGTATGGATACAAGCCGACAGCAGTGCCCGTGGCGATAGATGCGCTGGCAGTATTCGTGCACAAGGATAATCCGGTTCAGGGCATGACCCTGGAGCAGGTAGATGCCATCTTCTCTTCCAACCAGAGATGTGGATATTCCCAGTCAGTGAACAACTGGGGACAACTGGCCATGGCTGGTCCCTGGGAACGGCGGGATATCCAACTCTTCGGAAGAAATTCTGTATCTGGCACCTATGGATACTTCAAGGAATTGGCTCTGTGCGATGGCGACTTCAAGAGTAATGTGAACGAGCAGCCCGGTTCAGCGTCGGTAGTGCAGGCTGTTGGTACCTCTATTAACAGCATTGGCTACTCTGGAATCGGGTATCGCACTTCCAATGTGCGGGCTGTGCCGCTGGCGACTAGCGCAGATGACGAGTATGTCGAAGCGACTGCCGAGAACTCAGTGGCCGGCAGGTATCCCCTGGCCAGGTTTCTCTATGTCTATGTGAACAAAGCGCCCAACACGCCGCTGCCTCCACTCGAAAGAGAATTTTTGAAACTGGTGCTTTCAAAGAGCGGCCAGGAAGTCGTGCTGAAAGACGGATATATCCCGCTTCCGTCGCGAGTAGTAAGCAGAATGATCGAAAACCTGGGCTTGTAAATCGATCCATTTTTCGGCGTGATTTAACAAAAAAGGTTCAGCTCTGATATGCTGCTGGACCTTTTTTATTGAGCCTACGAGAAATATTTCCAAACTGAAATTTTCTTGTAATAAATTGCCAGCTTCACTTTCAGTCGTATATGAACACCGCGAACAATTCGGAAGCGAATAAGCAACCGCAAAGCGAGCCAGCTAACAGCACAGAGCGGATATCTGTTCTGCAACAGGCTGCAGATCGTCTTAGCTTGCGCCGGAAGATCAGGCATATGAATGATCGTGTGGCGCGCGGATTGATTTCCTTTGGCGGAATCAGCGTCATCATTACAATTCTGCTGATCTTCCTCTATCTGTTTTATGAGGTAGTGCCTCTATTCGAATCTGCTGAATTCAATCAGGTCGAAGAGTACAGCATTGCAGACAATGGTGATGCCAGCACACTCTATACGGCCATTGAAGAGCAGGCAGAAATCGCCATGCATCTGGATGATGCCGGGCTTATTACTTTTTTCGCTTTCACCAGCGGCGAAGTTATTTCACAACACCAGATTGAATTACCTGTCGGGGCAGAAATTACCAGCTTTGCTCTGGACACCGATGCCAGCGGCGTGATGGTGCTGGGACTTAGTAACGGGCAGGTCAAAATAGTCGCGCATGAATACGATGTCAGGTTTTTGCCGCCAGATAACGCGCGTCTTATAACGCCTGTAGTCAGTTTTCCTTTCGGTGAAGATCCTTATCAGCTCTTCGATTCCGCTCCTGTCATCGATCTCGCGATTCGCACTCGCGGTGAAGAGTTTACCCTTGCAGCGATCGACAATGCAGGCAGGATTCAGGCGCTGGAAGCGAGCAAACAGACAAGTCTATTCGCGGCATTCGACGACGCAGAAGGGGAGTTCGAAGTTGATCTGGCGCCGCAATCGCTCAGCGCCACTGGCGCAACACAGATATTGATCGACGGTGATCGACGCTGGCTCTACGCCGTTTCCGGCAACGGCCTTGTCCGCCTGGCTGACATGCGGCGCATTATGCGCGGAGAGTTCGAAGACTTCGAAATTGAAACCTTCGTTACCGAAAACGGATCAAGGCCGACCAACATATCCTTCCTGCTGGGAGGGGTGTCGCTGTTAGTCGCCGATGACTCTGGCGCCATAGGGCAATGGTTTGTCAGTGGTCAGGCGGGGCAGGCTGAATTTAACAAGATTCGCAGTTTTGAGCCTTCGGATACTGGTATAGCTGCGGTCACGGTGGAGCAGCGCCGCAAGAATTTTGTTAGTGGTGATGCCTATGGGCGTATATCAATTTACAACACGACCGCGAACCGCGCGGTATTCAGCGAGGAATTAATAGACGGAGAGATTGCCAGCCTGGCGCTATCCCCGCGCGGTGATGCCCTGTTGGTAGAAAGCCAGGATGGGACATTCAGCGCATGGGAGGTGCATAACGAACATCCAGAGGTTTCATGGTCGGCACTATGGAACCAGGTCTGGTATGAGGGATATTCGGGCCCGGAATATATCTGGCAATCGTCTGCGGCGACCAATGAGTTCGAGCCAAAATACTCTCTGGTGCCTTTGTCATTCGGTACATTGAAAGCTGCATTCTACGCGATGCTGATTGCGGCTCCATTGGCAATCTGTGGGGCTATCTTCACTGGCTACTTCATGGCGCCCGTTATGCGTAGCAGGGTAAAACCCCTGATCGAGCTTATGGAAGCGTTGCCTACAGTGGTGTTGGGGTTTCTGGCGGGACTGTGGCTGGCACCTTTTGTCGAGCAAAACCTGCTCGGAATATTCAGCATTCTCATTATTCTTCCCCTCAGCATCCTGTGTGCGAGCCTTGGCTGGATGTTCCTGCCCAAGAAGATACGACACGCGGTGCCAGACGGTTGGGAAGCGGCAATATTGATTCCGGTTATATTGGTGTTCGGTGCTTTCTCTTTTCTGATAGCTACACCATTGGAGGTCTGGTTATTCGATGGCGATATCCGCTTCTGGATTACCAGCGAGCTGGGCGTTGCGTATGACCAGCGGAACGCGATGGTAGTAGGCTTCGCCATGGGTTTTGCCGTCATCCCGACGGTGTTTTCAATTGCCGAAGATGCCATTTTTACCGTTCCCCGCCATCTGTCTTATGGCTCACTCGCGCTGGGCGCGACGCCGTGGCAAAGCCTGGTGAGGGTCGTGCTTCCAACTGCCAGTCCGGGCATATTCAGTGGATTGATGATCGGGCTTGGCAGGGCTGTGGGAGAAACCATGATTGTGCTGATGGCGACTGGTAACACACCGATCATGGATATCAATATATTCGAAGGCATGCGTACACTTGCCGCCAATATTGCTGTTGAGATTCCGGAATCCGAAGTCGATAGCACCCACTACAGAATTCTTTTCCTGGCAGCGCTGGTGTTATTCACGTTTACTTTCGTTATCAATACGATCGCTGAAATAGTACGGCAGAGATTGAGAAGCAAATACAGCACGATATGAAAGCTAAGAAGAAATTCAACAAGTGGCTTCACGACGGTACGCCGTTCATATGGCTCAATGCGGGTGCTGTATCCATCAGCATCGTGATGGTTATCGGCCTGTTGTTTGTGCTGGCGGTAAGAGGCATGAGCCATTTCTGGCCGCATGATGTAGCACAGGCAATTTATAACCCGCCAGTGGCATTTGGCGAGCGGCAAGCCACCCAGTTAATCGGCGAGTATGTGGAAGCGGAGGACGTCACCGCTATCCAGCTCACGTCTTCCGGTATTCCAGTGGATGAGTCGCAGGAATTTTATCGGCGACAACTGATGAAATTTGGGAACAGGGATCTTAATGGGGCAGATTTCGGTTGGGTGCTTACCGACTACCTTTCAGATATCAGTTATCCAGAGAATCTCGTTGCACTGGAGCGCAGGGAGTGGGGGAATTTCTATGGTTTTCTCACTGGGCTGAAAGAAGATGGAACTGATGTTCAAACGGCTGGCAGCTCTGATGCACTTTGGAAAAATTTCAATGAAAGGCTGGATCGGGCCCTCGCTATCTATGAAGAGATATACGATATCGAGAAACACGAGATCGGTGAGATCAACTACGATGTAGAAAGGCTTCGCCTGCGGGAGCGACGCCTGCAACTGGACGGAGAGGATACCGCTGAGCGACTGGCAGAAATCGCGAGTACTCGCGCAGAACTTGATCAGCGATATTCGGCCTTACAGGAAGAACTCGTCGCGCTTTACAGGGATTTCAATCGGGACAGCGCAGTTTTTTCTGTTGCGAATGATCAGCAATCTGAGGTTAGTCTCTCAGAGGTGGTAAGGGCGTATCAGCCAAACTCCATGTCGCTGGTTTCCAAGCTGATCGCCTATTCCCAGAAACTTGCAGAGTTTCTCACCGCGGAACCACGTGAGGCCAATACCGAGGGAGGAATCTTTCCGGCCATCTTCGGCACCGTGACCATGGTGATGCTGATGTCTGTATTCGTGACGCCATTGGGGGTAGTTGCAGCGGTCTATCTGCGGGAGTATGCGCAGCAGGGAATCATCACGCAGACTATCCGGGTCGCTGTTAATAACCTCGCTGGCGTGCCATCCATTGTGTATGGTGTCTTCGGCCTTGGCTTTTTCATTTATATAATTGGCGGAGAGATCGATCAGCGGTTCTATCCGGAGGCCCTGCCAGCACCTACCTTTGGTACCCCGGGATTACTCTGGGCGTCACTTACCCTGGCTTTGTTAACAGTCCCGGTTGTCATCGTGGCAACTGAGGAAGGTCTGGCCCGAATTCCACGCAGCGTGCGCGAGGGCAGCCTCGCCCTCGGAGCAACGAAATTCGAGACCATCTGGCGGGTAGTGCTGCCGATGGCTAGCCCTGCGATGATGACCGGACTGATTCTGGCTATTGCCCGGGCGGCAGGCGAGGTTGCCCCGTTGATGCTGGTGGGCGTGGTAAAATTGGCCCCGTCGCTCCCGGTGAATGGTAACTATCCCTATTTCCACCTGGAACAGAAATTTATGCATCTGGGTTTTCATATCTATGATGTGGGCTTCCAGAGTCCAAATGTTGAAGCCGCCAGACCTCTCGTTTTTGCCACTGCGCTATTGCTGGTGGTGGTAATCGCACTGCTTAACTTTAGCGCGGTGATGTTACGAAACCGTTTGCGTGAAAAATTCAAAGCACTTGATGTGTAGATATTCGATTTAAGGCTAATAGAAATGCAAGTTGAAAAGTTCGATCAGGGTCAGGATCAAACAGAATCCTCTCAAGCGGCTGGGGAAGCACAGGGTGCTTTGTTTCAGGAAGAGGAAGTTTGCATTGAAGTAAAGAACCTTAAGCTGTTCTATTCGCAGGATTCCCAGGCGCTCAAGGACATCAATCTATTGATCCCCAGCAAGCAAGTGACTGCTTTTATCGGGCCCAGTGGTTGTGGTAAATCGAGTCTGCTCCGCTGCTTCAACAGAATGAACGATCTTGTTGAGGACTGTGTGATTAAGGGAAGTGTGCTGCTCGATGGGCAGAACATCTACGACAAGACTGTGGATGTGGCGGACTTGCGACGAAGGGTAGGCATGGTATTCCAGAAGCCTAATCCATTTCCCAAGACAATCTATGAAAACGTGGCCTACGGCCTGCGTATCCAGGGTATCAATTCCAGGAGGATACTGGACGAAGTGGTGGAGAATTCACTGCGCTCGGCCGCTCTGTGGGATGAGGTCAAGGATAGGCTGCATGACAACGCGCTCGGCCTCTCAGGAGGGCAGCAACAGCGATTGGTGATAGCCCGTACTATAGCTGTAGAGCCCGAGGTATTGCTTCTCGATGAGCCGGCTTCAGCACTGGATCCGATATCGACGCTTAAGATTGAGGAGTTGATAAGCGATCTCAGGCATGACTATACGATTCTCATCGTGACTCACAACATGCAGCAGGCTGCGCGGGTTTCTGACTATGCAGCATTCATGTACATGGGTAGCATGATCGAATTCGATGCAACAGATACCATGTTTACCAATCCATCAAAAAAGCAAACCGAGGATTATATAACGGGCCGATATGGTTAACTCGTGCAGCTATTGAACGATATACACTATACGGACATTATTTTTTCAGTGATTTACTGATGTCATTTCAGGCGTAAAAATGAACTCAACGGTCGAAGATCATAGCCAACATATTTCCCGACGCTTCAATGCAGAGCTTGAAGAGATCAAGAGCAGCATGATGGAGATGGGAGGTATTGTTGAGCAGCAATTACAGAGTGCCATCGTCGCGCTCACCGAAGCCGATAGTGGTGTAGGCAAAGAGGTTATTTCTGAAGACGATGAAGTGGATGCACTGGAAGTAAAGATCGATGAGGAATGCAACCTGATACTCGCCCGACGACAGCCAGCGGCAAGCGATCTTAGACTCGTTCTCGCCATCATCAAGGCTACGCGCGACCTGGAACGCATCGGTGATGAATCGTCAAAGATTGCACGGGCTGGCGTCAAGCTATCTGAGCAAGGTGAGTTGACCCAGGGAATGCAGGAATTCAAGAGCCTCGGCGAAAGGGTCTCTAGGATGGTGAATATGGCCCTGGATGCATTCGCTCGCTACGATGCAGAATCAGCCTTGCAGGTTGCCAAGGCGGATGCGCGGGTGGATGATGAGTACAGTGTGGCAATGCGTTCCATGATCACTTACATGATGGAAGACCCCCACAGTATCTCGAGCGTGCTCAATGTGCTCTGGGCGCTCCGGGCCCTGGAAAGGATTGGCGATCACGCCAAGAATATCAGTGAACATGTTATCTATCTGGTCCAGGGTACGGATGTCCGGCATGAAGACCTGGACAAGATAACCAGAAAAGTCTTAACGCCAGAATAAGCTCCTCTCACCTTTCATCGCAGTCGGCGAATGCCCCATTCGCTGGCTGCGCGTGTCACATTTTCCTGCTTTTATTTCAGTTTTTTGTCACCCCTGTCAATTTGTCACGAAAGTGTAATATTTGACATTTATATTACAGTTTCAAGACACAGCCCCTTCCAGCCACGACGTAAAAATAATACTGCCATTACGGTAGCTCAACCGTGCAAGAAGGCAGACCAGACAGACAATCAGGAGAGAAAAAATGCCAGCTAAAGCTGTCGATTTTTTAGCCAATATACCGAGGCTCGCAGTCATCGTACTGGGTATGTCAGCAATTTCTGCCTCAGCAGCGGACAAGGAATTGCTCGACATCTTGCTCGCCAACGGCGCGATTAACCAGGCCCAGTATGACTCCCTCATTGAGCGGGATTCGGTATCCAGCGAAGACATTCTCGCGCAGCCGACGCAAACCGTCCGCATCGTGGATCTGGAAGAGGAAGTGCTCGCCGAGGCGGTAAGCAGGCAACTGGAGGCGCAACTGCCAGTGCAAGCCACCCAGGAGAGTTCCGGTTTCCGACTCGAAACCCGGGACGGTAACTGGCGAACCGAGTTGCAGTGGCGCGCGCAAACCAGGTTTACAACACCCTACCGTTCAGATCCCAGGCAAATCTCGGCATTGACTGGTGGCGACCAGCACAATTTCGAGGCGCGGCGCCTGCGCATGAAAATCGGTGGTCACGGGTTCCAGCCCTGGCTCCGATATTACTTCGAAGTGGACTTGCAGCCAGTGCGTGATGTTGATGATAGCAGCGCTGCAGCCAGCGCGAGGGTCATTGACTGGCGCCTCGATGTGGCGAAATGGGACTGGGGTGGTATCCGGGTTGGTCAGTGGAAAGTGGATCTGAACCGTGAGCGGGTGGATTCTTCCGGTCGGCAGCAATTTGTCGAGCGCTCAATCGCCAATCGGGTATTTACTATGGATCGCCAGGTGGGTATCCAATTGCGCGGCCATCTCTTCCAGGATACGCCTGCTGACATGCGTTACTTCGCAGGCGTATTCAATGGCGAGGGCAGGGGGGTCAACAATGCCGATGACAACATGATGTATATGGGTCGTCTGCAGTGGAATTTCCTCGGCCGAGACCTGTCATTCCGTCAAACGGATGTGGAATATACAGACCTGCCAACCGGTAGTTTTGCGCTGGCAGGTTTCACGCATACCGGCAGTTGTACCCGCTGGTCGTCCTCCGGTTGTGGCAACCTCGACGGATTTGAACGCCCGGCAGATGCTGCTCCCGATCAGTACGACATCAATCAAGTCGTGCAGGAATTTGCCTTCAAATATCGCGGATTCTCGGCACAGCAGGAATTCCATCGTAAGCGAATCAAAGACAGGGTTTCAGGTGTACATAGCGAATTGACAGGTGGATACATGCAGGCGGGATACTTTTTCCACAACCTGTTCCCTTCCGTGCCAGAACCTCTTGAGCTGGCCGTGCGCTATGCTTATGTTGATGAGCCGAATGCGGTCGATCTCTCTCTGGAGAATAGCCGCGAAGAACTCACCATCGGTGCCAATTGGTTCTTTGCGGGACATAACAATAAGTTGACCCTGGACTACTCCTGGCTCGATATTGATGATTCCTTCCTGATTATGGAAGAGTCCGACAATCGCCTGCGATTCCAGTGGGATGTGTCGTTCTAGAGAACCTCATATCCAAGCCGGGCGTCAGTTTCAAGTCTGGTGCCAGATTCAGGCAAAAGCCGCATCCTCTCAGATGCGGCTTTTTTTTGCACTATGCTTGTGCGCGACAATGAGAGTATGCCGGCAGCGGGCCAATCTTCACATTAAGTTCACCTCTGTGCTACAAAAACGCGGTATGATGCGCCGTCGACGGGATCCCGCCAGTTGTTGTTCCGTTATACGAAATTCAGGAGACTAGTAGTGAATGACCAAATCCAGTCCAGCCGCCGAGGCCTAATTTCATTTGCAGTGGTGGGCTTGTTGCCTCTGCTGTTATTGTCGCTGTCCGGTACCGCGGCGGCCCAGGGCATTCAGCAGACCAAGGGCACGTTCCAGGACAAATTCCGTCAGTTGGAAGAAGTACTGCCTACACCGAATACCTACCGCAATGCGGCGGGGGCACCGGGCCACGAATACTGGCAGCAGGAGGTGGACTACACGATCACCGCGACCCTGGATGAGGATAACCAGCACCTTTCCGCCTCGGAGCTGATCACCTACCGTAACAATTCCCCGGACACGCTCAGCTACCTGTGGTTTCAGCTGGACCAGAATCGCTTCCGTGCCGACTCCATGGCGGTCATGAGTGGGACATTCAATGGCTCCAGCCCGGACGCCGATGCCAATGACCCGGCCCGCATTAGCCTGGGTCAACTGCGTGCGCTGCAGTATTACGAGGATTCCAACCTGGGTCACCAGATAAACCTGGTCACTGACAGCCGCGAGAATGCACTGAACCACACCGTGGTGGGTACTCTGATGCGGGTAGACCTGGCGTCACCCCTCGGGCCAGGCGATGAAGTCGAGCTGCGTATCGATTTCGAATACGACATCGTGAATGGTGACATTCTCTCGCCGCGCGGTGGTTACGAGCACTTCCCCGATGATGAGCGGGAAGGCGGCAATTATATCTTTGCCCTGTCGCAGTGGTTCCCCAGGCTCGTTGCCTATACCGACTACGAAGGCTGGACCAACAAGGAATTCCTGGGTTCCGGTGAATTCACCCTGGAATTCGGTGACTACGATGTGTCCATGACCGTCCCGGCGGATCATATTGTGGCTGCCACGGGCGAGCTTCAAAACCCTAACCAGGTGCTGACCCGGGAGCAGCGAGACCGGCTGGAACAGGCGGAGACGGCGGCGCGTCCTGTGTACATCGTCACCCCCGAAGAGGCACTGGAGAACGAGCGAGAGGGCAGCAACCAGACTGCGACCTGGCGTTTTAGCGCCGAGAACGTGCGGGATTTTGCCTGGTCCTCTTCCCGAAAATTCATCTGGGACGCCAAGGGCCATCAACAGCCTGGCGCCGATCAGGAACTGATCATGGCCATGTCATTCTGGCCGAAGGAGGGCGGTGATCTCTGGGCCGAGTACTCCACCGAAGTGGTCATTCACACCCTCGAAGTCTACAGTCGCTTCTCCTTCGATTTCCCCTATCCAACAGCACAGTCGGTGAATGTTGGGTTCGTCGGTGGCATGGAATATCCCATGATTACCTTCAATGGCCCACGCACCACACTGCAGGACGATGGCAGCCGTACCTACACCCTGGCCGAGAAGCGATTCCTCATCGGCGTGGTGATTCATGAGATCGGGCATTTCTACTTCCCCATGATCGTGAATTCCGATGAGCGGCAATGGACCTGGATGGATGAGGGCCTGAACAGCTACCTGGATTCCGTGGCCGGCAGGGAATGGGATGCCGAAATCCCCTGGGGCGTGGAACCGCGCTATATCACCGATTACATGGAGTCCTCCAATCAGGTGCCGGTGATGACCCAGTCCGACAGCGTGTTGCGACTCGGGCCCAATGCCTATTCCAAGCCAGCCACCGCGCTGAACATCCTGCGGGAAACCATCATGGGGCGTGAGCTGTTTGATTTTGCCTTCAAGGAATACTCGAACCTATGGCAGTTCAAGCGCCCGACTCCAGCAGACTTCTTCCGTACCATGGAAGAGGCGTCCGGTATCGATCTGGACTGGTTCTGGCGCGGCTGGTTCTATACCACCGACCACGTGGATATCTCACTGGATCGGGTCTATGCCATGCAGATCGACACCCAGAATCCCGATATCGATTACGCGCGCCAGCGTGAATTTGAAAAGTCATTGCCTCCCAGTGTGCTGGTGGAGCGCAATCGTCAGGAAGGCATGCTCACCTGGGTGGAGCGCAACCCGGATGTGCGGGATTTCTATGACGAGAATGACCAGTTCACCGTGACCAACGTGGAGCGCAATCGCTACAACAGTTTCCTCGAAGGCCTGGAAGACTGGGAGCGAGCGGTACTGGATCGCGTCGTCGAGGAAGACCGCAATTACTATATCCTGGAGTTTTCCAACCAGGGTGGTCTGGTCATGCCGATCATCCTGCAGTTTGAGTTCGCGGATGGCAGCAATGAGGAGATGCGTATTCCAGCCGAGATCTGGCGTCGATCACCGCAGGCGGTAAAGAAGCTGGTGGTCACCGACAAGGATATAGTGTCTATCATCGTCGATCCGCTGCAGGAAACCGCGGATGTCGATATCGAGAATAACTATTATCCTCGCCGCATCATTCCCTCCCGCATCGAATCCTTCAAGTCACAGGGTGGAGGTGGCCTTATATCTCGCGATATTATGCAGGATATCAAGACCGAGCTCTCCAGCGATGATGAGGATGAAGACGCGTCAGACGACGAGTAAAAGCAGGATGCCAACCAGCATGCCAGGCCGAATGGTCGGCCTGGCCCTGGTAGCGCTGCTGCTTGCCTTTGCTTTCCCGCCCGCTGCCAGTGCCCACCAGCAGAAGACTGCGGTCACCCGCATTCTGTTCAATCCCAATACCGGCAATATCGAAGTCATGCACAGGTTTTTCGTGCACGACGCGGAGCACGCCGCCAGCCTGATTTTCGGGGAGCGCCAGGCGCTGATGGAGTCCGCCGAATCAAGGGCTTTGTTCAGCAGCTACGTCGTCAACGGCTTTGCCGTAGAAGCGCATTATGAGAATGGCAGCAGCGAGGAGCTGAGCCTGACGTTTCTCGGCTCCGAGATCGATGGGCAGTTTCTCTGGGTCTATCAGGAGATACCACAATCCGAGACGGTGACCGCCATGACTATCGTCAATCTCGCTCTGCGCGACGTGTGGTCGGATCAATCCAACCTGGTCAATATTGAACGAGACGGAGAAGTCTACAGTCTCACCTTCGATGGTTCCGATGAAGTGCTGACTGTTGAGCTGTCGGGCTGAGCCGGCAATCCCGGCGCAAGGGAAGCGATCGATTGATAATCTTTAAATATCTCAGCAAACAGATTCTGCAGATCGTCGCGGTCATTAGCTTCGTCTTGCTCACGGTGGCCCTCACCGGACGTTTTATTCAATACCTCGGCGAGGCGGTGGCCGGTGAGAAGGCGCCCGACATCCTTCTCTTGTTGATGTTATACAGGGTCCCCGAGTTCCTGCTGGTCATCCTGCCCCTCGCTACTTTTCTCGCCATTATTCTTGCCCTGGGCAGGATGTATGCGGAAAACGAGATGGTGGTACTGCTGAGTTCCGGCATGAGCCAGAAGAAACTGCTGCTGAATGTGCTCGCCGTCAGTACCGTCATCATGCTTGTGGTTGGAGCCCTGAGTTTCTTTCTGTCCCCCCTCGGGCTGCGCAACGGTGAGGAGTTGAAACAGACCCAGGATCAGCTCACCGAGATCGACCTCATCGTGGCAGGCCAGTTCCAGACCTTCGGGGAAGGCCAGCGGGTAACCTATGCGGCGCGCATTCGCGAGAATGTCGATGCAGGCAGGGAGCTGGGTGAAGTGTTCGTCGCGCTGAATCCCGACTCTGCCAGCAACGAGGAATCGCCGAGGATAATCATTGCCGACGCGGCCAGGCCCTTCATCGACCCGGAAAGCGGCGCCCGCTTCATGCAACTGGACAATGTGCTGCAGTACGATGGTCGGCCCGGCTCGGGCGAATTTGCCATCGGCCAGTTCGAGCGTCAGTCCATACTCTTGCCCGCACCGGAACCCTTCGATGCGGTGCTGGAAGAATCGACCCTGCCCACTTCGGCCCTGCTGGGTTCCAGCGATGTCGCGCAGCTGGCCGAACTGCAGTGGCGTATCTCGGTCCTGTTGCTGATACCAGTCATCACACTCATCGCCATCCCCATGAGCCGGGTCAATCCCCGACAGGGGCGCTACAGCAAGCTGTTGCCGGCCGCACTGTTATATGTACTCTATTTTGTGTCTCTGGAGTTTTGCCGCGACCTGATCGCTGAGGGTGAATTGAGCCCTGTGCTGGGCCTGTGGTGGGTGCACCTGTTATTCGTAATCTTTGGTGTCCTCAACTTCATGCGGGATGGTGAGCTCTGGTTTGCGGGCTGGAGGAGGGCAGCATGAATCTGCTGGATCGTCATGTCAGATGGTCCGTGCTGCTGTCCATGGCAGTGGTATTGGGGGTGGTGGTAGCGCTCGATGTCATCTTCTCGCTCATCGATGAACTCGGTGAGTCGGGTGTTAATTACACCGCCGCAAATGCCCTGATGTACGTGGCCATGACCACCCCGACCAGTATCTACGAGCTGGTGCCCTATGCCGCATTGGGCGGAGCCCTGTTCGGGCTGGGGGTGCTTGCGTCCAACAATGAACTGGTGGTGATGCAGTCGGCCGGGGTACACAAGTGGCGCATCGTTTCGGCCGTGCTGAAACCCACCCTGCTGGTGATGCTGCTAAGTCTCGTCCTTGGTGAGTACGTTTCGCCGCCGCTGGAGCAGATTGCCAACAGCAACAAGGCGATTCAACTCAGTGGTTCCGATTCGATCAACCCGGAAACCGGCACCTGGCGCAAGGTGGGTAATGACTATATTCATATCAATGCAATCGCGCCGGGTGGGCAGGCGCTGTACGGTATCAGCCGCTATACGATGAATGCGGATCGGGAGTTGATCAATGCCAGCTTCGCCGAGTCGGCGGAGTATGTGCAGGAAGGCTCCGATCCGCACTGGCGCCTGCTGAATGTCGAGCAGAGTGTGTTTGCCGATAGTCGCATAAGCACCAACCGCTATCTGCAGGAGGACTGGTATGCAGATCTCTCGCCGGCGTTATTGAGTGTGCTGCTGGTGGAGCCCGACAAGCAATCCATCACCGGGCTGTACCGCTTCGCCGAGTTTTTTGAGTCCGAAGGGCTGGATAGCTCGCTGTACTTCCTCGCCTTCTGGAAGAAGATATTGCAGCCACTGGCAACCCTGGCGCTGGTGATTCTGGGTATATCGTTCGTGTTCGGCCCGCTACGGGAAGCCACCATGGGTTTTCGTATATTCATCGCGCTCGCCATTGGTCTTGCCTTTACCACGGTGCAGGGCATGATGGAACCTATTAGCCTGTTCTATGGCTTGAGTCCTCTGCTGGCAGTCATGACGCCCATACTGATCTGCGGGGCGGGGGGATTCGTGCTCATGCGGCGGGTCGCCTGAACGAACCTCGTCACCGCTTTTGCTTCTTGCCCTGCATCTCCCGGTCTTTTCTGCATGATTGCCTGGCCAATAGGCAACGCGCTAAAGACAGATTCAAGCAAATGGGCTAGTCTTTGCCTGACTGTTTCTTCCTGTTGATTCGACAGGCGGTGCAAGACACTGTCCGGCATCCGTCTGCAAATCCTGATTGGTTTCCGTATTACTTCTTTAATTGATTGAATGGCCATGTCTGAATCCAAGCCTATCTATATTTCCTATGCCGGCCCCTCCCTGCTGGAGACACCCCTGTTGAACAAGGGTTCCGCGTTTTCGCCGCAGGAACGTCGTGCGTTTAACCTGATCGGCTTGTTGCCCCCGGTATACGAAACCATCGAGGAGCAGGTGGAACGCTGCTACCACCAGTACTGCAGTTTCGATGAGCCCATCAACAAGCACATCTATCTGCGGGTGGTACAGGATAACAATGAGACCCTGTTCTACCGGCTCGTGAGCGAACACCTGGTAGAGATGCTGCCCATCATCTACACGCCCACCGTGGGCGATGCCTGTGAGCATTTTTCCGACATCTACCGTAGCGCCCGGGGCATCTTCGTGTCCTGGGAAGAACGGGAATACATGGACGAAATTCTGCGCAGCGTCACCAAGGACAAGGTGAAGGTGGTCGTGGTGACAGACGGTGAACGGGTTCTGGGTCTGGGAGACCAGGGCATCGGTGGCATGGGCATTGCCATTGGCAAGTTGTCGCTGTACACCGCCTGTGGGGGAATATCGCCAGCCTACACCTTGCCGGTGGCCCTGGATGTGGGTACCAATAACAAGAAGTTACTGGATGACCCGATGTATATGGGCATGCGCCATCCCCGCATCGGTCGTGAAGACTATGACGCCTTCGTCGACCAGTTTATCGTCGCCTTGCAGGATCGCTGGCCCGGGGTACTGATCCAGTTTGAGGATTTCGCCCAGCCTAATGCCATGCCAATCCTCCAGCGCTACCGAAACCGGGTGTGCTGTTTCAATGATGATATCCAGGGCACGGCCGCCATCACCCTCGGCACCTTGCTGGCAGCCTGCAAGAAGAAGGGTGAGGAACTCAAGGATCAGCGGCTGGTGTTTGTCGGCGCGGGTTCCGCTGGCTGCGGAATCGCAGAACTCATCGTCACCGCCATGGTGGCCCAGGGTCTCGATGACCGCCAGGCGCGGTCCCAGGTGTTCATGGTGGACAAGGACGGTCTGTTGCTCGAGGGTACACCAGGCCTGATGGATTTCCAGGAGCGCCTGTTGCAGGACAAGTCTGTGGTAGCTGACTGGGAAGTGACCGGCGACAGCAAGTACCCCAGTCTGCTAGACGTGGTAAGCAACGCCGGCGCGACGGTTCTGATCGGCGCCTCGGGTGTGCCGGGTCTGTTTACCCAGAAAGTGATCGGGACTCTCTACAGCAACTGTCCACGACCAATCATCTTTCCATTGAGCAATCCATCCCGCCAGGTAGAGGCGCACCCGAAGGATGTCATCGCCTGGACGGAAGGCAATGCCATCGTAGCCTCGGGAAGCCCGTTCTCCGGGGTGAGCTGGAACGACAAGGAATACAAGATTGCACAATGTAACAACAGTTATATTTTCCCGGGCATTGGTCTGGGTGTGATTGCGACCTATTCCAGCAGGATCAGTGACGAGATGCTGATGGTGGCCAGCACCACCCTGGCGGAACTGGCACCAGAAGCGAGTGCACCGGAAGAGGGTATTCTGCCGCCTCTCACCTCGCTCCCGGAGATCAGCAAGAAGATTGCCTTTGCCGTGGGCAAGATTGCCATGCAGGAAGGGTACTGCCTGGAGATTTCCGACGATGATTTGCGTCGGGCGATAGACCGTAATTTTTGGTCGCCTGCCTACCGTGAATACCGGCGGGTAGCCATGCGAGCACGCTAGTACACGCGTTGTGCCAGCTTACAGTTCCCGGATCTCCACCTTGCGGAAGCGCAGCTCGCCGCGTGCCCATTGCAGTGCAAAAGGCCCGCTGGCGAACTGGCTGTCCCTCACGTCCACCGTGCGGCGTCCATTGAGTTCCACAATCAGGCGGTCGCCCTGGGCGATCAGTCGATAGACATTCCAGTGATCGCCGGCCTTGGGCAGGGGCTCGGAGACTGGCGCCACATGCACGATGCCACCGGTACCGAAGGCTGCTTCCGGGCGCTGGTCGAAGATGTTAGCTTCATAGCAGTTGCGGTCAGTGATTCGTCCCCGGTCCTGACAGCGCATGTAGACTCCGCTGTTGGCGTCATGGCTGGCCCAGAACTCAACCCGTAATTCGAAGTCGCCGTAGCTTTCCTTGCTCACCAGCCACGATGCACCGTTACCGGTGGTGGCGCGGATCGACGCGTATTCGGCAGTCCAGTTGGCATCGCCCACGCGGTCGAAATTCTCCAGGCCCTCGGTACCGTCGATGAGGCTTACCCAATCGCCCTGGGCGCTACTGCCAGTGGCCAGCAGGGCAAGCACGCAGACGAGTGCGGTGTAAACTGAAGTTCTGGAATGGCTCATGTTTGGTCTCTCCCGGTTGTTTGTGCTGCCGTTTCGCCCGATGACGCTGGGCTGCGACACGGCGATCATGATGACTGGAGAGTACTCCCTGACGAGGCTAAAATACAGGCTCTTGCAGGAAGTCTTTAGAGCATCGCCGGCACCGCTTACGCCGGAATGGGCGATGAATGGGGAAGCAGGTGCACTTCGGGTCGCGGCAGGGTTGCAAGGCCAAGCACTTGAAATTACGAGGAATTTATCATGTTAAATAGCAAGAAAACCACGCTGGGCGTGGTATTCGCGAGTCTCGCACTGGCCTCTACCACTGGTTTGGCCCAGGACGCGGAACGACCCGAACTGACCGGAACCTGGACCAATGCGTCCCGCACCGGGCTGCAGCGTCCCCAGGGTGTAGAGAGCCTGACGGTGACGCCAGAACAGGCCGCCGCCATGGTAGCCAGCATGGGCCTGGCGGGGATTTCAGCCGAGAATATCGAATCCGGTCCTGCGATCGACCCCGAGACCGGTGCACCACCCACCGGTAGTGTCGACTTCGGCTTGCGCGGCTACAACCTGTTCTGGACAGATCCGGGTTCAACCCTGGCCTATGTGAAGGGCGAACTGCGTACCTCGTATATCATCGATCCCCCCAATGGCCGTATTCCTCGCCGTGAACAACCCCAGCCCGACTGGCCACAGCGCAACTATGGCGCACGCTACCTCACCGGTGTGGGTGAAGACGATGGGCCTGAGGCATTCCCCCTGGCCGAGCGTTGCCTGCTCGGCTTTGGCAACACGGCCGGTCCTGGCATGATGGGTACGCTCTACAACAGTACCTATGAGTTCGTGCAGACTGATGACTACGTGATGATTGCCGTGGAAATGGCGCACGATGCGCGCATCATTCCCCTTTACGATAACGCCGAAGAGGCCCGCGCCAATCGTCGCCCCGATGTGCTGAAGCAATGGCTCGGTGACTCCGTGGGCTGGTATGAGGATGGCTGGTTGGTCGTGGAGACCACCAATATCAATCCCAAGCAGATGGCCGAGAGTTCCGTGCCTATCACGGCGCAGGGCACGATCACCGAGCGCTTCTCGCGCTACTCCGATACCGAGATCGTCTATCAGTTCACCGTGGATGATTCCAATCTGTATCTGCAGCCCTGGACGGCGGAGCTCAGCTTCCACGAGATGGAGGGTGAGATGTATGAGTATGCCTGCCATGAGGGCAACCATGCCATGCCGGGCATGCTGGCCGGTGCCCGCAGACTGGAACTGCAGGAAGAGTTTGGTTCCGACGACTAGTCCGGGGACAATACAAACGACGAGCCCGATTGGCCACCACCACTCGGGCTTTTTTGTTGCAGGCAGTCCTGGTACTGCCTGCAGGCGTTCCCGGGGCAAGCCGTTTCAGCGAGTGAGACAGCTTGTGACTGGCTGGAAGATTGCTCGATAGCCACGCTCAATTAACCGGCGCACTAAGTCACTTTCTCGAGGATGACCGCTACTCTCGCAGCAGCAAACTGTACAGATCTGGATACGGCCCCGCGCAATCTGAGCGACATTGCTGCGGGTGAGGTGAAAGTGGAACACAGCTAATGGTCGAACCAAGTCAGTAATACTACGTCCTCGTCTTCGGATTCGTTTCCCTGTTCAATCTGATTGCAGTCAGTGCCGTGCTGCTGAGCTATCTGAAGTCGCGCCGGGACTATCTGCGTGTGGCCTGTTTCGCTGGTCTGTGCGAGATTGTCAGGCAGGGGGTTGAATTCACCCTGGTGTTGAACCCCGATGCCAGCACGCTCTATTTGCTGGCGACCGTGTTGCAGTTTGGATCGACCCTGTTACTGGTTGCCTCCCTGCTGCTGATCTTCGAGCGGATGACGGCGTTCTATTACTGGATATTCGCCATCCTGGGCAGTGGCCTGATCGTATCCATTGTCGCAATCAGTATGCTGCAGGCGGAGCCGACAACGCGCGAAGCCTATATTTACTATCTGCCAACCATCCTGCTCACAGTCCTGTTGTGTTGGCGCGCCGTCAGGACGGGTCCTGGACTCGCCGCCAGTAAGATCCTGTTGGGTGCCAGCAGTGCTGTCATCCTGGCCATTCGCCTGAGCCTGCCAGCGATCGACTCGGACGTGCTGTTTGGTACGCTGTATTACATCGAGTACTTCTGTTTCATCATCATGCTGGCTGCGATCATCCTGTTCGAAGTTGAATTTGCCAATCGGCAGATCAGGACCCTGCTGGATGAGCGGACCCGGTCGGAGCAGGATCTGCAATTCATTGTCGACAATTCCCTGGATGTCATCCTGATCACGGACAATGTGGGGCTACTGCAATCCTGGAGCAGCAAGGCGCAGTCCATTTTCGGTTATGTGCCAGACCAGGCGGTGGGGAAGATTCACATGGACGACCTGTTTGCCAACAATTACTGGGGGCGCGACATCGGACAGGCGGAGCGCTTCAGCTCGGAAATGGAGAACGTGGATGGCCGCAGGTTCCCCGTGGAAGTGCGCATGCGGGAGGTGAACGACGCGGGCAGCCAGTACCATGTATTCGTGGTCAACGTACTGGAGGCGAAGTTGGGTGACTGAACCCGCCCATTCCCGGTGGCGCGAAAGTGCGGAAACTTCCGGAAAAATGGACATTTCGCGCCTTGCAGTGTGCCGGTAATCCATGGATACTCGAAGCAAGGCTCAACGAGAAGCACACGCGAAATGAGGCTCCTGTCATGAAGGCCTTGCTCCAATCTCTTGTCACCGCTGCGTTCGCAGCTACCATGCTCGCAGCCTGCAACCTCCCGGAACGGGAACAACAGCGCATGCCCACCGAGGCTGAGATCGAGCAATACAATGCCAGCGTCGACCCGGATGACCGCATCATCTGCCGGGATGAGAAGCCGGTGGGTACCCGTATCAGCCAGCGCATCTGTCGCCGGGCAGGCACCATCGAGGAGGTGTCGGATCTCTCCCAGCGCGAGTGGCGCCGCCTCACCATTACCAATAATTAGCCACTAGCGCTATTTACCCGGCCTGCCGACCTGCCCTAATCCGCTGTATTTAAAGGCGAATCTCACTGCATCTGCTTGTTTTGCGTTATATAAATTGCTATATAACGCTATTTCCCGGACGAGTAACAGCAACACTACCATGGGTTTTTCCCCCGCCGACTTCGACGCCATCAGCCTGACCCTGCGCCTGGCCTCAGTCACCACGGCCATTTTGCTGCTGGTGGGTACGCCCCTGGCCTGGTGGTTGGCCACCTCCACCTCCCGTTGGCGTGGACCCGTGGGAGCGATAGTGGCCTTGCCCCTGGTGCTCCCACCTACGGTGATCGGCTTCTATTTGCTGATTCTGCTCGGGCCCAGGGGGCCGGTGGGGGAAATGACTACCGCCTTCGGTCTCGGCACCTTGCCGTTCACCTTCTGGGGACTGGTGGTTGGCTCCGTGGTGTATTCCATGCCCTTCGTGGTGCAACCCCTGCAGAACGCCTTCGCGGGCATTGGCTCGCGCCCCCTGGAGATGGCGGCCACCTTGCGGGCCGGCCCCTGGGACCGTTTTCTGCATGTGGTGCTGCCCCTGTCCGGGCAGGGCTATTTCACGGCGGCCGTGCTGGGATTCGCCCACACCGTGGGTGAGTTTGGCGTGGTGCTGATGATCGGGGGCAATATCCCGGGGCGGACCCGGGTGGTGTCGGTGCAGTTATATGATCATGTCGAGGCGCTGGACTATGCCCAGGCCCACTGGCTGGCGGCGCTGCTGCTGGCATTCTCCTTCGTGGTGCTGCTGCTGGTGTATTCCCTGCAGGGGCGCAGCGCGGCGTTTATCACGAGGCGATCGGCATGACCACAGTACCGCATCTGGTGGCTGCATCCGACGACCTTGAGAAAGCGATCACGCTGCGCTTCCGGGCCCGTGCCGGTACTGGCTCGGACTTCGCCCTGGCGCTGGACCTGCAGTTACCAGGACAAGGCATCAGCGCAGTCTTCGGCGCGTCGGGTTCCGGCAAGACAACCCTGTTACGCTGCGTCGCCGGACTCGCGCCGGTGCAGAGCGGTTCCATCGTGATAAATAATGAGACATGGCACGATTCCCGACTCAGCCTGCCGGCCCATGAGCGTCCGGTGGGGTATGTATTCCAGGAGGCCAGCCTGTTCGAGCATCTCACTGCCGCTGCCAATCTGGACTTCGCCGAGAAGCGCGCCCAGGGCCTCGACGAGGGAACAGGTTTTCCCATCGAACGAAAGCAGGTTGTCGAGCTGATGGGGATCGACAGGCTCCTGCAACGGCGGCCTTTCCAGCTCTCCGGAGGCGAGCGCCAGCGGGTGGCCATTGCGCGCGCCCTGCTCATCAGGCCTCGCCTGCTGCTGATGGACGAGCCCCTGGCGGCCCTGGACGCCGGGCACAAACAGGAAATACTGCCCTATCTTGAGACGCTGCACCGGGAGATTCAGATCCCGGTACTGTATGTAACCCACTCCGTGGACGAGGTGTCCCGACTGGCGGACCACCTGCTGGTGCTGCAGGACGGGCAGGCACTGGCCAGCGGGCCGGTGGGGCCAATCCTGTCGGGGCTCAAGCTGGGAGACGAGGCGGGTGCTGTGCTGGAGGGGCAGCTGAAGGCGCGGGACACACAGTGGAATCTGGCCTTGTTCAGCTTCGCCGGTGGGGAGCTCTGGGTGCGGGATCGGGGACAGCCGTTGCATGCCGATACCCGGGTGCGGGTACTGGCGCGGGACGTGAGCCTGTCGCTGGCGCCCGCTCAGCAGTCCAGCATCCTCAACAGCCTGCCGGCCGTGGTTGCGTCCATCGAGGAAAACGATGAGGCCATGGCGCTGGTGGGACTGAGGCTCGGCGACGCCAGCCTGAGTGCTCGGGTCTCCCGTCGGTCTGTGGCCGAGTTGGCGCTGCGTCCGGGGCTGCCCGTGTATGCCCAGGTAAAATCCGTAGCCATCCTGCGTTAGGCCATGCCGGTGCGGCTGCTGATGTGAGTTCGGGTCAGCCGCGCATGAGGATGACGCTGGAGGCCTTGAACAGGGCGCTGGCCGCATCGCCCTCTGCCAGGCCCATTTTGTCGAGACTCGTGCGGGTGATGATGGCGGCCAGGGTCTTGCCGGCTCCCAGGTCGAGGCGCACTTCCGCGTTCACCTCACCCCGATGTATCTGGCTGACCGTGCCCCGCAGATGATTGCGGGCGCTGGTGAGGATGCTGCCGTCCCGGGCCAGGATGATCCAGGAGGCTTTGACCAGGGCTATGACCACGCTGCCGGGCATCAGCGCCAGTCGTTCCTGGCTGTCATTGGTGACGATGGCGATCAGGGACAGGTCCTCACCGAGGCCTATCTCCACTTCCGTGTTCACCGCGCCGGGTGTCACAGTGTTGACCGTACCGCGGTACTGATTGCGGGCGCTGGTCTTCAACGAGCTGTCCTGGATGAAGCGAGTGACATCCTGCATGTCGTGTAACTGTTCGCCGAGGCGGGAGACAAATTCCTCGTGCTCGGATTGCAGGGCATGAAAGCCGGACAGGATTCTCTCGCCAAACTCGGTGAGGCGGGTGCCGCCGCCGTGGGCACCGCCCGCAGAGCGCACGACCAGGGCCTGGTCTGCCAGGTTGTTCATGGCGTCGATACGATCCCAGGCGGTCTTGTAGCTGATGCCCACCTGCTTCGCCGCGGCGCTGATGGAGCCCGCCTCGCGAATCGCCTGCAGCAGCTCGATCTGCTTGTGGCTGAACGAATCCTCCTCGCCCGCGGCGAGGAACAGCTGGCCCTTGAGGGATGGGCGGGAAGGACGGGAAGAGCGACTCATGGTGCCAGTCTATGCCAGTAGGCGCCGGCTGTCAGTCCGGCCCAGGGGCGCATCTAACTCAAGCCGAACCAGGGCCGCAGCCGGGTGCCCAGGCTGGATCCGATAAAGGCCGCGACGAACCACAGCCAGCCATGCAGGCTGGTGGAGGCGATGCCGCCGAAATAGGCGCCGATGTTGCAACCGAAGGCGATGCGGGCTCCGTAGCCCAGCATGATGCCGCCCACCACCGCGGCCAGGATGGACTTGCCGGGAATCCGGAAACTGGGCGCGAAGCGTCCCGCCAGCCCGGCCGCCAACAGGGCGCCGAGCATGATGCCGATGTTCATCACCGAGGTGGTGTCGTTGAGGATGCTGCTATTGAGGGAGGCGAGCTGGCCCGGCCGCGCCCAGTAGGCCCAGGTGGAGACGTCGATGCCCACGAAACCGGCCAGCTTGGCGCCCCACAGGGCGAAGGCCGATGTCACGCCCCAGGGGCGCCCAGCCAGTAACAGGGTAGCCACGTTCACCGCCGCCAGTGCCAGGGCACCGGCCAGCAAGGGCCAGGGCCCTTTCAGTAAAGTGGGTGAGCTGGCACTTGTGGTTGGTTCCAGGCTGCCGAGCTTGCGCTTCTCCCAACTGGCGGCACACAGGTATACGGCGGCGAACAGCGCGAAGCTCACGGCGATGCCGCCGACCACACCGAAGGACTGGGACAGGGCCACAGCCTCGAAGCCCGGTACATCCTGCCACAGGGGCCAGTGCCAGCTACCCAGCACCGAGCCGACGATGAAGAAGGCCAGGGTGATCAGCATGCGGGCATTGCCGCCGCCGGTGGTAAACAGGGTGCCCGAGGCACAGCCACCGCCCAGCTGCATGCCGATGCCGAACATGAAGGCACCGATGACCACGGCGATATTGAGCGGTGCCACGCTGCCCCGCAGGCTCACACCGCCGATCTCGCCCAGGGCGATCAGGGGTGTGAAGATCAGCACGGTGACGCCCAGCATGACCATCTGTGCCCGCAGGCCGGCGCTGCGGCCGGTGGCCACGACTTCCCGCCAGGCCGCGGTGAACCCGAAGGCGGCATGGTAGAGGATCACCCCCGCGGCGAGTCCCACCACGAACAGGCTGGCCTGCCGCCAGCCCACGTTGATAAACACCAGCCCATAGAACAGGGCGGCGAGCACGAGGCTGGCGGCCACGGTCCTGGGATTGCTGAGGCGTTCCGGGGCGGTGGTGGAGGAGGGTGGTGAAGAGAGAGTGGCGTCAGTCATGGTGTCCGGGCGGCTGCTATCCGCTTCTTGTTTCGGGAACGGGTTAGTGCGCGGGTCCACGCGGCGGTCATCGCTCAGGTGCCGGGAATCGGGCGGCGGCAGGTGGCCAGCGCTATTGCGCCATTGTTGCCAACAATGGCGCAAAATGCCAGAGATGTGGGTGTGGAAATACCGGCCGCAGCCGGGTCAGGCGGGCGGGCCGGGGGCTAGCAGTAGCCGCTGCCGATACAACTGCCGCCGGCCGTCCACTGGATGGGGGGCAGGAAGCCACCGGCGGTGAGGGTATAGGTCTCGCCCGCCAGATCGGACCCATCGGCCATCCAGGTGATGGTGATGGTGCCATCGGTGACGGAGATGCCGTGGGTGGTAGCAGCCTGGGCCTGTACCGGCGGGATATCGAGGGCGCCGGAATCGAAGTCTGAAGTTGCAGTGGCACGCCCCACGGAGGCAGCCGTGATGATGGCCGAGCGGTGGGCACCCACGGCCAGGATCGCCTCGGCGAAGCGCGCCTTGTTGCGATACAGGTTATAGGACGGCAGGGCCACGGAGGCCAGTATGCCGATGATGGCGACCACCAGCATCAGCTCGATCAGGGTGAAGCCGGCCTGGGATTGTGAAGGTTTCATGACAACGGGCCTTCGTGAATTCTGGAATTTTCAGTCTAGGATCATTTTGACCGGAAACTGTGTTGGGTTTCAAATTTTCCGTAACCCGCGCTTTTATATCCTGATCTGGTTAATGCGAGCGATGAGTCCGATTTTGAATGCTTGTTTATGATTTGCTCATTTGGCGAAATGTAAGAATTCTCCTACAAATTACTGTTGGTTAATTTGAATTGCCATGAGAATTAGCATTTGACTCGACGATTGTTTAAGCTTGCAATAGTCTCCAAAAAGACGTGGGTGAAAAGAATTGTCATTGAAAAGACCTGGGTTCAGAGGTCACTTCACACGGACAGAACAATAATTATATTAACCGTACTTTTAGGTTCTGAAAGCACTCTGGAAAATCAGAGTATGGAAGAATCAAATGGAGAAACATCCAAATTTAAAGAATAAATTCCAGCTGCTGTATCTTCTCAAGCTTAATCCCAAGATCAACAACAATGTCGACCTTGGAAATTTGCTCGGTAAAACCAAGCAGTCCATCAGTCGCTGGTGTACCGGTACACCAACATCGAGAGGCAACTGCATACCCAGTTCCGATGTTGAAAGAATTGCGGAAGTGTTCCAGATCGAGCATGAATGGCTCTCCCTGCCTTTCGCTCAGTTCGAAGAGAGAGTGCGCGCCCTCGTTGAAGAGCGTAAAAATCCTCGTGCTCAAACTGCTCCAGATATTTCAATCGCCGCGATGCCTATCACAGGAATTGATCTGGTCGGCCGTGATGATGAGCTAAATTTTTTGGATTCCTGTTGGTTGACTCCTACTGTCAATGTTTTGGAAGTCATCGCTTTTGGTGGGACGGGCAAGAGTTCTCTTATCAACAAGTGGTTGTCTGAATTCAGCCAATGCCTGTATCGGGATGCTGAGAAAATCTATGCTTGGTCCTTTTATTGGCAGGGCCAGTCCTCAGAAAATAATTCCTCGGGTGACTACTTTATAGAACATGCACTGGCCTGGTTTGGGGATGAGTCGCCCTCAACGGGTACTCCCTGGTCTAAAGCCGCGAGGCTTGCAAACCTGATTCGCAAATCCAAAACCTTGCTAATTCTGGATGGGCTGGAACCGCTTCAGTATCCACCAGGTAAGAAGCATGGGCAGATAGAGAATCCCGCAGTATCTTTTCTAATACGTGAACTCGCGTCCTCAAATCCGGGCCTGATGCTTATTACGACCCGATCGTTTGTGGCCGATGTCAAAGCCTTCACCGATGGGCGGGTTGCGACCTTGCATCTCTCAAACCTTGCTGAAAAAGAAGGAATAGAACTGCTACGAAAATCCGGAGTGACAGGCAGTAGAAAGCAGTTTCAGAGTGTAGTGCGTAGTTATTCGGGGCATCCACTAAGCCTCTCCTTGATAGCCGGGTATCTTGCGACTGTGCATCGAGGAGAGCTGGACAAGCTCACTGTTGATCATAGCGTATTGGATGATACACACCAGGAATCGCATGTAAGCAGGATTATGTCTGAGTACATGGAATGGTTGGAAGGAAGGCCGGGTTTGCAAATATTGCGCTTAGTGTCTCTGATTGACCGAAATATATCTCTGCACGATCTCAAGCATGTCGCGAATATCAACAGCGTTGTTGGAGTTACAGATCAGCTTGTAGGATTGGATTCGAGTGATTGGGGATACAGTATCAAAGAATTAGTTTCTGCGAATCTTTTGTTGTCAAATTCAACTTCCTATTACGAGACTATGGAGTGCCATCCGCTAATCAAGGATTTTATTCTTTGCAAATTGAAAGCAGATCTCGCTATGCATCGAGATGGAAATAAATTGTTACTTGAATATTTCAAAGAGAAGAATATAGAAGAAAAAGACGGGATCGTTGATTTAGACTTTCTTTACCGGGCCGTGTTCCATGCAATTCAAGCCGGGATGGTTGTCGAAGGTTTTAGGATTCATCATCAAGATATTAAGAAAGGTTACATCATGACCCAAGGGTCGCATTCTATAGATCAGAAATGCATCAGTTCATTTTTTAAGAAATCTCTAAATGATCCTATTGACGGGATTCTGGGAGAGCAAAAATACTTTCTTTTGGCTAGTGCTGCTACAAATATGATGTCGTTGGGTTATCTTCAAGAATCTATAAATCTGACTATAGAGTGTATGGAGTACTATAAGCAAAACGATAAGTGGGCAGATGTGGCGCTTGCGGCAGGACCACTTATTTCGATGCTAATTGTGGCAGGTGATTTAGAAAAGGCGATCGCTATTCAAGATTCTTTGGCGGTAAGAATAGAGGAGCTAGGAAATCCAGTTATTTCAGCAATGGCAAATAATTTTAGGGCATATACTTATCATTTAAATGGTAAAGAGGAAGAAGCGAGAAAATATTTTATGCTTGGTGAGGAAGTATTAAATACTTATCAACCTGTTTCTGATCTAGGGTTTCCTACGGTAAGTGCTTATTATTGTAAATTCTTGCTAGATAACGATGAGGTGAAAGAAGCTCTAGAAAGGTCGCTAAAAACATTCGCTTGGAGAAACTCGAGAAGCTGGCAAGTTGAGTTTGACACTGTTTCAACTTTGGCAAGTGATTTATTGTTTTTGGGGTTAATCTTTCTCAAGCTTGGTGACAAAACCAACGCTAAAATACAATTAGACAAGCAAGTCGAACTCTTCCGATCAGCCGATGAATGGCTCTACCTTCCTACTGGCTTGAACTCCAGGGCGAAATTGCATCTGGCCTTACGGGATCTGGAATCGGCCACGAGGGATTTGCAAGAATCTTTGAAGATATCTGAACAGACTGGTGCCAAATTTGGCGAATGGGAAGCGTGCCTGGATTTGGCTCAATTACATATTTACAAAGATGACTACTCGACAGCTGCCACTTACTTGTTCCGGGCGAGGTCTTTACCGGAGATGAATAACTATAGATTTCGCGATCGAGAAATTGAAGAACTTCAAAGCAAGCTGGAGTTCAATTGACGTTATTGGATTGCTGTTTGGCAAGGTCAGGATATGTTGCTTAAGATTTTAAATCCCTCGCTGTTTGCAGCCGCGATTCTGATTCTGTTGCCAGCATCTTCGCTGGCAACAGATGCTGGGGTTCAGAATTTAGCCGAGATTGACTGGAGCCCACCCGGCGGCGGCAACGGCTTCCCGGTAGGGGTGCAGACCGCCCAGCAGGGCGCCGATCCCGACACCGGCGGGGTCACCTACTACGCCCGGTTTCCCGCTGGCTCCCACTTCGACCTGCACTGGCATACCCACGACGAATACGTCGTGGTGGTGGCGGGGGAGTTGTCCATCCAGCTTGGCGAGGAGACCCATGCGCTGGCGGTGGGCAGTTATATCGTGATTCCCGGTGCCCTGAACCACGCCTGGACCGTGCCCGCCGGGGGCGAGGATGCCATCATCCTGGTGCGCCGGGCCGGGCCGGCGGATTTCCATTTCGTCGACCCGTAGCGGGCGGCTTGCCGCGCTCCCTGATTTGTATCAAGTCGGGCGCCAGGCGCAGGGTTTACCATGCCCCCTGAGCACATTGCCTCGCGCCGGTTCCCGGCCGCCGGTCATTACAATTTGTTGCAAAGTATCAATAGTTTACGACGATTTCCCTGGTCCTCTCCGGCGATAATTGGTGGACTTTGGGCAGGGGGGCTTTTATGCTTTCCTGTTATTCCGGGGCGCCGGCATGGCACTGACTTTCGGGTCAGGGGCCACCACGACAAGTCGCTAGAAATAGCCACTGGCGGCGCCCGATGCAATGATCAATGAGCCGGATTGCCGGGCCGGGAGAGGGCCCGCCGCACGCCGTCGTAGACAAAGATACCGAGGGGATACCGATGAAAAACAAGACCCTGTCCAATCTGTTGCCGCAGGCCCTGGGCCTGACACTGGGTGCCGCGCTGTCCATGGGTGCCATGGCCCAGAGTGGTTCCCTGGAGGCCAATTATCCGGACCTGGCCCGGCTGTTCCGCGCCCACGACGTGGCCCAGGCGGCCATCTACGATGCCATGGCCGACATCAATGCCGATTCCTCTACCATGGCGGCCCGCATGGACGCCAAGATGGAAATCGACATGCTGAATGACATGACCATGAGTGACCACATGGCCATGGGCCATGGCGGCATGGAGATGCACACGGACATGAACATGGCCGGCCCCTATGGCGAGCTGGAAGTGCAGGCCCGGGTGGCCGCTGCCAACCTGCTGCGCCGTGAACACGCCGCCGAGGATGCCGCTGCCGCCTTCGAAAACGCCGAATCCCTGCCGACTCACGCCTGGCGTGTGCTGTCCTGGGGACGCCAGTTCGAGCGCGACCTGTTCGACATCTATGCCAATACGGGCCCCAGCATGGCGCAGAAGCGTGAGCAGGTGGCCGCACTGATCGAGCGCTACCAGACTGAAGATGCGCGTCACGCCATCTCCCTGATTCCCAAGAATGCCGACCTGTACCTGAGCCACGCCCAGGCCAACAGCACCAAGACGGCGTTCCCCCGCCTCAGCGGATTGCTGTGGACCAACCAGTGGCTGCAGCTGGCGTCCCTCGAGGCCATCGTGCTTGGGCAGCTGGACTCCCAGTTTGCCGGCAGCGTGCCAACTACCCTGGAGCGCTACTGGAACAAGGTGGGCTCCGATGCCGGTATGACCATGTTCCCGGTGCCCGTGGAATTGCCCAGCGTGCCCGCCATCGCACCCTCCGTGTACAGTGAGATTCCCGAGGCGGCCGTGGTCATCGACAACCTCAACATGCTGGAAGCGGCCATGGCCGACATCATCGCCTATCCGGACCTGGATAACCGCGACGAGTTGCTGGAGGCGGTGGCCAGCGAGTTCACCTCGGCCGCCGACAATGTGTCCGATGAGATGAACTACCTGCTGTCGGCGCTGCGTGGCGGCATCTTCAACCAGGGTGGTCCGGCCATCGGCGAGCTGTCAGGCTCGGAGCGTAACCGCTCCCGCTCTGCCATGAATATGGTGCACACCATGATCATGTCCTCGCCGCAGTAAGCAGCCAGCAGATTTGAAACCGAGGCGAGTCAGCGCAGCTGACTCGCCTTTTTTGTGCCCGAAGCCGGCCCCGACCCTGGCGAAATAAGGCCACCCGTGCCTATTTAATGCGCTGCCGTTGGGCTACACTCGAGACGCTGCCCGATTTTTACTCAGCTTGAGAGGACACAACCATGAAGAACCTGACAAAGACCCTGCTGCTGCTGGCACTTTCCGGGCTGTTTACCCAGTCTGCCCTGGCACAGGATGCCGCTGCGAGCGCGGCGATGAAACAGATCGCCGACATCGTGGCCAACATCAATCACTTCCCGTCTGACGCGGACAAGGCCACCCTGGCGGAAATCGCCGGCAATATGAGTTTCCCGGAAGGCCTGCGCAACATGGCAGACACCGTGGCCAATATCAGCCACTCGGCCACCGCCGAAGGCAAGGCTGCCATGGCTGCGATCCAGGCCAATGCCCAGGCACCTGAGGCGGCCAGGGAACTGGCCGGTATCATCGCCAGCGTCAATCACGTGGCGAGTGCCGAGGCCAAGCAGACCCTGGCCACACTCTTTCCCTGAGCAGGCACCCTGTAGCGAGAACAAGGCGGTGGCCATCCTGTGGTCACCGCCTTTTTTCCAGGGCGAAGGCGCCGGGGTGAAGCCACTGCCAATCCTCAGCGCCGCACCAGCTCCACAATCCGGGTGGCGAATTCAGGCCACAGGGCCCTGGGCAGGTCATGCCCCATGCCCGGGTATGTCAGCAACCGGGCACCCGGAATAGCCGCAGCCGTTGCCCGGCCGCCGCTGATGTTGCACAGGCGATCCGCCTCACCGTGAATCACCAGCGTGGGCACCGACAATCTGGCGAGGGCGGCCGTGCGATCACCCGAGGCGATGGTGGCGAGGGACTGGCGCATCACACCCAGTGGGTCATAACAGCGATCATAAGCGAGGCCAGCCCGCTCCCGGATCGCATTCATGTCTTTCTCGTAGCCCGGGGATCCGGCTATCTCGAAGGCCAGGACGGCCTGCTCGATCACCTCTTCCCGGTTGGTTGGCGCCACCGCACCGATACTCGCCCACACCTCGGGGTCGGCCTGACCCACGGCCGCATTGCCGGTGCTGGACATCATCGAAGTCAGGCTGCGTACCCGATCCGGGTACTCGATGGCCAGGGTCTGGGCGATGAAGCCGCCCATGGAAGCGCCCGCGACGTGGGCCGCCTCGAGTCCCAGGTGATCCAGCAGGGCGACGCAGTCTGCCGCCATATCAGAGAGAGTGTAGCTGGCTGTCGACAGGTCACCCTGCAGGGCGGCGGTCAGGTCTGGCGTGGCTGCGTCGTGGAAATGGCTGGACAGCCCCGAGTCGCGGTTATCGAAGCGGATGACATACAGGCCGTGCTGGAGCAGGGCGTCGATAAAACCCATGGGCCAGTGCACCATCTGGCTGGCGATACCCATGATCAGCAACAAGGGTGGGTTTGCGGGATCGCCGAAGGTCTCGTAGGCGATATCGATTCCATCAGGGCCCATGTTTTGCGCGAGTTTCTCTGTCATGGGCAACTACCTTTGGTTGACGAATTCATAGTGGGTCTCGAATGAATGGGAAGATTCCCGCATAGGCTGACTCGATCACTTCGGCAGCCTCGTTGGTGAACTCCCGCGCATGCACGGTGCGAATCGAAGCCCATAGGACTCCCAGATCGTCCAGGGTCTCATTAATCTCGGCCGTGTCGCCCGAGCGAAATGCCACCTGGTAGTCTTCCGTGCGCCGTCTCATCCGCTGCCATAACTCCGCGAGTTCCTGCCTGCTAATCTCTGGAATCTCGGCATAGTAAGCGGTGATGGTGTCCAGATAGTTCTCTGTCTCGGTCAGATTTTCCAACACATCGATCTTGTTACCGCTGATGCTGAGTACCAGCACTTCGTCATCGGTAGCCTGTGCCTGCACGAGTCCCGGGATCGATACCGCGAGTATGAGTTGAGCGATTGCCCTTATGACTACCTGCATGGTCTGTCAGTTGCTCAGGAAGGTTTATCCATCATAAAAAAGCCCGGATGGTTTCCCATCCGGGCTCTTCGATTTTAGCAAACTGACGTCTGTTTGAAATCAGTCGTCACTGCCAGCCAGTGCGCGCTGCTCGCGTTCGCGACGCTCAGCCACCAGTTGCTGGTAACCCTCCTCGTCGAGGTGAGTGATGGCCAGCCAGGCGTGAGTCATCTCGTCACCGGTGCGGCTGCCACCGTATACCCACTGATCGGGATCGGGGTTATTGGGGTTGTTGGCCGTGTTGTCGTACCACTGTTTCATGACCAGTACGGCTCCCGCAGGCAGCAGAGGCGCGACATCTGGCTCATAGATGTGACTATGGTGCCAGGTGGCTGACCAGTTGGAAATCTGGCTGATCTGCTCGGTGCGACCGGTTTCCGGATAGAAGATTTCCAGGGACGCCGCGTTCATACGCAGGTGGCCGTGGGGCTGGAAGCTGTCGATACGCACGGGGTGATCGAAGCTGTGGAAGCCCTGGGTCATCTGGTAGCCATGGGGCGGGATCACCAGATCGTCCTGCTCGTCGATGCGGTACAGGGCCAGGTCCTGCTTGTAGACATCATTCTTCTCTTCGAAATCTTCATCGTGGAACCACAGGCCAATTTCTACCACGTTGTCCTCGATCATGGTGCCCGGTGCCGTCGCGCCCACACCACCCGGGAACATGTGGATGCTCCACTGGATCATGGCGCCGGCGGGCAGGGTGCGGCAGACGCCGTCTGGAACCATCTCACCCCATTTGCCCATGGCGTACTCGGTGAGCATGCCATAGCGCTGCAGTTCGCCTTCGTCATCTTCCATCCACACGCTGGAATTCGCGTGGTGGACCACGGCGGCGGCATCGCCACGAGGCTTCACCTGTACCGCCTTGATGCAGCGGTCGGCGGTCATCCTGGGATCAACAAATTCGTTGCTCCACAGGTCGTTGCCGTTGGCCGGAATATCGTAGGAATTGGATGGCACGATCAGGTCGGGTTGACCCAGTTCTGCCGCGAAATTCCATTCATCGGGATCTTTCAGATCCGGTGGGGGCAGGGCATTCTCCGGATCACCCATAGGCGCGCCGGCTTCAACCCAGGCCACGATCTTGTCGATCTCATCCTGTTCCAGTCGCCAGTCGCCAATCAGGTCCTGCACACCGATGTGCTGGTCGTAGGCATAGGGAGGCATTTCACGGTTGGCCACCCGGTAAGAGATCAGGGGTGCCCAGGGACGCACCTGATCGTAGGATTGGAAGGCCATGGGGCCGATACCACCTTCCTGGTGGCAGACCACGCAGTTCTCATTGATGATACGGCCAATCTCGCCGTTGTAGGCAAGTTCATCATGGGATTGTGCGAGGCTTTGTGAGCTGGCGGCGAGCAGGGTCAAGGCACCAAGCCCGGTCCAAGTTTTAGCGATTTTCATGCTTCTCTCCTCGTTTTAATAATAATGTTGCGGATCGAATCGGGTGTAAATCTCGGATAACCCCCGAGTGTACTCCACTAAGTTAAGCCGAAAAAGGCGAAATTTGCCGTCAATACCTCATCATGGCCTTTCAACTACTGCCTGCCTCAGGCATCGGTCTTTACGGGCCGATCTTAATTTTTTTCAAATCAAGCGCTTACGTTCAGCATTCTAAAAATGAACGCTGTTTGTTTTGCGTGATAACGGCAATGGCCAGGTACCCGGAGGGGGACAGGGATCCGGCTGGCGCCTGGTCGGTGCGGGGCAGGTGTCTGAAGGTGGGATAAAAAAAGGCCGACCAGGTTGCCCTGATCGGCCTCTTGTTTTAACTGCTTGTCAGTGACGGTTTAGTCGTCGCTGCCAGCCAGTGAACGCTGCTCAGCTTCGCGACGCTCTGCTACCAGTTGCTCGTAGCCTTCGTCGTCCAGGTGAGTCACAGCGATCCAGGCGTGAGACATCTCGTCACCTGTGCGGCTACCACCGTACACCCACTGATCGGGATCAGGGTTGTTGGGGTTATCAGCTGTGTTGTCGTACCACTGCTTGATAACCAGTACTTCACCGGGAGCCAGCAGAGGCGCTGCATCTGGATCGTAGATGTGGCTGTGGTGCCAGGTGGCTGACCAGTTGGAGATCTGGCTGATCTGGGTTGTACGACCAGTCTTCGGATCGAACTTCTCCAGGGAGGCCGCGTTCATACGCAGGTGGCCGTGTGGCTGGAAGCTGTCGATACGAACAGGGTGATCCCATGAGTGGAAGCCCTGGGTCATGGCGTAGCCATGAGGAGGCACAATCAGGTGGCCATTCTCATAACCTTCACGCAGTGGGTACAGACGCAGGTCCTGCTTGTACACGTCGTTCTTCTCTTCGAAGTCTGCGTCGTGGAACCACAGACCGATCTCAACCACGTTGTCTTCGATCATCGCACCTGGGGCTGTGGCGCCTACACCACCGGGGAACATGTGGATGTCCCAACGCACCAGGGAATTGGCTGGGAAGGTACGGCAAACGCCATCAGGCATCAGCTCGCCCCACTTACCCATGGCGTATTCAGTCAGCTGGCCGTATTGCTGCAGCTCGCCCTGATCGTCATAGATATAGACATCGGAGTTGGCGTGGTGCACAACCGCAGCCGCGTCACCGCGAGGCTTAACCTGTACCGCCTTGATGCAGCGATCTTCGGTCAGACCGGGGTTAACGAATTCCTTGGACCACAGGTCGTTACCGTTGGCGGGAATGTCGTAGGGCTGGGAAGGAATGATCAGGTCAGGCTGACCAAACTGGGCAGCGAAATTCCAGTCGGAAACATCACGCAGCTCTGGCTTGGGAGGAACTACGTCGGCAGGACCCATGGGTGAACCCTGGTTAACCCAGGCCACGATGGTATCGATTTCTTCCTGCTCCAGGCGCCAGTCGCCTTCCAGATCCTGAATGCCAATATGCTGGTCATACGCATAGGGAGGCATTTCCCGCGCGGCAACCTTGAGTTGAATCAGAGGCGCCCAGGGGCGAACCTGGTCATAATTTTCGAATTGCATAGGTCCGATGCCGCCTTCACGGTGACATACCACGCAGTTCTCGTTGATGATCTGCGCGACGTGCTCGTTATAGGTCACTTCGTCCTGTGCTTGGCTGCTCATGCTGACGGCCAGTGCTACGGCACCGCCCAGCAGGGCACTCTTATTACGCACGTTTATCATGCTGTTCTCCTCAAGTAGGGAAATGGGCAATTCTCAGGTTAAAAATGGTATCCAGCGCCATGGGAAATGTCCATTGATTCCGGTGATTTTCAGTCCCACAATGCAACAAATTGCAACAAGCTGTGACCCGCATGATACGGGGCTTTCAGCCCTGTTGGCTGGGGATTTGTGACAGCTGCTTGAGAAATAATCCCAATACGGTGTGGTAGAAACAAGACGACCGGCCATTGGCCGGTCGTCTGTCACGTATTTCGTGGTTTTTGCTGCGGGCGGCGCTTATCGCACAGTGACGCGCTGGAAGATGTTGGTCCAGCAGCACTGGTCGCCGTTTGAGCTGTCCGGGGCGTTATGTGAATCCACCTTGGTAGAGATGATGTACTCACCGGGTGCCGAGAACGTGGCATTCACGCGGGAATGCCCGGAGGGTCCCGGAATCTCACCCTGGTTAGCCGCCGGCTCGCGGAAGAAGCGGAAGCGCGGGTCGTTTTCGTTGTAGGGATTCTCGGGCACTTCAGTGCTCTCGTGGCGGCTGAAGGTCACGTCGCCCGGACCCTGATACTTGTTCCACTCCACACCCATGGCCAGGGGCTCACCGAAGCGCGGGTCAGTGGGGTCACGTTCGGCGGGGTCGGTGGCGTTCACAACCATCTCAACCTGCTCGCCCACCTGCACGGTACCACCCGGGTAGTCACCGATCTGCGAGTACAGGCCTGGCAATTGAGGGCCATCCTCGCCGATGCCGACCAGGGGCTGCAGGGCGCCCTGTGGGCGTGGACGTATGAAGTCCAGCTCATAGGCACCCACGCCGTAGCGGCCGGGTACTTTCAATTCTTCCGAGTTGCCTGTCTTCACATGCCACCACACATCGTTTTCACGCTCGGAGTTGGGCACCGTTACGGTGAATGTGCCGGTTGAACGACCGGGTGGGAAGTGAGTAGGCTGAATGCCCTGATACTTTTCAGGCAGGATGTAGTTGTTTTCACCCAGCGGGATTTCAACGGCATTTTCGTTGCGGTTGATGATGCCGAAGGAGAAGCTGGTAGTGCCATCCTGATTGTCGATCCAACCTTCGAGAACGGGGATAATGGGCAGGCCCTCAGGGGGAGCGAGACTCAGGAATCGGCCGGTGTCGGCAGATTGCGCTGAGACATTGAATGCCACTGAAGCCAGCAGGGTAAAGAGGGCTGTAGTAAGCACTTGTTTTATTGTTCGCATTGGTTGTCTCTCCAATTTGGCTGCGGATTTATTGTAATAAATCGGTTGCTGTGTCCAGGCTCTGCTTGTTTTTGTCAGGACTTGTTCGCTTGCAGAGCACTCAGAGTCCGACAAACTGACCTTCAATCAGTTTTACGTTCATAAGCAGGGACGCTAGGATAACGGCCATTTGCACCGGCGTCTAGCGGCTAAATGCCGCAAATAGTGCCGATATGTCTTTGTTTTTTTACAAATTGTTACAGTGTTTGGCCGCCTAAATTTCATGTTGAAAACAGTCTCCCTGATCTCTCTGCTCGGATTCCTTGTATTCCCCCTCGCCACTCAGGGGGCGCTGGATCGGGTAGGGGATTTCGCCCTCCTTGATGAAAGTGGTGAATTCCACCAATTGAGTCGCTACCGCCAGCGGGATGCCCTGGCCCTGCTCGCCTATGATGGCCGCTGCGCTGCCATGCCCCAGACCCTGGCAAGTTTCGCGGCACTGCAGGCGCAATTCACCGAGCGGGGAATCGATTTCCTGTTGCTGGATACCCAGGGCCTGTCTCGGGATGCACTGGCCGGGCTGGCACTGCCATTGCCGGTGCTGCAGGATGAATTGCAACTGGTGTCGGCATCGCTGGGGGTGGTGGCGGCGGGTGATGTCCTGCTGTTAAACCCGGAGCGCCTGTCGGTTTTCTACCGTGGTGCGATAGGGGGCGAGTACGAGGCTGAGTTCGAGAACGCCCTGGCCGCTGTGGCGACGGGCGCCATTGCGGACACGATTGTCACCGGAAGCACCGGTTGCGAAATCAGCTACGCCCGGCGTGAGAGTCAGTTGCAGACGCCTCCGGACTATGTCACGGATGTCGCGCCGGTGGTGCTGGAGAACTGTGTGGCTTGTCACCGGCAGGGTGGAGTAGGCCCCTTTGCCATGGACAGCTATATCATGCTGTTGGGCTGGTCACCCATGATTCGCGAGGTGATTCTCAATCGGCGCATGCCTCCCATGCAAATCGACCCACACCACATCGAGTCAGACAGCGCACGTAATCTGAGCGCCGAGGAAAGACAGACACTCCTGCACTGGATCGATGCCGGGGCGCCCCGGGGAGAGGTGGCGAGCGATCCGCTGGAGGACTTTCGGCCAGACACCGAATCCGATTGGCAACTCGGCGAACCGGATTTCATCGTTCGAGGGCCGGAACATGCCATCCCCCCCACCGGTGTGCTGGACTATTACTACAGCAATGTCGACTTGCCATTCACCGAAGAACGCTGGTTGCGTGCCGTGCAGTACCGAGCGGGCGATGCATCGGTCCTGCATCACCTCATGACTTTTGTCACGGCACCCGGTGAGGACTTCTGGGGATCAGAACGCAACCAGACATCTTCCAGCCGGCGTTTCGTCGCGGGCTATTTGCCCGGCACAGCGAATGTTACCGAATACCCGCCAGACGTCGGCGTAAGAATCCCGGCCGGACACGGCCTGTCCATGCAGTTCCACTATGTGACTAACGGTCAATCTACGGTGGATCAGACGCAAATCGGACTGTATTTCAGCGAACAAGCACCCGCGCGGGAGCAATGGGTGCAAGCGGTAGGTACGCGCTTCGTCCTGCCTCCAGAGATTGCGGACTTTCCCCAACAGGCCAGCCATGTATTCGAGGAAGCGGTGGTGCTCACCGGCCTTCGTGCCCGCATGAACTACCGGGGCAAGAAGATGAAGTTTGTGGCACAGTACCCGGACGGAAATTCCGAGACGCTGCTCAGCGTGCCGGCCTACAACTACGGTTGGCAGCCACATTACGTACTCAATACACCCAGGCAATTGCCTGCTGGCACCCGGGTCCAGGTAATAGGTGCCCTGGACAACTCTGAATCCAATCCTACCAATCCGGATCCAGGTCTCGAGATCAGGTATGGGCTGAACAGCTGGGAAGAAATGTTTACCGGCTACTTTACCTATCATCCGGCTATGGATTGATGTCGTGAGCGCAGACGATGACAGGCTCTACTACGGCTGGAAAATCGTAGCCGCGATTCTGGTCCAGCTGACGTTTACCAGTGGCCTGAGCTTTTATAATCATGCCATCTACCTCAATGCCCTGGCTGAGCAACCCGCCTTCGACGTGCAGTCTGCCTCGGCCGCCGTATCTATCTTTTTCCTGAGTGGCGGTATCACTGGCCTGTTTGTGGCACGCTGGGTGCAGAACTATGACCCACGCATCTGTATTACCGGTGGTGCGCTACTGGCCAGTGTGTCGTTGAGCTCGTTGCCGCTGGTGAGCGCGCTGTGGCAATTGATCGTTGTCTACATCTTCTTTGGTGCTGGCTTCGCAGCCTCGGCTCTGTTGCCGGCAACCACGCTTATCACGCGCTGGTTCCGTCGCCGGCGCGCCATGGCCCTGTCCATCGCGTCCACAGGGCTTTCTCTCGGTGGGGTGGTGCTGACGCCACTGAGTGTATTGTTGGTAGATCGCTTCGGATTTGGTATGGCGGCACCGATGCTGGGCTTGATGTTTGTGCTTGGCGTGATTCCGGTAGCCTGGATATGGTTGCGTCCCAATCCTGCATCCATGGGGCTGCAGATTGATGGTGAACCCGCGCCCGTCGCCGATCTAAAGGGTGTCTCTGGCGCTAATGAAAATAAGGTACATGAACCAGGTATCAGCTTCGCAGCGGCTATCCGGGGTAAATACTTCTGGGGAGTGAGCCTCGGTTACATATTCCTGATGATGGCCCAGGTGGGTGGTATTGCGCACCAGTATGGACTGGCCCGGGAACAACTCACCGATTCGCAAACTGCCGTGGCGGTCGCCATCGTGCCTGTGGCCAGCATCGTGGGCCGTTTAATCGGAGGCTGGTTAGTGGAACGTGTGTCGATCCAGGCCTTTGCGATCGTAATGATGATTCTGCAGGCCAGTTCCCTGAGTATGCTGGCCGGTGGGTTCAGTATTGTCACGCTCTGTGTCGGTCTCTTTATGTTCGGTGCCAGTGTTGGCAATCTGTTAATGCTGCAGCCGCTGATTTTGGCAGAGGCATTCGGCGTGCGTGACTATCCGCGCATTTTCTCAGTTTCCAATCTTATGTCGTCCATGGGTACGTCCATCGGTCCCGCGCTGCTCGGTTTTGCCTATAGCAGCAGTGGCAATTTCTATGCGGCGCCTTATGCCGTTGCCGCTTGCGCGGGGGCTGTCGGCTTGGCATTGTTCCTCTGGGGTGGCAAGCTTGAGCACGCCAGTTCGCTGGCTGAAGTTCAGGATTCGTAACAGTAAACCTGGGTCCTGCTTATATCGTCGGGGGCGATGACATGATCAAGAAAGTTCTTATTGCACTGGTGGTGCTGGTTGTATTCGCACTCGGCGCTTTGTCAGCGGCGGGTATCACTCCGGCATTTATCGTCTATGGTCCCGGTGTGGCGTCCGGCATTGGATCGAAACTGCTATGCAGCGCCGAGTATGTCATTGGTAATTCCCGTGAGCAGGCTTTCGAGGATCTGGTGCAATACTCACCCATCCTCTCCCAGGTTACGATCGATTACGATGACGAGGCCCGGGCAGTATCCGCTTCCCTGTTCGGTTTGAGCACACAATCCGCCTCCTATATCGAAGGGCTGGGTTGTGCCGTGGACTATGCGGGCTACACACAGAGGCAGGAATTACAGCTGCAAGCCTCACAAGCCAGCACCGCGCCGTGGCCAGCCGGATCCCGGGTCACTACACTCGATCCAGGCTTACAATCCCTGCTCGAGGAAATCCTCGCCCAGGACAATCAGGCGGGTCTCAACACGCGTGCCCTCTTGCTGGTGCACGACGGCATGATAAAGGCAGAGGCCTATGGCCAGGAGATGAACCCGCAGTCGAAGCTGCTGGGCTGGTCCATGGCCAAGAGCCTCAATTCCATCATGCTGGGTAACCTGGAGATGCGAGGCCTAATCGACCTGGAGGCGCCAACAGGTTTCCAGCAATGGGCCAGGGATGCGCGTTCGACGATCCGTACTTCGGATCTTCTCACCATGACTGACGGTTTGGACTTCTCCGAGGAATACAATCCCGGCGACGATGCCACCGCCATGTTGTTTACGGTGCCTTCATCTTCGGATTACGTGCTGGGGCAGGCGCTGGTGGCAGATCGGGGTACGCAGTTTAACTACAGTTCCGGTACCGCCAACCTGCTTTCCCGTCTCTACACTGAGACTCTGGGTGGTCCACAGGCTGCCTATGACAATTTCATGGAAGAGATTTACCAACCCTTTGGATTCCAGGATGCGGTATTTGAGACCGATGCCAGCGGTATATTGATGGGCAGTTCCTATTTCTACGCATCGGCCAGGGATTGGGCTCGCATGGGACTGCTCATGCTGGATGGTGGTGTAATAAACAATCGTCGTCTGGTGAGCGAAGACTGGGTGCGCCGGGCGACCACTCCGAACGCCTCGGCAAATGACAAGGCCTATGGCTACCAGTGGTGGTTAAACAGGGGGAATGAGCGGCTGCGCTACGATAATCTTCCCGAAGATATGTTCTACGCTAATGGCAATCGCCAGCAATTGGTCATGGTATTTCCTTCGCATGAGGCGATTCTTGTGCGGCTTGGCTGGACGGCTGGCCGCTATCCGGTTGCCCAGAATTTTTCAAGGATTCTTGAAGCGCTGGAATGAATCAGTCTTTGTCACCATCTTGCAACAAGGCTTGCCTAAATTGATGCCCATGGATCTTGTTGAAATAGACCCGCAGTTCTCTGCCTACCTGAGAGACCCGCCGACGCTCTCCTATACGAACCCCGAAGATAGCTGGCTCTCCCGGCAGCTTGTCTCCGCGCTGGAGCTCATGTTCGGCCGCAACAAGATCGAGTCGCTCTATTACCGTCTGAAAGAAAAGGACTTCAACATCCAGACCTTCTTCGCCGATGCGCTGCGGGAGGCGGATATCACGGTGGATTTCGATGCTGGGCGACTCGCGGCCATTCCGAATTCCGGGCCACTGCTGTTTGTGGCTAATCATCCCTTTGGCGTCGTGGACGGCGTGGTCCTGTGTGATCTCGCGCTCAGGGCCAGGGGCGATCTGCGTATTCTGTTGAATTCACTGCTGTGCCAGGATCGGCAGTTGGCTCCCTTTTTCCTGCCGATCGATTTCGAGGAAACCAAGGCAGCACAAAAAACCAATATCCGATCCAAGCAATTGGCACTGCAGCACCTGTCGCGGGACGTGCCCGTGTTGATCTTTCCATCTGGCATGGTATCCACTGCAGACAGGTTCGGATTCGGCCGTGTTGTGGATGCTCCCTGGACCACCTTCGCGGCAAAGATTATCCGCGAAGCCAATGCCACTGTTGTCCCGGTGTTCTTCCATGGCCGCAACAGTCGCAAGTTTCACGTGGCCTCCCACATTGCCGAACCACTGCGCATGGCCCTGCTGGTGCATGAGGCATTGAAGAAGTTCGGGGCGACGGTGCGGGTTGAGATAGGCAGGCCTATCCCCTGGCAGGAACTGGAGAATCGGGGCGGTCGCGCCGAACTCACGCAGTTCCTCTATCAGCGAGTGCAGGCCCTGGGCAGGGCGCAAGCCTAGACGCAGGCCGATTCGAGGGAGCAGTACCTGGCCCCTAGCCGGTCGCGATTTCGCGTGGCTTGTTCTCGTTGGCCGATTGCTTGAGATTGGAAACCACCGACTCCATTGCCCGATTCACCAGGGTGCCTTCGCTGATTATCTTCACCCCATTGCCCTTGAGTTCATGGGCCAGCCGCATACGGGTAATCTCAATAACCTTGTGACCTTCGCTGTCTGCGAAGAACAATTTGTCGATGCTGTCGATCTTCGAGGCCAGTGAGCAACGAATGCGTTGTCCGGCATTACCCCTGAATTCCAGCCAGGCCCCGATGGGCAGCTTGTCGATGCGCCGCAGGTGAGGATCGTTGCGGGGCAGTGGGGGCACGTCTTTCTGACCTGCCGTGGTGAGGCGGATCTCCTCAGCCACGGACGAAATATGGCGACTGGGTGGTTTCACGCCGTGGGATGCCTGGTGGAAGGTGAATTCCTGGATCTGCTTGATCTGGCGCATGATCTTGGTGATCTTGGTTTTGGAAGCGCCTCCGATTTCCAGTGCCTTGCTGAGGTTGTCTACCAGCCTGGGATTTATCCTGTCGAACCGCGCCTTGTCTCCTGGCTGCTTCTCTGCCTGCACTGTCCATAACAAAACATCGATGGTGCTCATGACGGGCTTCCAGGATTTGCCTTCCGGCCCTTCCTTCATGACCAGCTTCACCAGGAACTCATGCAGGTGAGTGTCCAGCAAGCCCTTGACCGCCGGATCCAGGTAGCCCTTGAGCACTCTCTCGTAGATTTTCTGGCGTACGTAGGCGTGAATATCTTCGGGATTCTTGGCAGAGGACTCCCGCACACGCTTCTCCAGGCTGAGATCGGCACCGATCTTCTCGCCCCGGCAGGTGTTTAATTCATCGATCAGACCCTGCAGGAACGCGTTGCCGGGCTCCTGCTCGGCGAGGAGTCGTTCTACCAGGGACTTCACTTTTTGGTAAACCGGATCCTCGGCCAGGTTCGCCGTTTGTGTCCAGGAGATACCGGCCAGCGCCAATTCGTTTAGCAAGGCTCGACCAGGATGATTCTCATTATCAAAGAAATCCGTGTCTCCCAGTGCGACCTTCATGATTGCGATCTGGGTGCGGCCAATCAATTCCTTCATCACCACCGGTAGAGCATCGTCTTTCCAGATTGCCTCGTAGAGCATCGTGACCAGGTTGATGATGTCACCGGACTGCACCGGGATCGCGCCGAGGTCGCCGCTCGACTGACCGGCTTTCAAGGATTCATTGATAGACTTCGCGACACTGGATGCGTTCACCACAGCGCCTGAATTTGCGCCGCCATTGATCATGCTGGACTGGATGTCTGTCAGCATGGACATGAGTTTGTGTTGCTGTCGGCGCAGGTCTTCCTGCTCGGCCGCAATAGAAGAGCTCGCTTCGGTGCCAGCCGTGGCAGAAAAGCCAGTGCCGGCCCGGTTCTCTGCGAGGCTCTTAACCAGAGTCTGCATCATGGAGAACATCTCGGCCTGGGCCTGCTCCGGTGCCGCAGGTTTAACAGCGACTGGCGGCTTCTTCATGCGGGCGGCGAGTTCCGCCGCTTCCGCCTCGGCCTTGGCCTTCTGTTCGGCTTCCAGCTGTGCCCGAGCCTCGGCCCGCTTCAGCTTGCGCAGTTCACGTTCGCGCGCGGTAATGTCGAGATCGGGCAAGACACCCAGCTCTGCCAGTGTCTCGTTGGCTTCACGAATGACTTCGTCGTACTTGCCGAAGACAGTCTTGTTGAATTCGCGATAGATAGTCAGCAGGTAATGGGCCTTGAAGCCGAGGGGCTTGATGGCTTCGTTGAAGCAATCACCGACCTGCTCGGGATCGAGTGGATTATTGGTCTGATCGATACGGATGTTCGGAAACATGGTTTCGAAGCGGGTGAGCAGGCTGCGCATACCCTTGATCTCGCTATCGCGCAACTGCTTGACCATGCCTTCCATCGCGATCATGGCTTCCAGATAGTCATGATCGACGAGACTCAGGTTGTCATAGCTGTCGGGTTCGATTTCCTCATCCTTGACGACCAGGGTGGTGAGTTCTTCGAAATAGTTGTGCAGGTTCTCCATGAACCGCTCGACTATGCCCTGCGATTCTTCGGCGATAGGGGGCAACTTGGCACCCACGAAGCGCATGGCCTGCGCCTCAATCTGCAGACGGGCATCATCAAGCGCCTTCATGATCAACCGGGTCAGGGACTTGGTTGTGGCGAATTTAACTTTGTCCAGATGTTCCTTCATGCCGCTGTCTGTTCGTAACTGCTTCCTGTGAATCGTGATGGTGCTGGTACCGCGCATACCATGGGGTTCGGCTGGCTAGCGACCATACCCGGTCGCTGCGGGCACGGTTGTGTGCCAGTGTGAGTGCCAACCCCTCATGCCAGGGATGTAAGAATTTTTCCCATGGATGTTAACGGGTAGCCCCAAACCAGTACAGCCTGCCTCTCCCCAATGTTGGGCAGCTACAGGGATTGTAGTCCCAATTGACGGCCTGTACACGGCTCAAATGGGGCAAATCATCCTCGAACAGGCAGAAATTACCCCGCTTTTCCCCAATTTACCGCCAAGTGGCTCATGTTACCTTGCTTTTCTTCGCAAATTTATGATTTTCATAGCTTTTCTCCCTCATGACCCGGGCCAGGCGCTGCACGGCCTCTTGCAGGTCGCCAAAGCTGAGGAACAGGGGAGAGAAGCCCAGACGCAGAATGTCGGGGTTACGAAAATCGGCGAAGAACCGCCTCTCCAGCAGTGCCTGGCAGATCCAGTAGGCTTTGTCGTGGCTGAAGCAGAGCTGCGCACCTCTTAGCTCTGCCTCTGCAGGCGACACCAGCTGCAGTTCGTCCAGTTCAGTACATTGGGCCTTGAGTGTCAGGAACGTCGTGGCCAGTGCCGTCGATTTCTTCCGTAACAGGTCGCTGCTTATTCCGCTGAAAAGTTCCAGGGCAGCATCCAGTGCTGCAAGTGAAATTATGGGAGGGGTTCCGCTGAGAAATCGCTCGACTCCTTCACTGGCAGCATACTCCGGTCGAAACTCGAAGGGTGCCTTGTGTCCCATCCAGCCCTGGAGGGCATGCTCGCTGTGTGGCAAGTGCCGTTCTGCGACATAGAGGAAAGCAGGCGCACCGGGCCCGCCATTCAGGTACTTGTAACCGCAGCCAACGGCGAAATCTACGTTCCACCGGTCCAGCTCCAGTGGCATGACACCCACGCTGTGGGAAAGGTCCCAGATCACGAGGCTGCCATTGGACTGCGCTTTACGGGTAATCGCTTCGATATCGAGTGCGGAGCCGTCGCGGAAATTTACCTGGGTGAGCATGACGACGGCTGGCGTGGATGACAGGGCCAGCTCGAGATCTTCCAGATCGACGCTACGCACCCTCAGCCTTGCGTCACCGAGGAAGCGCGAGAGGCCTTCGGCGATATACAGGTCGGTTGGAAAATTATCCTGCAGGGTGAGGATGATTTCGCACTCCGGTCTTAGCATGAGTGCACTACTGAGCAACTTGAACAGGTTCACCGAGACCGAGTCGCAGCAGACCACCTGTCCTGCACGGGCACCAAGCAATGGGGCGATCTTGTTGCCGGTAATTAGTGGCAGGTCGATCCACTGGTGTTTATTCCATGAAGTAATCAGGTCGCTGCGCCATTGCCCATTGACGACCTCATTGATGCGCTCCCTGCTGGCCCGGGACAGGGGGCCGAGAGAGTTGCCATTCAGGTAGATTGTGTCTGCCGGGATGTCGAAGGCTTCCTGCAGATGGCCAAGGGGGTCGGCCGCGTCCAGTTGTTCAAGCTTGTCTGCATTCATTGGCGTAATTCATCCTGCAGAAGTTCGAGCAGCGCTGAAAATGCTGGGGTAACCGGGTGTATCCAGTCGAAATGACCGGCACCTGTCACGGTTGTCAGTCTCGCTTGTATGTTTTGAGTCTGCGCAAGAGGCACGATAGCGTCCAGGTCCCCGTGCAACAGGTGAGTGTTCGCATGCAGTGCTTGCTGTGCCGGATTGGCGGCAGCGTAGAGCGCGGGAGCGGCGTCCGGCTCGGCGTTCATGAAAGCAGGCGTGGCCGTCTGGCAGGAATTACTGCCCCTGGCATAGGCGTCGATGTCAGCGATCGCGGCAAGCCCGATAACGACACTGGCCTCTGTGAACCGGGAGCCAGCAAGAAGCGCCAGGTGTCCCCCGGCGGAATGCCCGGCGATGGCGAAGCGGGATGTGTTCACGCCATACTCTGTCAGCGCCCCTATAGATTCGATGGCAGCCACAATGTCTTCAAAGGTTCCGGGCCATCCCCCACCAGAATCTCCAGTGCGGCGGTATTCCAGGGACCACACGGCAAAACCGGCGTCGGCAAGCGCGGTGCTCGCGGCGAAGCTGTGGTTCACATCGAAGCTGTTTAGCCAGCAGCCTCCATGGATTAGGACCAGCAAGGGCGGTGATGGTCGATTCTCGGGCAGCCACAACAGGCCATACTGGAATTCCCCCTCGCCATAGGCAAGCCTGTGATCATAGCTTCGGGACGGGTATTGCATTACCGCGGTGAATGCCACGTTCTCAGTCACAGCGGGCTGGGCAAGGCTCTGGTTGCTGGCGAGTGCAAGCAGCACGAGACTCGCGCAATAGGCCGCGTTCCTGAGGAAGATGTGGAGGAAATTCTGCATTTTTCAGTCGCTGAATACTTGCTTCCAGGAGTCCGGTACCCGGGTTACCCTGCCTTGGGCATCGGTCCAGACATGCCGGGTAAAGCCGGTAACGAGTGCGGAATCATCCTTGCCATTGAGCACTTCATAAGCGAAGGTCACTCGCCTGCTTCGATTTTCCTCGATCCAGGTTCGGACCCGCACCATGTCGCCATAGCGCAGGCTACCCAGGAAGCGAATTGACGTCTCGGTGACGGGCAATTGATAACCACTGGCCTCCACCCTGGCGTAATCGCTGCCGATGTCGCGCATGTACTGGCTGCGTCCTTCTTCGAAATAGACCAGGTAGCATGCATGATGGACCACGCCCATGGCATCGGTTTCGGCGTAGCGTACCGGGAAGACGGTTTCCCGTACTGTGGCGGAGTGTTGGTCGGGCATGGAGATTGCTGCTCTCAATGTAAATCAGGCCAGCTATTATATAGTCAGGAATAATGAGAGGAAGGTCGAAGTTCGGCCAGACAGCCGTGGTCAAGCAAGCGGCAACAATGCTACCTTTCGTCTATATGATTCCGACTCTTCAAGTAATGTCGTTTAGCTAACAGGATGTCCAGGTGCTGAATTTCCCCGAACCCCCCAAGAGTTACAGCTCGGTATTTCTCGAAGAAACGGACAAGCCCTTGCCCAAGAAAATCGATCCGCGCATGCGCTATGCGTTTTTCAGTACCATAGCGAAGGGCGGAAAGTCCTTGATCAAGTCCTGCAAGGATCTTCATCTCTCCCGCTTTGTCTGCTACAAGACCCTCAAGCCAGAATTTGCCGATGACGAGATTGAACAGCAGCGGCTCATCAGGGAAGCCAGGGTTTCTGCCATGTTGCAGCACCCCAACACCATTCCCACCTACGAACTGGGAAGAGATGGTCGGGGATACCCCTATTTCACCATGAAGCTTGTGCATGGCTACACGCTGCGGGAGATACTGGACTACCGTGAGCGCTATGACCTGACTCAGCTTATGGAAGTTGTAGAGCAGGTGTGTAATTGCCTCCATTATGCCCATACCCACGGGGTGGCACATCGCGATATCAAGCCGGAAAACATCCTCGCCGGACCCTATGGCGAGGTCCTGCTGCTGGATTGGGGGCTCGCCAAGGTCTGGCATCCCGATGGCAGTGGCGGTGACGAAGGGGAGGTCAAACCGGCTCCCATCGAAGACATCACCCTGACCGGGCAGGGTGCCGCCCAGGGCACCGCGCATTACATGTCACCGGAACAGATCCAGCTGGATCCGGATATCGATCATCGTACGGACATCTACAGCCTCGGTGCGGTGATTTACGAGATCCTGTGCGGCGAAACGCCAGCCTCGGGTGAAAAGCTGCACGAAGTCATCGAATCGGTGCAGAACGAGGTGCCAAGAGAGCCCGCCGAAGTCTCGAAGTTCCGGGTACCAAGGTTGTTGAATGAAATCGCCATGAAATGCCTTAGCAAGAAACCGGCTGACAGGTTCCAGACCATTGGTGAGCTGTCCATGTTGCTGCAGCAGGACTGGCGGGCGGAGCTTTCCCAGTTCCAGAGCGATTAAGACTGGTACCCCGGGTTTCAAGAATAATGACAGGAGAGATCATGAAAGTAGCATTTGTCGGTTTAGGTGTGATGGGCTATCCCATGGCTGGTCACGTGCAGAAAGCAGGCATGGATATGTGCGTCTATAACCGTACACAATCGAAGTCCCGACAGTGGTGCGAGCAGTATGGGGGAGACATGGCACTTACACCCGCAGAGGCTGCGGAGGGTCGCGACGTTGTCCTGGTCTGTGTGGGAAATGACGATGATGTGAGAGAGGTTGTCACCGGCAGCGAGGGTGTGCTGGCGGGTGCAAAACAGGGAGCGGTGATCATCGATCACACCACTGCGTCTGCGGAACTCGCGCGAGAGCTGGCCCAGACACTGACCGCCAGGGGGCTGGAGTTCCTCGATGCGCCAGTTTCGGGTGGCCAGGCCGGTGCTGAAAATGGCGCACTCACCGTGATGATAGGGGGTGAAGAGCGCACCTATCAAAAGATCACCCCGGTGCTCGATTGCTACTCTCGCTTCCATAAGTTGCTTGGCCCAGCGGGCAACGGTCAGCTGGCGAAGATGGTCAACCAGATCTGCATCGCGGGGGTGGTGCAGGGGCTCGCCGAAGGACTGAATTTCGCCATGAAGTCAGGACTCGATGGTGAGGCCCTGATCGAGACGATCTCCAAGGGGGCGGCCGGTTCCTGGCAGATGGAGAATCGTTACAAGACCATGTTGGCAGACAAGTACGATTTCGGGTTTGCCGTGGACTGGATGCGCAAGGATCTGGGAATCGCCCTGGCTGAGGCCGAACGCAACGGGGCAGAATTACCGGTGGCGAGGCTGGTGGACAGTTTCTATGCCGAAGTACAGGCCATGGGCGGAGGTCGCTGGGACACGTCCAGTCTGTTAACCCGCTTTACCCGCCGCTGAGTTTCGATTAGACGCCACTGCCATCGGATATAAGGCAGCCCGTTCTATTGATTATTACAGGCTAAAGCTCTACTTTACGGCTTCTGTTCGATTCAGCCTCGGGGGATGCAATGCGACAGCAAAATCTTCTTAAATTCTCAGCACTTACCTTCGTTGCCCTGGCATCAGTCAATGCCCTGGCACAGGATGACTACGCGGTGCCTCGCACCGAATGGGGTCAGCCTGATTTGCAGGGCGTGTGGAATTTTAGCTCCAACACACCCATGCAGCGTCCACAGCGATACGGTAACCAGGAATTTCTGACCCGGGAGCAGATCGAGGAGGCCATCGCCCGCCAGGAAGCGGCTGCTGCGGCCGCCGATGCCGCTGCCGCGCAGGCAGTGGTTGATCCTGATGTGCCACCGGTTACCGACAACCCCGGCGGTTACAACGATTTCTGGGTGGAAAGCGCGGGCATCGGCGACACCGTTCGAACATCCCATATCGTCTACCCGGACAATGGCCGCGTTCCTGCCGCCGTGGAAGGTGCGCCGCGCCAGTTCGGTGGTTTGGGTCCCGATGTGCCCGGTGCAAGACCCGTGCGCTATGTCGTCGGCGGGATTGCTAAAGATGGACCCGAGGATCGCGGCCTTTCTGAACGCTGCATCGTGGGTTTCAATTCCGGCCCTCCCTTCGTGCCCAGCCTGTATAACAACAATATGCAAATCTTCCAGAGCAAGGATACCGCGGTCATCATGACCGAGATGATTCACGATGCCCGCATCGTGCCTCTGGTGGACAAGCCCGCGCTGGATGATGATATCCGTCTGTGGTCCGGTGACTCGCGTGGCTATTTCGACGGCGATACCCTGGTTGTGGAGACCCGTAATTTCAATGGCTACCGACAGACCTTCGCCAGCACCGGCTCCAATAGGGATATGGTGCTGACCGAGCGTTTTACCCGCACTGCCTATGACACGGTGGACTATGAGTTCTCCATCGAGGATCCATCCACCTTTACGGACAAGATTACGGCCATCGTTCCCATGACCAAGGTAGCGGGACAGATCTATGAATATGCCTGCCACGAGGGCAACTACGGCATGGTGAACATCCTGCGCGGTGAGCGCATGGAAGAATTACGCGCGACAGAGGACTCGCAGTAACCGCAGGCAGGTTGCTGTTGTCACATAAAAATTAGATATAACTGAAGTAAGGTAATCCAATGAAGCATCTACGCAAGCAACTAACGACCACTCTGTTCGGACTGCTCCTGGCCACTGGCGCCATGGCACAGCCTCTGAATGAGTTCCCTCGAACTCCAGACGGCAAGCCGGACTTTAGCGGCATCTGGCAGGCTATGACCAAGGCTCACTACGATATCGAACCCCATGCCGCCGCCTATGGACCGCATCCCGATGTCATGGGTGCCTTGTCTGCCATTCCTGGCAGCCAGGGTATTGTTGAGGGGGGCCGTATCCCTTACACCGAGCAGGCGCTGCGCCAGCGCAATGACAACCGTATAGATGCTATCGACAAGGATCCGCTCACGAAGTGCTACATGCCGGGCGTACCTCGCGCAAACTACCTGCCGTTTCCTTTCCAGATCGTGCAATCCAGTGACGTCATCCTGATTGCCTACGAGTTTGCCGAAGCCAATCGTATCCTCTATGTGGATCAGCCGGAAATCGTTTCCCAGGTCGATGCCTGGATGGGACACTCCAATGCTCATTGGGAGGGGGATACCCTCGTGGTAAGCGTCACCGGTCAGATGCCGGATACCTGGTTCGACCGTGCCGGTAATCACCATAGCTGGGAAATGGTGGTAGAAGAGCGCTGGACGCCCATGGGACCCAACCACATTCAGTACGAAGCCACGATGACTGATCCCAATACCTACACCCAGCCCTGGACAGTCAGTCTTCCCCTGTACCGGCATGTGCAGGAGAACTACCAGCTGCTGGAGTTCAAGTGCGCCGAATTCAGTGAAGAATATCTCTACGGGGAATGGCGTAAGGAAGGCACGCCAATCGGAAATCCGCCGCAGTAAGTTTCAGCCTGCTGCAACGCTTTCTGGCAAAGCCCGGTCATGGAATATGGCCGGGCTTTGTTTTTTGGCCCGGAAACTGCGGGGCAAGTCCTGCAATTTTCTCCCGATTTCGATAGGCTGCTTGCATGAAACCCCATTCACGGCTCTGTAGTCCCCGCCTAGCAGTGAACATTGTTGCTGTAGTGGCCATGCTGTTCGTGCCTGGCCTGGCCGCTGCACAATGTCTGGGTGGCAAGCTGCTCCTGTTTCGCAACTAGGCTACCTGTCAGCGCTCAGTACTCGCCGTGGAAGCTGGCGATCTGTTCCAGTTTCTTGCGACTGATCGCAGGCACGCGTGCGCCCTCTGCGGGATAGCCGACGACGAGAATCATCATGGGTTTCTCGGTCTCCGGCCTGCCCAGTATCTTATTGAGAAATTTCATCGGTGCGGGCGTGTGTGTGAGGGTCGCCAGGCCGGCATTGTGCAGCGCTGCGATCAGCATGCCCGTGGCAATACCGACCGATTCCGTGACGTAGTAGTTTTTTTGTTTTTGGCCCGCCTCATCGAACGAAAATTTTTCGGCGAAGATGACGATGAGAGCAGGCGCAGTGTCCAGGAACGGCTTGCAGGCATCCGTGCCAAGCGGTGCCAGGGCGTCCAGCCAGTCTTGTGGCGCACGTGATTCGTAGAATTCCTGTTCTTCCTCTTCCGCGCCCCGGCGGATTTTCTGCTTGAGTCCGTTGTCGCGCACTACGGCAAAATGCCAGGGCTGACGATTGGCCCCACTAGGCGCACTGCCTGCGCTCAACAGGCAATCCTCCAGAACTCCCTGGGGTAGGGCGCGATCGGAAAAATCTCTCACGGTACGCCGCTGCTTGAGCAGTTGATAGAAATCCCGGGCCCGATGCTGCATTTCGGTGCAGGGCCTTTCGACGAAATCCAAAGCGATGCTGGGGGCTGGTTCATTTGCCATGGCGGTTACCGCAATTCGAGTGTTGAAGACTGGTTTAAGGGAACGCCTGTGGATGGGCTTGCCAAAAACAGATAGCATCCAGAGAGTCATTCTTCCCTGGTAGTCGGCCAGCGTCTGTTGGCTAGCGGGAGGAATCCACGAGAATCACTCCGAGGTTCATTATGATTAGTAAAGCTCATGCCCGCAATTTTCTGGCCGGTTTGCTCGCTTCGCTGCTTTTCCTGTCGGTTTCGGTACCAGCGATTGCCCAGGAAAATTTCGTTTACTGGCCGAACGCTGACTATGATCCGGCCATTCCCACCATAGAAGACACATTAGGCTATACGCCCGGTGAACGCATCACCTGGCATGGTGATGCGATAGAGTATTTTCAGGTACTGGCCGCTGCCCAGCCGGACCGGGTGGTATTACAGGAATATGCCCGCAGCTGGCAGGGCAGGGAGCTGATCTACGCGGTAATTTCTTCCCCGCAAAATATCACCAGGCTGGATAGCATCAAGGCCAACATGCAGCGCCTGGCAGATCCCCGAATCACCGATGAGGATGAAGCCGCAAGCATCATCTCGGCACAGCCCGCCATCACCTGGCTTTCCTATGGAGTGCACGGTAACGAGATTTCTTCCACCGATGCTGCCATGCTGACAGCCTACCACCTGCTGGCTTCCAGGGGTGATGCCAGGGTCGAACAGATATTGCGCGATACTGTGGTAGTGATCGACCCCATGCAGAATCCCGATGGCAGGGATCGCTTCATTCATGCCTTCACCAGTGCTGAAGGCATACAGCCGGATCCGGACCGAATTTCGGCAGAGCATGATGAGCCCTGGCCCGGTGGTCGTACCAATCACTATCTCTTCGACATGAACCGTGACTGGTTCATCCAGACCCAGCCAGAGACCCAGGGTCGAACTGCAGCGATGCTGGAATATTTTCCTGTGGCCTACGTGGATGCCCACGAAATGGGATCAGACGGCACCTACTTCTTCGCACCGGAAGCTATTCCCTTCAATCCGCACCTGGCGGAGGATCAGCGCAACAGCCTGCAGCTCTTCGGTCGTAACAATGCGCGCTATTTCGATCAGTTTGGCTTGGACTATTTTACGCGCGAGGTCTATGACGCTTTCTACCCAGGGTATGGCGCCAGCTGGCCCTCTTATTTCGGCAGTGTAGCCATGACTTACGAGCAGGCTTCGGCGCGGGGACTGGTATTTCGGCAGTACGACGGCAACGACCTGCATTACCGCTATACGGTGAGAAACCATTTCATCACCTCACTGGCCACCGCCGAGACTGTGCAGGTCAATCGCGAGAAGTTGCTGACAGATTTCTATAACTACCGAGCCAGTGCGATTGAAGAGGGCGAGGAAGAAAATATCCGTGCCTATATCGTTCCAGTCCAGGCAGACCAGGATGCGGCCGACAAGCTGGCGGGATTGCTGGGGCGGCAGGGAGTAGAGGTGGATCGTGCCCTGCAGTCATTCAATGCCTGTGGTAATTCCTACGACGCGGGCTCCTATGTCATCCGCACCGACCAGCCGGCGAAGCGCTTCATCCGCACACTGCTCGATGTGAATGTTCCCATGGAAGAGGATTTCCTGATCGAACAGGAACGACGCCGTGCCGAGAACCTGCCTGATGAAATCTATGATGTCACCGCGTGGTCCCTGCCACTCATGTTCAACATCGAGGCCGATACCTGCAACAGGGCGCCCGCAGGCGACTTCGTTCGCCATGGCACTGACCTGGTACAGGCGGGTAGCGTCATCGGTGGTGAGGCCAGTGTCAGCTACATTGTCCCCTGGGGTGAAGCCTCTGCAGTACGATTTCTCAGTCAGGCTTTGCAACGCGGATTGTCTGTAAAAAGCAATGACAAGGCTTTCACCAACCTGGGCAACGAGTATGCCGCTGGCAGCCTGATACTGGATGTGGCAGATAATTCGGCCGACCTCTACCAACAGCTAAGCGAGATCGCAGAGCAGAGCGGTGCCGAAGTCGTGGCCGTCAACGATAGCTGGGTGAGCGATGGTCCCAGCTTCGGAAGTGCCAACGTGGTGCGCTTCAATCAGCCTCGCATCGCCATGGCCTGGGACGAGCCTACTGCTGCCTACAGCGCGGGCAATACCCGTTTTGTTATTGAGCGCCAGTTTGGCTATCCGGTTACACCTATTCGTGTAGATCGCTTGCGCAACGCTGACCTGCGCCACTACCAGGTGCTCATACTGCCCCTGATGGGGGGAGGCGGCTATCAGTCAGCACTCGGCGACGCCGGTGTCGAGAATCTCAAGAACTGGGTAGAGCAGGGTGGCGTGTTGATTGGCCTGGGTAACGCCACACGATTCCTGTCCGACCCCGATGTCGAACTGCTGAGTATCCGCAGGGAGCGCGCTGTCGTCGACGTGGAGGCGCCCGAAGATGAAGAAGAGGAAGAGGCGACGGTCGAGGGCAGTTACCTGACCTCCCATGATGAATACGAGGACCGGGTAGTGGCCCTCGAAGACAGTCCGGATGCAGTTGCAGGTGTGCTGGTGCGTGCCGACGTGCATCCGGAGCACTGGTTGAGTGCGGGAGTCGCACCGGTGCTCAATGTGCTGGTAAGAGGCACGGATATCTATACGCCAATCCGTATCAATGATGGTGTCAATGTGGCGCGCTTCCAGGGTCCGGACGAGCTCCTGGCGAGTGGCTATATCTGGGATGAAAACCGGCGCCAGCTTGCCTATAAACCCTTCGTGGTGCAGGAATCACGAGGGGCCGGTGAAGTGATCGCCTTCACCCAGGATCCTACGGTGCGCGCCTACCTGGATGGTCTCAATGTGATTCTGATGAATGCCATCTTCCGGGGTTCGGCCCACGCCAGGCCGCCACGCTAGGGTTATCATTAGCCAACAAGAGCCAAACAAAAAGGCCGCATCAATCATGATACGGCCTTTTTGTTTGGAGCCCTATCGCGAATTAACGCTCGAGAGTGAACAGACCTTCAACATGGTTGAGTTCGTTGATGGCATCCAGCATTTCAAAACCACCCACGAAGGCTTCTGCGTGTTGACCGGTGAATGCACCGCCGAGGTCTATCTCCAGCTGGTTGCTGAGAACACCCGTGGGGTCGATCAGCTGGCCGCCCAGCGGGTTGAGTTCCACCATGCCATGCTGCACCAGTCCATCGAAGTCTACTGACCAGGCCTGGTTGCCAGCCAATACCTGTAGTGTGCCGTTGCTGATCTCGCCCGTATCGAAATTGACATCCATGCCGGCGGTCAGGTTGCTGATATCACCGCCGCTACCGTGGCCAATGAAGGTTGACGCGATACCGGTTCGGTAATTGTGGCTGCCGGTCATGTTGGCAATGGGGGTTGGGCTAAGCTCGGCGAAATAATTGTCAGTGCTGATGCGCACCAGTTCATCATTCACCTGTTGCACCACAACCCAGTTCTGGTCAACGGGGTTGTCCCAGCTGCCCCAGTTGATGGCGTAGCTTTCTACTGTGGTGTCTGATTCAGCCATGACCAGTCCGGAAACTGATCCGACCACCGACACACCAATCTGTCCGAGCGTTGCAACAATAATATCCGACAGCGCGCTCTCATCTACGGTTACCTGGGTAGAGTTGGCATTGATGCCCAGTTGGTTCAGGACGAAACGCTGGAAGACGGACAGGGTCTGGAAATTGACGTCACTCGCATCAAGGATGACGGAGTCACTGTTGTTGCCGCCACCGTTGCCACTATTGCCGCCGCCATTTCCGTTGCCGCCACCGTTGTTATTGCCGTTGCCGTTGCCGTTGTTGTCGGAATCGTCATCGTCGTCATCATCCTCGTCATCGGAGCTGCTGTTGCCGTTTCCGTTGCCGCTGGAGTTGCTACTGCCGTTGCTGTTGGAATTCCCGTTGCCGTTGCCGTTGTTGTCGGAACCGTCATCGTCGTCATCCTCGTCATCGGAACTGCTGTTGCCGTTTCCGTTGCCGTTGGAGTTGCTACTGCCGTTGCTGTTGGAATTCCCGTTGCCGTTCCCGCTGTTGCTGGAATCGTCATCATCCTCGTCATCGGAGCCGCTGTTGCCATTTCCGTTGCCGCTGGAGTTGTTATTGCCGTTGCTGTTGGAATTCCCGTTGCCGTTTCCGTTGTTGCCGGAATCGTCATCGTCGTCATCGTCGGAGTCGTTATTCGAGCCTCCGTTGCCATTACCGTTTCCGCTGTTGCCATTGCCATTGCCGCCAGCGTTGTCATTACTGCCGTTGGAGCCGCCGTTACCGTTGTCTACGCCGTTGTTGCCGTTGCCATTACCGCCGGCACCATTGCCGTTGCCGCCCGCGGTATTACTGTCGTCATCCGTGTCATCACCGGAATCGGAATCCGTGCTGCCGCTGGAAGAATCATCATCGTCGCTATTTGCCGCATCGTCGCTGTCATTAGAATCGTCGCCGCCGGTATTGCCGTCCGCGGCACCGCCGCTACTTCCGCTGTTGACGTCGCTATCGCTGCTGCCGGGATTAGCCGTGTCAGTGCTCTCGTCGCCACCGTCATTACCATCATCACCGGTGTCGATGTTGCTCTCGTCGCCACCGTCATTGTCGTCATCACCGGTGTCGGTGTTGCTATCGTCGTCTGCACCACTGTCATCATCAGGCTCAGACGAGTCAGGTTGGGTGTCCGCAGACACAATTGACTGCCCGGATTCGCTGATATCGCTACAACTGGTGCTGGCGATACAGTTTACGGCACCATTGCCGTTGTTCTCGTTGGGGTTGGTGGTGAACGCCGAAGTCAGGTTCTGTTGCTGGGTTTCGTTGAGAGCAGAGGCTGCATTATTCGCCCCGGGTGTGATCACAACAATCTCGGTAGGGGGCGCTGCCAGGCTCACGGCACTATTGGAAATATTGGTGCTGGCCTGGTTGGTCGCCAGACTCAGGGCCTGCTCAGCATTGCTGGTATCGGCAACAGCACCGGCGCCGGGAGCGGGCAGTGCCGCAAGGTCAGCCTGGGTGCCGGCGCCGCCTGATCCAGTATTGTTTGCCGTGCTGCCACCATTAGTAGTGGCGGTGTTTCCCGCGACGGCCGTGTTATCGCCGCCAGCATTGTCGTCTGTATCAACGTCTGCTGCGGCTTGCCCCGCATCGCCGTCACCCGCGTCGGCATCGTCCGCATCGGCTACTCCATCGGCGTCATCGCCGCCAGCGGCGTCGTTACCACCGTCATCCCCATCATCGTCTTCCTCGGTTTCCTCATCGTCCGCAAGTATGCGGATCGCGACGGCACCGAGTCGCGGCGGTTGGACCAACAGTCCCTGGGGCGGTGATTGCGGGTCGGGCACAAAGGCGAAATCGTAGTCGGCATCGAGACCGAGGTCCAGAGAACCCAGGTCGTTGGCAATCGTGGTGCCACCGTCATAGACCCCGGTAAATACCTCACCCACTTCGGTGATCACAACCTCGTAGTCGGTGCCCCGGATGCCTATCGTCGCGAAGTTGGCAATGCCTGCCTCGTAGTTCTCCCTGTTCTGCTCACCGATGGTGCCGGTAATGGTGCGAAAACCGCCCTCGATCAACTCGATCGAAGAGCGGTCAGTTGCCGGGTTTTCGGTGAATTCATAGGCGATGATGGCGAACTGGGTGGATTCCTTGAGCGAGATCATCGCATCGTCCACCATGCGGATCTGGGTGGAAGCGCCAGGGGCGGTGAACAGGGTATCGCCGACGTAGACCTCATCACGGCGGCTTAGGGGGCGGTCGATGCCACGGGAATTCCTGGCAGCAACATCGCCCTGAACGAAGATGATGCGACCCGCCGGTTCGCCGGGATCGGCGTTGGCTTCGCTCTGGGCGATAGAATTCAGGGGGGAGAGAGTGAGGGTCAGCGCGAAAAGGCTGACCACGAATCGTTCGTAATAACCCTGCCTGGCATTGTGCTTGTATCCGCGGTGGCGTTGCATGACCTGCTGTCCTGACCTAAGACTTCTTATCTTATAGTTTTAAGCTGTTGTTGGAACTAAAGAATGGAATTTCGTGTGAAACTTCGCCGTACCGCACCACCAGACTCATCTATTTCGTGGGAAATTCCCTCCCTTCAGCGTTTTCCACTGAGTTAGGGGGAGCATAGTCGCTTCCCGCGTCAATTATGTGATGCAGGACACGCGGGTATGTCCGGGGAAGAGGATGACTGTGAACCGGTTCGCATTTCCGCAGGAAACTGCCAGGAATCCCTGTGAGCCTGCTTAAGTCTCGCAAGAACCCCTAGTTATGACGGGAAAATAGGCCTGTTTTAACCAGGCTGATTGTCTGGTATCCAGTTGCGGTCGGCGTCCTCAAGCATGGGTCTTTCCTGTGCCTGCAGTGAGCCGGGCAGGTGCCAGCGCGACCCTGTAGGTCAACCCTCACCTGGGTCCGCTGGGGTAAACAGGCATCCGCCGCGTGCGGACGCAGGGCACTGCTGCGGCTAGTCGGCAGCGCCATTCAGTTTGGCCCCCAGCGGAACCTGGAACCGTGGGGAATAGCGGGTTTGCTAGGGGTTCCACGCTGGCATACACTCTCAGTTGTGAACCAGCGGTGCAACCTGCGCCTAAAATTAACGCGTTAATTTACAAAGACTTAATATGCTTACACCACTAAATTTCCAGCAGCGCCATCGAGCGTTGAAGACTCTGATCCACAGCATCATAGTGCTCTTCACTCTCACCCTGTTTTCGCCCATTTACGGGGAAGGTGGCAGGACCCCGGTTTACGCCAGGCATGGCATGGTGTCCAGTGCATCGAGACTCGCTTCCCAGGCGGGCGCGGATGCTTTGAAACAGGGTGGCAATGCGGTTGATGCAGCCATAGCCACGGCATTTGCCCTGGCCGTTACCTGGCCAACCGCAGGCAATATCGGTGGCGGTGGCTTCCTTGTCTACCATGGCAATGACGGTGAGGCCACGACCTTCGACTTCCGTGAAAAAGCTGCACTGGCAGCCACGGAACGCATGTACCTCGGGCTCGATGGCCAGGTGGCGAACAATTCCAACCACTTCGGTCCCCTGGCCGTTGGTGTGCCGGGCACCGTGGCTGGCATGTGGCTGGCCCATCAGCGACTGGGCTCACTGCCCTGGGAGGACCTGGTTCAACCGGCGGTTGATCTGGCGCGCAACGGCATCCCGATCACTTACGCGCTGGCATCGGGTTTCACGCGCAATGCCAGTCGTTTGAAGCAATACCCATCGTCTGAGAGAAAATTTTTCAAGGCTGATGGCTCCAACTATGAATTGGGTGACACCTGGTACCAGCCAGACCTCGCCCACACACTGGAGCTGATCAGGGACAACGGAGCCGATGGTTTCTACCGCGGAGAAAATGCGGCGAGACTGGCCGGCTTCATGGCAGACATAGGCGGCATTATCACCGAACAGGATCTGGCCCAGTATGAGGCGGTCGAGCGTGAGCCAATTCGTGGCACATACCGCGACTACGAAATCGTCAGTATGCCTCCACCCAGCTCCGGCGGTGTCGCCATCGTCCAGATGTTGAATATCCTGGAGGGCTACGATCTTGCCGCGCTCGGCCACAATTCGGCTGACTACCTGCATGTGCTCACAGAAGCCATGCGTCGGGCCTATGCCGATCGCGCAGAGCATCTTGGAGATCCCGATTTCAACGAAGGCATGCCTCTGGACAGGCTGATGGACAAGGACTATGCAGCCGAGTTGCGTTCCACCATCAGCATGGAACGAAAGTCCGAGAGCAGCCCAGAGTTGTTTGCCCAGGCCTATGAATCAGAAGAGACGACTCACTTCTCGGTGGTGGACAGTGAGGGCAATATGGTGAGCATGACCTACACGCTGGAATTTGGTTACGGCTCCGCGATCGTCGTGGAAGGCGGTGGCTATCTTCTGAACAATGAACTCGGAGACTTCAATCCAGTGCCAGGCCTCACCGACGAGCGAGGCAATATTGGTACGGCACCGAATCTTGTGGCGGCGGAGAAGCGCCCCCTCTCAAGCATGACCCCTACGATTGTGGCGAGGAATGGTCAGCCGGTGTTTGCAGTGGGGAGTCCGGGTGGCAAGACCATCATTAATACGACGATGCAGTTGATCCTCAACGTGATCGATCATGGTTTCAATATCGCCGAATCTGTCGAAGCCGGACGCATCCACCATCAATGGCTTCCTGACTTTACCAGCATAGAGTCCAACGCACTTTCCCCGGATACCATCAAACTGTACGAGGCGAAGGGGCATGAGGTCAGGGCGCGTGGATCGCAGGGGGCAGCCATGGGGGTCTACTACGACAGGGCCAATGGCCTGTTCTTGGGCGCATCCGATTCCAGGCGTGGTGATGGAGCCGCCGTCGGCTACTGATTCAGAGGTATGCCATGGCAACAATCCGCTTCCGCTGCTTGTGCGTTACGTTCCTGCTGGTGAGTAGTCAAGTTGTTGCCATGGAGGATCCCTATACCCAATTCATTGGCGACTGGGAACTGGTCTCCTACGTCGTATACCCCGAAGAAGGCGGCAAGCGGGTCATGGATTATGTCGGTTATTTGAGCTACGACGCGCATGGCAATATGGCGGGTCTGGGCATGCCCCGCGATTTACCGCAACGGCTGGATGATGGCGAGCAGAGCTGGTCTGGATTCGCCTACTGGGGTGGTGTATCCGTGGATGCCGAGGACAGGCGTGTAATTCATCACGTGCAAGGATCACCCACACAACCGCAATGGGTTGGTGGCGACAATATTCGTTTTTATGAATTCGAGGGCAGCTTGCTGAAGCTGTCACTCAAAGATGAGGCAGGCAGAGTGAGTGGTACCCTGACCTGGAGGCGCCTGCCCTGAGCCTCGATTAAACCTTGCCGGATATGAACAACAACACAAACAGCACTCTGGCCAATCGCCTGCGCAAGGAAATCAAGGGCGATGTGCTCTTCGACTCTTTCAGTCGTGGTCGCTACAGCACAGACGCATCCATCTACCAACTCATGCCCGTGGGCGTTGTGGTTCCCAGGGATGATGAGGATGTCGAAATCGCGGTACAGATTGCCGTGGACGCAGGTGTACCGATCCTGCCGCGAGGGGCAGGTACTTCCCAGAATGGGCAGGCTATCGGTGAAGCGCTTCTGCTCGATACCACCCGTTACCTGAACAAGGTCCTGCAGTTCAGTCCCGAGGAGCGTACGGTCAGCGTACAGCCTGGTTTGGTGCTGGACCAGTTAAACAGATTCCTTAAACCCCATGGCCTGTTTTACCCGGTAGACGTGTCCACGGCTAACCGGGCAACGATTGGGGGTATGACGGGAAACAACAGCTGCGGTGCGCGCTCCATTCGCTATGGCAATATGGTGCACAACGTTCGTTCCGTGGAGGCCTTGCTGGCGAACGGGAACAAGGCGCACTTCGCAAAGTCCAACGGTGTCCTCCCGCAGCCGACTCCCAATCCAGAGCTGCTGGCCAGTTTGTCAGCATTGGGAAAACGGGAAGCCGAAGAGATTCGTACGCGATTTCCCGATCTGCTACGTCGCGTAGGCGGTTACAACATAGATGAGTTAATTGACGAGCATCCCAACTTCGGCCGCCTGCTGGTAGGTTCGGAAGGCACGCTCGGATTTTTCCAGCGCATCCATCTCGATCTGCAACCGCTGCCCGCTCACAAGGTACTGGGAATCTGTCATTTCCCTTCGTTCTTCGCATCGATGGACAGCGTGCAGCATATCGTCAAGCTGGATCCGGCCGCCGTCGAGCTGGTGGACCGTACCATGATCGATTTGGCTCGGGACATTCCGCTGTTTGCGCCGACGGTGAAACGCTTCGTGCGGGGTGAGCCGCAGGCATTGTTGCTGGTGGAATTTGCCGGTGAAGACAAGGCAACACAGTTGGCCAGCCTACGGGCCCTGGTACAACTGATGGCAGACCTGGGCTTTCCTGGCTCTGTGGTCGAGGCGACCGAACCGGAATTTCAGAACGCGGTCTGGGAAGTGCGCAAGCAGGGGCTCAATATCATGATGTCCATGAAGGGCGACGGCAAGCCTGTCTCCTTCATCGAAGACTGCGCGGTGCGCCTCGAAGACCTCGCGCAATACACGAAGCGCCTGGACGAGGTATTCGAACGCCACGGCACGACTGGCACCTTCTATGCGCATGCATCAGTAGGCTGCCTCCATGTCAGACCGGTGCTGAACATGAAGGAGCAGGCGGGTGCCGACAAGATGCGAGCCATCGTTGAAGAAACCCTCGAGATGGTACGCGAATACAAGGGCTCCCATTCGGGTGAACATGGCGATGGCATTTCCCGATCAGAATTTCACGAATCCATGTTTGGCAGTCGCATGCTGAAGAATTTTGAAGAAGTGAAGAGTCTGTTCGACCCCGCCAATCTGTTTAACCCGGGCAAGATCGTCAATGCACACAAGATGGATGACCGCGAGATCATGCGCTTCGCTCCAGGTTACGGGCCCATTGCACTGGACACCCAACTGGACTGGAACGACTGGGGCGGCCTCGATCGTGCCACCGAGATATGTAATAACAACGGTGCCTGCCGCAAGGCGCATGTCGGTACCATGTGCCCATCCTATCGGGCGAGCGGAGAAGAGCAGCATTCAACGCGCGGTAGGGTGAATTCCCTGCGGCTTGCCATTACCGGGCAACTGGGCGATGACGCTTTCACCTCCGATGCCATGTACGAAACCATGGATCTCTGCGTAGCTTGCAAGGGATGCAAGCGGGAGTGCCCTACCGGGGTCGACATGGCGCGTATGAAGACGGAGTTTCTCCATCATTACCGTAAACGCCACGGACTGCCGCTACGGGAAAAACTGTTCGCCTACCTGCCTCGCTATGCGCACCGACTGCGCAATCTTTCCCCATTCCTCAACCTCAGGGACAAGGTGCCGGGTATGGCCGGTTTGAGCGAGAAGATGCTGGGACTCAGTGCCAGGCGCACCCTGCCCAGATGGCGTCGTGATCATTTCAAACCCTTTATCGAAGATGCGGTGGTGGCAGCAGACGAAAAAGAAGTCGTCTTGCTGGTGGACACCTTCAATGGCTGCTTCGAAACCGAGAACGCCAATGCCGCCATGGCGGTGCTGTCGGCTGCGGGTTACCACGTGCATTGTCCCAGCGCCGTGGACCGGAAGAGACCGCTGTGTTGTGGTCGGACATTCTTCAGTAACGGCCTGTTGGACGAGGCCAGGTTAGAGGCATCACGAATGCTGGAAGCCTTGCAGCCCTATCTCGATAGAGGGGTCCCCATAGTCGGGCTGGAGCCGTCCTGCTTGCTTACCTTGCGCGATGAATACCTGGCCCTGCTGCCGGGCGATGCGAGTCGGGCCCTCGCGCAACAGGCCATGTTGTTCGAGGAATTCCTGGCCAGTGAATATTCCGCAGGCAGGCTCGACCTCTCGCTGCAGGCCATCGAGCACAAGCAGGCATTGATTCACGGCCATTGCCATCAGAAGGCATTCGCCACCATGAACAGCCTGGAGTCCCTGTTGGGGCTGATTCCAGGATTGGAAGTGGCCACCATCGATTCGAGTTGCTGTGGCATGGCTGGCTCCTTCGGCTATGAAGCCGAGCACTACGAGATGTCGATGAAGATGGCCAATCTCACGCTGCTGCCAACGATCGACAAGGCCAGCGACGATGTACTGTTGGTGGCCAACGGCACCAGTTGCCGGAGCCAGATTCAACACGGCTCCAACCGCGAAGCGCTCCACGTGGCACGGGTGCTGCAAATGGCGCTGACGCGGAATTAGCCGGCCTGGGTGAAGAACCAGGTATCAACACCGTGTAATGGAGTTGCCTCTTTGATATCTGACATCAATGAGACGCCTTACGTCGACTAACGCCGAGGACAGTAATCGGCATTGCCCTATTCATCCCGCATAATAAGCCTGTGATTGTATGTTCTTTAAATGACTCACTCAATCAACTCAACTCTGGCGGTAGCTTGATGATTCTGCGGTGCCTCGATTTGGCTAAGCAGGTCCAGAATGGCGCCGATCAGCGCCTTGCAGCTGTGATGCACCTCCCAATTCACATTCAGTTCAATTGAGAGGGTCTGTTTGTCGGCGAACAGGGACTGGGCATGACTGTGCACGAATTGATTCATTTCGATCTGGTGATTGTCATTGTTCTTCTTCAGTTCTTCCAGCTTCTCCTGCACATAGAGAACAGGATGCCCGTTCTCCAGAAGCTTGATCAGTTCCCTGGCCGTTGACTCGATATAGGCCTGCTGCTTCAGGTACAGCTCCTTCATGGCCCGGTGATCACCGTAGCGAAGATCGGCGAGGTCATGCTTGATGTCCTTGAGCGTCTTCACCGCATAGACAGAGGAGCGGGTGGCGCGAATCAACATGTCTATGGTGAGAGTCTGATCAGCCGAGAGTGGCTGGGCCTGCATCCTGATCGAGAATTTCAGTATTTCCCCTTCGGTCTGTTTCAGGTTTTCGTAGTTCTCATCGAAGTTCCGCGCCTGTAACTGGCGCGCCCAGTCCGATTCCCCAGGCAGATCCGGATCAGCGATTTGCGAATGAATCACCTGGGTGCTGGCATAGGTGGCCCGGGTCACCAGTTCCCTGACTGCCTGGTTGAGTGCGGCCAGCGCGGCATCCGTGATCTCGGCGGGAACTTTCTGCAATATATTGTTTTCACCGTTGTGTTGGCCAATGTGCTTCGCCAGGAACGTCGTGAATGGATGGATGAATGGCACAAACGCGCACAGACCCAGCAGGTTCATCACAGTGTGGAAGGCCACCAGTGAGTAGAGTGGGTCTTCGATACCCAGTGCCGCTACCAGCATAGGCAGCAGGGGAAGCAGAACCAGGAAAGCCGCGCTATCGACGATCAGGTTGAACAGAAAGTGTGCCATGGCCAGCTGTTTCTTGATGGCACCACCGACAAGGCTGCCGAGGGCGGTGGTACTGGTGGTTCCGAGGTCTGCGCCAATAATCAGGGCTACAGCCTCGGGCAGGGAGAGGATGCTGGCATTGAGGGCACCCAGGGCCATCATCATGACGGCGGAGCTGGATTGAATGAGTGCTGCCAGCGCCAGGCCCAGTAACAGGTACACTATGGCCGGCTGGTTCTGCAGGCGGCTCACGTTCCAGACTTCGGGCAAGGTCTCCATGCTGGTTTTCATCAGCCCAAGGCCGAATAGCAGCAGGCCGAGGCCGACCACGGCGATGGCTCCGTAGCGCAGCTTTCGATAGCGACCCAGCAGGACAATCACCGCCGCACCACTGGCAAAGACTTCCATTGAAATGGCTTCGAGGTTCAACTTGAAGCCCAGGGTGGCGACAATCCAGCCTGTGAGGGTTGTGCCCAGGTTGGCCCCCAGGATGATGCCCACGGAGTTCACCAGGGGCAGTATGCCCGCCGCCGCGAACGCCAGCACCATGAGGCTCACCATCGAACTGCTCTGCAGAATCGCAGTAGTAAAGATGCCGGTGACAACACTTCCTAATGAGGTGCCTGTGCTGTTGCGCAACCAGAAGCGCAGCTGCGCATCACTGAGTTTGCGAATGCCGCGCTCCAGTTCATGCATACCATAGAGAAAGATTGCCAGGCCGATCAGGAAGTCGAAGAGGATCACGAGGGCAGTGTCTCAAACCGGGTTTTGGGGACGGTAGTGTGCATTGTCAGCCGCCAGCCTGTTTTTTAACGCATCGTTGGCCCAACGAATATGATCTAGATCAGCCCTGTGCCCCACATGACACAAACACTCAGGAAAGATACCAGTCCGCCCACCAGGGTGGCGCCACCGTAACTGAACACGGCATCTGGCACGCTGAGCCTGGACAGGGAAGTACACACCCAGAAGTAGCTGCTGTTCACATATTTGATGATGACTGAACCACTGGCACCTGCCAGCATGGCCGCCTCTGGAGACAGGCTCAGGCTGCCGAGCATAGGCGCTACCAGCGAGGCAGCAGTAATTACCCCCACCGTTGTGGAGCCGGTGATCATATTGCCAATGATGCCGATTACGAAGGGCAGGAGTATGGCGGGCAGGCCGTAGTCGCTGAAAAACGCCGCGATAAAATCCACGGCGGGGGTGCCACGCAGTATGGCGCTAAGCGATCCACCGAGGCCCGTCACCACCAGGATCATGGCAGAAGTCTTGAGTGCCGCTTCAACCCAGGCGTCCCGAGCCTTCTCCCTGTCATCCTTGCTCCTGATATTGCGATAGGCAAGCCAGACCCCAACCGACAGCGCCATCACTGGCCAACCCAGGTAAAGGAAGATCGTGCGCAACACATGGCCCTCGGGAAATGTCAGAGCCACCACGCTCTGGGCGCCAATCAGCATAATTGGAATGACGATGGGCATGTAGGAACTCAGGGTGCTGGGTAACTCTGAGGGACCCTCGGCATCCAGGTCATCTATGGTGATCCCTTCAAACTCGTCGGATGCTTCCGTGGCTATGCGGGGACCGGCAAACATCGTGCCCCATGCCCAGCAGGCCATGGACCCGAACAGGCAGGCGATGCTGCCGAAAATAATAGTCTTGCCAATGTCTGCGCCTACCAGTGCGGCGGCGGCCAGTGGCCCGGGTGTAGGAGGCACGATAGCGTGAGTAAGTTGCAGTGCCCCGACCAGGCCGGTGGACATGACGGCAATTCCAACCCCCATGGTCTTGGCAGCAGAATGCACGAGGGGGTTAAGAATCACATAGGCCACATCGGAAAAGATGGCGACACCGATGACGAAACCGGTGAGTGTGAGAGCCAGGGGCATGCGCTGGGAACCCACGAGGTTTACCATGGAGCGGGTTATGACCTGAATGGCGCCGGTATGCTTCAGCGCTTCGGCAATGATCGATCCGAGTACGATTACGACACCAATACTGCCGAGGGTGTTGCCAAAGCCTCGCTCAAAGGCATCGATGAAATTGTTCTGCTGGATGCCGGGAAGAATGCCGAACAGCAGTATTGGAATGAGCAGGGCAAAGAACACATGCCATTTCCACTTCGCTATCAGAAACAGGAGCAGGAAAATAACAGCGGTAAACCCAATCAGGGAAACGGCAGCACTGGTATTGACTGCTGTAGCGGGGTCCATGGCGACTCCTCGTCAGGCTCGAAGCCTGGTGTAATTATTATTGTGGGTATTGCTAGTCCTGCAGAAGCCTGTCGATCTGGTCATCGCCTGTAGCCTGGCTGGCGAGGAATTCCATCGCAGCCTGCACGCCACCGGGAGTATAGGGCATGTCGGCAAGCTTGAGCCCCATCTCCACCCCGGACAGGGTGCCCAGCAGCATCAACTCATTGAAATCACCCAGGTGGCCGATGCGGAAGATCTGTCCCTTCAACAGGCCGAGACCGGTCCCCAGTGACATATTGAATCGTTCGAGGACTATGCGACGCAGTTCATCCGCGTCATTGTGGTCGGGCGCAAAGACCGCCGTGGTGCTATTGCAGAATTCTTTCTCATTCATGCACACGTTGAACAAGCCCCAGGCGGACACGGCGATTCGTGTCGCTTCTGCCAGTCGGGCATGGCGTGCGATGACATTGTCCAGGCCCTCTGCGTGGATGAGCCGCAGGGCCTCATCGAGTCCATAAAGCAGATTCGTCCCTGGCGTGTAGGGGAAATAGCCACGGGCGTTGTGCTCGGCCATGGCATCCCAGCGCCAGTAGGAATGCAGTGACTCGGACTGCTTCGAACGTGACATGGCTTCTTCACTGACGGCATTGAAACTCAGACCGGGTGGCAGCATTAGACCCTTCTGGGATGCGCTAACAGTAATGTCGACTCCCCACTCATCGTGCCTGAAATCAGAGCAAGCCAGCGATGAGACGGCGTCGACCATGAGCAGGGCGGGATGCTTGACCTTGTCCATGGCGGCACGAATATCGGGTATGCAGGAGGTAACGCCGGTGCTGGTTTCTGTGTGTACCGCGAGTACTGCCTTGATTTCCCGGTCATAGTCTTCGCTGAGTTTCTGTTCGACCAGGCTGGCCTTGATACCGTGTCGCCAGTCGCCGGGCATCCAGATAATGTGTAGCCCGAGTTTCTCGGCGACATCTTTCCACAGAGTGGCGAAATGACCGGTTTCGAAGGCCAGGACCTTATCACCAGGCGATAGGGCATTGAGCAGGGCGCATTCCCAGCCACCGGTGCCTGAGGTTGGGTAGATGAAGACATGGGCTTCGGTCCTGAACACGGCTTTCAGCTTGTCCAGGATGCGCCGGGTGAGTTCGGGAAACTCCGGGCCGCGGTGATCGATGACCGGTTGCGCCATGGCGCGCAGGACACTGTCCGGTACATTGGATGGGCCAGGAATCTGCAGGAAGTGACGTCCTGCCACGTGTCTTCTGTTGTCGCTCATGGTTATCTAACTTTACAGCACTCGCAAAACGGGTCTATTCGCCGGGATGGTACTGGCGTTCGAGATTGGCTTCCACATCTTCTCGGTAGAACAGCACATCGCGAAACTCCCCATCCGCGTACATCTGTGCCTGGTCATCGAAATGAGGTGAATCGGGATCGCTCTGCAAGCCACCCACCGTAATCGCCTTTGCTCGCAGGGGAGAGCCAAATTCGACCGCAGCGACAAAGCTGTTGCCGCTGGTGCCATACATGCGTGCCGTACCGGGATAGGTGCGGGCGCCGAAAGAGGCGAGTGAGCCCCAGCGACCCGAGGCAAAGGCCACAGGAATACTGGGCGCGTTGTCATCGAACTCCTGTACCAGGTCGCCGGTCAATCGCTGATAACGGTTAATCTCGCCCCAGGGGACCTGCCAGGAACCGAAGTCCCGGGTGAGCGTCTCTGCCGCCGTGCGCAGCGCCGCCAGTTTCTGGGATGGGGTGGATTGCCTTACCGCGTATTGATAGATGTCGGCGCCAGCCGCGCTGGCTGCGGTGGCAATGTCTTCCAGCAATTGGGTTGCCCAGAACACGGCCAGGGACGTCTCCACGGATTCGAGACTCCAGCGGTAGTCCCATCCTCGCAGGAGGTCGATGTATTCCAGGGTTTCGGACTGAATTGAAATGGCAGAATTACCGGGGCTGTCATCGGCGTCTCCATCAACCCCCGCAATCGAGCTGGTCGGGCTGTCAACCGCTGTGGTCAACAACAGATTCGGTATCAGCTCCTCGAAGAACGGTAGTTCCGAGTCGTAGGCTGCTTCGATGAGAGAGTCCAGAGTGAAGTCAGTCTTGCCCTCGAGCACTCTTACTGCGTGTACACCACGGGCATTCTCCGGGTTATTGGCCATATAGGCTGGATAGTCTTCGGGAATTGGGCTGTTGCCTGCCCCGGCGGCATTGAATGGTGTGTTGTTGGTGTTCTGTATCCAGCCGTTCTCGGGATTGAACAGGGTGATCATCTCGTTCACTGGATGCAGGGCGCCCCAATCTGTTGCGGGGTTACTTCCGTCCAGTGGACTGTTCCAATCGAAACCCGAATTTCGGCGCGGGATAAAGTTGCCATGCCAGTAGGCGATATTGCCGTCACTGTCAGCGTAGACGGTATTGTTCGAAGAATTGGTACGCAGTTCCATGGTTTCGGCGAATTCTTCATAACTGTTAGCCTTGGTGCGGCTGTAGGATTGGGCCAAAGCCTTGATCGGCTCCTGCATGAGCGCGATGGACACCCACTTGCCATCGTCTTCGCGAATGATGGGACCGTGGTGGGAGAAGTAGGCAGTTAGTTGGCGTTCCGACATGCCGTTGCCGTCGCGGAAGGGAAGTGTGATGACCCGTTCTTCCAGTTTCTTCAGTTGGTCGCCATGTTGATAGTAGTAGCCATCATCCCTCTGTACGACAGTCTCCAGGTATTCGTCGATGGCATCGGCGCGCGATGAAGTGTGCATCCAGCCGGTGTTCTCATTGAAGCCCTGGTAGATAAAGAACTGACCCCAGGTAACTGCACCGTAGGCGTTCAGGCCTTCCTCGCTCACCATGTGTAACTCGGAGCGGAAGAAGAAAGAGGTATGGGGGTTAATCAGGAACAGCGCGTTGCCATTGACGGTGTTCTGTGGCGCGATGGAGAAGCCATTGGAACCTCTTGGTTCACCATCGAAGGGTGCTTCGATCTGTGCAACCATGGGGCCATTGTTATAGAACTCCTGCAATCGCTGGATGTTTACGCGCTCGATATCTCCCCCGATGCTGCCCTCGGTGAAAGACAGTGCCATCCAGGGCTCGAACTTGCTGATTACCCGTGGCTCCACGTTGGGGTGTGTATGGAGGTAGTAGTTAAGGCCATCAGCGAATGCGTTCATTAGCTCCTTGAGCCAATCGGGGCTGCGTTCGTATTGATCCTGCAGGTCTGCGGGATCGATGAACAGTTTCATACGCAGGTCACGGTAGAGCTGCTGCTCACCCTCAGCTTCGGCGAGGCGACCCAGGGCGTTGATGTAATTGGTTTCAACCCGATTAAAATCGTCTTCGGCCTGAGCATACAGTGCACCGAATACGGTGTCGGCATCGCTCACCCCGTAGATGTGTGCGATACCCCAGCGATCCCTGAGGATAGTCACGTTCGACGCTGTTTCTTCCCAGCGTGCGATCTCTTCGGCACTGAATGGGCCTGATGCAGCGACCCGAGTTTGCGGCTCTGGCTGTTCGGAGGTGCTCGTCGACGTTTCAGAGGGACCGCAGGCAACTACAAAGCAGAATAGTGGCAGCAGACAGGCGTTTCTGATGTTCATGGTTGCCTCCGATCGAAAGTCCAGATTCTCTTGATAAATTTAGTCAGCTCGTTGAATAGCGGACCCTAGTGGACGCGGCGACCACCGACCCAGGTCTGCTCCACTTCGACTTGCCACAGTTCACTGGGATCAATGGCGAAGACGTCCCGATCCAGAAAAATGAAGTCAGCCTTCTTACCGGCCTCCAGTGTGCCCAGTATGTCTTCCTGGTGTGCGGCATAGGCGGCATCGATGGTGAAACTTGCCAGGGCTTCCTGCAGGGTCATGGCTTCCTCGGGGTACCAGCCTCCGTCGGGCTCATTGTCCTGTCCCTGTCGGGTTACCGAGGCGTGCAAACCATAGAAAGGGTTCGGGTGTTCAACCGGAAAATCTGATCCGTTGGCGATGCGGGCGCCGGAATTCATCAGCTTGCGCCAGGCATAAGCCCCCTGTATGCGCACGGGTCCGATCCGGTCCTCGGCCATGTTCTTGTCGCTGGTGGCATGAGTGGCCTGCATGGAGGGAATGACGCCCAGTTCGGCGAAGCGCAGTATGTCTTCATAACGCAGAATCTGGGCATGCTCGACCCGATGGCGGCGGTCACGAGAATTGGTTTCGTTAATCAGGCGCTCGTAGTTGTCCAGCACCTTCATGTTGGCGTCATCACCGATGGCGTGGGTGTTGACCTGGAAACCAGAGTTCATGGCTGCTCGCATCAGGAACTCCAGGCGCTCATCGTTGTAACGCAGGAGGCCGCGGTTGCCGGGGTCATCGCTGTAGTCTTCGATCAGTGCTGCGCCGCGGCTTCCGAGTGCGCCATCGGCAACCACTTTCACACTCTCGATGGCGAAAGTCCTGTCATCACTGTAGTAGAAGCCCTCATCGAGACGATCCTGGTAGAGTGGATCGCCAGCGGACAACATGGCATAGACCCGGATGGGTAAGGGGCCTTCCTCCACCAACTCTTTATAGGCGCGTACGGTGCTGCTGCCGATGCCGGCATCGTGTGCACTGGTCATGCCGTAGGTAGCCAGTGATTCCATGGCGGCGGTGAGGGCAACTTTCTCTTCTTCGAAACTCGTGTCGGGGATCTGTTCCCTGACATAGCTCATGGCGGTATCGATAAGTGTGCCAGTTGCTCTACCGTTCTCGTCGCGGATGATCTGGCCTCCCACCGGGTCCTCTGTGTCGGCGTCGATTCCTGCCAGTTCCAGCGCCATGCTATTGGCCCAGGCTGCGTGTCCGTCGACCCGAGACAACCATACTGGCCGGTCGCTTACGACGGCATCCAGGCTGGCGGCGGTAGGGAATTCATTGCTGTCCCACAACACCTGATTCCATCCCCGTCCCTGGATCCACTCCAGTTCCGGGTTCGCTTCGGCAAATTCGAGCACGCGCTGCGCGGCTTCTTCTTCGGTGGTGGTGCCGACCAGGTTAACCCTGAGCAGACCGAGACCGTATCCCAGCACATGGCCGTGGGCATCAATCAGCCCCGGGATCATGGTCTGCCCGTCTCCATCTATGACCGTGTCAGCATCGTCTGGCAGTTCATCGCCGGCGCCGAAGATGGCATCGATGGTGTCATCGGTAAACTGAATGGCTTCGAATTGCAGCAACTGGTAGTCGCTGGTGAGGGTGTAGCCATTCACGTTGGTGATGAGGGTGGTGTCGGCGCTGGCGGTGGCGCTGAGGCTGGCAATCAGCAGTAGAGCTAGGGTTCTCATAGACATCTGTTTTTGCTTGGTAATTGGATGGATTAGGCAGTCTATCATAGCTGTGTGGGGGTAGAAGTATTCACGACCCCGCTCTACCGCTGAACTGACCGAAGGGAAGCCAGGTCAAAAAGTAAGGTAACGCCCAACAGCGCCACTCCTGCCCGGCACGACCACATCAGGTAGATTGGCAAAACAGACAGTTCCGCAATCAAAGCCCCGGAGTGGGGTATCCCGCACTGGCGCAGCAATCAGAGCCTGGTTAGAAATCACGGAATAATGCGATTAATCAAAAAAAAGCCCGATCACTGTCCGAGTGATCGGGCTTTCAGAACAAAAACTGGTTAGGAGTTATTCTCCGTCGCCGGCTTCAACGTAGCGGTAGAAGCCGAAGAACATTTCCTGCCAGGTTTGTTCCCCCCATGTCAGTGTCTGGGATGGATCCGGGTTGAAAGGATTCATCTCTGAATTGTCGAAAGTCGCGGTGAATACCATCTCGGTACCTTCGGGAACGTACTTGGGCTCCTCGAAGTCGTACACTTTCTGCCAGTTAAACTGGTAGTTAGGCACGTTCAGGATTTCCTCGGTGCGACCGTCGGGATAGACCAGCTTGAAGTTGGCGTCGTAGCCACGGTAGTGCATGTGTGGCCCAAGCATGGTCAGGTAGGAGTTCTTGCGGAACTTCGCTGTGGCGACCATCTCGTGACGGGCTTCGAACGGTGGAATATTGATTTCCAGATCTGCAGCTGAGCCACCCAATACCGTACGCTCGGGCTTCTCGTCCCACAGGTACAGTGCAATTTCTGACTCGTCGACAGTCTCGCGGCCAGAGGTGGTGTAGTGCAGTTGCAGCATCAGGCCACCGCCGGCCTTCAGTGGGAAGCCTGCGTCTTCCGGGTAGGTATTCACTTCGTTACCCGGCGCGTATGCGCCAAGGCCGATGCCCTGATTCAGGATTTCGAATTGGTTGACGCCGTCAGGGCCATAGGCGAAGGCGATGATGTGGTGAAGGACGGTTGGGTCGCCGGCTTCGAATTCGATAGCCTTGACCCATACGTCTTCTTCCAGGTTCAGGGGCAGGGCGATGTTGCGGTAGTCCTGCACGCCTGTGGCCGGGATTTGCTGCGCCGGAATCTTGTACAGCAGATCGGGTTCGCCGTAGGCCCACTTGACCAATTCTGGCTTGTATTCGGCCAGAGGGTCAGTGCCGTCGCTGTTCTGTGCACCATTATCAATCCACTGCACCAGTTTCTGGGTTTCCTCAACAGTGATATGGGCAACATCACGGAAGTCGTGCACATACTCGTTATCAATCTGACCCGGTGGCATGCGCTTGGTGTAGAGCACTTCGCGGATCATGGGAGACCAGCCCTGAACCATCTGGTGGTTAGTCATGGCGAATGGGGCAATGCCACCTTCCATATGACAGCTCACGCAGCGCTCTTTCAGGATGGGTACGATTTCGTTCGCGTAGGAGATGCTGTCTACCGTGGCAAACTCCAGGGCTTCACCCTTGCTGGCAAGCTGCTCGGCAGAGATTTCATTGCCTGCGAGGAATGCAGTCAGGGCATCGGCGGCATAGTGCTCAGAAGCACGACGTGCCTTGCTGTCAGCGGCCCATCGGTCATTCAGGGCGCCCCGGAAAACGATTTCCTGAGCCTCTGGATCCAGGATCACCACGTCGGTGGCCCGGCTGATTCCCAGTTCCTTGGCAACCAGTTGGGTATCATCCATCAGGATGGGCAGGACGATATCGGCGTCTTCTGCCACGTCCCGCATCTCAATCTTGTCTGTCGCACCTGTGGAGTCCATCAGGTAGAAGGCTACGGGCTGATCCGCAAACTGCTCCATCAGCTCTTCCAGGTCACCGTAGGCACGACGTACATCGCGGCTGTCCTCGTGGGACAGGATCACGACGGCCTCGTGATTGGCGGCCCGGCTGAGTTGGAAGAATTTGCCGTTGTGGTCGATCAGGGAAAAGTCACTGATGCGCTCGGCAGCATTGGCGCTCAGGCCAATGAAGGCAGACACAGCTGAAACGGCGGCTACCTTGGCAATCGAAGTAATCCTAAGCATATTGCTCTCCTAAAAGCTTCTGCAGGTGCAGGGTGAAAGGTTTGATTCTTTCTGACGGCGCATACTAAGGAGCACCAGGATTTTTAGCTTCCTGAAAATTAAAAAGATGAAAAATTTCAATTTTTGGGTAGCTGTTTTTGTCCCGTACCGGCCATTTGCTGCCGTAACCCCCGTGTCATGGGGTTTTCGCGCAATTCAGGCCAGATTCGTCATGTCCCTGTTAAGACGCCGTAATGCAGAAATTGTTAACAGCAAATCCAGGAAATTTCGCTGGAATCGGCGCTGGCTGCACCGAAAATGGGACATTTCCGACCGGGTCAGGGAGGGTGACCGTCCATGGAGCGGGGCCTGCTTGCCGGGGCTGGCCACGTAAGAGGTGGTCTCAAGCTAGCCTCTTCACCATGGTGATGCTATTGCCGACGTCATTCCAGGTCACTTCGTCAATGTAGGAGCGGATGAAGAGGATGCCGCGCCCGCTCAGTTTCAGCCAGCTTTCCGGGTGGGTGGGATCGGGCAGGATGGCGGGATCGAATCCCTCACCCTCATCCCGCACCTCGAATGTAAGAGCTTGCGGGGTCTGGTGCTGGGTTATAAAGACCTTCTTGCCGCCCAGTTCCGCGTCTGCCTGGCGTTCCCTGATGAGCTGATCGAAGGCAGACCAGTCTTCTTCCTTAAGTCTGGATTCTACCTTGAAATTGCCATGAATGATGGCGTTGGTCAGGCATTCCTGCAGGCAGATAGCCAGCTTGTTGGCCTCCAGGTCGAATACGCCGCACAGGTCCTGGGTATAGCGATTGAAGTAACTGATGACGTTACGGATCTTGTTCAGGTCGCTGGCGAAAGACATGACGACCTTCTGCTCGCTAATGAGCTCGACGGCAGCCTTGTTTTCCCGTTCCGCTGCCATCACCGTCTCTATCTTGTCCAGCGCTTCCTCAACGCTTTTCAGGTAGACGGGTTTGACAATGAAGTCCAGCGCTCCCAGCTGCAGGGCGCGAATCGTATTGCTCACATCGCCCTGGCCGGAGATGAGAATGACCGGGGTGTCGATTTCGTTACTGCGGATCTTTTCAAGCAGTGCAAGACCGTCCATTTCGGGCATCCCGATATCACTGAACACCAGGTCGAAGTCATTGTGCCCGAGGACCATATCCAGCCCCGACTTGCCATTGCTGGCCGTCTCCACTGCATGACCCTTCAGCTCCAGAAATTCTGCTATGACGTCAAGAATTTCTGGCTCATCGTCTACCAGGAGAATTTTCATTGAGTCCTCTGGCGGGCAGCGATCGGCATAATTTTTTTAATTGGCCGTCACGCCATCTGCGAGCGATTTATGTGCACTACTTGCTGCATTCAAAGTACCATACTTACTGCTATCTTGTTATTCTTCCAGCGGTTTTTGGGTTCTTTCTAACTGATTTATTTTGTGGCGCAGGATGAACGTTCACTCGATTTTTTCCGGTTTCCAATCCGCGGCGCGAGCTCTCACTGAATTCTGGCGATCACCTGGCTCTTGCAAGGCGCGGGCGGTTTCTGCCTGCCTGCTGCAGGGCCTGCTGTGGCTGTATTCTGCTCCGCTTGCGACAGCGCAGGTGTACCAGATTGGGCATTGCCTGCATGGTTGCCCACGGGGGGCCGATAGCGGCAATCACCTCCTGGTACGATCGATCTATGCACTATCCTATAACACGCAAACCAAGTCGGCCGACTGGGTTGCCTATGAAATCAGTGCTGGCTCTATCGGCATTGCCTCGAGTCTTTCCCGGGACGCTGTGGTCGATGATTACGTGGAGGACACCCTGCACAATGCCGACTTTGAAGCAGCCGCGGGCAGTGGGCTGATTCGGGCTCAGTACGTGCCTCTGGTCGGGTTTGCCGCGACACCCTATTGGCAGGAGGTTAATTACCTCACCAACGCGGTCGCCCGCAGTACCAGCCTGAGCCAGGGGGCCTGGTATGGGCTGGACTGGGCTATCAGGAATCTTGTTAATCGGGAAGAATCCGTCTACGTGATTACGGGTCCCATTTTCTATTCTGACCGAGAGCCGCGACAATTACCTGTCAGCACCTTGCACAGGGTGCCAGATGCCTTTTTCAAGGTTGTCGTTACGGAGGCGGGACGCAGTGCCGCATTCCTGTTGGAGCAGGATACACCGGTACATCTGCATCATTGCGAGCAGCAGAGTTCCGTGGAAGAGATCGAGAGTCTAACGGGGCTGGATCTGTTTCCGGATTTGAGTCGGCCCCTCGAGCCGACTCTGCATACAGTGTTGGGCTGTTTCTAGTGGAGCCCGGGTTCTCTAGAGTTCGATAATAAAGTAATCGTCGTTAAACAGTTCACGCACCAGCCTTTCCAGCGATGCATTGACGGCGGCGACCACGCCTTCAGATTCCGGAACGGTGCCGCGACCAAACAGGGTGTTTTCCCACACCGTACGTCCGCCATTCTGTAGTTGAATGCGTGCACGAATAGTCAGTTGGATTGACTGCACACCGCCTCTATCGACTATCTCCATGCCGGATTCGGTGACCGTGCCGACTACCTGCATGTCCTCACCAGAATCCACCAGGTCGACACCACCCTTTGCGAACCCCTGTGCGAATGCATCGTGCACGATTTCGGCCAGTGGCTTTTGTGCGCGGTACTCATCTGTTATGAGGGTTTTGTCACTCACTTCACGCTCATCATTGAACGCCGGGAGACTCAGAACGCTGCTGATACTGCCAATGTTGACGTTCCGTTCGTAGGTGAAGTCGATGTTCAGCTCTTCTGCAGCCCAACTCGTGATTGGCAGAAGCGCAAACAGTGAAACCACGATGCCCGGGATGATTTTTCTGGTATTGATCATAACTGTAATTCTCATGATGTCTTACGGAGAATGTGTGCTGCTGTCTTAACAGCTGCTGAATAGACGGGTATCTCCTCAGCCCGGCTTTTAAGCGGATTCAGAATAATTGACCACACCCGGCTCTTCAAGCACTTGGCCCTACGATTGTGTGACATTAGTTTTCTTGTGAGTCGTTCGGCAGATAAAACGAACAGGGCCAGCATTGGCTGGCCCTGTTTGATGAGCAGAGATAATGCCTAGTGCAGTTCAGAGGCCGGCCAGGGGGCGCCCGAGCGGTGCTCCGTAATCGGTCGCATACCCTGGAACAGGAATTTCTGGACCCGCTTTCCTTCGTATGTCTCGGTTGTGTAGATATTGCCCTGGCTGTCTGTGACTATGCTGTGTGGTGCAAAGAACAGCCCGGGTTGCCTGCCGCCTTCACCAAACTCGGCAAGTACTTCCAGCGACTCTCTGTCCAATATGTGAACATTGAAATTGCCGCCATCGGCCAGGTAAATGAATTCCTGGTCCTCATCGGGTGAAAATGAGATATCCCAGGTAGATCCAGCCAGGGTTAAAGGCGCCACCTGGCCTTCTTTTACGAAAGTGCCATCTGGCCGGAAGACCTGAATGCGATCGGCACCCCGGTCACAGACGTAGATAAGTCCATCATTGGATGGCTCGGCGCAATGCACCGGCCCGACAAATTGCTGGGGCAATGGCAGGTTGGGGTCATAGGTCACGCGTTCGTCGACCGGGGTATTACCGTAGGCACCCCAGAAGCGCTTGAATGCGCCCGTGGCTACATCGACAACTGCTACCCGCTTGTTGCCATAGCCATCTGCGAAGTAGGCTTCACCGGCGGCTTCATCGATCGCAATCTCAGCCACCCGGCTGAAGGAGACGGTACTCAGGCTGTCTGTGGGTTCTCCCGGAATCCCGATCTCACGGACAAATTGACCATCCCGGGTAAACACCAGTACATGGGAATCGCCGGAGCCATTACCACCGATCCACACATTACCGTCAGGCGCGACCTCGATGCCATGGTTGGATTCGGGCCAGGTGTAGCCGTCACCGGGTCCGCCCCAGGCGTTAATCAGGTTGCCATCGGCATCGAATTCCAGGATTGGCGGCGCTGCAGTGCAGCATTCTGCACGACCCAGGGTTAGCCCTATCTCCTGGTTCATGAACATGCTGTTCTGGTCGCGGTGCACGACAAACAGGTGGTCCCGTTCATCCACGGCAATGCCGATGGTGCGACCCAATATCCATTTGTTGGGCAGGGGCTGGGGCCAGAAGGGGTCCACCTCGAAGTGGGGGATCATGCGGTCGTTGTTGACCGCTTCGGCAGTTTGCTGAAGCTGCTGCTGACCCAGGTTCAGAGCCAGGAACAGGGCAATTGCCAGTGCTGATACGGTGATTGTTTTGCTCAGGCCGGACATAGTGGTTTCCTTTATTGTCTTGTTGTTGGAATGAAACGACTATCGAAATAGGAACTTAGCACCAATCCTTGCCCTGAAAAACCGTTTAATTTGAGAATCAGCCGAGCAGGCGTTCGATTGTTTGCTATAGATTTTACGCATCAGTGGCCGCTTGGTCAGTGAAAGCCGATACGTCGGAGCTTTCTTCTTGCTACTGTGCTTGGATACTTTCGCAACGCTGCACGATCGTACAACTGAATGAAGTTAAATCAAGTCTGAAAGAAACGTAATGCCCCACAGCGCTCAGAGTGCCGGGCAGGAAGGGCTTGTCGCCAACAGTTAAGCGATAGCGCTGAACGGAGAAAAAAGACCGTTTTTCAGGGCTTTTTTCGGAGAGAAGGGACCAGGGACGGGCGTAGAGCGTTGGCGACAAGCCCTTCCTGTCCGGCACGACCACACCAGCAGATAGGCACAACAAAGAATTCCTCAACCATAGCCTCGTAAATAATTCCCGGGAATCTGGGAGCAGCATAAAAAAACCCGGCCTGAGCCGGGTTTTTTGTCTAGCTTGTTACGAACTTACAGTTCGGAAGCAGGCCATGTTGGTGCGCGGTCACGTACGGTGACTGGCGCCATACCCTGGTACAGGAACTTCTGTACACGCTTACCTTCGTAAGTCTCAGTGGTGTAGATGTTGCCTTCGGAGTCTGTTGCAATGCTGTGTGGCGCATAAAACAGGCCGGGCTGACGTCCACCGTCACCGAATGTGTAGAGCACTTCCATGGATTCGCGTTCGATGATGGAGATCTTGAAGTTCTGACCATCGGCCAGGTAGATGAACTCCTGATCTTCGTCAGGTGAGAAAGCGATATCCCAAGTGGAACCCTGGGCCAGTGTGGCTGGGTTGTAGATGTGCTCGCTTACAAATGTACCGTCTGGACGGAAGATCTGTACGCGGTCTGCACCACGGTCACACACGTAGATCAGGCCGTCATTGGAGGGCTCTGCGCAGTGTACAGGACCGCGGAATTCGCGTGGGCCAGGCTGGCCAGGTGTGTAGGTCACATCGGCATCATCATCGATTGTGGTGTTGCCGTAGGCACCCCAGTAGCGCTTGAAGGCGCCAGTTGCAACGTCGACTACCGCTACACGCTTGTTGCGATAACCGTCAGCCAGGTAGGCCTCACCGGCATCCACGTCGATTGCAATTTCTGCAACCTGGTTGAAGTGGGTGCGGCTGTTGCTGTCAATGTCTTCGCCAGGAATACCGACAGTACGAATGTATTCACCGTCGCGGGTGAACACGAGTACGTGGGAGTCTCCGGGGCCATTACCACCGATCCACACGTCGCCGTTAGGCGCAACTTCGATACCGTGGTTTGACGCGGGCCATACATAGGACTCGTCGGCGGGAGGTCCACCCCAGGCGTTAATCAGGTTGCCTTCGATGTCATACTCGAGAATAGGTGGTGCGGGTGTGCAGCATTCTGCAACGCCCAGAGCCAGACCGATCTCGGTGCGACCACCGAACATGTTTTCGGTGTTACGGTGAACAGTGAAGATGTGGTCACGTTCGTCCACGTCTACACCGATGGTATTACCGGTAATCCAGTGATTGGGCAGTGGCTTCGGCCACAGTGGATCGACCAGGAATGCGGGAGCCATTACATCGTTGCTTGCAGCAACAGTTGGTTCTTGAAGTTTTGACTGACCGATTCCAAGAGCAACAAGCGCTGCTGCCAGAAAAGAGCCGATCACCAGTTTCTTTTTAATCATTTTTATCTCCTCTTGAGCCCTGCGCAGGCGACGTACTTCCAGAGCTTGGCTGAGTATACTGTCTAAAACCCGCGCAGTATACTGCCTCCAGGCTAATTGCCATGGGCACTTGTAAGAATTTGTAACAGCTAGAGCAGCCCAAGTTGCATAGGTCAGCAAGGGGCATTATCCTGCTCCACCCCTTGGGAATTAAGTCACTGTAAATACAAGAAAAATACCTGATGAAGCGTCTATTTACTGCCCTGATCCAAACGCGCTCAGCCGGCCGGCTGAGCCTGTTCGGTGCCGCGTTGCTGATTTTCCTGCTGCCAGCGCTGGCGAACGCCCACGATATTCCATCTCGTGTCACTGTACATGCATTCGTCAAGCCTGAAGGCAATCAGCTTACGGCCCTGTTGCGGGTACCCATGGAAGCCCTCGGCGAGATCGTGTTTCCATTGCGCGGGCCAGGCTACCTGGTGTTCTCCGAGGCCGAGGACCGATTGGACGAAGCGGCGCAGGTATACATTACCGAGTCCATCCACTTCTTTGAGAACGGCGAGGAACTCACTGACAAGGAACTCGTCGCCACCCGGGTATCCTTGCCCAGCAACCGCTCTTTCACCAACTACGAAAGTGCATTGGACAACATAAACAGTCCGCCGCTGGAGGACAGCGTCAACCTGTTCTGGCGGCAAGGTGTGCTGGATGTGCTGGTCACCTACAGGATCGGGTCTGAGGATTCGCAATTCGCCGTGGAACCCGAACTGGGAACGCTCTCCAGCGAAACCACCACGGTACTCAGGTTCCTGGTGCCGAGCGGTGCCGAGCGGATATTCAATTTTCAGGGCAATCCCGGTTATGTCGAACTGGACCCGCGCTGGCATCAGGCAGCTGCCCGCTTCGTGGCCATGGGATTCGATCACATCCTCGAAGGCGTGGATCATCTGCTATTCCTGTTCTGCCTGGTGATCCCCCTGCGCAGCATAAGAGCCCTGATTCCGGTTGTTACCTCATTCACGGTAGCGCACTCCATTACCCTCATCAGCGCTGCCTTCGGTATGGCGCCAAACGTATTGTGGTTTCCTCCACTCATCGAAACCCTGATCGCCCTGTCGATCGTGTACATGGCTTTCGAAAACATCGTGGGGGCGAAACTCGAACATCGCTGGATGGTGACATTCGGTTTCGGATTGATTCATGGATTCGGTTTCTCCTTCCTGTTTAGTGAGACCCTGCAGTTTGCCGGTGGCCATCTGTTCTCATCACTGCTGGCATTCAATGTCGGTGTGGAGTTGGGGCAGCTGCTGGTATTGATCCTCGTTATTCCGGTTCTTAACCTGCTGTTCAAGTACTTCGTCCAGGAGAGGATCGGCTGCATACTCTTGTCGGCGCTACTTGCTCACAGCGCCTGGCACTGGATGCTCGAACGAGGTGGCCAGTTGTCACAGTTTCAGTATCAGATGCCCGCGCTGGATGCGGCATTCTTCGCTTCCCTGATGCGCTGGGGTATGTTGCTCATCGTGGTAGCGGCCGCGTTGTGGGCCATGTATGAATTGTTCAGGAAGCTGTCACTGATCGAGAGCTTCTCGAGCTATGGCATCGGCCAGAAACTGAATGCGAAGAACTAAAACCAGCCTCATGCCGAATATCGCCAATTCATAAAAAATTGTTATAAAACAATAAGCTGCACGTCTTCAGAGTTTCAATTTGTTACAATCGCTTACACTGTGTTGCCGCAGCGTGGCGCGAGTTGGGATAAGCTGCGCATCATTCAATTCCAAAGAAACAGGCCCCCTGGGCCTCTGAAGGCAGCTTCCCTGTGGCTACCCCTGAATTTTCGGACTTTGCTTCAAGACTGATGCGAGCGGCGCTTGCATGCTTGCTGTTGTCCGCTGCGTCCGGAGTCCACGCCACACTGGATCGGCTTGCGAACTTTTCCTTGCTCGATGAGGAGGGAAATGCCCATCAGCTTGTCAAATATGGCGACAGCAAGGCCGTAGTCCTGATCTCGATTGCCAGTCAGTGTGAAGCCAATCTGCAGAACCTGCACAAGTACCGATTACTCCAAACTACCTGGGAAAGGCAGGGGATTAGTTTCCTCGCAATAGCCTCTTCAGCCTCGGATCAACTCGAAGACCTGAAGCGTTTCGACCAGCTGTACCGAATCGACATGCCCATGCTCAGCGACAGCGCACAGCTGGTGGCAGAGAACCTGGGCATTTCCAGGGCAGGTGAGATCCTGGTGGTCGATCCCGATCGACTGCGGGTACTCTACCGGGGTGGTCTGGATCTGGAGCCGCAGCGGGCAAGACCCGAACAGGGTATCAAGGCCCAGGCAGGCACAGATTTTCTTGCCACGACCCTGCAACAGGTGGTGAAAGGCGAAACCGGCAAGATCGAGGCTACCGTAATTGCGGACACCGAAGGTTGCGATCTGCACTTTCCGGCGCGAGACCTGCACCTGGCGAGTGTGCCGGACTATGTCACAGAGGTAGCGCCAATCCTGAAAGAAAAATGCGCCTCCTGTCACCGCGAAGGTGGCATTGCTCCGTTCGCCCTGAATTCGCACATGATGGCCCAGGGCTGGTCGCCGATGATGAAAGAAGTGCTGATGACCAGGCGCATGCCCCCCGCGCAGGTTGATCCTGATGTGCGTCATTTCACTAACGCACGTTATATGGACCCGGCTGAATTGCAGACTCTGGTGCACTGGATAGACGCGGGTTCACCTGCCGGTGAATTCGAGCTGGATCCACTCACGACCGTACAGCCTCCTTCCTCGGAATGGGAGCTTGGCGAACCGGACTACATCATTGAAGTACCGCCGTTTACGGTGCCCGCAACCGGCGTCCTCGATTATGAGAATGTCACCATCAACCTGCCATTCGAGGGGGACCGCTGGATCAAGTCGGTGCAACATATTCCCGGCGACCGTCGCGTGCTGCATCATTTGCTGAGCTTCATCGTTCCAGCGGATTACGAAGAACGAATCGTGGAAGGTGAGAACGATCGCTACCGGGAATTTCTTGAGGGCTATGCGCCAGGCAAGGATGAAGCTGCTACCTATCCTGACAATTCAGGAGTCTTCGTGCCGAAGGGTTCGGCCGTGCAGATGTCCCTGCACTACACGACCTTCGGCAAGGAAACAGTGGATGCGACCCGGCTCGGTCTCTATTTCGCTGACAGCGAACCCGAGCATCAGTATTCAACGTTTGCCCTGAGTCATGGTGGTCGTAATCTGGAGATCCCCCCCGGGGTGGCAAATCATGCGATGAGTGCAAACCATGTGTTTGAAGACGAGATCGTGCTGCATGGCCTGCGCCCCCATATGCACTACCGTGGCAAGAATATGCGCTTCCGTGTGGTTTATCCCAACGGGGAGCAGGAAGAGATTCTCAATGTGCCGGACTATAACTTCGCCTGGCAACCGACCTATCGCCTGGCTGAGCCAATGCTGCTGCCGGCTGGCTCACGGGTGATGATCGAAGGCGCGTTCGATAATTCCCAGTACAACCTTGGAAATCCCGATCCTGGCGCTACTGTGCGCGGTGGCGCACAGAGCTGGGACGAGATGTTTATCGGCTACTTCTCCTATCACAGGACACACTGATCCCTCATAGCGCTCAGTCTGGCGGACAGCCGCATTTCGGGGCTGTTCTATTCCAGCAGATGGTCTAAAATGGCCTATTCACCTCACGATTCGGAGAATCGACCATGAGTCATTTGAAATCCACCTTTTTTATAGCTCTCAGCGTGCTCGCGTCCAGCGCCTTCGCTTTGCCAGATCGGGCAGGCGATTTTGCGCTTCTGGATACGGAAGGAAACTTTCACCAACTGAGCCGCTACCGCCATATGGAAGCCCTGGTATTGATGTCATATGACGCCAGTTGCGCCTCTATCGACCAGGCCGTTGCCCAGTTTGAAAACCTGCAGGCTGACTGGGCCGATAAATCTGTGGCCTTCGCCCTGATTAATTCCAGTAATGCCCAGGATATTGAGCAATTGCGCTCGGCGCGTGCGGCCCAGGGCACCGAGTTGCCATTACTGATCGACGATGGCCAGCTGGTTTCCGAGACCCTGAGCTTTACCGCCGCTGGCGAGGTGACAGTTCTCGATCCCGAGCGCTTGAACCTGCTCTATCGCGGCCCCGTGCAGGGCGCCGTGTCCCAGGTCCTGGAAGCTGAACTGGCAGGTGGCGTTGATGAAACAATGGTTGCCACCAGCGCTGGATGTGAGCTGCAGTATCCCGTCAGGGAACAGCATGCCAGCAGCGTACCGGATTACAGCACCGAAGTAGCACCAATCATCGCTGAGCAGTGTGCATCCTGCCACCGGGAAGGGGGCATTGGTCCCTTCGCCATGGACAGCCACCTGATGCTGCAGGGCTGGTCACCGATGATTCGTGAAGTGCTGCTGACCAAGCGTATGCCGCCCACCCAGGTCGATCCCTATATTGGTCATTTCGACAACGCCCGCTACATTAACAACGATGATTTGCAGACCCTGGTGCACTGGATTGATGCAGGCGCTCCACGCGGGGCGGGTGTAGACGATCCACTAGCAACTCTGGATTTCCCCGATCGGCGTGAGTGGCAAATGGGTGAGCCAGATTTCATCGTCAAGGCGCCTACCCATGAAATCCCGGCAACGGGCGTACTCGATTACATCAATGTCGATGTCGAGCTGCCGTTTGACGAAGACAAGTGGGTCAGGGGCGTGCAATACATCGCCGGTGACGAATCCGTTCTGCATCACCTGCTGACTTACGTGACTGCACCACTGGAAACGGCTGAAGGTGAGGCGGCCCAGGGCAGCGTTGCGACCCGATTCCTGGAAGGCTATGCGCCAGGCAAGGTGGACGCCATGATGTTCCCCGAAGATACCGGCGTCTATATTCCCAAGGATCACAAGCTGTCCATGCAGTTCCACTACACAACCAATGGACGTGCCACGACTGACGAGACTCTGCTGGGTCTGTATATGTACGATGAGCCCCCGGAGCATGAGAATTTCACCCGTTCCGTGGCTGGCATGTTCCTCATACCTCCCTACGCCCGTGACCATAAGGCATCGGCGCGCTACACCTTCGACGAAGATGTAGTGGTGACCGGTTTGCGTGCCCACATGCACTTCCGTGGCAAGGACATGAAGTTCACCGTGGAATATCCCGATGGAACAACGAAGGACCTGTTGAGCGTGCCTGCCTACAGCTATGCCTGGCAGCCGACCTATCAGTTAAGTGAGCCAACGCTGCTGCCTGCAGGAACCACCGCTCATGTAACTGGCACCTTCGACAATTCCGAGTTCAATCCAGCCAATCCTGATCCCAGCAAGCGGCTGAGCTTCGGCCTGCAGAGCTGGGATGAGATGTTTATCGGCTACTGGACCTACCACGCCGCCGACTAGTCCGTAACGGGCCAGCGAGAATGAAACCCGGCCACTGCCAAGGTGGTCGGGTTTTTTATTGCCAGTGATCCGCAGGGGAAAGGCAGTATTTGGAAAAATCCTGAAATTACAGGCGATTGCGGTAAATTTATCGCTTGGAAGCGGCACGGCTAACTTGCTATGATTCAGGGCTCAAAAATTCTTGTTAAAACAAAATAAAAAAGGCGGGAGAGAGTTTCATGTCCTCAATTTTTATTGTCCTGTTTGGGCTGGTCGGGTTCAGTTTTGGCTGGTTCGTGTATTCGAAATTTATCGCTGAAAAGATTTACCGACTGGATCCAAACTATGAGACTCCTGCTCATCGTTTCGAAGATGGGGTGGACTACGTCCCCACCAACAAATTCGTGCTCTGGGGTTCGCACTTCACAGCGGTCGCCGGAGCCGCGCCCATCGTTGGGCCTGCTATTGCTGTTTATTGGGGGTGGTTGCCAGCGCTGCTGTGGGTAACGTTCGGTTCCATATTCTTCGCCGGCGTTCATGACTTCGGCGCACTGTGGGCCAGTAACCGACACGACGCCAAGTCTATTGGGGCACTTTCGGAGTCTATCGTCAGCACCCGTGTGCGCTCGGTGCTCATGATCATCATCTTCCTGCTGCTGGTACTGGTGAATGCGATGTTCGCCACCATCATCGCCGACGAGATGATTATCTATCCCGAATCGGTATTCCCGGCCTGGGCTGCGATTCCGGTTGCTGTCGCCGTGGGTGTACTGATCCGAAGAAAAGTAAATCTTCTGGCGATCTCCATCATCGGTGTGGCGATTCTCTACTTCACTATCTATATAGGCAGCCTGTGGCCACTGGCCCTGCCCGGAGACATCTTCGGCCTGCAGGAACATGGCAACTGGATAATCCTGCTTTACATCTATGCCGGTATCGCGTCCATGCTGCCGGTATGGCTGTTGCTGCAACCCCGTGATTACATCAACGGTGCCCAGTTGGTACTGGGCCTGTTCGTGCTCTACACGGCCGTGCTCTTCACCATGCCTGATGTGTCCGCGCCGATGCTTAACGATGTAGCGGAAGGCACGCCGCCTATCTTCCCGATCCTGTTCGTTACCATTGCCTGTGGTGCGCTTTCCGGATTCCACGGCATCGTGTCTTCCGGCACCAGTGCCAAGCAGCTGGATAATGAAAAAGACGCACGCTTTGTGGGATACCTCGGTGCTCTGGGAGAAGGGTCACTGGCACTCATCACCATCGTGGCGGTAACCGGTTCTTTATATGCAAATTCTGTGGCCGGTGGCTGGGATGCGATCTACCCGACCATTACCGGCGGCCCGGGTGCGACCGGCTTCATCGCGGGTGGTGCCCTGCTGATATCTGAAGGCTGGGGAATTTCCCTGACCTTCGCCCAGACCATGCTGGCTGTTATGGTCGTGCTGTTTGCCGGAACCACCATGGATGCTGGTCTGCGACTGACCCGCTATATCATTCAGGAGTGGGGCAATATCTACAATATCGAGCCGTTGAAGAGTAACTACATCTCCACTTTCGTAGCAGTCGGCGCCTGTCTGTTGCTGGCATTTGGTGTGTCCAATGGCAACTACCCGGGCGACGGCGGTACGCTGATCTGGCCAGTGTTCGCGGCATCCAACCAGATTCTCGCTGCCATGACCCTGATCGTTATCTCCGTCTACCTGATCAAGCTCGGTCGACCGGCCAAGTACCTGATCGCGCCGACAGTGTTTATCCTGTTCATGGCCTCCTGGGGTGGAGCCTGGTACGTGATGTCCTATGTCAATTCCGGACAGTGGCTGCTCGTAATTATCCAGGCGGCGGTTATGGTCTCCTCGGTATTTATCGTGCTGGAAGCCTGGTCCGTCTACTCGAAGCTGAGCCGAGAGGATGCGGCCAGCGGAGGGGATTCCGCCGCCTCTTCCAATGAGTGATTAAGCAGGCAGCCAGACGCTGTGGTTGCCAGTTAACTGTCGGTTATCATCGGTAACCGTCGGTTATCAGAGAGGAGTGGTCTTCGGTGCGGTGCACTCGAACCACTCCTTTTTTTATCGTCGCCTGCCTGTAAGTGCACAGAACAAGATGAATAGAGCAAGTTACAAACGCGAATTGAGTTCGGTGCTCAGCGCCAGGGTCGATGAGATCTTCGTCTTCGATGAAATCGATTCCACCAATGCTGAGGCACTGCGCAGGCTCAAGACCAGTTATGCCGACACATTGCTGCTAACGGCCTTCGCCCAGACTGCCGGCAGGGGGCGCCTGGGACGCAAATGGCATAGCCCGAAGGGAGCCGGTCTGTACCTGTCGCTGGTAAAGAATTTCCCCCGGGAGCTGGAAGGTCTGCAGGCTCTGAGCCTGGTTACCGCACTCTCCGTGCGCGAGTCCCTGTCATCCCTGGGCGCAGAGGGCATTGAACTCAAGTGGCCGAACGACCTGCTGGTGGGTAAGGCAAAGCTGGGTGGTATCCTGCTGGAATCGCGCCTGCAAAAAGAGAGCGTGGCGATCGTGTTTGGAATGGGCTTGAATCTGCAGTTGTCCGAGGAGGCGAAAGCGGAAATCGATCGCGAGGCGATCGACTTGCAGGCTTTGCTTCCGGTGATGGTGGAACCCGTGGCCCTGATAGCGAATAGTGTCTCCAGGTTGATGGACAACATCGAGATCTTCGAGCGTGAAGGTTTTTCCCATTTCCAGTCCCAGTGGAACGCCGCGGACCGCTATCTGGAGCAGGATGTGGTAATCCAGAGTGCAGAACGAAAATTTATCGGCCGTTGTCTTGGGGTTGATGATTCCGGTGCCTTGCTGCTTAGGACGGTCAGTGGCGTGGCCAGGATCACTGGGGGCGAGATATTTCCCTCCGTACGCAGGCTGGGAGAAAGCTAGACCCATGATTCTGGAAGTGGATTTCGGCAATACCCGCATCAAGTGGCGCTTAATGGGACCAGGGCTTACCGACGCAGAGTCTGGTCACGCCAGATCCGTATCCAGCTTCGTTGCGGAGTTGCAAAAATTGCCAAAGCCCGCAGAGGTCAGGGTGGCAAGTGTTCGCAAGGGTGATTCACTTACCGAGTTCAGCGACTGGCTCGAGCAGAACTGGGGACTCAGCCCGCGGCTTGCCAGGGTCACGCGGCAGTGTGCGGGGGTTACGAATTCCTACGCAGACGTATCGCGTATGGGGGTTGATCGCTGGCTGGCGATGCTGAGCGCCTACAACCGAGCGCAAGGCGCCTGTATCGTTGTAGATGGAGGCACGGCATTGACCATTGATGCGCTGGATGCAAACGGGTGGCATATCGGCGGTTATATTTTACCGGGTCTGTCCCTCATGGCTGCATCTCTGGAAGCAAACACGGGCATCAGGCTGCGAGAAACGGATGATGAGGTGGCCTGTAAGCCCGGCAACAGTACCGAGCAGGCTGTACGTAACGGGGCTCTCGCCACGGTGATTGCATTGGTCGAGAAAACCCACTCCGCACTCGCGGCAGACAGGCAAGCGGTCGCCACTTACCTGAGTGGTGGCGATGCCCCGGTCCTGCTCTCCTGTCTCCATGCCCTGGGAGACGTCAGTATCGTTCCAGACCTGGTTCTCGACGGCCTGGTCCTTGCCTGTCCCGATGCGGCTGGCGAGTCAGAGACTGAACAGGGGCATTGAAACTGTGCGCTATATCGCTATCTTCCTGCTGCTGGCCAATGCCGGATACTTTGCCTGGAACTACCACTACCCCAGGCCCCAGCCCGTCGCCGAGGAGCCGCGGGCACTGCTCAATACCGGCCTGACCCTGCTCAGTGAATACGAGGCCCGGGGGGAGGAGTTGGCCCAGGATGCTGTCCGGCAGTGTTCCATCGTGAGCGGTTTTACTGATCGACCCCAGGCCGAGGCCTTCATCGCCGCAGCCAGGGCCCGGAGTTTGCAGGCCTACCTCGAGGTAGAGGTCCCGCATGCAGAATTTCGGCTCTATTTGCCACCGACGCCGAGCCGGGACATAGCGGCTGCCATCCTGGATGACCTGAGTGAGCGTCTGGTGGCGGAAGATCTGGGGCTGGATATCTACCTGATCACCCGCGGAGACCTCGAGAATGCCATAGCCCTGGGCCTGTTTGGCAGCCGGGAACGGGCAGAGGCCGCACGAGATCAGGTCGCTGGGCTGGGATATGGCCCCCAGATAGAAGAAATTCCACTCGGTGAAAGCCAAATCCGGGTGTTCCTGAGGCCAGCCCAATCCGAGCGTATCATTGAGTCGGAATGGCTTGATTTATCAGCAGAAACAGAGGGCTTGACAAGGCTGGAAAATCTCTGTGAAGGCCTTGTACAAGCATCCCAATTCCAATAAAATGCCGCCCCTGAGTGAGAGAGCCAGGGATTTTGACCCTTGGGAGATCTTGTGGGAGGGGTTCCCGAGTGGCCAAAGGGATCAGACTGTAAATCTGACGCGCAAGCTTCGGTGGTTCGAATCCACCCCCCTCCACCATCTGAATCTGATTGGAAACAGGTCAGGGAAGTGGAAACATGGCAGGCTCGCTTCAGTCACGCGGGTATAGTTCAGAGGTAGAACCCCAGCCTTCCAAGCTGGTTGCGCGGGTTCGATTCCCGCTACCCGCTCCATATCACTTCGGTACCTGGTACGAAGCTTATAAGCCACAGGCTTGTAAGTAGGAAGCTTGTGAGGCTTCACTGTTGAGCTGTAGGCCAGCTGAGTTTGGCTTTGATTAGGCGCCCTGGGGCGCTAATTAAATAAAATTAGCTCGCTTAGCTCAGGCGGTAGAGCACTTCATTGGTAATGAAGAGGTCCCCGGTTCGACTCCGGGAGTGAGCACCAGAATCCTGGACCTGAAGCCGGATGCTGGGATCAATAGTAACGCAACAGCGACGCTATTGGAGAACATCGATATACGAAGAGCACAGGATCTATTGCTTCTTTATATATATGTGACAGATAAACATTAATACGGTGACCGATCCCGCTCGGTTAACTCGTGAAATTCAACACTAGCAAGAAATAGGGGCTGTCTGGCATGGCGAAGGAAAAATTCGAAAGAAATAAGGTACACGTCAACGTAGGCACGATTGGTCACGTAGACCATGGCAAGACGACGTTGACAGCAGCGCTGACCAAGGTTTGCGCGGAAGCCTATGGTG
>Ga0181593_10000027_pt1 | contig 112820 bp, 110 predicted proteins | sample 071ome_19_FD_133756 | JGI IMG/M metagenome (GOLD analysis project Ga0181593, IMG submission 133756) | Coastal salt marsh microbial communities from the Groves Creek Marsh, Skidaway Island, Georgia - 071413AT metaG (megahit assembly) | ecosystem: Environmental > Aquatic > Marine > Intertidal... | reverse complement strand
TGTATTATCTATATTTGCTGTGGGTGCATTTACTTGGTGCGCCTCACCTTTATTTTCATTAACTGAGGGGGTAACTCCATCAAATTGAGGCTGGAAAAGAGGTGTTTCTGCTTCCAAATCAAAAGCTTCAAAGTCCGTTTCTTCTTCTATTTCATCTTCTAAAAGAGAAAAACTATTGGGTCCAATAAGTTCCAATTCCTCTTCATTAGTAATTGCTTTTTCAGCAACTACTTCATAATCTACTACCTCAACATCAACTTTAATATCATAAAGGATCTCATTCATGTGAATAAGAGGCTCATCTTGTTCTTTTATTGACTGTAGACTTGTTTCCTCTTCTTCCAAAAGAACATCATCGAATGAGTTTGAAGTAAAGGCAACTTCATTTTTTTCACCTAGATCATGTACAATCTTTTGTTCCTCTTCTAGTGAGTGAATGATTTTTTTTGCTTCAGTATTGGAAATCTCGTTCTGTTGTTCTTGACCAAAACCAGTTGCAATAACCGTAACTGAAACCTCATTTCCTAAAGAAGTGTCCTCTCCCACACCCATAATGATATTAGTGTGATTACCAGCTTCTGCCTGAATAAAATCATTAATTTCACCTATCTCGTCAATTGTTATTTCATCAGTTCCTGATACAATGAGAAGTAATACATTTTTACATCCAGTTATTTTATTGTCATTTAACAAGGGTGAGTCCAGTGCTTTAACAATTGCCTCTTGCGCCCTATTGGACCCAGATGCGGATGCAGATCCCATGATTGCTGTACCGGAGTTTGTTAAAACAGTTTTAGCATCTTTCAAGTCGATATTTTGAGTATAGTGATGCGTGATAACTTCAGCAATCCCTCTTGCTGCAGTTGCTAAGACTTCATCTGCTTTGGCAAAACCGGCTTTAAAACCTAAATTTCCATATACCTCTCGTAACTTGTTGTTGTTGATTACAATAAGAGCATCAACAGCGTCTTTAATTGTCTCAAGCCCTTTTTGAGCTTGCTCTAAACGAAGGCGGCCTTCAAATTGAAAAGGCATGGTTACTATCCCTACTGTAAGAATATCCATTGATTTTGCCATTTGAGCAATTACAGGAGCTGCACCCGTTCCCGTTCCACCTCCCATTCCTGCTGTAATAAAAACCATCTTGGTTTGTGAAGAAAGTATGTTTTCTATTTCAGAGATACTCTCTTGTGCTGCTTTTGCTCCTACTTCAGGATTGGCGCCAGCCCCTAACCCTTCTGTAAGGCTCGCACCCAATTGGATTTTTGTGGGAACACCACTTTCTCTGAGAGCCTGAGCATCTGTGTTGGTAATAACAAAATCCACTCCTTTTATCCCTTGTTGAAACATGTAATTTATTGCATTACTGCCTCCTCCACCTACACCGATTACCTTTATTACGTTACTTCTGTTTTTTGGTAAATCAAAGTTGATTCCTTTGGTTTCTTCTAAATCCATTTAATACAAATTAGGCGTTGTCTAAAAATTCTTTTAATTTTTCTCCAAAACGATCAAGGATCGATTTTCTCTTCTGTGAGACAGGAACTGATTTTTGTGCTTCATTTTCTGAAACAGCCTCTCCTTCTTGTTCAGAAGTATCTGGTTCTTTTACTACTGGAACACCTTCTAATGCATTCATCAATAAACCAACAGAAGTTGCAAATAAAGGGCTAGAAACCGCTTCTTGGGTGTTTCCTGCAAGATGCTCCGAAGGATACCCCACTCTGGTATCCATTCCGGTAATATATTCTACTAACTGCTTCAAGTGTTTGAGTTGGCTTCCGCCACCTGTCAAAACGATTCCGGCTATCAGTTTTTTCTTTTGATCGTTATGACCATAATTTTTTATTTCTAAAAAAACTTGCTCAATAATTTCTACCACTCTTGCATTTATGATCTTAGAAAGCGTTTTTAAAGAAATTTCTTTGGGGTCTCTTCCTCTAAGCCCAGGAATGGATACGATCTCAGTATCTCTATTTTCTCCTGGCCAAGCAGAGCCAAATTTAATTTTTAATAATTCTGCTTGTTTTTCAATTATTGAACATCCCTCCTTAATGTCTTCAGTGATGACATTTCCTCCAAAAGGAATCACAGCGGTATGTCGTATGATACCGTCTTTAAAAATAGCAAGATCTGTGGTTCCTCCACCAATATCAATCAAGGCAACTCCAGCTTCTTTCTCTTCAAAACTAAGCACCGCCTCGGAAGATGCCAAGGGCTCAAGGGTTATATTTGCCATATTGAGTCCTGCGCTTTTTATACATCTGCCGATGTTTTTAATGGAAGAAACCTGACCCACTACCACGTGAAAATTTGCTTCTAAACGACCGCCGTGCATGCCAACGGGTTCTTTGATTTCTCCTTGTCCATCAACTTTGTATTCCTGAGGTAAAACGTGAATAATTTCCTCTCCCGGCAACATAACAAGTTTATAAACTTGTTGAATGAGTCGTTGAATATCTTCTTCCTCGATAACGGCTTCTGGGTTTTCTCTAGTAATGTAATCACTGTGTTGAATACTGCGAATGTGTTGTCCAGCGATACCTACTACAACATCTGAAATGTGTACCCCTGCATTGGTATGTGCATCTTCAATGGCTTGCTGAATGGATTGAATGGTTTGTGTGATATTATTAACCACCCCTCGATGTACGCCAAGGCTTTTCGATTTTCCAACCCCTAAAATTTCAACCTTATTGAATTCATTTTTCTTGCCAACTAAGGCAACAATTTTTGTTGTACCAATATCTAAACCAACTGAAAAATTTGTTTGTTCCATATCACTATGTGCTTGAGGCTACCACTTGCTTGTCGTAGCTTAAATTGATTATTTTGTAATTCCCTAAACTGTCTTGTACATTTTGAAATGCGCAGAAGACTTTAAGTTTTTTAATTTTCTCTTTTACTTTGTTGGGTGTCCCAAACAAGACTTCAAATCCATAGGATTTTAACTTTAATTTGTATTGGTTTTTTTCCAACGTGATGCTTTTTAATTCACTGGCTAAAAATGGATCTTTTTGTAAGGTTTTTATTAGTGTAGCTGTAACTTCCAAACCGAAGGTTGCTGAAGTAGTTGAAAAAAGTGGATAAGAAACAGAATCGATTTGCTTAAAAGCAAACACTGCTCCACTTGCATCAGAAAACAGGGGTGGATTTGAAGCCAATTTAAACAAAGGAATGCGCTCAGTAACCAGCAGTGATAAGATACCTGATGGAGCTAAAAAGAGTTCTACATTTTCAATCTCAGGGGTACTTTTTATTTGGTTTTCAAGCATATTCAAATCTAAACTATCTTTATGCAAGCTAAACTTTGAGCCCAAGTTTTGTGTTAACAATTTATTAACCGCGATCTCATCCAATAGCATGGGTGGATGGGTAAAATTTATCGCTACAGTTTCTATACTCTTTTGTTTATTTTGTTGCCGCGAAAACAAAACAAAAGTTGAATACAGAAGAGCTACTAAAGCCAAAAAAAGAATGGATTTATACTTTTTCATTCGGAGTAAATTGTGCTATTAGTTTTTGGATTTCTTCTCCTATGTCGCCTGCACCCAACAATGCAAACACACTGGCATCACTTTGTTCAAGTGTTATTTTTAATTCCGGTTTTTGAATGATTCTTTTCGTTTGATTTTTAATTCTTGCAAGCAATGCATTGGAATCAATCCCTTCTATTGGTTCTTCTCTGGCAGGATAAATGTCCAATAAAATTACTTCGTCAAACCGCCCTAAAACAGTTGCAAATTCTTCGAGGAAATCACGTGTTCTTGTAAATAAATGAGGCTGAAAAACGACACAGTTTTTGCGATCGGGGTAAACGCTTTTTAGCGTTTTAAAAACGCTGTTAATTTCTGTTGGGTGATGTGCATAATCATCTATTACAATGGCTTCACCCCATTGATATACATTCATTCTCCTATATACCCCCTTAAAACTGGGTAAACTTGCTAAAACATGTTTCATTTCTAATCCAACTAGATCTGCCATAGCTATCGCCCCCAAAGTGTTTTCAATATTATGTTTTCCCAGAATGTTGATTTGTATCTCCTCAAAAACACCACGAGGAGTTTTGAGATCAAACTGATAACCTGTTGACACTGTTTTAAGATTGAATGCTTTATAATCCGCTTCGACATCGACTCCATATGTCCATCCGGAAAGGGGTACACCGAACGCAACAACCAAATGCTGTTTTACTTGGTTCGAAAAATGAACGAAGGCTTCTTTAAATGCCTCCTCAGTTTGGTAAATATCAAGATGATCTGCTTCGACAGAAGTGATGCAAGCTATGGAGGGGTTTAAATGCAAAAAGGAACGATCGTATTCATCTGCTTCCACCACAAATATTTCATCTCCCTTTTGAATTAAATTATTTTGATTTTCATTCAAAAACCCACCTAAAACAGCAGTAAAAGATTGATGGGTTTTTAATAAGATATGGGCAAGGATAGAAGAAGTTGTTGTCTTTCCATGTGTACCAGCTACTGCCAGAACAACCTCTTCATCACAAAGTTCAGCAAGGAACTTTGCCCGTTTAACAACCCGATTTCCTTGTTTCATATAATAGGCTAAATGGGGGTGTTCTGAAGAAATGGCGGCAGTATAAACTACCTGAACTTCTTTTGACAACAATGGTGCTGTTAAAGCATCTAAGGATGCGTCATAACCAATGGATATTCCCTCCTGCTCCAGTTGTTGTGTCAAGGCTGTCTCTGTGCGGTCGTATCCGTAAACAATATGCCCCTTTGCAATACAAAGTCGGGCTAGAGCTGACATCCCTACCCCGCCAACACCAATAAAATAGAAGGTTTTTATACTTGACTGATTCATAGCAACTCTTTAATTTGGTTCAAAATAGCCTCAGTTGCATCGGGTTTTGCCAGCTTTTTGATATTGATCTGCAGGATTTTCTGTTTTTTTTCATCCCCTACCAAAGCCGAAAATTGATGCTCAAATTGTTCTTCAAGCTGGTGTTCTTCTATGAGTAGTGCAGCATTATTTTTAGCTAATGCCTGTGCATTATGCAATTGATGATTTGCGGTTACATTTGGTGAAGGAATTAAAAGCAAAGGCTTTCCAACACAACACAGTTCGGATATACTCCCTGCACCCGCACGGGAGATAATAAAATCAGACGCAGCATAAAATTGATCCATTTCATAAATGAACGGGCGAATGACCACACTGTCTTCTTCAAAAGTGCGATAGGTCTCATAATACAACGAACCACATTGCCACAAGATTTGAAGATCCATTGCTTTTATAAAGGCAAGTTTGGATTGTATCAGTTCATTAATTTTTTTAGCTCCTAAACTTCCTCCGATCACAGCCAGTGTTTTCTTATTTGGATCCAAATCGAAAAAGGCCTTTGCTCGTCCATTGGAAGAAATTTGTGTAAGAGAAGAGCGAACCGGGTTGCCGGTTAAACGAATTTTAGTTTTTGGAAAAAAACGCTCCATCCCACCGTAAGCAACACACACCCGATCTACCTTTTTACTCAAAATTCTATTGGTTATTCCTGGGTAAGAGTTTTGTTCTTGAACCAAAGTAGGGATCCCAAACCATTGTGCAACCTGTAACATAGGCCCACTGGCAAAACCACCTGTACCCACAACAACCGCAGGTTTGAATTTATTAAACACCGTGTAAGCTTGTAAGAGACTTACTATCAATTTTATAGGGAATAACAAATTACTGACAGAGAGTGTACGTTGGAATCCAGAGATCCAAAACCCTTTAATTGGAAAACCTGCTTTAGGTACTTTTTCCATTTCCATTTTGCCTTTAGCACCCACAAAAAGAATTTCAGCATCAGCAAAGTGATCTTTAACCGCAGCAGCTATAGCCAATGCAGGATATATATGCCCTCCAGTACCCCCTCCTGATATAATAATTTTAAACGGTTTCACTGAGCAGATTTAAAGGATTTTTTTCATCATTAATCACCTGCTCCGGAGCTTCCATTTGAGCGCTAATACTCAATATGATGCCCATGGCAATACAGGTCATCCAAGCAGAAGTTCCTCCACTACTAATCATGGGTAAATTCTGACCTGTAACGGGAAGCAGTTGTAAAGCAACACCTATATTGATAAAGGCCTGAAAAATAATGGGGATTCCCAATCCTATGACTGTTAGTTTCCCGAACAAAGACACCGTTTTGTATGAAATAACCAAGATTCGGTACAAAAGAAGTAAATACAACAAAATCAATCCAACACCTCCCACAAGACCAAACTCTTCTACTATAATCGCGTAGATAAAATCGGAGGAACTTTGCGGTAAAAAGTTTTTCATTCTACTCTTACCAGCTCCCAATCCAAATATTTTACCAGTAACAATGGCAGTTTTTGCACGTGCAACTTGATAATTACCATCTGAACTTTTCCCTGTTCTAAAATTTTCAATACGATTCATCCATGTGTCAACACGATTGGGAAAAACATCAGGAAATGACTTAATCATCAAAAAGAAAAGCAATACAGTTACAATTCCTGTACCTAAAATTGATGACAAGTAAATGAATGGATATCCGGCAATAAATGCCAACATAAGCACCATAGCAAATAGGAGTGCAGCAGTGGATAAATTGGCTGGAAAGATTAAGAAAATGATCAAAAAAACAGGAAACCAAAAACGCAACAAAGACCTTTTAAATGAAAAAGAGGGCATGGTATGTATTTTGGACAAATAGGTAGCAGCATAAACCATAAGAACAACAGATGCAAGCGTTGAGGTTTGAAAACTCAATCCTACTATTGGGATTTGTATCCATCTACTGGCATTAGCTCCTGAAATTACAGTCCCCTGAGAAGCAGTGTAAATGAGTAAGAGGACAACAATAGGTAACATCAAAAGAGATATTCCTTTAAAATAATGATAGTGAATTTTATGTACGGAAAACATCAAAATAAAACCGATGGCTAAAATCACAAAATGTTTTACAAAATAACCCCAGGGTGTTCCTTTACCTACTACATATACTAAATTTGAACTCGCACTAAAAATAGGCAAAAAGGAAAATACAGCCAGTAAGGCCAAAATTCCCCATAGTACTTTGTCTCCTTTTAATGATCCAAACATTGCTTATAAGTTTCTTATCGCTTCTTTGAATTGATCTCCACGATCCATATAGTTTTGAAACAAGTCAAAACTTGCACATGCGGGTGATAGCAAAACAGTATCTTTTGGTACCGCAACTTTATGTGCAATTTTCACAGCTTCACTCATGGATTGTGTCTCAATAAAAATATCAGTAACCTTTTCAAAGGTGTTACGCAACTTTTCATTATCCACCCCAAGACAAATAATGGCTTTTGCTTTTTTTCGAACTAAGGGTAACAAAATTTCATAATCATTTCCTTTGTCAACTCCTCCCACGATCCAGACAAAAGGAGAATCCATACTTTCTAAAGCAAAAAAGGTAGCGTTGATATTGGTCGCCTTGGAATCATTAATGTACTGAACGTGTTGTATGGTCAGTACTTTTTCCATCCGGTGTGGTGCTCCCTTAAAATGGGTCAGACTTTCTCGAATAGATTCTTTTCTGATATCCAACAAACGAGCAACAGTAGATGCTGCCATAGCGTTGAGTAAATTATGCCTTCCTGTAAGTGGGAATTGTACTGTATTGATCATAGTTGTTTTATTATCTAATTGAATGGTAATGTTGTTTTCTTGTAAATAGGATCCATCCTCCCCCTTTTTTACTCCAGCTAGAGGAATTTTTTTAGCTTTTATAGATGCTTTTTCCAAAGCCTTTTTCAAAATAGGGTCCTCGGAATTAAATAGAAAAAAGTCCTTTTCATTTTGATTTTGAGTGATTTTTAATTTGGATTGTACATAATCTTCCAATCGGTAATTGTATCGGTTTAGATGGTCGGGAGTAATGTTTGTAATCACTGCAATATGGGGAGCAAATTCGCGAATGTCATCCAGCTGAAAACTACTTATCTCCAAAACATAAAAATCAAAATTTTTAGTAGCTACTTGTTTCGCAAAGCTGGTTCCGATATTACCGGCAAGACCGACATTAAGCCCTGCATCTTTTAAAATTTGATAGGTCAGCAATGTAGTGGTGGTTTTTCCGTTTGTTCCTGTGATTCCAATTAAAGTTGCTGAAGTGTATTGGGCTGCAAATTCTATTTCTGAAACGATTGCTAATCCTTTCTCTTTCAGGCTTTTCACCAAAGGTATATCCGAAGGTATCCCTGGACTCTTTATGACCCATTCTGCATTTTCCATAGCGGCAAGGTTATGCCGGCCTGATTCCCATTCTATCCCTTCCTTTTGAAAAAACGCTTTTGATTCTTTAGAAAAATCATTTTGATCAGAAACAAATACCTTAAAGCCTTTCTTTTTTGCTAGAAGTGCAGCTCCCATTCCACTCTCACCCGCCCCCAAAACAACTACTTTTTTATCCATTATCTCAGTTTAAGGGTGACTACTGTTAGTACTGCTAGTAAAATTCCGACTATCCAAAAACGCGCTACAATCTTGCTTTCGTGAAAGCCCCTTTTTTGGTAATGGTGATGAAGAGGCGCCATTTTAAAAATGCGTTTTCCATTTCCTGTCTTCGATCTTGAATATTTAAAATACCCTACTTGTAGAATAACCGATAGGGTTTCTATAAAAAACACACCACACAGTAGAGGAATGAGTAATTCTTTTCTTACGATTACAGCAATAACAGAAATGACTGCGCCAAGCGTTAAACTTCCAGTATCTCCCATAAAAATTTCCGCTGGATAAGCATTAAACCATAAGAATCCGATCAAAGCACCTAAAAAAGCAGATATAAACACGACAACCTCTCCCACATTTGGGATGTACATGATGTTTAAATAAGATGCGAAATTGATGTTTCCGGATACAAAACAAAACACTGCCAAAGCAAATACTATAATGGCTGAAGTTCCCGCTGCTAAACCATCTATTCCATCTGTGAGATTAGCGCCGTTTGATACCGCTGTTATTATAAAAATTATAATGGGGATGAAAACCAGCCAAGTAAATTGAGAACTTAAACCCAACCAGGCAATCAAATTGTGATAATTAAATTCATTTTTCTTCAATAAAGGAATAGTAGTCAAAGTTGCTTTGATATCTTTTTTTACAATGTTTAAATCAACTGACTGTTCAACTGTGGCTGAAGGAGTTTTGACATCTGATCTTACCGTTACTTCTGGATGAAAAAAGAGTACCCCACCTACAAAAGCGCCCAGCAAGACTTGACCAAAGACCTTAAACCTTCCTTTTAGACCCCCTTTGTTTTTTCTGAAGATTTTAATGTAGTCGTCCATCCATCCTATGAATCCCATCCAAACAAGTGTAACTAATAAAAGAAGGATGTATATATTACTCAACCGAGCGAGTAAAAGAACCGGTATCAGGGTACTGAAAATGATAATCAACCCTCCCATGGTAGGAGTACCCTCTTTTTCTTTTTGCCCCTCAAGTCCCAAATCACGTACTGTTTCACCTATTTGCAGCCTTTTGAGAAAAGCAATCATTCTCTTTCCAAAAAGCATGGAAAAAGTCAAAGAAAGAATTACTGCCAATGCCGCTCTAAAAGAAATGTATTGAAAGACACTTGCACCTGGAAATTCAAATTGACGTTCTATAAATTCGAAGAGGTAATAGAGCATATTATTCTGTTTTTAAAAAAATATTTTGTGCGATCTCAAAATCATTAAATAGAAAACGTTTTCCTTTAATTTCTTGATAGGCTTCGTGTCCTTTACCAGCGATTAATACAATGTCTCCTTTTTGAGCCAACTGATGTGCCATTGCAATTGCCTCTTCTCTTTGTGTTATTTTAAGTGCTTTTCTGAAGTGTTCTGGAGCAACTCCTGACATCATGTCCGAAATTATCTTTGCAGGATCTTCCTCTCTAGGATTGTCTGAAGTAAAAAGTACTTTATCGCTTAGTTCAGAAGCAATTTTTCCCATCAAGGGTCTTTTTTCTTGATCCCGATTGCCACCACATCCAATTAAAGAAAAGACTGTTTCATTTTTTGTTCGAATCTCATTAATAGTCTCCAGTACATTTTTAAGTGCATCTGGAGTATGTGCATAATCAATGATTACAGTTACCTTTTCCTGTGTTTGAAAAATTTGAAAACGGCCTTCCACACTTTTCATTTGGCTGAGGCGTTTTATTGTATTGAGCTCAGGGAGCTCAAATAGTGTAGCAACTGCAAATACCGCCAGAATATTTTGAACATTAAATTGCCCCACTAGAGGAGTCCATACTTCCTGATTTTGAATTTTTAAAAGCATCCCCGAAAATTGACATTCCATCATTTGTGCTTGATAATCTGCATGTTGTCTAATCGCATAGCTGTATTTTTTTGCTTTGGTGTTTTGCATCATGAACAAACCGTTTTTGTCGTCCAAGTTTGTCAGGGCAAAAGCAGTTTTAGGTAAGGAGTCAAAAAAATATTTTTTGGTATCTCTGTAGTTTTTGAAATTTCCGTGATAATCCAGATGATCGTGTGTTAAATTCGTAAATACTCCAGCAGAAAAGGACAAACCCTCTGTTCGATATTGAGCGATCCCATGAGAAGAAACTTCCATAAAACAAAAACCAATGCCCTGCTGAACCATTTCATTCAAATGATGATTGATAGTTACAGCGTCTGGTGTAGTATGGGAGTTTTCCAATACTTTAGATGCATAACAAATTTTTACAGTAGAGAGCAAGCCGCTTTCTAATCCTTCTTTTGAAAATAGTTCATAGAGCATTGTAGCAATTGAAGTCTTCCCATTGGTACCGGTTATACCAATCAGTTTTAGTTTTTCGGATGGATTATCGTAAAAATTGGATGCAATAATTCCAAGAGCCTTCGAAGTATTTTCTACTAGTACGTAAACCACGCTTCTCTTTCTCTTTTCTGGAAGCTTTTCGCACACTATTGCTTTCGCACCCCTCTCTAGTGCCTGAGGAATAAATGCATGGCCATCAACTTGAACTCCCTTTTGAGCGATATAAAGTCCCCCCTTTTGAACTTTCCTACTATCAAAACTCATGGATTTAATTTTTACTGATGGATCTCCAGAAATACCTTCTAATGGAACCTTATACAATATGTCTTGTAGTGTCTTCAAAATTATTCCAGTTCTGTTTTTTGAGATTTCTCTCCAGTTGACCTTGAGGTCTTTAGCCTCAAATCATTCAGTTGTTCTGTACCTTGTGTTTTGTTTAAATCTGTTAGACTCTTTGATTTAAAGCTTTGAACACTTTGGTTGTTATCGAGTTCATTTTTTTGATCTAAAACTTCTAGTGCTTTTGAGTCAAGTGAAAGTTCTAAAGGGATGTCATTAAAAATTTTTTTCGCAATTTTTTTAAAAACAGGAGCGGCTACAGTAGCGCCGTAATATCCTTTAGCCTTGTTGGGCTTATGGATAACCACAATACAAGAATACATGGGTTTTTCTACTGGATAGTACCCTACAAAACTAGATATATATTGAACATTACCAGTGGTGTAGTCAACCTGACAAGTTCCCGTTTTTCCTGCCATTGAAAGTAAGGGATCTTTTATACTATGTGCTGTACCCCATTTTTTATCAACCACATTAAACATCATTTGCTGGACTTTTTCCAAGGTCTCTTGAGAACAGATGGAGGGGTTTAAAACCTGTTTTGAAAAAATTTTCGTTGGAGTATTTCCTAAATTGCTGATTTGATTTAAAAAACGAGGTTTGACCAATTCACCCCCATTTGCAATTGCATTGTAAAAGGCCAAGGTCTGAAGAGGTGTTATGCTCACACCATAACCATAAGCCATCCATGGTAAATCCAAGCCATCCCAATCGGGATCTGAAGGATAAGGGATTTTAGGAATTCCCTCCCCTAGTATCGAGAGCCCTAAAGGCTTATTCAGCCCCATATTATACAGTCGATCTACAAACTGTTTTGGGTTGTCTTTATAGTGATCGTATACAATTTTTACCAGTCCGACATTGGAAGACACCTCAAAGGCTTTAGCTGCGGTTAAAGTGCCATAACCTCCTTTTTTAGAATCTTTTACCTTATATTTTCCATAGAAATTGAGTTCACCATTTCCTGTTTCTACAATTGAATTTTCATTGATGTAATTATCCTCAAGGGCCGCAATCATGCCCATTAATTTAAAAGTAGAACCAGGCTCATGGGCTTCTCCTACGGCATAATTCAATTTTTCAAAATAATTTCCTGCTTCTGTTCTTCCTAAATTCGCGATAGCTTTGATGGCTCCAGTAGCAACTTCCATCACTACTACTGTTCCATGGTCTGCCTCATATTTTTCAAGTTGAGCTAAGAGTGCATTGTGAGCTATGTCTTGAATATTCACATCTATTGTGGTGTGGAGATCAAAACCTTCTGTAGGTTCTTTTTCGTTAGAATCGCTGATGGGTTTCCACTGGCCATTGGCTATTTTCTGCTTCAGTCTCAGTCCGTAATCTCCACGCAAATACTCTGAAAAAGCCCCTTCAAGACCCACTCTAAAATAGGCGCCATTTTTATCTTGAAGCTCATAACCTATAGTACGTTCTGCAACCTTACCAAGAGGATGTTCTCTTTTTATTTCTTGCTCTACTATCAGTCCTCCCCGATAAACATTTTCATTAAAAATGGGGAACTTTTTAAAACGCTTATACTCTGAAAAAGAGAGTCCTTTTGCAACCAACCAATACCTGTTTTTTTGCTTTCTTGCTTTTTCCAATTCAATTAATATTTGATTGGCCGGTTTTGAAAGCACTATTGACAAGGAATCTGCAAGTGTTTTTTTGAATGAATTGAATAAATATTCGGTTGGAGTAACTGCATCCCAATACAACTCAAATCGAGAAATTGAGGTCGCTAAGATATTGCCATCTGCTGCATAAATATTTCCTCTACTAGGCTCCAGCACAACGTTCCGAACTAAGGCTTCGGGCTCAAGAACCAATCCTTCATCATTTTCATAAAATTGAATATAAATTAGCTTTCCTACCAATACCAGAGCAAACAGAAAAAGAAAAGCTGCTAACAGATAAAACCGCTGCATGAGTCTTTTGGAAGCGCTTACATTAGTACTCATAGGATACAATAATTTTAATTGGAGGTTGGGTTGCAGGTCCTATGCCTTTTTCTGATAAAACAGTGGTTACTCTTGATTCTTTTTCAAGAATCATCAGGCGTTTCTTTGTTTCTATAAAATCACTTTTTATCGCTTTCAACTCTGTATTGAGTGCAGCGATTTTAAAAATTTTGTTATCCGCACTGTGGCCGCTAGAAATCATGATAACCGCTAGGGTAGATAAAAAAAGGATCATCCTCCAGTTTTTAAAGGCATTTTCTTTTATAAGAAATTCGATGTTCAGTATGGAAATCAAACGTTTCATTTTTTTTCTGCTATTCTTAATTTGGCACTCCGGGATCTCGGGTTTTCTTTACGCTCATTTTGACCCGGAACGATCAACTTTCCTATTTTGCGAAATACACTCATCGAATTACCATAAAAATCTTTTTCTTCAAGCCCTTCAAAATTTCCACTTTGAATGAATCGTTTTACAAAACGATCTTCTAGAGAGTGATAAGAGATACAAACCAGTCGTCCTCCTGGTTTTAAAATTTGACTAGCCTGAACTAAAAATGACTTCAACACCTCCATTTCGTTGTTTACTTCTATACGTATTGCCTGAAAAATTTGTGCTAAAAATTTATTTTCAAAGTTTTTGGGAATGAGTGGTCTTACCGTATCTATCAAATCAGAGGTAGTATCGATTGGACGCTCTGCTCTTGAAACACAAATGATGGATGCAATTTTTCGAGCATTTCTCAATTCACCAAAATGAAAGAACAAATCGGCCAATTGTACCTCTTTATACGTATTAATCACGCTAAAAGCATCCAACTCCTGGCTTTGATTCATTCGCATATCCAATCTTCCCTCTTTGCGTATAGAAAACCCACGAACCCCTTCATCAAATTGATGTGAGGAAACTCCAAAATCCGCTAATATCCCATCAATTGCGTCAATCTTATGGTATTTCATATACTGAGAAAGATGGCTGAAATTGGCAGGTATAAAATCAAACCTTTCATCCGCAATAGTGTTGTCTAAAGCATCTGCATCTTGATCAAAAGCAAACAAGTGCCCTTTTGACCCTAGTTGCTCTAAAATAGCTCTAGAGTGTCCTCCTCCTCCGAAAGTAACATCGACATAAATCCCTTCAGGACGAATATGTAGTCCCTGAAGTGCCTCTGTCAGCAAAACTGGATTATGATATTGTGTCGTCATTTTTATCTCCCATAACTTCTTCAGCCAAAGCTCCAAAATCAAGGGCAGCTTCATCAATCGCATTTTCGTAAAGCGATTTATCCCAGATTTCTAGAATGTTTATAGCAGAAGAGACCACTATTTCTTTTTTTATCTGTGCGTGTTTTATTAAGTCTTTTGGAATCAATAGACGTCCAGAAACATCCATTTCTATTGTTTTAACACCTGCAGTAAAACGGCGTATGAAATCATTATTTTTTTTGTTGAAGCGGTTTAGTCCATTGACTTTCTCCATCAGTTGAGTCCATTCTTTCATGGGATACAATTCAAGACATGGATTGAAAACAGCTCGCTTTAAAACAAACCCTTCAGCTAGCATACCGGTCAATTGCTTTTTAAGCGCAACAGGCATCATGATTCGTCCCTTTACATCTGCCTTACATTCGTATGTCCCAATTAAATGCTGCATTGCTGGTTAAAGATTTGTATCAAATATAATTAATATTTACCACAATTTACCACAATTTACCACATTATTAATAAGTTTTACCACCTAATCATTTTTTCACCATTTTAATAGCGATTGAAATAAAAACAAAGGCTAATTAGTAATTGTCTATATTTGGAAAATTAATTTCTTGCTCAGGAAATAATGAATAACATCATTCAAGAAAAGGAATTTCGCTATGTAGAATCTGGTGAAGGTCAGCCACTAATTATCCTACATGGGCTAATGGGTGGATTGAGTAATTTTAAGGGGGTAATGGATTACTTTCCTCCAAAAGGTTATCGGATTATTATCCCTGAACTCCCTGTTTACAGTCTACCTGTTTTGAATACATCAGTAAAATCACTCTCAGAGTTTTTATATAAGTTCATCAAACATATGAATTTAAAGGATGTAATCCTTTTAGGTAATTCATTGGGCGGTCATGTTGGTTTACTTTTCACAAAAAACCATTCAGAACTGGTAAAAGGGCTCGTGCTTACAGGTAGTTCTGGGCTTTATGAAAACAATATGGGTGATGGTTATCCAAAACGGGGAGACTATGACTATATCAAATCCAAGAGTGAAGCCGTATTTTACGATCCAAAAGTTGCTACTAAAGAAATTATTGATGAAGTGTTTGAGACTGTAAACGATCGCAATAAATTAGTGCGGACATTGGCTTTAGCAAAAAGTGCAATTAGACATAATATGGCTAAAGAATTGCCAAAAATGGACACGCCAACAGCTATTATTTGGGGAAAACAAGATACAGTAACTCCTCCTAATGTAGCTGAAGAATTTGAAAGTTTACTGCCAGATGCAAACTTATATTGGATTGACCGCTGTGGTCATGCACCCATGATGGAACATCCGGAACAATTTAATTCCGTTCTAGAAGAGTGGCTTGAGTCTAGAAAGTTCTAGAAAGCATGCGCATCAAAACGGCTCGTTTTATCATTAGTAATTCAGAAGTTGAGAAGTGTCCTCAATCAACTCTTCCAGAATATGCTTTCATTGGTCGGTCTAATGTGGGAAAATCTTCATTGATAAATGCACTTTGCAACCAAAAAAATCTTGCAAAGACCTCATCTAGACCAGGAAAGACTCAGTTAATTAATCATTTTATAATCAATGAAAATTGGCACTTAGTAGATTTGCCAGGCTATGGTTATGCACGCGTTTCTAAAGCAAAGAAAAAAGTATTTCAATCTTTTATAACCAACTATTTCAAGAATAGAAGACAACTAATCTCGGCCTTTGTTTTAATCGATATCCGGCACCAACCTCAAGAGATAGACCTAAAATTCATGGAGTGGATGGGAAACAATGAGATACCCTTTGCGTTGATCTTTACAAAAGCGGATAAATTAAAACCTCAGGCAGTGACTAGAAATCTTGAGCAGTATAAAGATGAGATGTTAGCGACCTATTGGGAATCTCTTCCCCCCGTTTTCGTAACTTCCTCTTTAAATGGAACAGGAGGTGACGAGATTTTGGCCTATATCGATGAGCTCAATCAACTTTTTCGAAATAATTCACAGCTCTAAGGCTTTTTGAGCTCTAATTTTTCAGCAAAGTAGTCACAAAAGTCGCGCATCGTTGCTGTCATTTTTTCGTCTTGGGTGGCACTGTAAAAAGTATCGCTAAGGGACACCAGTGTTTGATGAAAAAACAGCTGCATTTGATCTACAGGCATCTCTTTCACCCACAAATCCATCTTTAAGGTCTCTTGTTTTTCTGCATCCCAAAAAGAAAGTAACATCGCTTTAGCATCCATGTCAGTGATACCACCGTCTGGTGCAGTCCAATTCATTTTTTCTGGGATGTTATTTTCATCCAAATTTACATCTATAGTGATCTGAGTTTTTCTATGAATAGCCATTAGCGCTTAGGTTTGTATTTTGATTCATTAAAAAGTTGTTGAGCGGGAAGTAGTATCCATTTACTGAGGGGTACTTCTGGATAATTCCTTCTGTGGCTTTTTACAATTTGCCATCCAATCCATCTTCCTATTTTCCCAGGAGACTCATTGTCTAATTGAAGATAAAACTTTGAAAACGGAGCGGGCTCTAAAAAACGCTCAATCCATTCAGGGTTTGTTTGATACAAGCTTTGATTTTCGATGAAATACTGCCAAATATAAAGTTCATTTTCTTTTGCCCATTCTATTTCTTCAGTTGTATAAGCTATTTTAACCTCTTCCTTTTCATGTGGCAAAAAAAGATCTTGTAAGTATAATTTTTTCCCTTCATAGATCATCTGAGCCAGAAAAGTTCTTTCTCCTGTTGGAGGAATCAAAGAGTTTCCAAGTTTTTCTACAATTTGAGAAAGAATGTATTTTTGATCTAATTCTTTTCTAATATAATTTGGAATCCCGTCATAAAAAGGATGATTAGACCCTAGAAAAGTATCTAGAGAAAGTAATAACAAACTGTCAGAATAAACCGTTTTTAGCTGGTAGTCTACGTTATTTGTCAAGGTAATCACTCGAGGAATTTTAAATGAAGGGACATGATATTTTATGTGCTTAAAAAGATGAGATACTTTGTCCTCCAGAACTGTTATGTCCTTAAACTCATCTAAAACTTCTTGAAAAAGAAGCAATTGTAAACTGTCTTTTTGTCTTTCAACCCATATATTATCGGAAAATTGTTTTGGGAACAAAAAGGGGTATTCGGCTTTTAGTTGCGGGATCACATCTGGTGACTGGTTGTAAAATTTCATTTCAAAACGCTCAAATGAAATCGCAACAGAAAGGGTTTCAATTTCCTTTTCATTAGGATTTTCATTTTGACAGGAAGAAAAAAGAACAAATACTCCAAAAAAGAGACAGACAGAATGAGAAAAAGAGAAAAAACAATAAAGTCGCCTATTAGTATTTGTAACCATGCCTACAAAAAGAGTAATTTTGAACAAATTTACTTTCTATAAACGTATAAAAAATGAAATCTGCTAAAAAAGTCGAAAACTACATTATAGAATGGTTAAAAAGTTACTTGAATGAATCCAAAATGAACGGATTTGTTGTAGGTGTTTCTGGTGGTATTGATTCTGCAGTAACCTCAACCCTTTGTGCCAAAACAGGCTTTCCTGTTTTGTGCCTCGAAATGCCGATACTTCAAGAGGCCGGTCAGCTTACAAGAGCTTCAGAGCACATAAATTGGCTGAGAGGCCATTTTGCTAATGTTACTTCCTTTAGATTGTCATTAGACTCAGTCTTCACTACATTTATGGATCAACTACCTACTGCTGATAATAAAGAAGCCCAAGCCCTCAGTTTAGCAAATACTCGAGCTCGCCTAAGAATGACTAGTCTCTATTATTTCGCTGCTTTAAACAAATACTTAGTTGCAGGAACTGGAAATAAAGTTGAGGATTTTGGCGTAGGTTTTTACACAAAATACGGAGATGGTGGCGTGGATTTGAGTCCAATTGCAGATTTAAACAAAACTCAAGTTTTTGAAATAGCAAAACAGATGGACATCATTTCTTCCATACAAAAAGCTGCCCCTACAGATGGTTTATGGGGTGATGATCGTACAGATGAGGATCAACTAGGAGCAACCTACCCAGAGCTGGAATGGGCTATGGAAATGCAAAAAAAATCAGTTTCTAAAAAACACTTTTCAGAGAGAGAAAAAACTGTTTACGAACTTTACATGAAGCATCACAATCAAAACAAACACAAGATGAATCCTATCCCTGTTTGCAATATTCCTGAGGATTATTTATAAATATTGTTTATCTTGCTATGACATAACTCAAACTCTTATCCCCAAATGTTAAAAGTAGTGCTTCTAGACCCCCATCCTGTGGTCCAAAAAGGTTTTAAGGCCTTTTTCAAAAAAAATACCTCCATTCGTGTTTGTGCAACCTTGAGTGAAATTGAAACTCTTTTTGCCTTTTTGGAAATAAACTCTGTAGACGTTGTAATTCTGGAAATGGAACTCCCTGATGGTAGTGCGGTGAATACGATCAAAAAAATAAAAGAAAACTATTCAAACACCTCCATTTTAATTTATACCTATTTACCTCAATCCATTTATGGTATTTCTTTGTTAAAAGCTGGTGCTCTTGGGTATTTATCAAAGCAGGTAAAGAAAAAAGTACTGATTGAAGCAATTGAAAGCATCGTTAATTTAGGTTATCACATTACCTCAAATTTTGCCAATCAAATTACAAATAACATCGATCTTTCCAGGCCTAGAATCGCCTTTGGAACACTTTCTTCTAGAGAGGTTGAAGTGCTTAAATTCATTGTTCATGGCAAACGAAATGTTGAAATTTCTAACACCTTAAAGCTGAGTCAAAAAACGATAAATACCTATAAAAGTAGATTGATGAAAAAACTTGATGTGGAAAATCAAGTAGATCTCTATCAACAAGCCCGAAATTTAGACTTACTCTAAAGAACTCTATTAAGCCTTCTAGACAGCAACTTTTTCAAACTTTGATACTGCATTACTTCTTCTAACAGGGAACTCTCGTGAGTTATTGTGTCCTTTTGAACGGCATTCATTAGATCGGCTATTTTTTGATCTACAAGATATCTTCTAAAAGTCAAAATGGTTTCACTTACCAACTGCCCTACCACACTTTTTCGATCTTTTACAAAAATGTTTTTCTTTTCCCAATCATGAAGTTGGTGTTCTTCATCCGCTAATAAAATGTCTGTGAGTATTTTCCCTAAACTCGGATCTTCTTGCTGAATCATTTTTTGCGGGTATACCTTTCCCTCAGATTGAAAACTTTTTATCAGCTGACTGTATAAAGATTGGTATTCTGGCTGGATCATTTCTACCTCATCTTGCTGCAGATCTAAAAAGACTTTTTCATATACCTTGGACTGAACTGTTTTAGATTCTTCTATCAAATTTCCCTCATCATCTGATGAGATATAGACCTCATCAAAAAAAGCTTCATCTTCTCCATAGTGCAACAGTATACTGACTATTTGCTTTTCTAAATTCACTAGAGGATTTTCTAAACTTGATTTTATTCCGCCTCCTTGTTTAGGTAATTCTTGTTTTACTTGGGCAGAAACAATTTTTCTTACAGGAACGGTTTTTTTGTTTTTTTCCTGTGCCAAGGCATTGAAAAGCACCTCTTCAGAGACTTCCATTTGAAGAGCACATTCTCTCAAGTAGATTTCTTGTTTGATGGGGTCAGGAATTTTAGAAATACTTTGTACTATTTCTCGAACAGTAGTTGCCTTTTTAACGGGATCATTGGCAGCTTCGAGAATTAATAAATCTGTTTTAAACTGAATAAAATCTTTGGCTTGCGCTCTTAAATACGCTTGAATTTCCTCAAGAGTGTGAGATTTAGAAAAACTATCGGGATCTTCTCCCTCTGGAAAGGAACAGATTCTTACGTTCATCCCTTCTTCCAAGATCAAATCTATTCCTCTTATTGCTGCACGAAGTCCCGCAGCATCTCCATCAAAAAGCACAATCACATTTGAAGTCAGTCGTCGAATCAATCGAATTTGCTCTGGAGTCAATGCGGTACCAGAAGAGGAAACTACATTTTGAACTCCTTTTTGATACATTTGAATGACATCTGTGTATCCCTCCACCAGATAGCAAACGTCTTCTTTTGCAATAGCTTTTTTTGCTTCAAAAATTCCATAAAGAACCTGACTTTTGTGATAAATAGCACTTTCGGGTGAGTTAAGGTATTTAGCTGTTTTGACCTTATTTGAAAGTATTCTACCACCAAAACCTTGTACTCTACCCGCCATACTTCGGATAGGAAAAATAACCCTTCCACGAAATCGATCCACCCCTCCTTTGTCATTTTTGATCACTAAGCCCGTTTCTTCAAGGAAGTTTTCCGAATAACCAGCGTTCGTTGCAGCGATGTACAAATGGTCTTTCTTTTCGAGAGCATAGCCCAAAGCAAAAAAGCGTATTGTTTCCTCGGTAAATCCTCGTTGTTTAAAATAACTTAGTCCAATGGCTTTCCCTTCATTTGTATTCCACAAATCTTTTGAAAAGCGCTCTTGTGCATACTGGTGAACTAAATAGAGGCTCTCTTTATGATCTCGCTTTTCTTTTTCTTCCGAACTCTGTTGGGTTTCCTCAATTTCAATATTATATTTATTGGCTAGGAAACGAATCGCCTCTGGATAAGTAAAATGTTCGTGCTCCATAAGAAAGGCAACAACATTACCTCCTTTGCCACTACTGAAATCTTTCCAAATCTGTTTGACTGGTGACACCATAAAACTTGGTGTACGCTCTTGAGAAAAAGGACTGAGTCCCTTAAAGTTAGATCCTGATTTTTTTAATACAACAAAATCTCCTATTACCTCCTCAACCCGAGCAGCTTCATAAACTTGATCAATTGTACTTCTGGAAATCAAAAAATTGGTGTTTTGATAAATTTAAAACTTTCTATGGAATCCCAATTAAGATTTAATGGGTTTATATTTTTCGCTCTATCACATAGTTAACCATCAATTCAAGAGCATCTCTGTATTTGTTTTTTGGAAATTCCATGAGCAACTCTAAGGCCTGCTTTCGGTAAAATTCCATTTTCACTTTAGCAAAATCGAGTCCCCCTTTTTCTTTCACCAACTGTATCAATTCTTTAACTTTAGTTTTGTTTTTGTTGTGGTTTTTTACCGTATTTAGAATTTGACGTTTTTCGGAAGGAGTTGCTGTATTAAGAGTATAAATTAAAGGTAGTGTCAATTTTTTTTCTTTGATATCAATTCCTAAAGGTTTTCCAATTTTGTAGTCTCCGTAATCAAAAAGGTCGTCTTTGATTTGAAAAGCCATTCCTAACAACTCACCAAATTGATGCATCTTTTTTACCTCCTCTGCCCTGCTGTTAACAGCTTGAGCACCAATTGCACAACAAGAAGCCAATAAAATGGCTGTTTTTTGACGAATGATCTCATAGTACACTTCTTCTGTTATGTCTAGAGCACGTGCTTTTTCAATTTGTAGCAGTTCACCTTGACTCATTTCCTTAACAGCAACTGAAATAATTTTTAACAAATCAAAATCTTCATGTTCAATAGACAATAACAATCCTTTGGAGAGTAAATAATCACCAACCAATACTGCTATCTTATTTTTCCATAAAGCGTTGATAGAAAAAAATCCTCTTCGTTTGTTACTGTCGTCTACTACATCATCGTGAACTAAGGTTGCCGTGTGGATTAATTCAATGATGGAGGCCCCTCTGTAGGTGCGTTCATTGATTTTTCCTTTACCTAACATTTTGGCTACAAGAAAAACAAACATGGGACGCATTTGCTTTCCTTTTCTGTTAACAATGAAATGAGTAATTCTGTTGAGCAATGCTACTTTAGAAGACATGGACTGTGAGAATTTCTCCTCAAAGAGCTCCATCTCATCGTAAATCGGTTTTTTAATTTGCTCAACAACTTTCACTTTTTCAAAAGTTTTCCTGATTTTTTTTGGGTTTATAAAGATATCAATTCTAGCTCGACAACTGGTTATTTATGCCTTCTTTCCTTCCTTTATTTTATTGGCCAATTGACCGCAGGCGGCGGCTATATCTTCTCCACGTGAACGACGAAAGGTCACTTTTATCTTAGCCCTAGTGAGAGCGGCAATATACTCCTCTATAACCTCGCTAGAAGCCTGCTTCATTGTGGAATTATCAATGGAATTGTATTGTATCAAATTAACTTTTGAGGGCAAATGTTGACACCATTTGACAAGTGCATGAATGTCTTCTTTTTGATCGTTGATTCCTTCCCAAACAACATATTCAAAAGTGATAGTCTTTTTAGTGTTTTTGTACCAATAGTTTAGAGCTTCTGCCAGTTCGCTGAGTGGAAATTTTTTGGCAAAAGGCATGAGTTGTTCTCTGATTTCTTGTCGAGCGCTGTGTAAAGAAACAGCCAAACCAAATTTCACACCGTCATCTGCCAGCTTACGAATCATCTTCGGAATACCTGAAGTAGAAAGTATTATTCTTTTTGCAGCCATTCCCAAACCCTCTGGGTGAGTAATTTTATCAATAGCAGCCATTACGTTATTATAATTCATCAAAGGTTCTCCCATTCCCATAAAGACGATATTTGATAAAGGTCTTTGGTAGTACAACCTGCTTTGCTGATCTATTGCAATAACTTGATCGTAAATTTCATCAGCTTTCAAATTGCGCATGCGTTTTAAAGCAGCTGTGGCGCAAAAAGTACAATCTAAACTGCACCCTACCTGAGAGGAAACACATGCAGTAGTTCTTTTTGATGTTGGAATTAAAACAGATTCTACCACTAAATTATCATGTAGTTTAACTGCATTTTTAATCGTTCCGTCAGTACTTTTCTGTTGTAGATCAATATTGATGTGTTTGATTTCGAAATGCTGTTTCAACAATTCGCGATGCGCTAAGGACAAATTTGTCATTCCCTCAAAATCATGCACCCCTTTCTGCCATAACCATTGATAGACTTGACTGCCCTTAAACGCAGGAACTTTGTGCGCTACGAAAAAGTTTTGAAGCTCTTCCTTTTTCAGAGAACGGATGTCTTTTTTTGATGTTTCCAAATGCTAAAAAAAAACCGCATACTGCGGTTTTTTGAGATTATAATATGAGCATGGCGTCACCATAAGAATAGAAATTGTATTTCTCTTTAATGGCAACACTGTATGCATGTTTAACAAATTCTGGATCTGCAAAAGCAGATACCATCATCAACAAAGTTGATTTTGGGGTGTGAAAGTTGGTTATCATGCTATTGGCAATAGAAAAATCATAGGGAGGAAAAATAAATTTATGAGTCCATCCTTGATACTCATTTAATGTCCCTGCAGATGAGACTGAGCTTTCTAAACCACGCATCACCGTAGTTCCTACGGCACATATTTTTTTTCGAGCCCACTTGGCTCGGTTAACTATTTCCACCGCCTTAGAATCAATAATCAACTCTTCTGAGTCCATTTTATGTTTGGATAGGTCTTCCACTTCAACCGCACTAAAGGTTCCTAAACCCACGTGAAGGGTGAGCTCTGCTAGATCAATTCCTTTTATTTCTAGTCTTTTTAAAAGATGTTTAGAAAAATGAAGCCCCGCTGTGGGTGCAGCAACAGCTCCTTCATGTTTCGCGTAAATGGTTTGGTAACGCTCCTGATCATCTGCCTCTAGAGGTCTTTTAATGTATTTAGGAAGTGGTGTTTGGCCTAAGTCTTTTAGTTTTTTACGAAATTGTGTATAACTCCCGTCAAAGAGAAAACGTAGTGTCCTTCCTCTAGAAGTAGTATTGTCTATTACCTCTGCAACCAAGCTGTCGTCATCCCCAAAGTACAATTTGTTTCCAATGCGTATTTTACGTGCCGGATCAACTAGTACATCCCATAAACGTTGTTCTTGATTGAGTTCACGAAGTAAGAATACCTCAATACGGGCTCCTGTTTTTTCTTTATTGCCAAAAAGTCGAGCGGGAAATACCTTGGTGTTGTTTAGCACCATAACATCTCCTTCATCAAAAAAGTTGATTATATCTTTAAATGTATGGTGCTCTATGGTTTCCTCCTTTCGGTTTAAAACCATCAATCTGGACTCATCGCGATCGGGAGCAGGTCTTTGGGCTAAAAGTGTTTTGGGGAGATCGAATTGAAAATTTGAAAGTTTCATTTATAAATTTTAGGCTGCAAATATACCATCTTCACCTAGGGGTTGTCAAGTGATTTGGCAATTATCTCTTCTCAACCTCAAAATTGAGTTGCTGCAGATCTTCCCAAAAGCTAGGATGGGACTTGGAAACCACCTCGGCTTCTTCAATTTCTAAAGGGATCTTGAGGGATAAGGGTGCAAACGCCATAGCCATTCTATGATCGTTGTAGGTAGATATAGAACATCCCTGAACAAATTGATTTTCAGGAGATAAATGTAAACTGTTATCCGTTACTGAGATAGTAGCTCCAAGCTTGGTCAATTCTTGCTCCAGTGCAAGCAAACGGTCCGTTTCTTTGATTTTTAGGGTATGTAACCCTTTCAAATCACAGCCTACACCCAAACCATAACAGGTCACAGCAATAGTTTGTGCAATATCTGGAGCTTCTGACAGATCCCATTGAAAAACATTAGGAAGTATTGTTTTCTCTTTTGTCAAAAAGACACTATGCCCTTCAAATCTTGTTTTCACCCCAAACTGCTTGTAGATGGTTTGAAGTACAGCATCTCCCTGCAAACTTTCCTTCTTATAACTCGTCAATTCTATTTCAGCTTCGTTTGCCAAGGCCGCTATGCTATAAAAGTAGGAAGCAGAACTCCAATCAGACTCTACCACTTGTATAGATTTTTTAGGATCCGATTGGTGAGCTACACTAATTTGTTGCCCCTCAAAAGCTGTTTTAACACCAAAATTTGACAGTAAAGACAAGGTCATTTTAATATAGGGAACAGAAGTGATTTTTCCGATCAAGTTCAATGTAATTCCCTGTTCTAAAACGGGTCCTAGCATTAGCAATGCAGAAATATATTGACTGCTAATGTCTGCTGGAAGACTTACCCTACCACCATTTAATTTTTTTCCTTTGATCCTTAATGGAGGATAGCCTTCCTTTTTTTCATACTCAATTGAGGCCCCCAAAGCACGCAATGCATCGACTAGAATTTTAATGGGTCTTTCTTGCATTCTTGCTGAGCCTGTAAGCAAAACTTCTCTCCCTTCAAGCTGTGAAAAATAGGCCGTTAAAAAACGCATGGCTGTCCCTGCGTGATGAATGTCTATACGCTCAGCCGTCGAAGCCAAAGCCGCTTCCATTACCCTGCTGTCATCAGAATTAGAACTGTTTTTAATTTCGTATCCCTTAAAAAGTGCTTGTAAAAGTAAGTGCCTATTGGTTTCACTTTTAGATCCCGTAATGTTTAATTTTCCCTTACAAATTTGAGAACTGTGAGAAAGTTTTACCTGCATCTAGGACTCAAGGTTTTAGTTTTGGATTATTGAGATGCCTTTGGTGATCTCGTTCTGTTTTTTTTTGTAGTTTATTTTCAAAAGCAGTGTGGATATCAACTCCGGTTTGATTTGCCAAACAAAGGGCAACAAAAATGACATCTGCTAATTCTTCTCCAAGATCCTTGTTTTTATCACTCTCTTTTTCAGATTGTTCTCCGTAACGCCTTGCAATAATTCGTGCTACTTCCCCCACCTCCTCTGTCAACTGGGCCATATTGGTAAGTTCGTTAAAATAGCGGACACCATGGGCTTGTATCCAGTCGTCTACAGCTTTTTGAGCTCCTTTTAAATCCATATTCAAAAATAAGTATTAATGTTGGGATTTCACCCGAAGATCCTGTCTTAGTTAAAAAGTTGATTGATTTCAGAAAGCGAATATACTATAGGACAATGGGTATGTTCTGGTTCATTGTGTGAATTGAAATGAATGGCTTGCATTCCCAAATGAAGGGCACCAGAAATATCCGCTTCTAAACTGTCTCCAATCATCAAAGCGTTCTCTGGGGTGACTTGTGCCTTTTGAAGAGCTTGTTGAAAGATTTTTGGATGAGGCTTTTTATAGCCTATTTTTTCCGCTGTAAAAGTGTGTTCAAAATAGGATGCTAATCCTGAGTTCGTAATTTTAAAATGCTGAACCTGTTCAAAACCATTTGTAATTATATGTAGTTTATACTTTTTTTTCAAGTGTTCTAGCAATTCATGCGCCCCGTCAAACAAGTGTGGAAAGGTGCTTAGGTTTTTTATGTAGATATTAGAAATCTCTTCAATTTGACTGGTGGAAACTTCCCGATTTAGGGCTTGAAAAGTTTCTGACAAACGTCTAATTCGCAACTCTTTTTGATCAATTTTATTTTCTCGATACAATTTCCAACAGGCATGGTTGATGGGAACATAATACCTCAAAAATTCTTCACAGTCAAGAGAAAAATTCAGTTGGTTAAAAATCAATTCGAAGGTCAGAGCCGAATTTTTTTCGAAATCCCAAAGGGTGTGGTCTAAATCAAAAAAAATATCTGTAATGACTTTGCTGTCTATCATAAATAGAGTGTTATGGCTTTTGGAAAGGTATTGATTTTCATTTAAATCAATAATACTAAAGTAATTGTTCGTCTGCAAAACTAAAACATCCTTGATCTGAGACTATAATATGGTCTAGCACCTTCAGGTCTACGTGAGATGCTGCTGTTTTGAATTTCCGTGTGATTTGTCGATCGCTTGAACTCGGTCTTAGCTGGCCAGAAGGATGATTATGTACTAAAATTAAAGCTGTTGCACCTAGCTCAAATGCACGTTTAAAAGCCAAACGAATATCTACTATTGTCTGTGTAATTCCTCCTTTACTCAATCGGTATTTTTCGAGCAACTTGTTGGATTGATTGAGGTATACTACCCAAAACTCTTCATGAGGCAATCCAAAAAACTCTGAAGCGATGTAGTTATATACACTTTTACTGGAATTAAAAAATAGTTCTTTCTTTAGCGATAACTGTTGACCTCTCTTTATCAGTTCAAAAACTGCTTTTAGTTTTATTGCTTTAACTTCACCAATCCCTCTAAATTTTATTAAATGTTCTATGGATAGTTGTTGAAACTTGGTCAAATGGTGGTTTACAGAAGAAAGTACTCTTTGCATCAATCCAACTGCATTTTCGTTTGATGTTCCACTACCGATTAGGATAGCAAACAATTCTGCTACACTCAAGGCACCACCACCGTGGGCTTTTAGTTTCTCTCTAGGACGATCTAAACTATCCCAGTCTTTAATGGTTAGAGTTTTGTTTTTAGTATTCATTTGGGGTGAATAAAGATTCTCTACAAGATAAAAAACTATGATTAAAAGACTACAATATGCTTCTGTAGAATCTCCCAGTCCAAACCTCCAAAACTGCCTGAACTCATCATGACCAATACTTCATTGTGGTATTCTTTTTGAAGCAGAAGGTCCATTAATTGTGCAGCATCGTTATAAACATGTAAATCTGTTTGCTGAAAGGCTTTTTGAATATGCGTCTTTTCAATGGGTTTTTTGTTTTTAATTTTTAGGGCTTCCTGATCATAAAAAACGATTGTTTCATCACCCTGATCTAAAGTATGTGCATATTGATTGATAAATTCAGGATCCAAACTGCTGAAAGTATGGAGTTCCAAACAGAGGCATATACGATGGTTTTTGAATTGCTTTCTAACCGCATCAACAGTAGCTTTTACCTTACTTGGAGCATGTGCAAAATCCCTGTACAAAAAAGCTGTATCCCCTTTTGCAATACATTCCAATCGTTTTGAAGCTCCCTTAAAACTAGGTATTGCTTCATAAAAATCTGAGGCATCTACTCCCATTAATTGAGCAATCCATTGGGCACCTGCTAGGTTGAGTAAGTTGTGGGTTCCAAAAATGGAGAGTGGTAAGCTGCCCTCTGGAGTATCGAGATAGGTTACTCCACTTTGAGTGAAATGCTGTGGGGTTTGATAAGGGATTTTTTTAATTGGGTGGGGATGTGTTTCAACCAAACTTTTAAGCACTTCATCTTCTGCATTATAAAGCAACACACCTCCAGCGGGTATCGAAAAAATAAAACGATTAAATTGTTCCACATAGATGTCAAATGTTGGAAATACATTAACGTGATCCCAACCTATACCACTAATTAGAGCAATATTGGGTTGGTACCATAGAAACTTAGGTCGTAAATCTATAGGTGATGATAAATACTCGTCACCCTCCAGTAAAATAAAATTACTTTCCTCTGTAATTGACAGGGTATTTTTTATTGATTTGATTTGGGCTCCTACCATAAAGTCGGTTTCAATAGCATGATACTGCAACACATGTAAAACCATAGAAGTGATTGTTGTTTTTCCATGACTTCCCGCCACTACAACACGAGTTTTATCCTGAGAACGTGCCGCTATAAATTCCGGGTAAGATTGGACCAAAAGACCCAGTTCTTGAGCTCTAACCAATTCCGGATTGTCTTTTCTTGCGTGCATTCCCAAAACCACAACATCCAGCGTTGTATTGATTTTTTCTGGAAACCATCCGATAAGCTCGGGATGGATCCCTGCTGCTTTTAAATTACTACTGGATGGTTCATAAATAGTGTCGTCACTTCCACTTACCAAATGCCCTAAACGATGCATGGCAAGGGCCAAACTGTGCATAGTACTACCCCCTATTGCTATAAAGTGAATGCGCATCACAATCTTATTTTTTTTACTAGTTCCACCAATTCTGGAAATTCTTCTTTATAATTTTCAAGTTTTTTAAAATAGGCCAAGGCGCTTTCTTCTTTTCCAATTTTTTCGGCAAATACAAACTGATAATAGTATACCCAAGCAAGAGGTACAGTATCACTAAAAAGATAGTTGGATTCAAAATAATTGAGCGCGCAAAAACCCCATTCTTCTGCTATCCCAAAATCAGCCGAAATTCTACCTAGATCGTAAGAAAAATTTCTTCTTTTAATTTTTAATGAATTGTAAAATGACTGAGAACAGCTTTTGTATTCTTGAATCAATTTTAAGAAAAGCTGTTGATAAATTTTCTCAGCAAGGTCACGATCATCCGTTTTCTCGTAAATGGATCCCACTGCTAAAAGACCTTCATAGAGATCTAAGGTTTTTATCTTTTGGCTGAGTTGCATCGCCTCCTCTACATTTCCACCTAAAAGACTAGGTAAAGCAACCAATACATCCACTTTAGCTCTGAGATAGGTCACATTTTTAGGCTCCAAAAGGGCTGCCCTTTCAAAAGCAGGCTTCATTATTTTAACATAACGTAATGAAGACAACACAGGAACTTCAAGAGCCCTAAATCCTGCGGCTCCGCCCAACAGAAAATATCTTTGGGCACTGGGTTGAAGGTCTACTGCTTGTTTTGCATAATCCATTGAAGTTTCCCAGTCTTTGTATTCAAAGGAAAGTTGTACAATGGAATCTAAAATTAAAATGTCTTTGGTTTGGGTATAGGACTCAATTAATTCATTGAGCTGTTTTTGATAAATTAAATCTCTTTTAAATTCATAAGAAGCGACAGGGGTTCGATCTTGTGCACTACCCAATCTGAAAATTAAAACACAAAAAAGCACTAGAAGCTTCTTAAACATCTGTTTGGCTTATAAGTTTCCAAAGGACATCCTTCAACTCGGTAAGCTGGTACTGAGTTGCACTAGAAATAATCAAATGAGGAATCGTTTTAAAGATGGATTTCATTTCATGCAGATACTCATTCTTTAGTTCCTCATCTAGCAAGTCTGCCTTGGACAAAACGACCATGTATTCTTTGTCGAGGAGTTCTGGATTGTATTTTTTTAATTCGTTAAAAAGGATTTCAAACTCTTCTTTGACTCCTTTGGAATCTACAGGGATGACAAAAAGTAAAATTGAGTTACGCTCAATATGTCTGAGAAAGTAATGTCCGAGTCCTTTTCCTTCTGCGGCTCCTTCTATTATTCCTGGAATATCTGCCATAACGAAAGAACGATAGTCTCGATATTCAACTATACCTAGATTGGGCTTAAGTGTGGTAAACTCATAGTTCGCAATTTTGGGTTTGGCAGAAGTCAGGGCAGCCAAAAGAGTTGATTTTCCCGCATTGGGAAACCCAACAAGTCCTACATCTGCAAGAACTTTTAATTCCAAAGTAACTTGAAGCGTCTTCCCCTCAATTCCTGGTTGTGCATAACGAGGTGTCTGTCGAGTGGCCGATTTAAAGTGCCAGTTTCCTCTCCCACCTAAACCGCCTTCTAAAAGAATTTCTTCTTGATGTTCCTCAGTAATTTCAAATAAAATAGCATTGGTTTCCGAATTCCGAACTACAGTACCCAACGGAACTTCAATCACGCAGTCTTCTCCTTGTGCACCACTACTTCGATTCTTACTGCCGTCTCCTCCATGACCCGCTGAAAAATGTTTTTTGAATTTAAAGGTGTACAGTGTCCAAAGCTGATTATTAGCTCGGATGATCACATGACCGCCTCTTCCTCCATCGCCACCATCGGGTCCGCCTTTGGTTATAAATTTTTCTCTGTGCAAATGCACAGAACCTTTCCCTCCATTTCCCGAACTGACAAAAAGTTTTACATAATCGACAAAATTCCCTTCGGTCATGAGTGTCTAAAATCGATCTATGAGTTGTGTCAGACGTGAAGTGATTTCTTCAATGGTTCCTATTCCGTTAACGCTGTGAAATTTATTTTGCGCTTGATAGTAGGTTTTTAGAACGGCTGTTTTTTGGTTGTATTCTTCAAATCTATTCCTGATTTTAATCTCATCCTGATCGTCTGTTCTCCCACTCGATTTGCCGCGTTCCAAAAGTCGAGATACAAGAAGGTCATCATCTGCCTCCAAGGCAACAGTTGCAGTAATATCCATTCCTTTAGTCGCCAAAAAACGATCGAGGGTTTCTGCCTGCGATTTTGTTCTTGGAAAACCGTCAAAGATAAACCCCTTCGCTTCGGGATTGCGATCAACCTCTGCCTCGAGCATATCAATTGTAACTTGGTCGGGTACCAAGTCTCCTTTATCCATATAGGATTTTGCCAAATTCCCCAAGTCGGTTCCATTTTTAATATTATATCGAAAAAGATCTCCGGTAGAAATGTGAACGAGTTTGTATTTTTCTTTTAGAAAAGCGGCTTGCGTTCCTTTTCCAGCACCTGGCTTTCCAAATAAAATGAGATTGATCATTGTCTGATTTTGGGGCAAAGATACCCATTTTAGCTGGCTTTTTTCCTTTCCAAAAAACTTATCCTTATTTTTGCCAAAAGAACTACATGGGATTTTTTTCAGGGAAGCAAACTATAGGGATTTTAGGTGGAGGACAACTCGGAAAAATGTTGTTGTATACTACGCGCCAGTGGGACCTTCAAACCAAAGTTATGGACCCTAGTAGTGAAGCTCCCGCTCGTTTAGCCTGCAACCATTTTGTTCAAGGAGATCTAATGGATTATGACACGGTGCTCGAGTTTGGTAAAGACGTTGATATTCTTACCATAGAAATAGAAAACGTTAATGCGGATGCCCTGATGGAATTGGAAAAAAAGGGGGTTCATGTCTATCCACAAGCTGGAGTGCTCAAAATCATCCAAAACAAGTGCCACCAAAAACAGTTTTACCAAAAAAATAAAATTCCTTCGGCACCCTTTCACCTTTTTGACTCTAAAGAATCACTCAAAAACGCAGTAGCAAGAGGGCACATTTCTTTTCCTTTTGTTTGGAAGTCAGAATCTATGGGATATGATGGTTATGGAGTGAAAATAGTGCGTTCGAATCAAGATTTAGAACGGATCAAAGAGGGGGGTTGCATGGCAGAAGAACTAGTCAATATTGAAAAAGAATTGGGTATCATTGTTTGTCGCAGTCCAAAAGGGGAAGTGCGATGTTATCCCAGTGTTGAAATGGAATTTCATCCAGAAGCCAACCAAGTAGAATATGTACTCAGCCCAGCAAGAATTTCAAAATCCATTGCTACTCAAGCAGAAAAAATAGCCCTGAGCGTTTCCCATGCTTTTCAACACGTTGGTCTTTTGGCTGTAGAATTATTTCTCACAAAAGAAGGGGAACTTTGGGTCAACGAAGTTGCTCCAAGACCACACAACAGTGGTCATTATACGATTGAGGCCGCTTATACCTCTCAATTTGAACAGCATTTAAGAGCCCTATTGGATCTTCCTTTGGGAAATACAGCAAATAAAGTAGCCGGAGTGATGGTCAATCTCGTTGGAAAAGAAGGCTATTCTGGACCTGTTCATTATAAAAACATTGAACACATTCTAGCAATTGACGGGGTAAATCCGCATCTTTACGGGAAGAAAGAAACACGCCCATTCAGAAAAATGGGTCACGTTACTATAATAAATGAAGATTTGAAAGTAGCAAGAAAAATCGCTGAACAAGTAAAAGAAACCATTGAAGTAATCACAAAATAGTATGGCACAAGTAGGAATTATCATGGGGAGTCAATCCGACCTACCCATTATGCAAGAAGCAATTGAAATATTGGAATCTCTTCAAATAGAGGTAGAGGTAGATATTGTATCGGCCCACCGAACTCCAGACAAAATGATGTCCTATGGAACAGAAGCGCACAGCAGAGGCATCAAAGTGATTATAGCTGGAGCAGGAGGCGCTGCACACCTTCCTGGAATGATTGCTTCAGTTTCCCCACTCCCTGTAATAGGTGTACCCATTAAATCCCGAAATTCAATTGACGGATGGGACTCCGTTCTTTCTATTTTACAAATGCCAGGGGGAGTTCCAGTTGCTACTGTTGCTTTAAACGGTGCAAAAAATGCAGGTTTACTCGCTGCTCAAATTTTGGGGATTCAGGACAAAGGCATCCAAAATAAAATAGTGGATTACAAAAAAAGTTTAAAAGAAAAAGTAATTCAGAGTAGTCAGCAGCTTAAAAAATAAGATTTTGAATAACCCCTTACTCTCTCCTTTTAGCACTCCTCATGAGGCTGCGCCCTTTTCAAAAATCAAAACCGAACATTTCATTCCTGCGATAGAGAAAACCATTGCTGTTGCTTTAAAAGAAATAGAGGAACTATGTAAGCAAAAGACACTTCCCACTTTTGAAAATACTCTGGAACAACTCGAAGAATGTGGAAGTTTAATCGGAAGAAACACTTCTTTACTCTTTAATTTGAATAGTGCCGAAACGAATAACAACCTTCAAGCGGTAGCGCAAAAAGCCGCTCCCTTACTCACGAAGTTTCAAAACGATATTCGATTGAATGAGAAGCTGTTTGACCGAATTCGCTTCGTTTATGAAAATGAAGATCGCACGAAACTTACTAAGGAACAAATCACACTTTTAGAAAAAGAATACAAAGGCTTTGTTCGAAATGGAGCTTTACTCGAACCAGAAGCTAAAGAAAAATTAAGAGTGCTAGATACGCAACTGGCTCAATTGAGCTTAACTTTTGGTGAACATCTTTTAGCGGACACTCAAGCTTATACATTGCATATCGAAAGAGAAGAACAACTTAAAGGACTTCCCGATTCATTACTGGAAATGGCAAAGGCTACTGCTCACCAAAAAGGGAAAGAGGGCTGGATTTTTACACTAGACTACCCAAGTTATGTTCCCTTTATGACTTACGCTCAAGACCGAGAACTTCGTAAAGAATTAAGTAATGCCTATGGCAAAAGAGGATTTCAAGAAAATGCAAACAATAATACTACAACTCTTTTGCAGATTGTAAAACTGCGACAGGAACGTGCAGCACTTTTAGGCTATCCTTCTCATGCGGATTTTGTTTTGGAAGAACGAATGGCACAGTCTGCTAAAACTGTTCAGAACTTTCTGGACGATTTAACCAAAAAAGCCCGTCCCGCAGCCACTAAAGAATGGGAACAACTAGTTTCTTTTTCAAAAAAAAATCTCGGTTTAGAAAAAATAGAAAAATGGGATACTGCTTTTGCATCTGAAAAATTAAAACAGCAGCAATTCAAATTTGACGAGCAGGAACTCAAGCAATATTTTCCTTTAGATCAAGTTCTAGAAGGACTCTTTGAAGTAGTCCAAAAACTCTATGATTTAAAATTTATAGTCAATTCCAAAATTGAGGGATATCATAAGGAAGTGAAAGTATATGAAGTCTATAAATCTGGGGGTTTCTACGCTCTACTTTATACTGATTTTTTTCCGCGTCCAGGAAAAAGAAATGGGGCTTGGATGACTAGCTATCGTTCCCAAAAAAAAGGGCAACGGCCTCATATCTCTATCGTCTGTAATTTTTCAAGACCTACCAAAACACAACCTTCCTTATTGACTTTTCAAGAGGTAACTACCTTATTCCATGAGTTTGGTCATGCCCTCCATGGGATGCTAGCCAACACCACTTATAGTTCCCTAAGCGGAACGAGTGTCTATTGGGATTTTGTGGAGTTGCCCAGTCAAATAATGGAAAACTGGTGTTACCAAGAAGAGGCACTAGAACTTTTTGCAAAACACTACCAAACAAAAGAGGCTATCCCCTCAGACTTGATTGAAAAAATTAAAAAGGCAACTCATTTTCAGCAAGGGCTTCAAACTCTGAGGCAATTGAGTTTTGGTTATTTGGATTTGTCGTTTCACAATGAAAATGCTATTGAAATTCAAGATGTAAAAGCACATGAAAAAGCCCAAATTACTTCTTTACAATTTACAGAAGATCCAGAAGACAACTGTATGAGCACTGCTTTCTCACATATTTTTCAAGGAGGTTATGCAGCAGGATATTACAGTTATAAGTGGGCAGAAGTTCTTGATGCTGATGCCTTTGAACTCTTCCTAGAAAAAGGTATTTTCAACAAAGAAAACGCAAGGAGCTTTTTAGATCACATCCTTTCTAAAGGGGGAACAGAACATCCTATGACACTCTACAAAAGATTTAGAGGCACTGCTCCGGATCCTTCAGCCCTACTCCGAAGAGCTGGCTTGGTTTAATTTTTTTTTATTTACATTAGAGGATATTGAATCTTCTTGTAATGCCCCAAAAAAAGAAAACATACTTACTTCAATTTGTGTTTATGCTGAGCTTTACTGCTTCTGCTCAACTCACCTTTTTTGGAGACCTTTATATCAGTGAGGGTTCTGAAATTCATGTTGCATTTAAAGAAACCTATTTTAACAGAGGTCGAATCATCACTTCTAGGGTTCAAAATCCCGGTATCCTTTCCTTTGGTAAAGAAAGTTTATGGAAACAATTACAGAACGATTCTTTTGTGGACGGTGTTGTAAGAATCTATCACGAAGGGGACTTTACTTTTCCCATTGGAGAGGGAAATCTTTTTAGTCCTTTGACATTTTATCCCCAAAAAAGTGAAGAACAGTTTGAGGTTTATTATCAAAAATATGATTCCCAATTGTATCCAACTCTTTCTGACAATTTTCGTGTTCCACAATTTCATTTCTGGAATTGGAAAACGAGTCCATCGACTTTAGGAACCATTAAAATTTATTGGAACAACGAACATAACTTACATCAACTAGAATTAGATGGACAGATGTTAAAATTAGAGGCTGGAGGATCAGTAGATTTAGGGATAATGTTAAACCAAGCACAGAAACTAGAACTAAACGGAACACTTTTGAGTCTGGAAAGGGGTGGATCTGTTGATTTAAGCACACTCTTTTCAAGTAGTAAAGACAATCAAATGCTCCACTTAAACAGTGCGGTTTTATCTCTAGATCGAGGTGGAAGTGTTGACCTTTCAAACATCATAAGCCCAACAATGATTCAAAAAATAGATCGATTTCAACTTTCTGGTTCTACTCTAGAGCTCTCTTTGAGTCAAGATGAGGAAACAGTTCACCAAGTAGATTTAAGCGGGGTAAAAAGCGAGGATCAAAGCCTTAGTATATCCCAAACCACCTTGTCTCTAAGCAGAGGTGGAAGTGTTGATTTATTGCCTATTTTAGAGTATGTAGAGGCACAAAATATTGAATTTAGCACACCTAGTTCCCAAACCCTAAATTTGGGAATTACTAAGGGAAATGAACTCAATATTGAAGCCAATGAATTGCTCTCTTTTTCAAAAAAAGACAGTAGCACTCTGGTAATTTCTGCAAAGAACAGCACTTTTACCACTAGTGAAAACATTACCTCCAATGTTTCTCAACAGTGGGATCAAGATGATTTTGTTTTCGGAAGTATTCAGTTAGACAATGACCCCAATGTAATTACAGACAACAAACGCTTCTTTTTTGATAAATCCAAGGGGGCTTTTCGAGCGGGAATTACTCAAAGTGACCAATGGGATGAAAAAAACTTGGGGACCTACTCTACTGCCTTTGGCAGAAATAGCATTGCGTCAAATTTTCACTCCGTAGCCTTCGGACTAAGTACAGAATCAAGAGCTTGGTATTCTACGGCTATGGGTATAGGAACCATCGCACCTAGTCGGGCAGAGACCGTCATAGGAAGCTACAATACGGAATATACTCCATTAGGAGGAACCAATAGATGGGACTCTCAAGATCGGCTATTTGTAGTCGGTAATGGGGAGGGAAGTAGTACCGTAAGACGATCAGATGCTTTGGTGATATATAAAGACGGTTCTACCTCAACTTCAGGTATTTGGTCAGGGCCAGGATTTTATACCACTTCTTCTAAAAGCGAAAAAATGAAACTAAGTAAATTAACACTTGGAATTGAAATCTTAGAAAAATTAATCCCCTATCAATACGAGTTAAAAAGACTGCCGGATCAACTTCAATTTGGTTTTCTTGCAGAAGAACTTGAGGCTATTGTACCCAACTTAGTTTATGAAAGTCAAGGAGTGAAAAGTGTAAACTATCAAGGCTTAATACCCATTTTAGTCAACGTACTGATTCATCAGCAACAAGAAATAGAACGCTTAAAAGATTTGCACATCAAATAAAACTACCAAGCGTTATACCCCCCTTTGAGATCGTAAATCGTTTTAAATCCCAGAGATTCGAAAACTTTGGCGGCGAGAGCACTTCGTCCACCCACCGCACAATAGACCAAGACAGGCTTATCTCTATCCAATTTTGAAATTTGTTCAGCGAAATCAGCTGCATTATAATTGATATTGATTGCAGAACCAATGAAGCCCCCTTCGAATTCTGCAGGAGTACGTATATCAATCAATTGCACTTCCTGTGTCATCAATTCTTGAAAAGTCTCTTTTTCTACAATTTGGATCTGAGGTGCTTCTTGGACACAAGCCACAAATAAAACTACTAAAGCAAACAAGGGTTTCATTTTTTTCAATTTTATATTTGGAACCTCGATTAAATATAATCAAATAAATGGAACAACGCCAGCCAAATCAATGGTATACCCTCTACCCAAAAAGCGGTGTAATACATTGACCTCCTGGGTGTAGATCGAATTAAAAAAACGGCGAGTAGTCCAAAACAAAGTAAGGTGCTTTTAGTAAAAGAAGTACCTGCCTCAAAGACAAACAATAGAAGAAGAGAAACTAAAGAAAGGAGAAAAACACCGACCACTTTTGATTTTTTTATACCCCACTTCTGGGGAAATGTTTGTAGACTTAAGGAATCTTCCTTCAAATCTCTAATATCAAAAGGTAAAATTGCTACAAAGAGGTAAACTCCTTGGACTAGCAAGGAGTAAAAAAATATTTTAAAATCAAAAAAGACAGCCTCTGAAAAAGGAATACCCACTGTGAGTATTAACCATGAAAAAATAACCAAATAAATTTTCCATCCCTTTTTATTTCTTAAATTTTTATGGTCTTGTTTAAGAGGAATGCTGTACAGAAGAATCAAAATACAGCCAAGTAAAAGAAGAATCTTAGAAAGAGACGTAAAGATAGAAACTAAATAACCACAAAGCGTTAGAGCCAGCAAGCTGATTCCTAAAATAAAAGGAGATAGGGCATTTTGCTTTTTTGAAATTATTAAAGGATAGAATTTTACAAAATTGTAAGCACAAATGGCACTGCAGAAAATAAATATTAACAATTTAAAAGTGGCATTACCACCACTCAGACCAATCGATATACTCACTAAAGAAACTACGGCAAAAGCAACGTGAATACTGGATTTTATATAAAAATTTAAAAGGGTAGTTAGGTGCTTTCTCACGTGTAAATATCTAAAGTTTAAAGCAAGGGTTAGAATTTTTCATAAAATAATTTGATTTTAAAAATTCGTGGCTATTAAAAATCCTTTGGAAAATGTACTTTTACCCCTTTAAAAATTTGATTTATGAGAACGGAAATGTTTTTAAATAGACATTTGGGTCCAAATGAAGGAGAGATTAAAAAAATGTTGGAAAAAATTGGGGTAGAGTCCTTGTCTCAATTACTCGATGAGACTATCCCACAGTCGATTCGTTTGAATCAACCTTTAGACCTTCCAGAAGGAATTAGTGAATACGCTTTTTCAAAACACATCAATTCCTTAGGAAAAGAAAATCAACTTTTTAAGACCTATATTGGTTTGGGATATAACCAAACAATTACCCCTGCTGTGATTCAAAGAAACATACTTGAAAATCCAGGATGGTATACAGCCTATACTCCCTATCAAGCAGAAATTGCTCAAGGGAGGTTAGAGGCCTTGTTCAATTTCCAAACAGTGGTTTGTGACTTGACAGGCATGGAGTTAGCCAATGCCTCTCTTTTGGATGAAAGCACAGCAGTTGCAGAAGGAATGAGTATGCTTTTTGGAGCGAGAACAAAAGACCAAAAGAAAAATGAGGCTTACCAGTTTTTTGTAGACGAAAATATCCTACCCCAAACCCTTTCACTACTCCAAACACGCTCCACCCCTCTGGGTATCGAACTCGTAATTGGCAATCCTGATGACTTTGAATTCAGCCCTACTTTTTTTGGTGCCGTTTTCCAATATCCCGGAAAAAAAGGAACAGTCCCCAATCTCAAACTGTGGATTGAAAATGCTCAACGTCATGGAGTTTGTACAGTAGTTGCCGCTGATTTATTGAGTTTAATTCTCTTAGAAAGTCCCGGGAAATTAGGCGCAGATGTAGTAGTAGGTACTTCTCAACGCTTTGGAATACCTCTGGGTTATGGAGGTCCCCACGCTGCCTTTTTTGCAACAAAAGAACATTACAAGCGCAATGTTCCTGGTAGAATCATTGGTCAGACAAGAGATGTTGATAACCATCCCGCTCTGAGAATGGCGCTGCAAACCAGAGAACAACACATCAAAAGAGACCGTGCCACCTCAAACATATGCACAGCTCAAGTGCTCCTGGCAGTTATGGCTGGAATGTATGCTGTTTATCACGGACCTAAAGGACTAAAGGACATAGCTACTAGCATTCATAAAAAAACTGCTCAATTGAATCAACGCATTCAAGCTTTAGGCCTGAAACAAAAAAATAATAGTTTTTTTGACACGCTTCAAATAGAAGCCTCGGCACAAAAAATAAAACCGCTAGCAGAATCAAAGTCTATAAACTTTTACTACCCTGATGAAGAAACCGTATGTCTTTCTTTAAACGAAACCACTTCAGATGAAGAAATTCAAGAAATTATTCGTGTTTTTGAAGAATACTGTGGTGTCAAATCAAAGGAATACACAGATTTTAATGAAGAAACTTGTCTTCCAAAAGAATTAATGAGACAAAGTCCTTTTCTGACTCATGAAGTGTTTAATAGCTACCATTCGGAAACAGCCTTGATGCGATACATTAAAAGACTGGAACGCAAAGACCTAGCATTGAATCACTCCATGATATCCTTAGGGTCGTGTACGATGAAACTGAACGCTGCTGTAGAGATGCTCCCCTTGAGCGATCCCAGTTGGGGAAGCCTCCATCCTTTTGTACCGCTAAAGCAAGTAAAAGGTTATCAAAAGATGCTAAATGAACTTACCAACCAACTCAATATCGTAACAGGATTTGCAGCCACTTCCCTACAGCCCAATTCTGGGGCTCAAGGAGAATACGCAGGTTTGATGGTAATTCGAGCGTATCATGAAAACAATAAGGATACTCAGAGAAATATTTGTTTAATACCTGCCTCTGCTCATGGCACCAATCCTGCTTCTGCTGTAATGGCTGGAATGAAAGTTGTAGTTACAGGAACCGATTCTAAAGGAAACATTGACTGGGAAGACCTCCAAGAAAAGGCCTTACTTCACAAAGAGCATTTGGCAGCTTTAATGATTACTTACCCAAGTACCCATGGTGTATTTGAAACCAAGATTAAAGAAATTACAAAACTCATTCACCAATGTGGTGGACAAGTGTATATGGATGGAGCCAATATGAATGCACAAGTGGGTCTTACCAGCCCACATGCCATTGGGGCTGATGTATGTCATTTGAATCTGCATAAAACCTTTGCCATTCCTCACGGTGGCGGTGGACCCGGTGTTGGACCTATCTGTGTAGCGGAACATTTAGCTCCTTTTTTACCAGGAAATCCGGTCGTAAAAACAGGAGGAGAAAAAGCCATTACATCAATATCAGCTGCTCCATTTGGTTCTGCTTTGGCTTGCTTAATTTCCTACGGTTACATTAAAATGCTAGGCGGATCAGGACTAACAAAAGCGACCGAAATAGCCATACTCAATGCCAACTACATACAAAAAAGACTAGAAGGAGCTTATGATATTCTGTATGCTGGGGAGAAAGGACGTTCTGCACACGAACTCATAATAGATTGTAGAAACTTTAAAGAAAAAGGGATCGAGGTGGTAGACATAGCAAAAAGATTGATGGATTATGGGTTTCATGCACCTACCGTTTCTTTTCCTGTAGGTGGCACCATGATGATCGAACCTACAGAAAGCGAAAATTTAGCAGAGATAGATCGCTTTTGTGAAGCAATGATATCTATTAGAATGGAAATTGCTTCTGAAAGTGAATCAGATCATGCGCTACTTAAAAATGCACCTCATACCTTGAAAATGGTCAGCTCAGACAATTGGGGCTTTCCCTATTCAAGACAAAAAGCAGCTTTTCCACTAGAGTTTGTATCAGATAATAAATTCTGGCCCACTGTTCGCAGGGTGGATGAAGCTTATGGAGATCGTAATTTAATCTGTAGTTGCAATCCGATAGAATCTTATATAACTAATTGATAATTAGTTATATATTTTGAAACAGGACTTTCGGTTGGTCAGGATTTATCCTTTTAGACTTCGTATCCTTTTTCGGGATTAGATTGTCTAAAGTCATTTTAAAAGTACTTTTATACTGAAGCATATGAGTATTAAAATCACCGGTAGTGGAAGCAGTATTCCCGAAAAAATAGAAGTCAATTCTAATTTTTCCAATCATTCTTTCTACGATGCAGCCGGTGAGCCCATCCCACATTCAAGCCAGGAGATCATTGAAAAATTCAAGGCCATCACCGGTATTGAACAACGAAGATATATCCAGGACGACCAAACTGTAGTAGATATCGCTGTGGAGGCAGCTCATAAATGTATTACTGATGCAGGTACAGAAAAGGAAACAATTGATTACCTCATTGTCGCTCACAATGTAGGAGATATAGGTTTGAATACACATCAAGTAAATACCTTACCCAGTTTAGCCTCAAAAATTAAAGCTGGACTGCAGATTCAAAATCCAAACTGTGTGGCTTATGACCTGCTATTTGGGTGTCCTGGGTGGGTAGAAGGAATGATACAAGCCACAGTCTTCATTAAAGCAGGTGTGGCTAAAAAATGTCTTGTTGTGGGGGCAGATACTCTTTCAAGAGTACTTGATCCAAGCGACCGAGATTCTATGATATATGCTGATGGGGCAGGAGCGGCTTTGATCGAAAAAAGCACTGAATCCGGAGGTGTACTTTCGCATAAAACGGTTAGCTATACCTCAGAAGGGGAAGCAGATTATATTTTTTACGGACCGGCTAATAACCTTGGGAAAGGAACCAAATACATCAAAATGTTTGGAAGAAAAGTTTATGAATTTGCCTTGAGCAGGGTTCCTTTGGCCATCCAATCTTGTTTAGAAGAATCAGGAGCTTCTATTGATGAGGTAAAAAAAATATTTATACATCAAGCCAATCTTAAAATGGACGATGCTATCGTAAAGCGTTTTTATCGTTTGTATAAAAAACCCATGCCAGAAAATGTTTTACCGATGAATATTCAAGAATTTGGTAACAGTTCTGTAGCTACAGTTCCTACCCTTTACGACTTAGTCAAAAAAGAAAATTACGGAGGACATCAAATCAATAAAGGAGATTTGATTCTCTTTGCCTCAGTAGGTGCTGGAATGAATATAAATGCAATAGCTTATCGAGTTTAAGCGGTTATGGACTTAAAATCAAAATTTAAAATCCAAAGCTATATGCTTAAAATTGCTACCTTTGAAAGGGTATGAACGTCCTCTTGAATATCGGAAAATATTTCATCATGCTTCAACGGGTGTTTGGGAAATTTACCAAATGGAAAATCCTTAAACAGCTAATCCTAAAAGACATAGACTTGCTCATTATTGGTTCTTTGGGAATTGTATCGTTCATTTCCTTTTTTGTAGGAGGGGTAGTCTCCATTCAAACTGCCTTAAATCTCGAAAATCCTTTTTTACCTAAAAATTTAATCGGTTTTGCTACCCGTCAATCCATTATTTTAGAATTTGCACCGACCTTCATTTCTATCATTATGGCGGGAAAAGTAGGATCTTACATCACCTCTAGTATTGGAACCATGCGTGTTACAGAACAGATTGATGCCTTGGAGGTTATGGGGATCAATACCTATAACTATCTTATTTTTCCAAAGATAATTGCACTACTCTTGTACCCCCTAGTTATCTGCATTTCTATGTTTTTAGGAATTTTTGGAGGTTATATTGCTTGTGTGTATGGAGGTTTTTCTACTAGTGCAGAATTTGTAGAAGGAATTCAGCTTGATTTTATACCCTTTCACGTGACCTATGCCTTTATAAAAACTTCTTTTTTCTCTTTCATTCTTGCGACTGTCCCTTCTTTTCACGGTTATTTTATGACGGGTGGTGCGCTAGAAGTAGGCAAGGCCAGTACCGTTTCATTTGTTTGGACCAGTGTTGTCATTATTTTATTGAATTATCTCGTCACTCAACTCTTACTAACGTAAATGATTAAAGTCAATAACATTGTTAAATCTTTTGACGGAACAGACGTACTCAAAGGGATTAGTACCGTTTTTGAAAAAGGGAAAACCAACTTAATAATCGGTCAAAGTGGCTCTGGAAAAACAGTTTTCCTCAAATGTTTACTGGGTTTATTTGAAACCGACTCTGGTGAAATTCTCTTTGAAAACAAGGCGATTCACCAAATGAGTGTCAAAGAACGAACGATTTTAAGACAAGAAATTGGAATGGTTTTTCAAGGAAGTGCATTGTTTGACTCGATGACTGTGGAAGAAAATGTTATGTTCCCAATGCAAATGTTTACCTCAAAAGGAATCGAGGAGATACGAGAACAGGCCAATCAAGTAATCAAGAGGGTCAATTTGATCGATGCCAATGATAAATTTCCAGACGAAATCTCAGGTGGAATGAAAAAAAGGGTTGCCATAGCTCGGGCGATTGTCATGAATCCGAAATATCTTTTTTGCGATGAGCCCAATTCGGGTTTGGATCCTAAAACGGCTATTTTAATCGATAATTTGATAAAAGAAATTACTGAAGAATACAATATCACCACTGTAATCAACACACACGACATGAATTCGGTAATGGAAATCGGTGAAAAAATTGTTTTTTTACTCAACGGTAAAAAAGCTTGGGAAGGATCTAAAAAAGACATCTTCAACACAGACAATGAAGCGGTCTCAAACTTCGTCTATTCTTCTGATCTCTTTAAAAAAGTGAGGAAAGTTTACCTTAAAAGCTAGAGTTTATATCGGAATAACCTCTGCTTGAGGGCTGAACAAATACATCTTTTCAGAAGCCATCTCTTTACATTCAAAACGAATCCTTCGTCGCGATAACTTAATAAATATTCTACCGTTATCAATTTTAAATTGTCTTCCGTGATCCAAATCAATTAATGGGATTTTTGTATTGGGAAGATCGTAATTTCTCAGTGCCATAACCAATTCAAAATCCCGATCTGTACTTGCTTTTGGGTTTTTAAGGTAGCGTGCAAAAAGACCGCAAAGCGGATCGGGAAATACTTGAGGAGTTAAAAATGGAAGTGCTAGCAAACGAAAAGAATTCTTCCATTCCTCCCCATGAGGTTTGATGTTAAATCCATTGATTTTATAAACTTGATAATGAGCTAATTCATGAAGTAAGGTGATTAAAAAGCGATAAGGGTTTGAAGTATGGTTTATCGTTATACCTATCTCACCATTCTTTTTTCTTCTAAAATCTCCGTGTTTGGTCACCCTTTTTTTGGTGATCGATACGGGTACTCCATTTTCTTCTAAAAGAGCACTGAGTTGCATTTTCGCTTCCTTGGGTGCAAGTGATAAAATAGACTCCATTGAGAGTTAAGGTGTAGATGAAGAAACAGGTAATACTTTCCCATTGTAAAAACGGTGTCCGCTTAAAGCAAAATCAAGAATATATGCTGCCATTTCTTTTGGTGTTAGAGGAGCTTTAAATCCTGGAAAAGCCTCTTCCAGCATTTCAGTTTGAACAGCGCCTAGTGCAAGGGCATTAAAGGCTGGACCCGTATGTTTGTACTCCTCTGCCAAAAGTTCCGTCAAAATGCTAACGGCTCCTTTACTGCTACTGTAGGCAGCCAAACCAGGAAATTTTGCAGTTCCTTGTACTCCCCCCATACTACTGATGTTTACTACGTGACCCTTTTGAGAAATTAAGGGTAATAAAAGTCTTGTAATGGAAGCCAAACCAAATACGTTGACCTGGTAAATTGCTTCAAACTCTGCCTTTGAAGTTTCTGCAAAGGGCTTATTTAAAAAAGCACCTGCATTGTTGATTAACACATCAACTGTGTGACCTTCTTTTTCAAGTCGAGAAGCAAAGGCTTCTAAGGCATTCGCATCTGTTATATCTATTGGAAAAGGTTTAACGGTTTCGGAAGGTTCTATCCTGTCAATATTTCTTGAAAGAGCGAAAACCTGATGTCCCTCCTCAGCTGCGAGTTGAACCAATGCGTGACCGATACCACGACCAGCTCCAGTAATTACAATTGTTTTTGACATCATCTAAAGGTAGGAAAAAACATCCAACACTTTAAAGCACCATTGTCAATGGGTTTTCTACGTATCCTCTTAAGGTTTGTAAAAACTGAGCTCCTGTAGCTCCGTCTATCACGCGGTGATCACAAGCAAGAGTTAGTTTCATCGTATTTCCTGCCACTACGGCTCCTTCTTTAACCACCGGCTTTTGAACAATGGCTCCTACAGACAAAATGGCTCCATTAGGTTGATTGATTATTGAAGTGAATTCTTGAATTCCAAACATACCTAGGTTGGAAATAGTAAAAGTACTTCCCTCCATTTCTTCTGGCTTCAATTTTTTATCTCGAGCACGAACCGCATAGTCTTTCACTGCAGCGCCAATTTGCGGTAGTGTTTGCTCATCCGTAAATTTTACCACAGGTACAACCAAACCGTCTTCAACAGCAACAGCTACCCCTACATGGACATGATGGTGTTGTGTGATTTGTTGATCTTCCCATTTGGCATTGACTTGTGGATGTTGCTTTAGTGCTAGAGCCACTGCTTTTACTACAATATCATTAAACGAGATTTTGGTATCTGGAATGGAATTGTATTGATTTCTAAAAGCAATTGCATGATCCATATCAAATTCTACTCCCAGATAATAATGAGGTGCTGAAAATTTTGATGCGGATAATCTTTTGGCAATCGTTTTTCGCATCTGAGAATTTGCAATTTCAGTGACAGATTCTGTGCCACGTGGACTAAATGGTTTTACTCCTGAAATCTGAGGCTGGTATTGATCGATGTCTCTTTTAATGATTCTTCCGGCATCTCCTGTTCCTTGAACGCTACTTAGGTCAATTCCTTTTTCTACAGCTAGTTTTTTTGCTAAAGGGGAGGCAATAATCCGCCCATTAGAAGCCACGGATGGCACTGGTGTTACTACTGGTGCAACTATTTTTTCTTCTGAGGCTACTTCTGTTTTTAATGGTTGCTCTGTAACAGAATTATCTGTAGTGAAGGAACTCTCAGTATTGGATGTACTGCCTAATGCTGCAAGTACTGTAGCAACATCAGTCCCTTTATTTCCAATAACAGCAAGAACACTATCTACTGGGGCAGATTCACCCTCATTCAATCCAATGTGAAGTAAAGTTCCTTGATGAAAAGATTCAAACTCCATAGTTGCTTTATCTGTTTCTATTTCAGCAAGTATATCGCCTTCATTTACAGTGTCACCTACTTTTTTATTCCATTTAGCTACGGTACCCTCTTCCATGGTGTCACTTAGCCTGGGCATAGTAATTACTTCTGCTCCCTCTGGCATAGCGACTTCTTCTTTACCCTGTGAAGGGACTGTTTTTTCTTCAGTTTGCTTGGCGGCAGAAGTTTCAGTTTTTTTATTAATCAATTCTGAAATATCTTCTCCTTTATTTCCAATAATAGCCAAAAGGGTATCCACAGGGGCCGTTCCACCTTCTTCTATACCAATATGTAACAGTTCACCTTCGTTAAAGGATTCAAACTCCATCGTTGCTTTGTCTGTTTCGATTTCTGCCAGTATGTCCCCTTCTTTTACTTGGTCACCTACTTTTTTAAACCATTTTGCAACGGTGCCCTCCTCCATAGTATCACTCAAACGGGGCATATTTATAATTTCTGCCATTTTACAATTTGTGTTTTAAAAATGGATAGTCCTCCTGTTCATACACTGCATCGTACATTAAACTTGTTTCTGGATAGGGCGATGATTCTGCAAATTTTTCACATTCACTCACCTGTTTTTTAACACCAGCATCGATTTCATCTAATTGCTTTTGAGTAGCGTACTTCTTGGAAAGAATCACTTCTTTGACTTGAGTAATGGGATCTATTTTACGATACTCCTCTACTTCTTCTTTAGTTCTGTAATGTTGTGCATCCGACATGGAGTGGCCTCGATATCTATACGTTTTCATTTCTATAAAAGAAGGTCCTCCTCCTTTTCTAGCTAAACTAATGGCTTTATCCATCGTTTTAGCGACAGCAACAGGATCCATACCGTCACAAGGTTCACAAGGCATGTCATAACCTAAACCGAGTTTCCAGATATCTTGATGGGAAGCAGTCCTCGCAACAGATGTACCCATGGCGTATCCGTTATTTTCAACAATGAATACAACCGGAAGTTGCCATAGCGTTGCTAAATTCAAAGTTTCGTGAAGGGTTCCTTGACGAACGGCACCGTCTCCCATAAAACACAGGGTTACATTGTCTCGTTTAAAATATTTATCACCAAAAGCCATACCTGCTCCAAGTGGAATCTGGCCACCTACAATGCCATGTCCTCCATGAAATTTATGTTCTTTTGAAAAGATGTGCATAGACCCTCCCAAGCCTTGAGATGTTCCCGTAGCTTTTCCATAAAGTTCTGCCATCACTTTTTTTGGATCGACACCCATTCCTATGGGTTGGACGTGATTTCTGTATGCAGTAATCATTCGATCTTTACCTAGCTCCATTGCATGCAAACAGCCTGCTAATACTGCTTCCTGACCGTTGTATAAATGCAAAAACCCTCGAACTTTTTGTTGGATATATACCGCTGCCAATTTGTCCTCAAACTTTCTCCATAAAAGCATGTTTTCATACCATTCTAGATAAGTTTGTTTTGTTATTTTCTTCATAAAATCCTAATAATCAAATCCAAATACGGGTTACAAAATTACTCATTTCTCTCCTAATTTCAGCCAATAAATTGGTCTAATTCTTTTGTGGTTTCTAAAAAGAAAAGGTTTTTAATTTGAAGTTGAAGGAGTTGGAGATTGATCAAGTTTCAAAGCCAATGAAAAACGGATCGTATTTTCTAGTGGATTTCGAACAGAGGAAGTGGAAAATAAATAGGAGAGATCAATGTCAATAAAATCCAATTTAAAGCCCGTTCCCATCGTCAAGAAACGACGAGAACCTTTGTCCATGCTTTCAGTAAAATAACCTGTTCGAAGGGAAAAGGTGTCCTCAAAACGGTACTCAATTCCCACAGCCACAGTAACTTCACTGAATTCTTCCCGCAAACCGTTTGGAGCATCTGAAAATGATCTAAATATGCCGCTGATAAAATCAATATCAGGCTGTCTGTATCCGGATATATTTTGTTCAGAATCATAAACAGCAACAGGAGTTGGAACTAAGAGCTTGCTCAATTCGTTATAAACCCCGATTGAATTTTGGCTATCTAATAAAAACTCTAGCCCTGTACCCAGCCTTAAATTTGTTGGAAGAAAACTTTTTTGTAATCCCATATCATAACTCAATCGAGGACCAATATTAGAAACATTCATTCCGGATCGAAAAACAGTGCTAACATTTAACATTTCAAAGGGTAGGCTCTGATAAAAAGCAGCAATATCAACTCCCAATGTACCTCTGGCAGAAGTATCCCCATCCGTTTCAATTTTTAAATCAGAATAAATGAAACGTCCCGCTACTGCTGTGGAAAAAGTGGCACTTAATTTAAGAGCGTAAGAAAAATCCAAAGTGAGTTCTGTGGGTCGTTGCATTCCCAAATCTACAATTGTGCCTCCAATCAATTCGTTAAATTGAATGTCACCAAGGGTGAAATACCTCAAACTAGCAGCCCATGAACTTCGATCGTCTATTTTATTGTAATAAAAAATATTCCCTAAAAAAACGTCGTCCACCAAATTACTCAAGTAAGGAGTATAACTCAAACCAAGCCCTTTTTCTGTTGATGCAAAAACATATTTGGCTGGGTTCCAGTTTTGAGAGTAATTATCTGGAGAAGTAGCAACCCCCAAATCACCCATTCCTGATGCCCTAGCATCAGAGGTTATGGTTAGAAAAGGCACTGCTGTTGTTATGACTCTATTTGATTTTTGTCCTAGGACACAAAAGCAATTAAAAATCAAAAAAACGAATAAAAGAAAAAAAGATTTCATTACAGGTTATTTCTTTTGATATAAACGTACTCTTTCAGAATTTCTTATTTGATACAATATATCTTTTATTTTTGACAATAATTAACGTAAAGCTACGTTAGAGGAGATAGACTTAGAATAACTAAAATCACGTTAAGTTCAAGTTGATAATTTGTATATTGCAATTTATTTTCAAAAATAAATACCCCTATGAATTTGAGAAAATTAATTCCATTTTCCCTCTCCATAACAATCCTTTTCTTCCTTTTGTCCTGTGGTGGGAATAACACCTCCCGTGGAACGGGCTGGGATATAAATTCTAAAAACGGAGGTTTTCAATACAATATCGAATTTAATGATCAGGAAACTGGTCCAGGGTTGGTTTTTGTAGAGGGTGGAACTTTTACAAAAGGTAAAGTACAAGATGATGTTATGCACGATTGGAACAACTCACCGTCTAAGCAACACGTAATGTCCTTCTATATTGATGAGACAGAAGTGACCAACTTAATGTATTTAGAATATTTAGATTGGTTAGAATATGTTTTCCCTACGGAGGAGCCCCAATATAGGCAAATTTATGAAGGGGCACTCCCGGATACTCTTGTTTGGAGAAATCAATTGGGTTATTTTGAAGAGCTCACTACAAATTACCTTAGGCATCCCGCTTATGCGGAGTATCCTGTAGTTGGTGTAAATTGGCTACAAGCGGTACAATATGCTGAATGGAGAACAGACCGAGTAAATGAATATATACTCGAACGCGAAGCTTTTGTTCAAAAAGATGTGCGGTACCAAGAAATAGGAACCAATAGTACATTTAATACACAGGCTTATCTGAAAAGACCTGAAACTGCTTATGGGAGTAAAATGGATAGTTTAACTGGCAAACGAGCAGAGCAAAAGAAAGGTGATTCTATTGTCAAAATTTACGCAGGAGTTGAAAAAGGGATTCTCCTTCCTTCCTATCGCCTCCCTACAGAAACTGAATGGGAGTATGCCGCTCTTGCTCTAGTGGGAGACCGAGAATACAATAATTACAGAGGAAAGAAAAAATATCCTTGGTCTGGTGAATATACCCGATCTGACGACCGAAGAACAGAAGGAGATCAATTGGCCAATTTCAAACTCGGAAAAGGGGATTATGGTGGTATCGCAGGTTGGTCTGATGATGGTGGAGACATTACTATACAAGTCAAACAATATCCTCCCAACGATTTTGGAATTTATGATATGGCAGGTAATGTAGCAGAGTGGGTTTCTGATGTCTACCGTCCTATCATAGACGATGAAGCCAATGACTTTAATTATTACAGGGGCAATATTTACACTAAGTTCGTGATAGGTGAGGACGGAAAAGCCGTTTTAGTTGCTACAGACCAACTCGTTTTTGATACTCTACCCAACGGCAAAGTACTCCTCAGAAAGCTACCAGGAGAGTTAGATGAAGCTGCAATTGATGAAAACGATACTTTTTTACGTCAGAATTTTTCAGAAAGTGACAACAGAAACTATAGAGATGGAGATACAGAATCATCTCGAAATTTTAGTTCTGGTGGTTTGAATTCAGAAAGGGATCTGGGTACTGAAACCAGTCAGATGTACAATGCGCCGAAACTTTCGAGTATTTCTCGTGCCGCAGATGGCTCCTTAACAAGAGAGTTTGACAGAAGTTCAAATAGAACGACATTAATTACAGATGAGGTAAGAGTATACAAAGGTGGATCATGGAAAGACCGCGCCTATTGGCTAGATCCCGCTCAAAGAAGATATCTCCCCCAATACATTGCTACTGATTACATTGGTTTTAGATGCGCCATGTCTCGACTGGGATCAAAAAACCAGATTAAAAAAAGAGCTCGTCACAAAAGACGTGGATAAACTAAATTTTAAGCATCTCAATTAAAAGGTGTTTTTTTAATGAAGATCGATTCACTTTATACTGCCTTTTTAAAGACTACTAGTGTCAGTACGGATAGTCGCACTGTTGAAAAAGGAGCACTTTTCTTTGCACTAAAAGGCCCTCGTTTTAACGGAAATCAATTTGCCGAAGAGGCACTAGAAAAAGGGGCTAAATATATTGTAGTTGAACAAAGTAGTGGTCTAAAAAAAAATGATCGGATCGTTTTTGTAAAAAATCCCCTCATTACTTTGCAACAATTGGCAAAGTATCATCGAAAAAAAATGAAACTTCCTATTATCGCAATTACAGGAAGTAATGGAAAAACCACCACCAAAGAATTAATCCGAGAGGTACTTTCTAAAAAATATAGTGTACTCGCCACAAAGGGAAATTTTAACAATCATATTGGCGTTCCTTTAACCCTATTACAGCTTAAAAAACATCACGAAATCGGTATAATAGAAATGGGGGCAAATCATCTCCAAGAGATACAAACACTTTGTGAGATTGCCCAACCCGATTGGGGATATATTACAAATTTTGGAAAAGCACATTTGGAAGGATTTGGAAGTGAAGAGGGTGTGATCAAAGGAAAATCAGAATTGTACCAATATTTGATAAAGAATCAAGGAAAAATTGTGGTTAATGGTAATGATTCAAAACAAGTAAAACTCACAAAAGGACACAAGCCAATTGTATTTGGAAATCAGGAAAATTATTGCTTTTACATCTCAACTCAAGACACAAAGAGCAACAGACTGATCCTGAAGTTTAAGGAACACTTATTTTCTAGTCCACTCCACGGTATCTATAATTTGAATAATCTAGCGGCTTCAATTACTTTCGGTGCTTTATTTGATGTTCCCTTAAGCCATATTCAAGAAGCAATAAAAGCTTACAAGTCAACAAACAACCGTTCTCAAAAAATCAACATAAAAGGTATTCAATTTATCTTAGATGCATACAATGCCAATCCTAGTAGTATGGAATCTGCTTTAGACTCTTTTTCAAGAATTGACCCAAAAAAGAGTGCTGTAGTTTTAGGAGATATGCTCGAACTTGGGGATTACTCAAAACAGGCACATGAAAAGATTCTCGAAGACAGTTTGAAATTACAATTTCAAAGTATTTATACACTCGGAGGAGATTTTAAAAAAACTGAAGTTATTGGATCTAATATCAAAAAATTTGATTCCATGGAGACACTTTATCAAAGTTTTAAAAAAGATTTTTCTAGCTGGAAACACATATTAATAAAGGGGTCTCGATCTATGAAAATGGAAAAACTAATTGAGTTTTTTCAAGCCGATTAAGTCAATGAAAAAATTGATATTTCTATTGTTTCTGTTTTTTTTGTTAGCCTGCCAGGTGTCCGAAGACCGGTGTGGCATTGTGATTCAAAAAGTTGAAATAGAAAATAGCTATTATTTTGTGTTACAAACAGACGAATACATCAATTACTACAATACACCCTCTCAACCCAACCTTCCAGACGATGGAGTACGTCAAGGTTTGGTTTCAAAAGAAATTTATGACAAATTTGAAATTGGTGATGAGTACTGTGCAGTCGATTAAACCTATTTCGTTTTGGCTCCTTTAATTATTTCTTCTACAACTTCTGGGTTTAAAAGTGTAGAAGTGTCTCCTAAACTGTCAAAATCATTACTCGCCACTTTTCTCAAAATACGCCGCATGATTTTACCCGATCGAGTTTTAGGTAAACCCGAAACAATTTGGACCTGATCCGGTTTTGCTATAGGTCCTATTATTTTTCGAACCGTATCTTTAATTTCTTCAATTAGGCCTTCTTTTGTTCTTCCTTCCATATCACAAATAACATAGGCATAAATTCCCTGACCTTTGATATCGTGTGGAAAACCTACAACGGCAGATTCGATGACTTTAGGATGTTCATTGATTGCATTTTCTACCTCAGCAGTACCCATACGGTGTCCTGATACGTTCATCACATCGTCTACTCGCCCAAGTATTCTCAGGTAGCCATCGTGATCTCTTTTTACACCATCACCTGTAAAGTACATGCCAGGATAGGTTGAAAAATAAGTCTCTTTACATCGCTTATGATCACCATAAGTAGTTCGAATCATTGAGGGCCAAGGAAACTTAATACACAGATTACCTTCCACATTATTTCCTTTCAACTCATTACCCTCAGCATCAACAATAATGGGCTGTATCCCGGGTAGGGGTAAAGAAGCATGAGCAGGCTTATTGGGAGTTATTCCTGCTAAGGGTGATATCATTATCCCCCCGGTCTCGGTCTGCCACCAGGTGTCGACCAAAGGACATTTCCCTTTTCCAATGTGATCGTGGTACCAGTGCCAAGCTTCTTCGTTTATTGGTTCGCCGACAGAACCGATCACTTTTAGTGAATCCAATTTATATGGTGTTATGGGATCGAGTCCATAAGCTTGAAGCGCACGAATAGCAGTAGGTGCTGTATAAAACTGATTGACTTGATATTTATCTACAATTTCCCAAAAACGTCCCGGATGGGGATAGGTTGGAACTCCTTCAAATATAAGTGTTGTAGCACCACTCAGTAAGGGTCCATAAATGATATAACTATGTCCTGTTATCCAACCAATATCTGCCGTACACCAGTACACATCGTTCTGTTCGTATTGAAACACATTAAGGAATGAATACTGCGAATAAACCATGTATCCGCCTGTAGTATGAACTACTCCTTTTGGTTTTCCTGTAGAACCAGAAGTATATAAAATAAACAACAGGTCCTCAGAGTCCATTGTTGCTGCTTTGTGTTCGGTATGCTGCTCTATGATTGCTTCATGCCACCAGAGATCTCTACCGGGCTGCATATGTACTTCAGTCTTTGTTCTTTCGCAAACAATTACCTTCTTAACGGATTTTGTCTTTTCGAGAGCTTCATCAACTACCGCCTTTACAGGAATGTTTTTAGCTCCTCTAAAATTTCCGTCAGAGGTCAAGACCATTTTTGCCTCACAATCATTTATCCGATCAGCCAAGGCAGATGAGGAAAAGCCGGCAAAAACAACTGAATGGACTGCACCTATTCGTGCACAAGCAAGCATAGCTATTGCGGCTTCTGGGATCATTGGCATATAAATAATCACGCGATCTCCTTTTTCTACACCTTGAGATTCTAAGGTATTAGCAAATTGGCAAGTCTTCTCAAAAAGCTCCTTGTAGGTGATGTGAAGTGCTGGTTCATCGGGCTCATTAGGTTCCCAAATGATGGCTGTTTTATCTCCATGGGTAAAGAGTTGTCGCTCAAAAATATTTTCTGTAAGGTTTAGTTTTGCATTTTCAAACCATTTTACCTCTGGTCCATTAAAATCCCACGAAAGAACCTGATCCCATGGCTTTTTCCAGTGAAATGACTCTGCAATTCTATTCCAAAATTTTTCAGGCTGATGAACACTCTTTTGATATTCGTGTAAGTATCCTGAAAGCGATTGAATTTTATTTGTCATAAGTATTAAGCTAAATAATAATTAATGAATTGAATTTTTTGGGCCATCAGAACCTCTAGGTGTACGAATGCGTTCAGTTAGTTCTAAAACCTCTTTTGGAGGACTTGCAGTGAAACGAGAAACTAGTATTGCAACCACAAAATTAATCCCCATTCCTAATGTCCCTATTCCTTCTGGGCTTATCCCCCACCAAAAATCTTCAGGAAGACCAGAGCCGCCTAATTGGGGTTTAAAATGAATGATATAAGTCGTTGTAAACAAGATGCCTACAATCATACCAGAAATGGCTCCTTCGCGATTCATACGTTTATCAAAAATTCCCAATATGATTGCAGGGAAGAAAGAAGAGGCCGCTAGTCCAAATGCCAAGGCGACAACTTGTGCTACAAATCCTGGTGGATTCAAACCTGCTAATCCCGCCGCCACAACTGCTACAGCAATTGCGATTCGTGCAGCGTAAAGCTCTCCTTTTTCACTAATGTCTGGGCGCAAGTAATTCTTTAATAAGTCATGAGAAATCGAAGTGGAAATCACTAGCAACAATCCTGCAGCTGTTGAAAGTGCAGCAGCCAATCCTCCTGCAACAACCAATCCGATCACCCAAGGGGGTAAATTAGCAATTTCTGGATTGGCCAAAACGATGATGTCTTGATCAACTATAAGTTCATTGGTTCTTGCCTCTGCCACATATTGAATTTTTCCATCTGCATTTTTATCTTCAAAAGTCAATAATCCTGTTTTTTCCCAGTTGGTAAACCAACTCGGCGCTTCACTGTAGGGGGTTTCTGAAAGGGTGTTGATTAAATTTGTACGAGCAAAAACGGCTACTGCTGGAGCTGTAGTGTAGAGCAATGCAATAAACAAAAGAGCCCATCCTGCAGAAATACGAGCATCTTTGACCCGTGGAACTGTGAAAAAACGAACAATGACATGCGGCAAGCCTGCTGTTCCAAACATCAAAGCTGCTGTAATGAAAAACATATTGGTTAAGTTGCCCTGATCTATAGATGTGTAAGCATCAAAACCCAAATCTACCGAAAGCTGATTGAGTTTTTCTAGTAAATAGACCCCATCTGTTCCCTTTGAACCAAAACCAATTTGTGGAATTGGATTGCCTGTCATTTGTAAAGAAATAAAAATAGCTGGTACTGTAAAAGCAAAAATCAAAACACAAAACTGAGCTACTTGAGTGTAGGTTATTCCTTTCATACCTCCAAGAACTGCATAAAAAAACACAATCCCAATACCAATTAACACTCCGGTATCAAACGGAACATTGAGAAAACGTGCAAAAGCAACTCCTACTCCTTTCATTTGTCCGACTACATAAGTGAAAGAAATAAAAAGTGCACAAATCAATGCGACCAATCGTGCATTTTTAGAGTAATAGCGCTCTCCAATAAAATCGGGGACAGTAAATTTTCCGAACTTTCTTAGATAGGGTGCCAATAGCAAAGCCAAAAGGACATATCCTCCAGTCCATCCCATTAAATATTGTCCTCCAGAGTAGCCCATAAATGCTATGAGCCCTGCCATGGATAAAAAAGAAGCCGCTGACATCCAGTCTGCTGCAGTAGCCATACCATTTGCGACAGGATGGACCCCTCCGCCTGCAACATAAAATTCTTTTGTAGATCCGGCTCTAGAAATAATGGCTATTACGATATAAACTAAAAAAGTTAAACCCACCAAAAGGTAGGTCCAGATTTGTGCATTCATATGTTTTTCAATTGATTAAACTTCATCAACATCAAATTTTTTATCAAGTTTATTCATCAGATAAACATAAACAAAAATTAGAAGGACGAAAGCGTAAATAGACCCTTGGTGTGCAAACCAAAAACCTAGGGGAAACCCACCTATTTGAAATTGATTTAAGGTTTCAGCTAATAATATCCCAAATCCAAAAGAAACAGAAAACCAAATTAATAATAAAACTCCCAAATACTTCAGATTGGTTTTCCAGTAGTCCGTTGATTTTTTACTCATGAATTAAATATAATTAATATTTACGAGCTGTTGAAAAATTAAACTAGAAAGGGAGAAAAAAAATACCAAAACATTGATATAACTGAAAAAAGTAAAAAATAAACGGACTCGTGACGAAAAGAAAAGAAATGAAGAGAATGCTAAAAAATTTATTTTCGCAGCATAGACCAATAAAGAACACCTTCAAAAGATCGAGCGTGTAAAGGGGGTGTTATAAGAAACAAACCGATGAAATTTTTTCTTCTAACTATATTGGTGGGTGTTACTGGATTCGAACCAGTGACCTCTACCCTGTCAAGGTAGCGCTCTAAACCAACTGAGCTAAACACCCCTATAATTGGAGTGCAAATATATTCTTTTCTATAAAATGTGCTGTACTTATAAAAAGAAAACAAACCTTATTTCCTCTTCCAAATTTGTGTTCTACCTAAAAGTGAAAAACCAAGAAACCCTCTTACTTTTAATGTTTCATCATCTTGAAGGCTTAGATAACAATCGTAAACCTTTCCTGATTTTGGGTCCATAATAGTACCTTCTTCCCAATTTTTTCCCTCCTGGACTAAGTCTTTAACTATAAGTAGGCCTTCGATTGGTTTATTTTTATCTTCTCCTTTACATTCCGTACACTTTTTTCCTTTATCCTCGGGTAAAAGTAAGCGAACAATTTTCCCGTATAATTTTCCATCCTCCACATACAACACCACCTCAGATTTTTTCTTACCAGTTTCATCATCCTGTGTAACCCAAATACCCTCTACGGTATCTGCTTGTATGGGGTTTGAAAAAAAAGCGGTCAATAAAATTGTATAGAAGTAAATAAGCATAGGTTCTTTTTGTTTTTTAATAAAGTTAGGAAATCTCTTCTTAATTTTGATTCATTAAAAGACTAAAAATGAATTCTTTATTTCAGCGTTTTAAGTTTGTACTTGTTATTTTTCCAGTAGCTTTATTTATTTCTTTCTTAGATAAAAAAATAATAGAGGGATTTTTAGCTGAAAATGAAATCCCAGATCACTATCTTTTTATTGGTTCTTTGGTGGTTGTAATTAGTGTTTTGATTTATATAGTTTTGCGTTTCGATAAGAAGCTGAATTCCTAAGATTCTAATTCTTGCTTTATTAACTTTGTTGAAAAAAGGAATGCATTATTTTCAAAAAGAAGATCTTCAAGGGCTTTCTAAAATCTACCGCCTCAATTTAATCAACAGTGTCACAGGCTATAAATCTGCACATTTAGTAGGCACTCAATCAAAAACGGGGGTAGAAAACCTTGCAATTTTTAATTCTGTAGTACATCTAGGTAGTGATCCTGCCTTAATTGGAATTGTACTCCGTCCTACCACAGTCCCAAGGCATACGTATAGTAACATGAAAGAAACAGGTGTTTTTTCTTTGAATGCCATAACAAAAGATCAAATTTCAGATGCGCATCACACTTCCGCAAAATATCCAAAGGACGTATCAGAATTTGACCAAACAAAATTAGAATCTGAACAAAAACATAATTGGGAAGCACCTTTTGTAAAAGGAGCGCCAATACAAATTGGTTGTCGCTTAGAAAATGAATACACAATTAAAGAAAATGGTACAATACTTTTAGTGGGCAGCATTCAGCACTTGTACATTACAGACTCATTGCTTTTGGAGGATGGATGGGTACAACTAGACAAAAAACCTATAGTTACAATTAATGGGCTTGATGGATACGCACTTCCCACCCTTTTAGAACGATTTCCTTATGCAAGACCCAAAGTCTAATTTTTTCAATCCTACCCTGGAAGAGGAATGGATCTCGTATGCTTTAGAACACAGTACGTCAGTTCCCCAACTTCTTAATGAATTAGAAAAAGAAACTCATCAAAAAATCTTACAACCCCGTATGCTGAGTGGACCGCTACAAGGGAGGTTATTAAGTTTTTTTTCCCATCTGATACAACCCAAAAAAATTCTCGAAATTGGCACTTTCACAGGGTATGCAACACTTTGTCTTGCAGAAGGACTTCAAAAAAATGGGGAACTGCATACCATAGACTGTAATGAAGAACTGGTTAAAATTCAACAGGATTATTTTTCGAAAAGTAAGTACTGTCACCAAATTCAAACTCATTTAGGAAAAGCACTGGATATCTTAGAAGGAATAGCGGGTCCTTTTGATCTGGTTTTCATCGATGCGGATAAAATAAATTACGCTGCCTATTTTGATCTTATTCTGCCTAAAACAAGAAAAGGGAGCTTGATCCTTTCTGACAATGTATTGTGGAGTGGAAAAGTTTTAGGAAAAGCAGCCTCTAAAGATGAGAGCACTCGAGCTTTACAGCATTACAACAAGAAACTTAAAAGTGATTCTAGGGTAAAAACTATTTTACTCCCTTTTAGAGATGGCCTCACTCTGAGTTGGGTACTTTAAAGATCTCTCTTGATTGAGTCTCCAAGTTCATTAAAGTCTTTTTTGACTTTATCCACTTCTTCTTTAAAATCTTGGGTTAATTTTTTAGTTGGATTTTCGACATCGACATCAACACTCTTTTGGATTTCGCTTTTAATATCGTTAGTAGCCTGACGAACCTGGGTCATGCCTTTAGCAAGTGTTCTTGCTATAGAAGGTATTTTATCTGCCCCAAAAACGAGCAAAACGATAAAAAACACGAAGACTATCTCCGCTCCACTAATAAATAAAAACATGATTTTCTTTTGATCAAAGATAAAAAGGATTAAAAAAAATTGCTGAATCTCAATGAAGATTCAGCAATTAAAATTAGATTAACCTTTTATTTTTTCTTTAAATTTTTCAAAATCAGAAGGGACTTCCTGTTTTGGCCAGCTGTTGTTTTCTAAATTGACATCGGCTGTTTCCAAATCAGGATCGATAGTAACCCCTATGAGTTCTTTGTTTGAGGTAATTATTTTTTTAACACTCGCATCATTTTTTCTCCAAAGCTGAACAGGATAAGTTACCCGTTCTGATGTTCCATCGGCATAACTATATTCAACAATAATTGGCATTACAAGACCACCCGGCTTTTCGAATTCTATTTCGTAAAAATATTTGGGTGCTGCATCATTTGTGTCCAAACCTTGTTCTTGGAGATAGTCTTTTAAAATTTGAGATCCTGAAACAGCAGACTCTCCAGCAAGTTCAGGATTAAAAGACTCACTATCTTCATCAATTTTAAAAACTATTTTGGGAAGGTTTTCTAAATCATAACCAAAGGATTGTAATCGCTCTGATGCTTTTTGATCTGGAGTATCAGAATAATAATAACGCTTGACGCCTTTAACACCAATATCTACTACATCTGTAGTGTAAAACCAACCTCTCCAAAACCAATCGAGGTCTATCGCCGAGGCATCTTCCATCGTTCGGAAAAAATCTTCTGGAGTTGGATGTTTAAACATCCAGCGTTGAGCATAGGTTTTAAAAGCATGGTCAAAAGCTTCTCTTCCCATCACAGTTTCTCTAAGGATATTAAGCGCAGTTGCAGGCTTCGCATAAGCATTAGGACCTAACTGATATACGTTTTCTGGATTGGACATTATGGGTGAAATAAACTCTTGATTTCCTGCCATATACGGTACAATTTTCTGTGCATCTCCTCTTCGAGAAGGATATTTTTCAAGTGTTCCAATGGCTTCAGGATGTGACACACCAAAATCTTGCTCTGTTAAATATTGAACAAAGGTATCCAATCCTTCATCCATCCATCCCCATTGACGTTCATCAGAATTCACTATCATTGGGAAATAGTTGTGTCCTACCTCATGTATAATGACACTGATCATACCAAATTTGGTTCGATCCGAATAAGAGCCGTCTTCATTTGGCCTGCCATAATTCCAACAGATCATAGGATACTCCATCCCTTGGTTTTTGGCATGAACAGAAACTGCTTTAGGATACGGATAGTCAAAAGTAAATTTTGAATATGTTTTTAAAGTTTGGACTACTGCTTTTGTGGAATAAGCTTCCCAAAGAGGATTACCTTCTTTAGGGTAAAGAGAAACTGCCATAACTTTTTGATTTCCTACTTGAACCGCTTGACGCTCCCAAATGAATTTTCTTGAGGTAGCAAATCCAAAATCACGAACGTTTTCTGCATAGAATTTCCAGGTACTTTTCTTTTTAGAAAAATCAGATTCTTTGGCGATAACTTCATCCTGGTTTACAATGATAACTGGCTTGTCAAAGCTAGTTGCTGAAGTCTGGAACCTCTTGTATTCTTCTCGAGTCAATACTTCTTTAGGGTTTTGCAAGCTTCCTGTTGCCTCCATGATGTGATCTGAAGGTACTGTGATGTTTACTTCGTAGTCTCCAAACTCTAAGGCAAACTCACCATTGCCCCAGAACTGATAGTTCTGCCACCCTTCCACATCATTATAAACGCACATTCTTGGAAAAAACTGAGCAATGACATAGGCCTTATTACCGTCTTTTTCAAAATATTCAAAACCAGAACGTCCACGTCCCTCAACATGATTATTGATGTTATACCACCACTTGATCTTAAAAACATAAACATCTCCTGGGGCAAGTGGTCTCGGTAAATCCACACGCATCATAGTTTGATTAATTTTGTAAGGTAAGGGTTTGTTTTGTGCGTCCATAACCCAGTCTATGTTAAACCCTCCATCAAAAGGATCTTTTACATAGCTACTTACAAAAGAAGAGGGCATTTCTGTAAAAGAACTACCGGATCCATTTTTTTCAAGCGCAGGAGAGTCTTTTCTTCGGATATTTTGATCCAGCTGAAGCCATAGGTATGGCAACTGATCTGGAGAATTATTTGTATAAGTAATGGTTTCTTCACCATAAAGGCGACTGTTTTCATCGTCCAACTCAACATTCATCACATAGTCTACTTTTTGCTGATAATATTCTACTCCTGGGGCTCCAGAAGCATTGTGATATTTATTAGGATCAGCAAATTGATCGTAAAGCTGTCTGAATTTATTTTGATTGGTATGTCCTTGCTGTACTTGTGCACTTAGAACAAAAGAAGTCATTACGCTGAAAACGAAGGTTAACTTCAAAAAAAGAACTGTTTTATTCATAATTTTAAATGTTGTTTTTTTTTAAGGGAAGACTAATATACAAAGTAATTTTACACTTACTGCAGTGAAAAAACTTCAGATTGTTTTTCCCTGTGTAATAAAGTGCTTTTTCTTCCCTCTTTACTCTTGTAATGTATGATGTTTTGTTGTTCTTCAAAGAGGGTAAATAGCATAGCGTTTTGAACCCGAAGCTGTTGTGCATTCTCAGGAACACTTATTTCAAAATAACACTGAAGGATTTCATTTTTATATTCTCTACCTAGATAGTTTATAGCTACTTCAAGTTGATCTATTTGGATACGAAAATCTCTCTTTAAAGCGGCTTCTAAAAGAAGATCGATTTGTTTTGGGTCTGAATCTGGAGCCAATGTAATTTTTTTTTGAGCCTCTCTTAAAAGTGTTTCTACATCGTCAATAAAGAGTTGGCTGGTAATTTGAATAAGTTTCAATTCCTCTTTATAAACCATTGTAGTTGTGCTGACATAAAACTTATGATCCTTTTGAATAGGGAATAAAGAGGAGCAGATATAAAACAAAGTGATTAGAAATGACATATAAAGATGAATTAACTACTCGATTAAACTGGACTTATAAGTATTGCTTTCATTAATAAGGTAATCAATCAGTTGAAACTCTTTGTCTTTTTTTAATAAAGCACCTGTTTTCATTTTAGAATCTATAAACTCCAAAAATCCAACGAGTTGACTCTTTTCAATTCCCAAGTCCTTTTCAAAAAAACTATCATCAAATACAAGAGGAAGTATCTCACTGGGCTTCATTCGCATTTGCTCTTCTTGGGTTTTATTGGAAAGGGCTCTTGCTATGAGTTTTGCAATGTTGACAAAATTAATCCCATTGTTCAATTGGTTGTTGTCAGCAGCGCGGTTTACCAGTCGAGAAGATTTATCCGTTTCATAATCAAACCCTTTAAATTCCTCTTCTTTTAAATCCAAAAACTTCTCAACATCTTCTGTGGTTACTACCACCTCTTTCAACTGATTGATGTTTTCATTTACAGTGACAACTAATCTGTTTTTAGAAAGAATCTCTTCAGTAATTTTAACACTTCTAATTTGATATTGAATCGATGAAAAAAGGATTTCGTCTCCTAAAGCTACTTCAATTTCAAATGCACCTTCACTGTCAGTAATGGTGTTAGTTTGAGCAGTATTATTGACAACGTTTGCTGCTACCACTTTTGTATTCTTATAAAGCAACTGTCCCTTGATCAATCTTCGCTCTTGTCCCAAAACAAAGAGTGAAAAAAGAATAGAAAACCACAAAAAAACGGTATTTTTCATTTGATTAATTTTTGGCTCTTTTAAAAGCCACAAGAAATTTTAACAAAATTAATTGATCTCAATAAAATTTTACAATTCTACATAAATTAGATTCTATAAAGATAGTTTTGTAATATAAAAAGAGCATTTAATCGTTGTTAATTTTATTATAATGCAGATTGAGATTAACGAAATAACAGTTTTGGAAACTTATCCCTTAAGGCATGCCCTTTTAAGAAAAGGAAGGCCTTTGAGTAGTTGTAAACTTGAGGGGGACCAATACATTGAGACCATCCATTTGGGTGCCTTTTTTGAAAAGAAATTAATTGGTATTGGAAGTGCTTTTCTAAAACCTTGCCCTCAGTACCCAAAATTAAATGGGGTTCAATTGAGAGCTATAGCAGTAGCACCCAATTTCCAACGCAAAGGTGTTGCTTCTCAATTGATACAGAACCTTCTCCAAAAGATTGAAATTCAGCTCAATCCAAAGTGTATTTGGCTCAATGCGCGCATTCCAGCAAACGCACTCTACCTTTCCAATGGATTTCAACCTGTGGGCAGTCCTTTTGAAATTGAACCCATAGGCGCCCATCAACGTTTTATTAAAATTTATCCTCATGGCACTTAGACTACTAATTTATTTTGTTTCAATTTTCAATTGTTGTTTTTTGATTGGTCAAGAAAGATCCTTTAGCCAAGAACAATTATTGGGTCGTAGCAATCCAGAGTTTTATAATGACTCTATTGCCTTACTCCCCGAAGCCGGTAAAGCATTCGAAGCCATGCAAAAAGCAGCGAGAAAAGCGGGTATTGAGTTAGAAATTGTTTCTCCCTACCGGTCTTATAAAAGACAACAAGCGATCTGGAATAGAAAATACACCTCCAATGCAGCTCTTGGCTTAACCCCAGAGCAAAATATTGCCAAAATAATAGAATACTCAACACTTCCTGGCACCTCGAGACACCACTGGGGAACCGATGTTGACCTAATTGATGGATCCAAAGAAAGAGAAGGTGATGTATTAGTTGCAGAAAAATTTCATGACAAAGGCCCCTATGTCGAACTAAAGAATTGGATGGACAAGCATGCCGAACAATTTGGTTATGTTCTTCCTTACACAAAAGATCCTGAAAGAAAAGGATTTTATTATGAACCCTGGCATTACAGCTATGCGCCTCTTTCTGTGCCTATGCTCAAAGCCTATTTGGAGTTGGATTTAAGAAAATTATTAGTTCCAGAAAGTTTAGAAGGCAGTCGCTACATAACCCAGCAATTTTTAGAGCGCTATATTCAAGAAAATGTTTTGGGTATAACACCCCAGTTGAAATAAGTTTCAAATTATTTATTTTAGAGAAACCAAATCTAAAATACCATGGGAAAAGGAGACAAAAAAACACTTATAGGAAAAATTGTTAATGGTTCTTTCGGAGTGAGAAGAAAACGAACTAAATCCAAAAAGAAATCGAAACCTTAACGAATAAAAACAGGGGTAAATTCTGAAGAAGTTGCTTCTTCACTGTAACGATATCCTTCAGATTCAAACGACCTGATGTGGTCTAAATCAGTAGCTTTGTGGTCGACTAGGTAACGCGCCATCATGCCTCGTGCTTTTTTGGCGAAAAAAGAAATAACCTTGAGTTTTCCGTTTTTGTAATCTTTAAATTCCGGACTTACCAAGGGAGCATTAAGAGCTTTGATATCCAGTACGCTAAAATACTCTTTACTTGCCAAATTAACTACGATCTCTCCATCGTTGAGCTCTTCATTTAAACGTTGAGTTACTTTTTGCTTCCAAAATTCATACAGGTTTTTTGACCTTCCAATTTTTAATACTGTACCCATTTCTAAGCGGTAAGCTTGTATTGCATCGAGGGGCTTTAAAATACCGTAAAGCCCAGATAATATTCGGAGTTCCTTTTGCAGGTGTTCAATCGAATCTTCCTTCATGGTATAGGCGTCTAGACCTGTGTAAACATCTCCGTTAAAAGCAAAAATGGCAGCTCTGCTCATTTTAGATTGATTCTCTTCAGGAGCAAATTGTTGATTGCGCTCCCAATTGAGTTGAGCCAGTTTATCAGAGATATGCATCAACTTTTGGAGGCTTTTTGGGGATTTCTTTTTTAGTAATTCGTTGATTTGAGTCGCTTCTTTTTCAAAATAAGGAACTGTAGTATAAGAAACAGGTAAATCCTTTTCGAAGTCGAGTGATTTTGCAGGTGAAACAAGTATTTTCATAATCCTTTATTTGGATCTAAATGTACAGTCTTTTCGTAGGTCAAACAAGTACTTCAAATCAAAGCTCTAAATAGAACTATTATAATTTCTTATGTTGTGCATAGTTGTACCACTTTTCAATTAGCCCTTTAAAATCATCTGGCAATTCAGAGTCAAACTGCATGAAAGTTTCTTTTGACGGATGAGTAAAGCCCAAGGTTTTGGCATGAAGTGCTTGCCTTGGAAAAAGGGAAAAACAATTTTCTACAAACTGACGGTATTTTGAAAAACTTGTTCCCTTAATAACTGCATCCCCACCATAACGCGCGTCATTGAACAATGGATGCCCAAAATGTTTCATGTGGGCTCTAATTTGGTGTGTTCTCCCTGTTTCGAGTTGACACTCGAGAAGAGTAACATATCCAAAACGCTCCAACACTTTGAAATGGGTAACTGCTTCTTTTCCCTGAGAATTGTCTTCATATACTGCCATTTGAAGACGGTTTTTAGGATGTCGCCCTATGGCACCAATATAGGTTCCCGAGTCTTCATCAAAATCTCCCCAAACTAAGGCGGTATATTTACGTTCTGAGGTTTTGTCAAAAAACTGTTTAGCCAAGTGCGTCATTGCTGTTTCTGTTTTTGCCACTACCAGTAAACCACTGGTGTCCTTATCTATGCGATGTACAAGCCCTGGACGGTCATTACTATTTTTTGGCATTTCTTTAAAGTGGTGCAAGAGACCGTTTAGGAGGGTTCCAGAATAATTTCCATGTCCGGGATGAACTACCAATCCTGCGGGCTTATTTACAACCACCAACTCTTCATCTTCATAAACCAAATCCAATGATAAGGGTTCTGGAACAAGTAAATTTTCATAGGGCGGATGAGCAAAAAGCACCTTTACTTGATCTCCACCCTTAATTTTGTAATTCGATTTTACGACTTTTTCTCCTACAAAAATATTGCCTGCCTTTGCTGCTTGTTGAATTTTGTTTCGCGTTGCATTTTCTATACGCGCCATCAAAAATTTATCCACTCGAAGAGGAGATTGCCCTGGGTCTGCAGTAAAGGAATAATGTTCATAAAGAGCCTCAGAAGAAGCGTATACTTCTTCTTCACTTAGACTATCGTTTTCCATTTCCCAAAACTAAATCAATTTTACTGGTTTTGGGCAAAAGTATCCCCGGCTCAATTGTGTTGCCACGGTGTTGGATTTCCAATACCATGTCTTTACCAATGTTGTCCTTGTAGGTGATCTCACCCAACTGAAATCCAGTTGATTTTAAAAGAGATTCTGCATTGCGCTTGGTAATTTGAATCAAATTGGGAACCGTCACCTTTCTATAATCAGAAGGATTTACGGTGAGGTATATTTTTCTGTTTTCTTTTACTTCACTCCCAGCTTTAGGCAAATGTGAGATAACCGAAAGTGGCGGAAGCGAAGGAACAAATTGGGCAGAATCGATAATTTCAAAACGCAAGGATTCTTCTTCTAATATTTCAGGCAAAGCACTTAAGAGTACCCCTTGTAAGTCCGGAACTTTTTGATATTGGTTGTGATGGGTAATAAAACGCAAACCAAAGGAAACAACAAAAAAGAACACTGCCAAGACCAAACCCATTCTAAAGAGTTGTCTTATAAAAATTCCACTAAAAAGAAAACGTAATAAATTCATCTCGATAATTCGAAAGCTAAGATAATAAAACCTCTGCTTTTTGATTGCTTTGAAATCCCATACCTTTGTAACTAGAAGTAAAGCCAAATGAGCAAAAGAAAAGTAGGCGTTGTTTGTGGAGGATATTCCTCTGAGCAAAAAATTTCACTACAAAGTGGAAGGACAGTATTTGAGGCCCTTGACAGATCTATTTGGGATGTTTTTTTGATTGTGCTAACAGAAGATGCCTGGACTGCCAAAGATGATAAAGATAACACCTATGAGGTTTCAAAAGGTGATTTCAAATTACATTCATCCAAAGGAATTATAACCTTGGATCTTGTTTTTAATGTAGTACACGGGTCCCTAGGAGAAAATGGTCAGTTGGCGGCACTATGGGAACTTCTCGGCATACCTTTTACTAGCTGTGATAGTTACAATGCGGCACTAACTTTTAACAAAAGGGATTGTCTCAGTGTTTTGAGAGAATGGGGTATTCCCACGGCAAAACATTATTCTTTAGACCAAATGGATTCCATTAATTCAAAAATCATAGTGGAGGCTGTTGGACTCCCTTGTTTTGTAAAAGCCAATAGAGCAGGAAGTAGTTTTGGGGTATATAAAGTATATCGTGAAGAAGATTTAGCGCCTAGCATTCAAAAGGCGTTTCTAGAAGACACTCAACTAATTATAGAAGCAGCACTTGAAGGAAGAGAGGTTTCTGTAGGGGTTGCTAAATTTGATAATAAAATTCAGGTATTACCTATTACAGAAATTATAACAAGCAATGATTTTTTTGACTTTGCTGCAAAATACGAAGGACAATCGGAAGAAATCACTCCAGCTCAAATCCCTACTCATTGGGAAAAGCAGCTCAATGAATTGACTTCAAAAATTTATTCGAAAATGGGTTTAAAAGGAATTGTAAGAAGTGAATTTATTATAGTTGATGACATACCACATTTATTGGAAATAAATTCTGTACCGGGTATGACAGAAAAAAGTATTGTTCCCCAGCAAGTTCAAGCCATGGGAATGGAGCTTTCTGACTTTTTGGACAGACTATTACACCAATCAGAAAAATAAATTAAGTTGCATGAAACGATTTGTATTTCCCGGTTCTTTTGATCCTATTACTTTGGGACATCAAGATATTATTAAAAGAGCTCTGCCCCTCTGTGACGAGTTAATCATTGCTGTAGGGGAAAACTCTGATAAAAAATACCTTTATTCCTTAGAAGAACGCATGGAATTCATTACTAAATCAAACAGTAATGAACCCAAAGTAAAAGTATTGTCATTTAAAGGATTAACCATAGATTTTTGTAAATCTGTGGAAGCAACTGCACTCATCAGGGGACTTCGCAACCCTGCCGACTTTGAGTTTGAGAAAAGTATCGCACAAATGAACAGAAGACTTTCAGGTATTGAAACTCTTTTTCTACTAACCGCTGCTGATTACTCCTACATAAGTAGCAGTATTGTTAGAGAGATTATTCGCCACAAGGGAGATTATTCTTCTTTGGTTCCTGAATCGGTTAGAAAAAGTAAATAGTCTTTACTCTTTGATTGTGTTTATTACAGTTTTGATATTTTCGTAAGCATTTTGTAACAATTCTGGAATTTCATTTTTAGATTTCCATACTGCTTTTTGAATATTTTCTTCTAATTGAGGTTGCAAAAAACCACTAAATGAAGTTTTCATTAAAAACCAAGAGGTCTTCTTTAACTTGAATTTACCATTGGCATTATAAATGTGATAAGTAGTAGGCAACTGTTTCTTGACTGTTAAATCTGTCACCCCAGTTTCTTCTCTTACTTCTCGTACCGCACCTTCAATCAAAACTTCTTTTTTTTCGACCTTACCTTTGGGCAGGTCCCATTTGTCGTTTCTATAAATAAATAAAAAGTTACCATTACTGTGTTCCACTAATCCCCCTGCTGCTTGAACCACAGGAAATAATTTTAAAAATTGTTTTTCTATCTTTTCCTCTTTAGGATGGTACAAAAAAACCCCAGAAACAGATTTATTTCTTAAAGCCTTGACGATCGCATTTGGGTGAGTAAATTTCAGAAAAAACAAAGGGGTTTCATTCGAATTGTTTTTCAAATCTGTTGTGAAACAAAGGGGCTTTTGATTGTAAAAAACTTTATACATTTGCGTATGATTATAGATGAAAATATAGCAAAAAAAACAGCCCATCATCTCTTACAAATTAATGCAATAAAATTAAATCCAAAAAATCCTTTTACATGGGCTAGCGGATGGAAATCTCCAATTTATTGTGACAACAGAATTGCACTCTCTTATCCTGAAATTAGAAGTTTTTTGTCTCAATCGCTAGCAGAGAAAATTAAAAAGGAGTATCGTGGTGATTTTGTAATAGCAGGTGTGGCAACAGGAGCTATAGGTATAGGAATGCTGGTGGCACAAGAACTGGAAAAGCCTTTTATTTATGTTAGGCCTAGTCCCAAAGAACATGGAAAAAAAAATCAAATTGAAGGAAAATTATCTACTGGACAACGCGTGATTGTTATTGAAGATTTAATCAGTACGGGAATGAGTAGCTTAAACGCAGTAAAGGCTTTGAGAGATCATCAAGCAGAAGTTTTAGGTATGTTAGCGTTATTTACGTACGGATTTACACAAGCTGATACTGCATTTCGAGATGCTAATGTAAAATTACAAACCCTTTGCGACTATTCAATTCTTTTGAAAGAAGCCTTAAATACGAATACTATTGACTCCTCACAAGCAGAGCATTTAAAAAACTGGAGGAAAAATCCCTCAGAATGGCATGCTAAAGACAGTTAGTGTCATATCGCATCCTTACATTTGGAAAAGTAACATGTTTTTCTTTTTCTGCCGTTTTTAGTAGAATGCTGCCGTCTGCTTCAACCTTTTTCAAAAGTCCTTTAAACACCTTACTATTTGAATCAAAACAACTTAGCTGATCAAATCTCCAAAGACTATTCTGATATTCTTCTAATAACACCCTAGAGTTTTTAAAGTCGGTTTTTAAAAGAGCTGTTTCAAGAAAAGGAATCAAGTGATTCAATACTTCTTGTGAATGCCAATGAATCCCAACAGCTTTCTTTAAAGAAGTAGCATGTGGTAATTTAGAAAATGTTTCTTGATTTAAATTTAAACCAACTCCTATAACACTAGCACTTATTTTACCACCAGAGAAAATATTCTCTATCAAAACCCCTCCTATTTTTTTATTTACTGACAAAATGTCGTTAGGCCATTTGACTTTAATATTTGGGATTTTTAGTTGTTCCAATGCATAGACTAGAGCCAAAGAAACAACAACACTTATTAGAAATGGATCGTTCCCTGAAAATTCTTCAAAACGCTTGTAAATACTAAACGTTAGGCTATTTTTCTCATCAGATTCCCAGCTGTTTTCACGTTGTCCTCTTCCTTTTGTTTGGTCCAAAGCCCAGACCAATTCTCCATCAGATGCCACGTTGGATCGGTGTCTGATTTTTAAATAGTCGTTTGTTGAAGGGGTGGCATTAAGTTTGATTATTTTAAAATAGCTCATTTGAAGTCGTGTCAACGAGTCAAAAAGTAATAAATTTGTAGAAAAGAGTAGTGTTTAATGACGAATAAAATTACAGAGGTAAACCACCTTTTAGATCATATAATTACTGGAATTGAAGATGTGAAGGGTGTAGACATTAAAAAATTAGATCTCAGGAAAATAGACAACACACCGTGTGATTTTTTTATAATTTGTACTGGAAACTCAAACACTCAGGTCACTGCAATTGTCAGTTCAATTCAAAAAACAGTGAGTAAAGCACTTCATGAAAAACCATTTCACATTGAAGGTCAAGAAGTTGCTGAATGGGTTTTAATTGACTACATTGATATAGTTGTACACGTTTTTCAAAGGCAAACAAGAGAATACTACAACATCGAGGAACTATGGGGAGATGCAATAAGCACTCCCATTGCTTCGAATTATTAAAAACTATGAAAGAAGAAAAAAAGCCAACCCCACCAAAATTTAATATCTATTGGATCTACGGTGCTGTTATATCTGTATTACTTGGTTTAAGCCTTTTTGGTGGAAACGATTGGCAAACAACAAGTAAAACGAACATCTCCAATTTTGAACAATTTTTAAATGCAGGAGATGTAAGTGAAGTAATTGTTATTCGAAATAAAAGCAGTGTTAGGGTTACCCTGACAGCAGATGCACTTAACAAAAGTGAACATCAAAATGCTAAAGGAAAAAATATTCTAGGTCAAGAAAATACAAGAGGACCTCATTACCAATTTGAGGTGGGTAGTCTCGAACTTTTTGAAGAAAAATTAGAAAAAGCACGGTCTCAAGGCATCAATTTTCGATTGGAATTCATCACGGTAGAAAACAGATGGTTGGATACTTTGATTGGTTTTCTTCCCATTATCATCATTATCGGAGTATGGATTTTCTTGATGAGGAGAATGTCTGGAGGTGGCGCTGGAGGACCTGGTGGTCAAATTTTTAACATCGGTAAATCCAAAGCAAAATTATTTGATAAAAATACAGACGTAAAAGTGACCTTCAAAGATGTGGCAGGTCTAGAGGGAGCCAAAGAAGAAATTCAAGAGATTGTAGATTTTTTAAAAAATCCTCAAAAATATACTGTTCTGGGTGGAAAAATCCCTAAAGGAGCACTATTAGTGGGTTCTCCGGGAACTGGAAAAACACTTTTAGCAAAGGCAGTAGCGGGAGAAGCAAAAGTACCTTTCTTTTCACTTTCAGGATCTGATTTCGTAGAAATGTTTGTAGGTGTCGGAGCTTCGCGTGTTCGCGACCTCTTCAAACAAGCAAAAGAGAAATCTCCCTCCATTATTTTCATCGATGAGATTGACGCCATAGGGAGAGCTAGAGGCAAAAGTAACATTACTGGTTCTAATGATGAGAGAGAAAATACATTGAATCAACTTCTTACAGAGATGGATGGTTTTGGAACGAACACCAACGTAATTGTCATTGCAGCTACCAACCGGGCAGATGTGTTAGACAAAGCACTGATGCGTGCTGGACGCTTTGATCGGCAAATTTATGTTGATCTACCCGACTTGAATGAACGCAAAGAAATTTTCAAAGTTCATTTGAAACCTCTTAAAACCATAAAGACACTAGATGTTGACTTTTTGGCCAAACAAACTCCAGGTTTTTCAGGAGCTGATATAGCAAATGTCTGTAATGAATCTGCACTAATTGCAGCCAGAAAAAATAAAAAATCGGTTGGAAAACAAGATTTTCTTGATGCTGTGGATCGAATAGTAGGTGGTTTGGAAAAGAAAAACAAAATCATCACTCCAGAAGAAAAAGAGACTATAGCCTACCATGAGGCAGGACATGCGATAGTAAGTTGGCTATTAGAACACGCCGCACCGCTTGTAAAAGTCACTATCATTCCAAGGGGACAGTCTCTTGGTGCTGCCTGGTATTTGCCGGAGGAAAGACAAATTGTAAGGACAGAGCAAATGCTGGACGAGATGTGTGCTACGCTTGGGGGTCGAGCAGCAGAAAAAATTATTTTTAATAAAATTTCTACTGGAGCTTTAAGTGATTTGGAAAAAGTCACTCGACAAGCAAAAGCGATGGTTTCTATTTACGGTTTGAATGATATAATAGGAAATATTACTTACTATGACTCATCAGGACAAACGGATTACAACTTTTCAAAACCGTATTCCGAACAGACAGCACAAGTTATTGACAAAGAAATTTCCAAAATAATAGAAAAAGAATACAAACGTGCAATTGAAATTCTTAAAGACTCCAAAGACAAATTAAAGCAGCTAGCAGAACGTCTTTTGGAAAAAGAAGTTATTTTTAAGGATGATTTAGAAAATATTTTAGGCAAAAGACCCTTTAAAACAAATGATGAAAAGATAGAAGAAGCTAAGGCTTTGAAGGAAAAAAAATAATCTAAACCATGGGATTGTGGAACAACATTTTTGGTAAAAAAAAATTAGAGGAACCAGAAAAAAGTCCCTATCTACCTAAAAACAAAGACCCTTTAGATTTATCTTTTGCAAAAGCCTTTACTGCTAGTGGTGGCTATTTTCTCTATAATGAAAATCAAGAAGATGTCCATTCCAATTTTCAAAACATTTTCATTGAAAACGATTGGCAGTTGGAAGAAATGGTTTGTCTTAATAAGGAATTTTCAAAGCTTTTTGGCATTCCTAATATTAATGAAATATCAGGAAAACTAAACCAATACAAAGCCTTGGTGATTCACTGTGAATATTTGATTAGTAATACGGGTAAAATATTACTCAGCAACCAACAAATTCAACACTTTAAATTAAACGAACTTCCAAAAACCATTATTATTTTGGCAAAAATAAATCAATTATGTTCAGATGTGAGTCAGGCCATGACTGCTCTTAAAAACAAATACAAAAATAACATCCCTACCAACATCACTTCTATAAAAGCACTTTCCAATTTAGATTTGGGGAACAAAATGGCTCCTTCAGATTCAACTGCAAAAAGTATATATTTGTTGTTGGAAGAAAATTAGGATTTAGAGTTTTAGTTCAATTTTAAAACATACTCCCAATTAATTGATTTTTTAAGATTTACTGCCTTTTAAACACTATTCTTCTTAAATTAATATGTATTTGAAATCGTGAATTTAAACCCTACCATTTGAAAGAGTTAATGCTTAGAAGCCTCTCTGGACTTCTTTATGTTGCGCTTATTATTTCCTCAGCTCTATACTCGGATTTAAGTTTCATTTTGGTTGTCTTTATTTTTTCATCACTTGCTCTTTACGAATTTCAAAAACTCATCAAATACAGAAGTCCAGTTCCATTTCTGCTTTTTGCATTGGTTGTTTTTCAGTTTTACGAACAAAAAATTCATCATAACCTACAACTGAGTTTACTAGGATTAAGTGTATCGACAAATCTTGTATTGACCTACCTTTTGTTGTCTCATAAAAACATTACACTACAGCCTTTACAAAAACTTGTAGTGACTTTTTTTTATATAATATCCTCAGCTTATTTCATCGTTGCTACTTCTTCCTTGGAATCGAGTATTGCAAATGGGATTTCAATAAGCATGTATCTATTGATTTGGGTAAACAACAGCTTTGCATACCTCTTTGGAAAACGCTGGGGAAAAACGCCTCTGTTTAAAAAGATCTCTCCAAAAAAGTCATGGGAAGGCTTTTGGGGAGGAGCAGCAATGTGTTTGCTGATCAGTTTTGTTTTGATACCCTACCACCCCGATTATCCTCGATGGACTTTCCCATTTTTAGCTATTGTAATAGCCATAGCAGCAACAGTGGGTGATCTTATTCAATCCAAATTCAAGCGTCAAGCAGCCGTTAAGGATAGTGGCTCACTAATTCCAGGGCATGGAGGTTTTTATGATCGTATGGACAGTGTGCTTTACACCGCACCTTTTATTTTTTTACTTTTGATGTTAATTCGCTATGTTTCATAAAGAGGGTTATCAAATTATCATGACTTCCTTTGTACTTGCAGCAGCAATTGCAGTAGGAGCAGAATACCAATTAGACGGACAAACTATTTTGAAATATGGATTACAAATCTTTGCGCTTGTTGCTTTGGTATTGGTCCTTCAGTTTTTTCGAAACCCCAAACGGGAGACACCAATCAATAAAAACCATCTTATTGCTCCTGTAGATGGAAAAGTAGTTATCATCCAAGAGGTCTATGAGAAAGAGTATTTTAAAGATCAGCGACTTCAGGTTTCCATTTTTATGTCTCCATTAAATGTGCACGTGACACGTTATACCATGAGCGGAACAGTCCAATTCAGCAAATACCATCCTGGAAAATACCTTGTTGCTTGGCATCCAAAATCTTCAGAGCTTAATGAACGAACCACTATCGTTTTAAAAAACGAAGTGTTTGGAGAAGTGCTTTATCGACAAATTGCAGGTGCGGTAGCACGACGGATTGTAAATTATGCAAAGGTAGGTGATGAAGTAACACAAGGTGAGGATGCCGGATTTATAAAATTTGGGTCACGTGTTGATTTATTTTTACCCCTTGGAACACCTTTAGATATTGCACTGAACGATACAGTAAAAGGAGGAGTTCAAACCATAGCCCACAAGAGCTAAAGAGCTAACAAACTCTTTTCGAGCAGACTTATTTTCTCCTTAGCATCAGCCACCTTTTTTTGTTCCATAGCAACTACCTTTTCTGGAGCATTGGCAACAAATCGTTCGTTGGACAATTTCTTTTCAACAGAGGCTAAAAATCCTTTCATATACTTCAATTCCTCTTCTATTTTTTTACGCTCTGCTTCTGGGTCATCTGAAGTAAGGGTCGGAATGAAAAATTCATAAGTACTCACCCGAAAACTACCACCAGATTGTTCTTTAGCTGGCGTAGTGTAATACACCTTTTGAATACCTCCTAATTTTTTTATACTGGCTTCAAAGGGTAAGCCTGTGATTCCATTAGTAACATACAGTTCGACCTGTTCTTTAAAAGAAATATTTTTTTCTTTTCTGAAGTTTCGGACACCAGCAATAATTTCACGAGCTAAATCAAAAAATTCTATGGATGTGGTTTCAAATTTTTCAACTTTGGGCCATTCGGATACAATCAGAGCTTCGTCCTTTGTGCGATTTGCTATAAAGTGCCAAATTTCTTCTGTGATAAAGGGCATGAAAGGATGTAACAGTCTGAGGTTATTTTCAAAAAGGCGGACAGTTTTATGATAGGTTTCACGGTCAATGGGTTGTCCATAGTCCGGTTTTACAAGCTCTAACAGCCAAGAACAGAAATCGTCCCAAACCAATTTATATAAAGACATCAAAGCATCTGAAATCCGGTATTTTTCAAAATTTTCATCAACCCAGTTTAGGGTTTTTTGGAAGTGATTTTCATACCATAAGAGGGCTTCTTGAGCAGCTTCAGAAGGCGTGCTTTTCTCATCAATCTCCCAACCATCAATCAAACGATAGGCATTCCATATTTTATTAGCAAAGTTTTTACCCTGTTGACAAAGACTTTCGTCAAATAAAAGATCATTTCCAGCAGCAGAACTCAACATCAAACCAACACGTACAGCATCTGCACCATAATCTTGAATAAGCTTTAAAGCATCGGGAGAATTACCTAACTGTTTGGACATTTTTCTACCCTTTTTATCACGGACCAAACCAGTTAAATACACCTTTGTAAAAGGAGGTTGTTTTTGGTATTCGTATCCAGACATGATCATTCGAGCAACCCAAAAAAACAATATATCTGGTCCCGTTACTAAATCTTGTGTGGGGTAATAATACTCCAGTTCCTTATTGTTTGGATTTCGTATTCCATCAAAAACAGAGATGGGCCATAACCAAGAAGAGAACCAAGTATCGAGTACGTCTTCATCTTGACGCAATTCCTCTTGGGTTAGTGATTCATTTTGAGTAACCTTTTTCGCTTTTTCAAGAGCTTGCTCAGGGGTGACCGCAACTACAAAGTCATCTGTTCCTGTACCATAGTAATAAGCTGGAATTCGCTGACCCCACCACAGTTGCCTAGAAATATTCCAATCTCGAATATTTTCCATCCAATGACGGTAGGTGTTTTTAAATTTTTCTGGTAGTAACTCGATTTCTTTGGATTCAAGAACAGCTTTGATCGCAGGTTTTGCGAGATTCTCCATTTTCAAAAACCATTGATCCGACAAACGAGGTTCTATGACCGCTTTGGTTCGTTCTGAGGTTCCTACTTTGTGAAGATGGGATTCCGTTTTTACTAGAACTCCTAAAACTTCCAATTCCTTGACCACTTTTTTTCGAGCAACAAATCGATCAAGTCCTTCGAAAGCTAATCCGTTTGCATTTAAACTAGCGTCTGAATTAAAAATATCAATAACATCCAACTGGTGTTTTTCACCAAGGACTTTATCGTTTATGTCGTGAGCAGGTGTAACTTTTAAACAACCCGTTCCAAAATCCATTGCAACGTAATCGTCTTGGATAATGGGCACTTTTCGATTGGTAAGAGGTACCCATACCTCTTTTCCTTTTAAATGTTTGTACCGTTCATCCTCAGGGTTAATACATACTGCAGTATCTCCAAAAAGAGTTTCAGGTCTTGTAGTAGCGATGATTACTTTTTCTTCTGATCCTTCAACTTGATAGGCAATATGGTACAAATTCCCAGATTTCTCCTCATAGATTACTTCTTCGTCAGAAAGTGTGGTTTGCGCCTCAGGATCCCAGTTTACCATTCTATGTCCTCTGTAAATAAATCCTTTATTGAAAAGATCAACAAAAACAGTTAAAACAGATTCAGACATTTCAGGGTCTAAAGTGAATTTGGTCCTATCCCAATCACAGCTACATCCCAATTTTTTTAATTGATCCAAAATAACCCCTCCGTACTCGTGTGTCCATTCCCAAGCATATTCTAGAAAGGCTTCACGCGTCAAACTGGTTTTTTCAATTCCCTGTTCTTTAAGTTTAGCGACTACTTTAGCTTCTGTAGCAATAGAAGCGTGATCGGTGCCTGGAACCCAGCAGGCGTTATATCCCCGCATTCTGGCTCGGCGTATAATAATGTCCTGTAGCGAATTGTTCAACATATGCCCCATATGTAGCACTCCTGTTACATTCGGAGGAGGAATTACTATTGTATAAGGTTTTCGTACATCAGGAACAGACTTAAAGTAAGAATTCTGTTGCCAATAGTCGTACCATTTTTTTTGTACACTTTGGGAGTTAAATTTGGAAGGAATCTCCATAAAGGCTTTTGGTCTAATTTTTGCCTACAAAAGTAGGGACACTTGCCCTATAATAAAAATGATGTCCTTTTATTTGAAGGAAAATAGTTACTTTAGAATTTAAATATTAAATCCCATGTACACCAAATTTTATTTCAGTCTTTTCTTATTACTTACTGGTTTTGTTCTTTCTGCACAGCAAAAAGGACCACAAATTCATTTTGAAACCACAACGATCGACTACGGAACAGTTGAAAACGATAGCGATGGTCAACGAACTTTCAACTTTCAAAACACAGGAGATGCAGATCTTATCATCAAAAACGTACAATCCACTTGCGGTTGTACTATCCCAAAAAAACCAGAAGAACCTATTGCTCCAGGCGAAAAAAGTGAAATCATTGTACAATACGACACCAAAAAAAGACAAGGCCCTTTTCGTAAAACAATTACAGTAACCACAAATGTGGAAGAAAATCCAATTATTGCTTTAAAAATAAAGGGTACTGTCCTGCCTAAACAATAGTCAAATAGCATTGTTTTTTTTATTTGATGGGTTTACAAATGCTTCTAATTCATTGCGTTTCAAGTGAATTTTTAGCATTTTTGTATTTTATTTAGCTCATGCCACAACTGTCCAAAAAAGGAATTGATCTTCCTACTTCACCCATACGAAAACTTGTCGTTTATTCGGATCAAGCTAAAGCAAAAGGAATTAAGGTACTTCACCTAAATATTGGACAGCCCGACATTAAGGCTCCAAAAGAAGCAATTGAGGCAGTAAAAAATGCTCCTTTAGATTTATTACCATATGGTACTTCACAGGGAGAATTATCTTATCGGAAAAAGCTCACTGGATATTACAAAAAACATCACATTGAGGTTGATCCAGAGGATATTCTAATCACTACTGGGGCTAGTGAAGCTTTAACCTTTGCACTTAACTCCATATGTGACGCAGGAGATGAAATCATTATCCCCGAGCCTTTTTATGCCAACTACAACGGTTTTGCTATTGCTGCAAGTGTAAAAGTAGTTCCTGTAATCTCTGAATTTAATACCCAATTTCAGCTCCCCGCACTTGAAAACATCTACGATAAAATCACGCCAAAAACCAAAGCGATTTTACTGTGTAATCCGAGTAACCCAACGGGTTATGTTTACAATAGGTCTGAAATCAATACGCTTTGTGAACTTGCCATAAAACACAATATTTTTCTGATTGTCGATGAAGTATATCGCGAATTCATTCATGGAGATATAGAACACTATTCTGTGCTGCGAAATCCTAAAGGAGGTCAACACACTCTTATGATCGATTCGGTTTCCAAACGGTACAGCCTGTGTGGAGCACGTGTAGGTTGTATCGTCTCAAAAAATAAAGAATTGATTCAAAACATACTAAAATTTGCACAACTTCGTCTTTCACCACCAACCTACGCCATGATCGCTAGTGAAGCCGCTCTAGATGCACCTGATAGTTATTTAGAAGAAGTCATTTCAGAATACCGAAAAAGAAGAACAACACTTATCAATGCTTTAGAACAAATACCTGAAGTAAAGGTTTCTCATCCCATGGGTGCTTTTTACTGCATCCTAAAATTACCAGTAGAAGATGCTGAAGATTTTTCAAAATTTTTACTCACCTCCTTTGCTATAAATGGAGAAACGGTAATGCTTGCTCCGGCAACAGGATTTTACTCAACACCTGGAATAGGGAGAAACGAGGTGCGAATTGCTTTTATTCTGGACTCCCAAAAATTGTTACGAGCTGCCCATATTTTAGAGCAGGGACTGATTATTTATAAAAAAATTCACGAGCAAGTTTTGGTATGATTCAAACGAATGTTTCTTTAAAAAACTACAATACGTTTGGCATAGACGTCTCTACAGCATTTTTTAGTGAAATTACTTCTGAAGACCAACTCATTAACCTACTTCACGAACTAAAAGACAAACCCTTTCGAGTTTTAGGGGGCGGGAGTAATATTCTTTTGACGGCAAACTATGAAGGTCATACACTAATCATGAAAAACAAAGGAATTGCAGTAGTTGAAGAAACAGATGCAGAGGTTGTTGTAGAAATACAGGCTGGTGTTAATTGGCATGATCTGGTTCTTTGGACTTTAGATCAGGATTATGGAGGTATTGAAAATTTGGCTTTGATTCCTGGAAGTGTGGGTGCAGCTCCAATCCAAAACATTGGTGCATATGGAGTTGAACTTAAAAATATTTTTGAAAGTTGTAAAGGAATCGAAATAAATACACTAGATCAAAAGATTTATAACAAAGAAGAATGCGAGTTTGGATACCGAACTTCTGTTTTTAAAACGCGACTAAAAGGAAAAATAATTCTTACATCCATAACATTGCGCTTGACGAAGAAGCCTCATCAAACAGAAACCAACTACGGCATAATTAAAGAAGCTTTAAAGGACAAACAACCCACCATCCAAAATGTAGCAAACGCAGTAATTACTATCAGATCTTCTAAACTACCCAATCCAAAAGAAATTGGAAATAGTGGTAGTTTTTTTAAAAATCCAATAATCTCTCTAGAACTATTTGAAGAAATTCAAAAGAGATTTACAGATATCCCTTTTTATCCTGAGGAACAAGGTTGGGTTAAAATACCCGCAGGCTGGTTGATTGAAACCTTAGGGTTTAAAGGAAAACGTGTAGGAAATGTAGGCTGTCATGAAAAACAGGCTTTAGTTTTAGTCAACCACGGTGGAGCAACAGGACTGGAATTATTAAAATTCGCTGAATTGATTCAAGCAGAAGTCCTCAAGCACTTCAATATCTCTTTGGAAATGGAGGTCAACCTCTTGTAAGGTTATTCTCGATTCTTGGAATCGATCCAAATAGTAACGGGCCCGTCATTACACAATTCCACTTGCATATCTGCACCAAAAATCCCAGTAATTACCTCTTTTGACAGGGTGTTTTCAGCTGTCTTTACAAATAAATCATAAAGGGGAATGGCATGATCATGCCGAGCTGCATTGATGTAAGAGGGTCGGTTTCCTTTTTTTGTAGCTGCCATGAGCGTAAATTGACTAATCACCATTAGATCACCACCCGTATCCAATAGGGATTTATTCATTACCCCTTCCTCATCACTAAAAATTCTCAAATTCAACACCTTATTTGCCAACCATGCTACGTCTGTATCGTCATCCTTATGTTCAATTCCTAAAAGAACCATAAGTCCCGGACCTGAGGATCTTTTTTCTTTATTATTAATCAGCACATGGGCGTGCCGTACTCTTTGAATGACTACTCGCATCTCAATTTCTGTATGGATTATCCTCTGTGATCATCTGAAGGTAGCTTTCATATCTACTTTTTGCAATCGTACCTTGTTCTACACCTTTTACTATAGCACATTTCGGTTCTTTTTGGTGTAAACAGTTGTGGAATTTACAATCTTCTTTATGAATTAGAAATTCTGGAAAGTAGCTTCCTATTTCAAGGGGCTCCATATCCACCACTCCAAAACCTTTGATGCCAGGAGTGTCGATAATTTTAATTCCATCAGACAATGTATGCATTTCTGCAAAAGTCGTAGTATGTGTTCCTTGTTTGTGCAATTCAGATATTGCAGAAGTTTGTATGTTTAACCCTGGTGAAATGGTGTTTATCAGAGTAGATTTTCCCACACCACTATGTCCTGAAATCATCCCTACCTTATTGTACATCAATTCCTTAAGTTTCATAATATTTAAGCCCTCTTTTGCGGAAATTTCAAAGCTAGAGTAGCCTATCCTTTCGTATATCTTTTTAAGATTTCTAATTTCCTTCTTTTCTTCCTCAGAGTAACTATCCATTTTATTAAATAACAAAATTGCAGGAATCTGATAAGCTTCTGCGGTGACTAAAAAACGGTCAATAAAAGCAGGAAAGGTGGGGGGATTATTAAGGGTAATCATTAGAAAGACCTGATCGATATTTGAAGCAATGATGTGGGTTTGTTTAGAAAGATTAACAGATTTTCTAACGATATAATTTTTTCTTTCTTCTATTTGAACGATCAATCCCTCTCTTTCTTGACCTTGGTAGTCCACTTCAAATAAAACACGATCTCCAACTGCTATTGGATTGGTGCTTTGTATCCCTTCTAAACGCATCTTGCCCTTTATTCTACACGAATAAAAAGTACCCTCTGATTCCACAGTATACCAACTCCCTGTTGAACGATAAACCAAACCTTTTTTCACCTAATTCTATTGATAAAAGGAATTTATTTTAGGATTCCGGTACAAAGAAACAGTTTTTTTTTCAGCCGTTACCCTCCTTTGAGGAGGGGACTAATTCGTATCTTTGTAAAAACGTTTTTTATGGCTCAAAAAACACTTTTAATGATTCTTGATGGATGGGGAAACTCTCCTAATCCAGAGGTTTCCGCTATTGCTCAAGCAAACACCCCCTTTATTGACTCTCTCTACGAAGAATATGCACACAGCACTTTGAGAACCGATGGAGAACACGTAGGCTTGCCAGAAGGGCAAATGGGAAATAGTGAGGTAGGTCATATGAACTTGGGTGCGGGAAGAATCGTGTATCAAGATCTCGCTAAAATAAATCTTGCCGTAAAAAACAAACAGTTAGGTCATAACGAGGTTTTAAGCGACTACCTAACCCGGGCTAAAAAGAATAATAAAAAGGTACACCTACTGGGTTTACTCTCAGACGGAGGGGTTCATTCTCATATAGAGCACTTAGAGGGACTTCTTGAACTCATCAATGAATATCAAATAAAAAATGTATTTCTACACGCTTTTACCGATGGAAGAGATGTGGATCCCAAATCTGGTGTACATTTTGTAAAACGAATTGAGGATAAACTCAACCAAACAGGGGGACAACTCGCCTCTTTAATCGGTCGTTATTACGCAATGGACCGCGACCAACGTTGGGAACGAGTGAAAGAAGCCTATGATCTGTTGGTTCACGGTATAGGGAAACCAGCAACAGATTTTGTTGAATATCTCCATTCCAGTTACGCTGAAGGGACAACAGACGAATTTATAAAAGCTTCCTTTAAATCTGATATAAAAGGAAACGCACTAACCACAATTTCAGAAGGCGATGTGGTACTCTTTTTTAACTTTAGAACAGATCGAGGCAGGGAACTTACTCAAGTACTCACTCAAAAAGCTTTTCCTGAACACGGTATGCAACCCCTCTCCCTTGATTATATCACCTTAACGAATTACGATGATTCTTTTCAGAATGTAAAGGTCGTTTTTGACAAAGACAATTTGAGTGATACCCTAGGGGAGGTTTTATCAAAAGCTGGAAAAACACAAGTTCGCATTGCAGAAACGGAAAAATATCCACACGTCACCTTTTTCTTTAATGGGGGTAGAGAAACTCCTTTTGAAGGAGAGGAACGCATACTATGTCCCTCTCCCAAAGTGGCTACATATGATCTAAAACCGGAGATGAGTGCTTTTGAAATCCGTGATGCCATCATAGAAAAAATAGCAACCAATGCACCTGATTTCATTTGTTTAAATTTTGCCAATCCTGATATGGTAGGACATACAGGAGATTTTGATGCCGCAGTACGCGCCTGTGAAGTAGTGGATCAATGTACTGAAGCCGTAGCCCAAAGTGCACTTAAAAAGGACTATGCCATACTAATTATAGCTGATCATGGTAATTGTGAAACCATGATCAATCCGGACGGCAGTCCAAATACTGCTCACACCACCAATCCCGTTCCAATACTATTGGTAGATGCCGAAAAGAAAAAAATAAAAAATGGAATACTTGGTGATATTGCGCCGACTGTGTTAGATTTGATGGAAGTAGCACGCCCAAAAACAATGACCCAAAACTCCTTACTTATAAAATCATGAAAATACATTCCTTACTACTCGTTCTTCTTGTTTTAATTTCTAGTTGTAAAAGCACCAAAGAAATCCCACCTCAAAAACCACTGGAAGTAAAAACGCTCATTGGAGAGGAAGGCGAAACAGTTGTACTTGGTTCTTTAAACCGTGCCAACCTGGATATAGAGGAGTTTATGGACTGGTTTCAGCCTACTTATGACAGTCAGCAGATTCCAGAAGGCTGGGCGGAAGAACACCTCCCACTTGCCGAAGGCTTGACCTTTAAACTTTTTCTGGGTACCTGGTGTGGAGACACCCAACGTGAACTGGGACCCATGTTCAAAATACTGGATGCCCTAAAGGTTACGCAAGATCGAATAGAAATGTACGGTCTCTCCGAATACAAAGACAGTCCTGAGGGATTAGAAAAGGAATACGATATACTAAATATTCCTACATTGATTTTTATAGAAAATGGCGAGGAAAACAATCGTATTGTTGAATTTCCAGTGGTCAATCTTTTGGATGATTTTTCTAAAATTTTAAAAAAACAGCCCTACAAAGACTCTTACGCTGATTTTTGATATGGCTGGAATCGTTTTAAAATCTCTAGAAGAAATAGAACTCATTCGAGAAAGTGCTCTGATTGTTTCCAAAACATTAGGTGTTTTGGCTTCGGAAATCAAACCTGGAATCAGCACTCTTGAACTGGATGCCATTGCTGAGACCCATATCCGTGACCACGGAGCAGAACCCGGCTTTTTAGGGCTTTATGATTTTCCGAATACACTTTGCATGAGTCCCAATGCACAAGTGGTTCATGGCATACCAAACAAAACTCCTCTGGAAGAAGGGGACATTATTTCCATAGACTGTGGCGCCCTCAAAAACGGTTTTTATGGAGACCATGCCTATACCTTTGCCGTAGGTGAGGTTTCTACTGAGGTTAAAAAACTACTACAGGTCACAAAAGACTCTTTGTATGAGGGCATTCGTCATTTTAAAGAAGGAAATCGTATTGGAGATATGGGATTTGCCATTCAACAGTTTTGTGAGCAATACGGATATGGTGTTGTTCGCGAATTAGTAGGGCACGGTTTAGGAAAAGAAATGCACGAAGGTCCGGAAGTACCTAATTATGGGAAAAGAGGTCGTGGAAAGAAATTTTTAAACGGAATGGTACTAGCCATTGAACCTATGATTAATCAAGGTACACACAGAATCAAACAATTGAAAGACGGATGGACCATCTTAACTGCAGACGGGAAACCCTCAGCGCATTTTGAACACAATGTCGCCCTAATCGATGGTAAACCCGAATTACTTTCGACATTCAACTATATCTATAAAGCCTTAGGAATCAGTAGCGATGAAGAAAATCCTTTTAGAAAAGAATCCTTCACCCCATGAAAAGGTTATTAAATTTAGTTCCTAGACCTTGGTTAATACGATTAAGTATTTGGTTTCGACCCCTCATAAAATGGTATTTTAAAGGCTCTCGTTTTACCGATCCCATAGACGGGAGTTCCTATCGCAAGTTTCTCCCCTACGGCTATCAAAATTTAAGAGAAAATGCCCTCTGCCCAGGTACGCTTTCCTTAGAAAGACACCGCCTTTTATGGTTGTACTTAGAACGAGAAACGTCTATTTTTTCTGACAAATTGAAGGTATTGCATGTCGCACCAGAACAGGTTTTTTATAAAAAATTCAAATCCTTTTCCCACTGGGTTTACACCACTACGGACCTACACTCACCTCTGGCCAAAGTAAAAGCAGACCTTTGTGCATTACCCTTTGAAGATAACTCTTACGATTTGATTCTGTGTAATCATGTTTTGGAACACATTCCCAACGACCGAAAAGCACTCACTGAACTGTATCGTGTCCTTAAAAAAGGAGGCACCTTGATTGCCCAAGTCCCATTGGAAGAAAATCGAAAGAACACCTTTGAAGATAACAACATCACTGATCCAAAAGAACGCACTCAGATTTTTGGGCAATACGATCATGTAAGAATCTATGGAATGGATTTTTTTAATCTGTTGAATACCACAGGGTTTTTGGCTAAAGGTATTGATTACACAAATCAATTAAGCGAAAGAGAAATAGAAAAATTCGGCTTGAAGAGAGAGCTTATCCCAGTAGCTATTAAACCCTAAAAGGTTTCTTGTTTTGGGAAACCCGAGCTAAAATACTCTTCAATTGTTCCAGAAGCAGACTGAACTATCCAATACGCTTCTAAGTCTTCCTCCTGTTCTATAAGAGCCTTACTCAAATTCAAGGGCATGACCATAAGTGCTGTTGCATAGGCATCTGCAGTCATACAATCTGGAGCTAAAACGGAAGCGCTGAGTACATTGGAAGGTATAGCTTCTCCTGTTTTTGGGTTGATGGAATGAACCAAACGTTTTCCAGTAAGTTGATCAACAGAAAATTTTCGATAATTACCCGAGGTTGCTAATGCTTGGTCTCGGAGCTCAATGACTTGAACAAAAGAACGTGTCTCTCCCTGCTTGGGATCATCAATAGCTACTTTCCAGGGTTCTTTAGATTTTGGACTGATGCCTTCTGCTACGATTTCTCCTCCAATTTCAACTAAAAAAGAATTGATTTTCTTGGATCTCAACAGATCCGCCACAACATCTACGACATACCCCTTTGCAAGGGCGTTGAAATCAAATTTCAAATTGGGATGTGCTTTCCAAACGGTTTTGTAAGGGGTTAACTTAGTTTTTTCCCAGCCTGTAAACAGAAGTATACTATCCCGCTGAAATGTACTCATCTTACTCATCGCTTTTCCTGGTCCAAAACCATACGCATTCACTAAGGCCCCAACAGTAGGGTCAAAAAAACCGCCTGTTTTTTTCCAAACTTCTGTTGCCTTTTGATACACTTTAATAAAATGTTCGTCAACGACTAACTGATCATCTCCTCTATTGATTTTAGAAATATCAGAACTTTGGATGTAAGTTGACATAGAAGCATTCATTAAATCGATAACAGAGTCTATTTCACGCTTCAATTGCTCTTTAGAAATTTCAGTCATTGGAAAGGTGATTGAGTAGCTTGTTCCGAGAGCAACCCCTTGAAGCTGATGCACCGTTTGGGACACCTTTTCTTTACAACCCAACAGCAAAAAAAAGCAAACAAGTGTACTACACTTTTTCAAGACCACTGAAGTTAACTGCATAAGGATGATTTTTTTTTAAGGGGAGGTTGTAATTTTCAGCATTGGCAAATCCCACACCTGCGCGGTAAAGAATTGCCTTATTTTTTAAGGCATGTTCTTTTACTTTTTTCATACGATCGACGTCATACTCTTTGGGAGAATCTGGATACAAATATCCATCGACTTGGACAAAGTAAAGCTTTCTGTCTTTAACACAAACAAATTGAGGAGAGCGGTGTAATTGAGAATTAACTGCTAAAAATTCAAACCCTTCTTTTTCAAGATAATCGCCTACTTCTTGCATTGCTAATTGGTGAACTTCTTGTTTGCTTAATGTTGACATTGGAAGTCAAAAATAATTTAAATAAATAGGTTAGATAATAATTTACATAAATTATGTAATTTCAAAGTCCAAAAAAAGAATTATGAACTTAACAAAAACCCTACCTATTTTATTAGCCTTTCTTCTCATAGGATGCGCCAATTCAAAACGTCAGACCAAAAAAGCCAGTGCTGGTGGTTATACTTATGAATATGTTACAAATGATCCAACACAAACCCGAATCTATACATTAGACAACGGTTTGAAAGTGTATCTTTCTAAATTTGAAAATGCCCCAAGAGTGCATGTTTTTACAGCTGTAAAAGCTGGCGGTAAAAACGATCCTGAAAACAATACTGGTTTAGCCCACTATCTAGAACACATGATGTTTAAAGGCAACCAATTTTTTGGTACCAAGGACTACGAAGCCGAAAAGCCATTACTCGATTCCATTGAACAACTCTTCAATGACTACTCGAAACTCACCGATGACAATGAGCGAAAAGCAATGTATCAAGCCATTGATAAAATTTCAAATAAAGCCGCATTATTTGCTATTCCCAATGAATACGATAAAATGATTTCTATGTTGGGAGGAAAAAGTTTAAATGCTTATACAACAGAAGACCGTACAGTCTATACTGTAGATATCCCCTCCAATGAAATGGAGCGCTTTTTAACTTTAGAAGGACTGCGCTTTAAACAAATTGTAAACCGTTTGTTCCACACAGAACTCGAAGCAGTATATGAGGAAAAAAATCGTTCACTAGACAGCGATTATAGAAAGCAATATTGGGCGCTCTATCAAAGCTTATTCCCAAATCATCCCTACGGCAAACAATCTGTAATTGGAACGATTGAACATCTTAAAAACCCTTCGATTACAGAAATAAAAAATTATTTCAACACCTTTTATCGTCCTAACAATGTAGCAATCTGTATGAGTGGAGAGTTGGATTTTGACCGTACAATAGCATTGATTGATCAACACTTTGGCAACTGGGAAGCCAACCCGAGCTTGCCAAGATTGGACTACCAAACTGAAGCTGAAATTACAGCCCCCATAGTTAAAGAGGTAATGGGCCCAGATAGTGAGTCTGTGCTGATGGGTTACAGATTTGACAACAAATCTAAAAGTGCACTACTAAAAGTAGATTTAATCGATATGTTACTGTCCAACAGTACAGCAGGACTCATCGATTTAAATTTAGTTCAAAAACAAAAAGTGTTAGGTGCTAGAGCTACTGTAATCGATTTAAACGACTACTCCATTCACCTTTTTAGTGGAAATCCAAAGGAGGGTCAGAGTCTTGAAGAAATTCAAGCCTTGTTACTTGGCGAAATTGAAAATATTAAAAAAGGAGCCTTTGACGAAGAATTACTTCAAGCTGTAATAAACGACCTCAAGAAAGGAGTGATGGAACAAGACGACTCTGATTATGCCAATTACTTTAGAGCAAACAATATGGTCTTGGCCTTTACTCAAGATCAGGACTGGATAGATCAGGTTACCTATTTTGACAAGCTTTCAGAAATCAGTAAACAAGATTTGGTGACCTTCGCAAATGAAAACTACAATGAAAACTACGCTGTGGTTTACAAAAGAACTGGAAAAGACTCCAACATCCAAAAAGTAGATAAACCACAGATCACAAAAGTGCCTTTAAATAGAGAAGATCGTTCCCAACTTCACGAACAACTTACCAATCTGGAATTAGAAAAACTACAACCTAAATTTTTGGACTTTGACAAGGAACTCAACTTTTATAACATCGGACCCCTAGAAGTGATTCAAAAACAAAATACTGCTAATGACCTTTTTGAATTAACTTATCGTTTTGACTTTGGAACTAACCTTGACCCTAAAATAGAATTGGCAACGGGTTTGATGAATTTTGTAGGGATTGCTGACCTCAGTCCAGAAGAACTCAAGAAAGAGTTTTACAAACTAGGAGCCAATTACAATTTTTCAACCACAGGAGATGGTGAAGAAACACTTGTCACTCTGCGTGGCTTAAGTGAGAATATGGAGGCCTCCATCAAGCTATTCGAACAACTTTTAGAACAGCCTGTAGCAAAACAAGAGGCCTTGGATCAACTTGTCGGCAGAATTCTTAAATCACGATCCGATGCAAAGAAGAACAAAAACATCATTCTTACAAGACAGTTACTCAACTATGGAAGATACGGTGAAGTGAATCCTTCCTCTGACGTGTTGAACTCTGAGGAGTTGAAAAATGTTAATGTAGAAGATCTAATGGAATGGATTAGAAATTTATCCAACTATCCACACCGTATTTTGTATTATGGCAATCAAAGTGAAACACAGTTAAGCCAATTGATTACAACATACCACAACACTCCAGATGCCTTTGAGGAACTGAATGAAGTGAATTCGAAATACAAAGAAAAGGATTATGATAATCAAAATATTTTCTGGACACACTTCGATATGGTTCAAACAGAAATCATTTTACTCTCCAAACAAGAGTTATTAGATCATTCAAAGACAGCTGCCATTAATTTATTCAATCAATACTTTGGAGGAGGTATGAATTCCATAGTTTTTCAAGAGATTAGAGAAGCTCAAGGATTGGCCTATTCCGTATTCTCAACATACAACCAATCAAGTAGACCAGACCGCTCAGACTATCTCCTTTCCTACATAGGGATACAGTCTGATAAGCAAAAAGAAGCTCTATCATCTATGTTTAATTTACTTAATAATTTGCCTGAATCACCTCAAGCATTTGAAATTGCTAAAAAGGCAATATTGAACAAAATAGAAAGCGAACGTATCACAAAAGCGGGAGTCTTATACAGCTATTTGGCAGCCGAAAAGAAAGGAATTGATTATGACAGTAGGGAAAAAGTCTATAATGAAGTTAAAGAGATGGAATTTGAAAATCTACTTGAATTTCATTCAAAGTTTGTTCAAAATAAATCCCACAATATTTTACTGATTGGTAATCGGGATAACATAGACTTTGATAATCTTAAAAGCTATGGAACAGTGAAAGAGATATCTCTAGAAACCCTCTTTGGATACTAAAAAATCAAACCTTTGTCCAAAAAAAACACAAAGCAATTGCTTTGTGTTTTTTTTATGGTCTAGAATTTAAGTTAGAGGTTTAGCCTCCAAAATCATCGAATCTAACGTTTTCAGGCGGCACTCCAAAGTCTTCTGCCATTCGTTCTACCGCTTGGTTCATCAGTGGCGGTCCGCAGAAGTACACTTCAATGTCCTCAGGCGCATCGTGGTTAGAAAGGTATTGATCAATTACAACCTGGTGCACAAAACCGGTAAATCCATCTCCTTCAGAGTCCAAGCTGGTTTTTTCGTTCCAATTGTCTTCTTCTAGAGGTTCAGATAAGGCGATGTAAAATTTAAAATTGGGGAAATCTTTCTCCAAAGCTCTGAAATGATCGATATAAAACAATTCTCTTTTAGAACGCCCTCCGTACCAAAAGGTCACTTTCCTACCTGTTTTAAGTGTTCTAAAAAGTTCATACAAATGTGAACGCATGGGTGCCATTCCAGCACCACCTCCTACATACAGCATTTCAGCATCTGACTCATTAATGAAAAATTCGCCGTAGGGACCCGAAATAGTCACTTTATCGCCAGGCTTTTTCGAGAAGATATACGAAGAGGCAACCCCTGGATTAACATCGCTCCAAGTATTTTTTGCACGATCAAAAGGAGGAGCAGCGATACGTACATTGAGCATGATTTCTTTTCCTTCTGCAGGATAGGATGCCATAGAGTAAGCGCGTTCTACCGTTTCTGTATTTTTCATAACCAATGGCCATAAAGCAAATTTATCCCACTCCAGTTTAAATTTATCAGGCTCTCCTGGATGCTCTTCAGGATGCGCAGAAATATCAATATCTGCATATTTCACCTCACATTGTGGAATTTCAATTTGAATATATCCCCCTGCTTTATAATCCATTTCTTCGGGAATTTCTACGACAAACTCTTTGATAAAAGACGCTACATTCCAGTTTCTTACTACCGTTGCCTCGTACTTTTTAATACCAAAGATTTCTTCAGGAACCTGAATTACCATGTCCTGCTTTACTTTGACTTGACAACCTAAACGCCACCCTTCGGCCACCTCTTTTCGAGAGAAGTGAGGAGCTTCTGTAGGAAGGATTTCTCCACCTCCTTCAATAACCTGACATTTACATTGAATACAGGTACCTCCCCCACCGCAAGCAGAAGGTAAAAAGATTTTGTTGTTTCCTAAGGTGCTTAATAAGGTGCCTCCAGAACTCACTTCTACTTTGTTCTCACCATTGATTAAAAGTGAAACTGGTCCAGAGGGCAATAATTTTGCTTTTGCACCAAGCAACATCCCTACCAATAAGAAGGTGATGATTAAAAAAACAATAACACTCGCTAAAACTACTGTATACTCCATTCTTAAATTATAATTTAATTCCCATAAAACTCATAAATCCCAAAGCCATAAGACCCGTAATGATAAACGTGATTCCAAGTCCTCTTAAAGGGGCTGGAACATTAGAATAGGTGATTTTCTCTCGTATAGCTGCTATCGCCAAAATAGCCAACAACCAACCAATTCCTGATCCTAGACCATAAACTGCAGATTCTGCTACTCCAGAAAAATCTTTTTGCTGCATAAAAAGAGAGCCTCCTAAAATAGCGCAGTTTACTGCTATTAGTGGTAAAAAGATTCCCAAGGCACCATAAAGAGCCGGTGCAAATTTCTCAACTACCATTTCTACCAATTGTACCATGGAAGCAATGACCGCAATAAACATGATAAAGCTCAAAAAACTTAAATCCAATTCAGCATAACTGTTGCTTAACCAGGTCAAAGCTCCTGGGCGGAGTAGGTAGGTGTCTAATAAAAAGTTGATAGGAACTGTAATTGCTAAAACAAAAATAACAGCAAGGCCTAAACCAACAGCCGTTTTAACAGTTTTGGACACCGCCAGATAAGAACACATACCTAGGAAGTAGGCAAAAATCATGTTCTCTATAAAGATACTTTTAACGAATAAATTCAAATATGCTTCCATGCTGAATTAGTTTTTTTCAATGAGGGTTCTATTTCTATAACGTTGTACCCAAATAATGAGTCCCACAGTGATCAATGCCATGGGTGATAACAACATCAACCCATTATTGACATATCCCATTTCATAAATCGCGTCGGGGATCACTTGGTATCCGAATAATTTTCCAGAACCCAATAACTCTCTAAAGAAAGCGACGAGGATGAGAATGAACCCATAACCTGCTGCATTTCCTATTCCATCGAGGAAAGATTTCCAAACACCATTTCCCAGAGCAAAGGCTTCGAGTCGCCCCATCACGATACAATTGGTAATAATCAGACCGATAAAAATGGACAATTCTTTACTAACATCATAAGCAAAAGCACGCAAAACCTGGTCTACTAAAATTACCATCGAAGCAACAACGACTAATTGAACGATGATTCGAATACGATTTGGAATTAGGTTTCTCAACAAGGAGATTATCACGTTACTGGCAGCCATTACCGCCATAACTGAAATACTCATTACCAAAGCAGGTTTCAACTGGACGGTAATTGCCAGAGCTGAACAAATCCCTAGTACTTGTACAGTTATGGGGTTATTATCATCTAGGGGGTCTGACAACAACTTTCTGTTCTTTTTTGAAAAAAGAGGTTCCTTTTCTTTGTTGACAAAAAGTACTGTTGGTGTTTCTTTTTTGTTTGCGTTATTTTTTTTCATTCCTCTAATTGTTTAGTGCAACGGCATTTTGTTCCGCCTTCAGATAAGGCAGATAATGCGTCAAACGTTCTATTATCATAGCAGTAACTCCATCTCCAGTGATGGTTGCCCCAGAAATAGCATCAACTTCATGATCGTTCTTATCGAGATCTTTTGGATCATTATTGGTTTTCGAAACATTAATTCCCACTAAAGTCCCATCGGTGTCAAAAACTTTTTCGCCTAAAAAACGATCTTGAAACCATTGCTGTGTAATTTCAGCACCCAGTCCAGCTGTTTCTCCAACGTGGTCAAAAACCGCCCCTTTGATGGTGTTTTTGTCTTCTTCAAGCGCTATATAGCCCCAGATGGCATTCCAAAGTCCAGCTCCTCGTAGCGGAATAATAAAGTATTTTTCTCCATCTACATCTGCTTCATATAAAGGGAAACGTTGTTCAGAAACAGGCTTTTTTAATTCATTATTCAAATTTATTTCAAATGCGTTTACCTCGGTGTCAATACTACCCTCTTCGGTTAATGACAGTTCTGAGGTGATGTACTTTTGGTAGAGTGCTTCTGCTTGGTCTCTATCTGTCGTAACACCAATTGTTGCAAGGATGTTTTGCATCTTTTCTTTTCTGACGTTAGCATTTTGCAAGTCTTTTAAAGCACTTGCTGTAAATGCCAAAGCCGATGCAACTACAAGGACCATTATGGTCGCAAATAAAAAAGTATAGACGTTACTATCTCTATTCATGATTAAGCTGTTTTAAGTTCTTGTGAGGAGGCCCAGCGTTTTTTGCGTTTTTTAATATTTCCATTAATTACATAATGGTCAATTGTTGGAGCAAAAACATTCATCAATAATATTGCTAGCATTACCCCTTCCGGATAAGCGGGGTTAAAAACACGTATCATTATACAAAAGATTCCTACAAGAAAACCATAAATCCATTTACCATTTGTAGTTTGTGCAGCAGAAACGGGATCGGTTGCCATAAAAACAATACCAAATGCAAAGCCTCCAACAACAAGATGGTTCATCCATGAGAAACTCATTAAAGCATTGGCACCCCAAAGGTTAAAAAGAAAGCCCATTACAGCAGCTCCTAAAATTCCTCCTGCGATGATTCTCCAACTCCCCACACCGGTAAGAATTAAAATTATTGCACCTACAGCCACCCATAGGGTAGAAGTTTCGGCAATAGATCCAGGAATAGCTCCTTGAAACATTTCCATCATTGAGTAATTCACTTCTCCGCCAGCTGCCAAAGTTCCCAAAATGGTTTCTCCTGAAATGGCGTCTACATTTGAAGCCTCAGAGACCCAAACCTTATTTCCAGACATATAAGTAGGATATGCAAAGAAGGCAAAAGCACGAGCCGTTAAGGCTGGATTTAAGATGTTCATTCCTGTTCCACCAAAAGCTTCTTTTGCCACTAAAACAGCAAATACGGTAGAAACTCCCACCATCCAAAGTGGAATATCTACAGGCATTATCATTGGAATCAGCAGTCCTGTAACAAGGTAACCTTCATTGACCTCGTGTCCTCGATAAACTGCAAAGCCAAATTCAATTGACAGTCCTACTACATAAGAAACAATAATCATTGGAACAATCTTCCAAGCACCGTGCAGGAATGCCTCTAAAAAAGTGAAGGATGCTCCAGTCTGAATGTAGTATTGGTATCCCGTGTTATAGATTCCGTAAATCAATGCGGGAAGCAAGGCGATTATTACCGTAACCATAGTTCGCTTTAAATCCACTGCATCGCGAATATGAGCTCCTCTTCTTGTTGTATGATTGGGTACAAATAAAAAGGTGTCAAATGCGTTGATTGCGGGTGCAAACTTCTCAAATTTTTGTCCCTTACCAAAAGGTCTTTTCAGGTTGTCTAAACTTTTTCTAAGAAAATTCATAAGTTAATTTTTATCCTACTTCATTAATCATCAATTCAATTCCCTGGCGAATGATTTCTTGCGCTTCCAACTTGGAAGTATTAGCATAGTCCACCAATCCAAAATCTTCAGGAACAACCTCATAAATACCCAAGGCTTCCATCTTTTCTATATCTTCCACCATACAGGCTTTTAGAAGTTGCATGGGATATATTTCTAATGGGAAGATTTTTTCCATTTCTCCAGTAACCACCAAAGCTCGTTCTTCACCATTCAAATTGGTGTCTACTTCAAAACCTTTTCTGTTAAATAGTCTTGAAAAAGAGGTATTGGACAAACTGAGAATTTTGTTGTCTTTAAATGGCAACCATCCAAACATTCGGTAGTGATTCCCCTCTGGAATTACTGAAACGAGATTATTGTAATATCCGAGATAGTCGGAGGTGTTCACCCCTTTACCTGTCAGTACATTCCCATTAATAACACGTACATTTTCATATTTGAGCCCTACAGCCTTGATATAAGGGGATAGTGATGCGCCTATAACCGTCTTAAAATATTGTGGTTTTTCAGTTGCATTACCCGCAATTGCTATGGTTCGCTGAGGAGAGAAAACTCCAGTAATGATAAACCTTCCTAAGTTGGCCACGTCTTCTGCATTAACTGTCCATATTCGCTCACCCATATTCAATGGACTGATCTGCTGAATGTGAACACTTAGATTTCCTGCCGGATGTGGACCTTCCACACTGTAATGCTGGACTCCACTTATATTTTTAAAATAACTTTTTGATGCTTTGTCAAAACCTAAAAAGACAGGTTGGTCGACGAACTTATTGAGTAAATCAATCCCTTTTTGAAAATCTTGTTGGTCATCTTTTAGAATAAAATCAAAAGATTCATGCAAAGGATCAGTCATAACTGTACTGACAAAAATGGCCTTTGGAGTGTCTGAGGGGTTTGCCAATATGCCGTAAGGTCTTTGATGGATAAAAGGCCAATTGCCGCTATCCAGAAGAAGCTGCACGAGTTCTTCTCGGCTTTTCGTTTCCCAACCCTTTACAGAATGCGTAATGGATTTCTGATCTTTAGAGGCTTCTATTAGAATGCGCTCTATTTTTCTCTTTGGACCTCTTTCCACAGCAATTATAGTTCCTGAAATAGGAGATACTACCTTGATTTCAGGATTCTTTTTACTAAAGAAAATAGGAGTGCCGGATGCTATTTTTTCTCCCTCTTTGAGAAGGAGTTTTGGGAGGGTGCCAAAAAAATCGTCTGGTTTTAGGGCATAAACTGCGGCAGGTGTTGTCTTTCCAAATTTCTGTTCTGCACCTCCTTTGATATGAAGATTCGCACCTCTACGTGTTCGAATTTCTTTTATCTCTTCCATTAAATTCTTATTCAAAAATCGCCCAAATTTACTAACTAAACCCTTTTAGAGAAAAGAAATAAACAGGGAAATAATTTATTTATATTAATTCTAAATAAGTGTCCAGCTTTTTTAATTCTAAAGGCAGAATTTGGTTGACAAGACATGAACATCTACATTTACTATAAGATGAAATGTAAGGCCCTCTTCTTTTGTTTAATTTTTTTCTTCCTAAGGATTTCATTGGCTCAGAGCAGCATAGAAATTGAACCCCCAGACCACATCAAATCCATAAAATTTTTTGGCTCTCAATCCACTGAACATTTTCCAGTTATAGCCCTAAATGAAAAAATCACCCTACTCTTTGACGACTTGCATGGTAACGAAACGGACTATTACTATCGCATCAAACATTACAACCACGACTGGAACCCATCGACACTTTTTCAAAATGAATATCTAGAGGGCTATGATAATCTTCGAATAGAACAATACCGTACCTCGTTCAATACACTCCAGCCCTATACGAATTATTCATTAGAGTTACCGAATGAAAATTTAGGTTTCAAAGTTTCTGGAAATTACTTACTTGAAATTTACGATGCACTAGACCAATTAGTTTTTTCAAGGCGTTTTTGCATTTATGAAGAAAGTACTCGTGTGCGAGTAGGTGTTTTTCGCCCTCAAAATATGGACCGCTTTTTGACCCATCAATCCATCCATTTCTCAGTTACTCCTTTTCAAGGTGTTTTTAGAAATCCAGAGCAAAATGTTTTTGTAAATATTATTCAAAACAGACAATGGAATTCAAGCCTCGTTGGATTAAAACCACAGTATTATTCAGGAAACACTCTAGAATATCGATACGAACAACCGGCGCAATTTGAGGGTGGAAACGAATATTATTATTTTGACACCAAAGACTTACGAGTGACAAGTCCAAATATAAGTTACACGGATAGAGCAGAGCTCTACCAGACCTATTTAAATCTTAATATTCCGAGAAAATACTTGGAATACACCTACGCTCCGGATATTAATGGTGGATTTGAGATAAGAAATACAATGCGACCTGGCAATCCTAACAATGAGGCAGATTACAGCTATGTCTATTTTACTTTGGCTGCAAATTATGAGTTAAATAATGAAGAAATATACATATACGGAGGATTCAACAACTACCATCTTGGGGCACTCAATCGCATGTATTACAATCCCGCTCTAGAGGTCTTTGAAGGGGTTCTTCTTTTAAAACAAGGGTTTTACAATTACAAATATGTTCTAAAACAAGGTAATTCACTAAACAAAAATGCCTTCAGCGGCTCTCATGCAATAACTGAAAACGAGTATTTGGTCTTGGTGTATTACAGAGCCATAGGCAGCCAATACGATGCTCTTGTTGGGGTTGGCAAAACCAATTCTTTCGAATTAAAAAACTAGAAAACAAATTTGTATTTCAAGTTGTTTTTTTTGTACCTTTATTATTCAAATTGTCTTAAACAATTATCTGTGATACAACAAATTACAAGAGGAATTAAAATCTCTGTTGAAACAAAATTTGAAGGAAGTTTTCTAAAAGAAAATATTCCACATCACGCTTTCTTATATTTTATCACAATTGAGAACCAAAGTAAAAATGTTGTACAATTGGAGTCCAGACATTGGAAAATCCAAGAGGCCATCAATAGGCCACAGTATGTTAATGGTTCTGGTGTAGTAGGTAAAAAGCCTGTGCTACGACCAGGAGAAATACACACCTACCAATCGGGAAGTTTGATCACCTCCCCTATGGGATCCATGTCGGGTACTTTCATCATGATAAACTTCACTACTGCAAAAAAATTCAACGTCGAAGTACCTTGTTTTAAACTCAACGTTCCTTACATTTTAAATTAAGGATCCGTATTCACATCTTGTTTTTTGATCATAAATCTATACTTTTAGAAAAAAATATTATGCCAAATAGTGTTACTCAAGTTCCATACCCTTCAAATGAACCCATTCTTTCTTATGCTCCAGGTAGCCTAGAAAAAAAAGAGGTTCTTGAAATGTATAGCTCCTTACGCAACTCCAAAATAGAGGTCCCTATGAGAATAGGAGATCTGGACGTCACAACGGGTGATCTCGGCACTATGCATCCACCACACGACCATAAACACCTCCTTGGAACGTACCACAAAGCCACAAAAAAGCACATTGAAAATGCCATCTCCAATGCTCTTGAAGCTAAAAAGGAATGGAGTCAAATGCCGTGGGAGTCAAGAGCTGCTATTTTTTTAAAAGCAGCTGATCTTGTAGCAGGTCCCTACCGGGCAAAAATTAATGCAGCCACCATGCTTGCACAATCTAAAACTATATTTCAAGCAGAAATCGACGCAGCATGTGAGTTCATTGATTTTTTGCGCTTTAATGTACAATTCATGCAAGAAATTTATGAAAATCAACCTGAAAACAGCGCAGGGATTTGGAACAGAATCAACTACCGTCCTTTAGAAGGATTTGTTTACGCAGTCAGTCCCTTTAATTTTACAGCTATAGCAGGTAACTTGTGCGCCAGTGCCGCCATGATGGGCAATGTTGTTGTTTGGAAGCCCAGTGATTACCAAGTGTATTCTGCCAATATAATCATGGAAGTTTTCAGAGAAGCTGGTCTTCCTGACGGGGTCATTAATATGGTTTTTGGCGACCCCGAAATGATTACAAATACCGTACTAGAAAGTTCTGATTTTGCAGGTATTCACTACACAGGGTCTACTAGGGTTTTTAGAGGCTTATGGAAAAAAATAGGAGACAATATCAACAAATACCGTTCCTATCCTAGAATTGTAGGTGAAACAGGTGGTAAAGATTTTATTATCGCTCACCCCTCAGCTAAACCAAAAGAGGTAGCTACAGGCCTTATAAGAGGGGCTTTTGAATTTCAAGGACAAAAATGCTCGGCGGCTTCCCGCGTCTATCTTCCACAATCTATTGCAGAAGAAATCATAACAGAAGTAAAAACAGAACTCAAAACGATACGCATGGGTTCACCTGAGGATTTTAAGAATTTTGTAACCGCTGTAATTCACAAAGGGGCTTTTGATCGTTTAAAAGAAACTATTGAACAAATCAAAATAGATCCTGAAGCTGAAATCATTGCTGGAGGAGGTTGCGATGATTCTAAAGGATACTTTATAGAACCTACTGTTGTCATAACAACAAATCCTAATTACGACACCATGACAAGAGAACTTTTTGGTCCCTTAGTCACCATTTATGTTTATCCTGATCAGGAATGGGAACAAACTCTCAAGCTCGTAGATGAAACTACAGATTACGCACTCACAGGTGCCGTCTATTCTCAAGACCGATACGCACTTGAAAAAGCTCTGAAAGCATTGGAAAATAGTGCAGGTAATTTTTATATAAATGACAAACCTACTGGAGCTGTTGTTGGACAACAACCCTTTGGTGGTGCTAGAGGCTCTGGGACTAATGACAAAGCAGGGTCAGCCTTCAACTTGTTGAGATGGGTTTCTCCTAGATTAATCAAAGAAACTTTTGTGCCAGCTTCTGATTATCGCTATCCTTTTTTAGGCTAAACAAATCCAGCTGTTACAAAAAGAGTTTTAATTCGTCATAAATGATGAACCTAATTCCCCATTTGATGAAAAAGTTTTTAGTATACTTACCTCTTTTATTTTTCTTAGCACACTTCACCAATTATGCTCAATCTCCAAAGTTATCCAATGGAGATGTTACATTTAAAGTTTACAAAGAATACGATGCTAACGGAAATTTGATTCGTTATGATTCTTCTCGGGTTGAGAAAAGAGAAAAATTTCTTAAAAATTTTCAATTTAAATTGAACACAGATTCTATTCCTTTTCTAAAGTTTGATATGGATAGTCTTCAATTGCCCAACAAATTTTTTCTTTTCAAGGACTTGAATGATTTAGACTCTATTTCTATGAATTTTTTAGAATTCGATTCATTAGAAATGGATTCCATTCTAAAAAATATTCATCCCAGGGCATTCCATTTCAGAAGAAATAAAAATGATCGTGATTTGGATTCTTTACTCGAGAGACATTTTGAAAAAATGGAAAAACTTTTTGAAGATTTAATGGAAACACACTCGGCTCCAAAAGCAAGAAAAAAAATCTATTAAATACTCAAATAAACCACCTTCTTTGTTTCAAAAAAGGAACTCTCAAAATGAGTTTTCAATTCAAAAAGCTGAGCCTCTGGAAAGTCTTTTAATTCCTCAGAAAGATCACCTCCTTTGAGATAGAGAATACCATTGGAGAGTGTGTTTTTGTTTTCTTTAGAAATTACATGTCTGACCCAGGGTACGAAAGATTCCATTCTTGTAACAGCACGACTTACAACAAAATCGACTCTTTTTGTAAAGAACTCTGCACGCATTTGCTGAGCTATAACATTTTTAAGACCTAAAGAATTACTGACCTCTTGAACGACTTTTATCTTTTTTCCAATACTATCAATCAAGAAGAACTGGGTTTCTGGAAAACAAATGGCTAGAGGAATTCCCGGAAAACCCCCTCCCGTTCCAACATCCAATACTTGAGTCATGGGTTGGAAAGAGAGGACTTTAGCAATCCCTAAAGAATGTAACACATGACGCTCATAAAAAGCATCCATATCTTTTCTGGAAATAACGTTTATTTTAGCGTTCCAATGCTGATACAAAGGCAGCAAAGCTTCAAACTGTTCCAACTGATGAGAGCTTAAAGCAGGAAAAGTGTTTAAAAGGATTTTCACAAGTTTTTGGTTGTCTTAGGGATTTGAACTAAATTTTAAATTATTTTTGTTTTACATAAAAAATCTAATGCAAGCTACACAAAGCCTTCGCTTTTCGCGGAAAGACTCAAAACTATTTTTCAAAACACTGAATCAGCGAGTCAATCAATATTTTAAAGAAAACAAAATTAACAAAACTGGAAACTGGAAACTTTACTTTAAATCTGCAGTAATGTTTAGCTTACTTCTGGCACCCTACATTCTAGTTTTTATTTTAGATGTCAGTCTATGGTACAAGCTTCCGTTGTGCATGTTGATGGGAATAGGTATGGCAGGTGTTGGAATGAATGTCATGCATGATGGAAATCACGGTTCTTTTTCAAAGCATCCTTGGATTAATAAATTGATGGGTAGCAGTATATACATTTTAGCAGGGAATGTGTTCAACTGGAAAATACAACACAACGTTTTACATCATACCTATACCAATATTCATGGTCATGATGAGGATTTAGAAGCAGGTCGTATTCTGCGCTTTTCCAAACACGCCAAATGGTTTCCCTATCACAAATTTCAACATTTGTATTCCGTCTTTTTATACGGTCTTTTGACGATCAACTGGGCTATTTTTTCTGACTTCCAGCAAATGAAGCGATATACAAAACGAAAATTATCCTACCTGAACAGCAAACGACCTAGCCTTCAATGGATCGGACTAATTTTTTCCAAAATATTGTATTTCTCAATTTGGTTATTGATTCCTATGCTTTTTTTAAACGCACCTTGGTGGGCTATACTCATTGGTTTTGTTGTGATGCATTATACCGCAGGCTTGATTTTGAGCTTGGTATTTCAGTTGGCTCATGTAATGGAAGATGCAGAAATGCCTAAACCAGATGACAGCGGAACCATGAAAAATACTTGGGCTGTGCATCAACTTCTTACAACAGTAAATTTCTCAACAAAAAACCGTTTAGTGAATTGGTTTACAGGAGGGTTAAATCATCAAATTGAACATCATATTTTTCCACACATCAGTCACATTCATTATTCAAAAATAGGGGCGATTGTAAAAAAAACAGCACGAGAATTTAATCTGCCTTACAACGAATACAAAACCACACGTAGCGCAATATATTCTCATTTCAAATTTTTAAAACAAATGGGGGCTCAGCCCTGTTAACTGATGACAATGGAATCACTCTCGGACAGAATAAACAGTCTACCCGTATCAGAAACCCTTGCTATGGCGGCCAAAGCAAGAGAATTAAAAAATCAAGGAATTGATGTCATCGGATTGAGCTTAGGTGAACCCGACTTTAATACACCTGAATTTATTAAAGAGGCTGCAATAAAAGCAGTAGAGGATAATTGGAATTCCTACTCTCCTGTCGATGGTTATGCGGATTTAAAAACGACCATTTGTACTAAGTTCAAAAGAGACAATCAATTGAATTACAACCCTTCTCAAATTGTTGTTTCCACAGGTGCTAAACAATCCATTGCCAATGTTTGCATGGTGCTTTTGAATCCAGGAGACGAAGTGCTTCTTCCTGCTCCTTATTGGGTAAGTTATTCTGCTATTGCCACCTTAGCAGAGGCTAAATCGATTATAATCCCTTCTTCCCTGGAAACGGATTTTAAAATCACTCCAAAACAACTTGAAGCTGCTCTTACGCCAAAGACAAAGTTGGTCATGTTTAATTCTCCCAATAACCCTAGCGGAACTATATATACCGAAAAAGAATACCGGGCCTTGGGTAAAGTATTGGAAAAATATCCAGATGTGTATATTCTATCCGATGAAATCTATGAACACATAAACTACGGAACCCCTCATTTCAGTATTGCGAGAATACCTGAGCTCTACGATCGTACCATCACAGTTAATGGAGTAGCCAAAGCCTTTGCCATGACAGGTTGGCGTATAGGCTATATAGGAGCCCCCGAATGGATAGCTAAGGCTTGTAATAAAATGCAAGGTCAAATCACCTCTGGAGCCAATTGTATTGCTCAAAGAGCTACCATTGCTGCATTAGAGGCTCCTGTGAGCAAAATTCAATACATGATTGATGAATTCGCAAATAGAAGGGAGCTCATAATCGAACTGCTTACTGCCATCCCTGGAATAAAAACAAACCGTCCCCAAGGTGCCTTTTATGTTTTTGCAGATGTATCTTTCTATTTTGGAAAAACTTTAAAAGGCAAAACCATTGCAAATGCTTCTGATTTTGCACTGTATCTTTTAGAAGAGGCTCATGTAGCTACGGTTACAGGTGATGCGTTTGGAAACGGAAACTGTATTAGAATTTCCTATGCAGCTTCAGAAGAACACATCCGAACTGCAGTAGAACGTATTGCTATCGCTTTGAAGTAGTTTTCAAACCCTTACCTTTGCAAAGGTATTTAACTTCTTGTTGTGATAACCACAGATCTTGATCTTGTAATAAAAGCCTTGAAAAATGGACAAATAGTGTCCATTCCAACTGAAACTGTCTATGGACTAGCAGGAAATGCTTTCGATGAGGTCTCGATTGATAAAATTTTTGAATTAAAAAAGCGTCCTGCGTTTAATCCATTAATTGTTCACATACCTGATGTAGAGTTTTTGGATCATGTAGCGGAAGAAATCCCTGAGAATGCTAAACTACTAGCAGCTCACTTCTGGCCTGGACCACTCACCCTCATCCTTAAAAAAAAGCCATCCATATCCAATCGAATAACAGCAGCTAAGAACACCCTAGCTGTTCGTGTTACCAATCATCCTCTTACATTGGAACTGCTAAAAAAGCTGCCTTTTCCACTAGCAGCACCCAGTGCAAACCCCTTCGGTTCTATTAGTCCTACCTCAGCAGAACATGTACATAACTACTTTGGAGAAAAAGTCCCTTTTATACTTGATGGGGGAAGCTGTAAAAAAGGGCTGGAATCTACTATTATCGGTTTCGAAAACCAAAAACCTATTTTGTATCGACACGGTGCCCTTGCCCTTGAAAGAATAGAAAAAGTAATTGGACCGGTAACAGAATTTATTAAAAACGATCAAAATCCTCAAGCACCTGGAATGCTGTCAAAGCATTATGCACCAAAAACGAAAACGATAAGAAGCGATAACTTACTTGAAACAATTGCCAACTGCAAAACCAAAAAAATTGGAGTTTTGAGCTTTCAGAAAACAGAACTTCCTGAAGGTACAATCCACCAAGAAATACTTTCAGAAGGGGGCGATTTAGAGGAAGCTGCTAAAAATCTATACGCAGCACTTCACCACCTTGATGAACTCCAACTGGAACTTCTAATTGTTCCTTTTTTTCCAAATCACGGCTTGGGAAAAACAATCAACGACCGTCTGCAAAGAGCCGTTTTAAAATAATCCTGTTGAAAAGGGAAATTTATTCTGAAACGTCTCCTTTTATTTCTTGATAATAATTTGCAATAGCTAGGTAATGCCAGGGAACAACAACAAACATTCCCACAACAAAAAACAACAAACCCAATAAATACCAAGGAATAAATCGTAAATGCAAAACAAACAATTCCATTTTTTTTCCATCGGTCATTTTCCAACTGCGCTCCATAGCCTCATTAAATTTCATCTCAGGATGTTCTGCGAGCAGATAATAAGTCATTGAAAATCCCAAGCTTACAATTATTCCAGGTACAATTAAAAACAATAAACCAAGTATGGTTAAGGCATTGATTATAACAAAAGCAAGCAATACATTCAACAGGGGTTTAAAGCCCTCGAAAAGGTCAAAAAAAGAAACTTCTTTACCTTGGGTGATGTTCAAAAAATAAATACATAAACCCAATTGCAAAGGTCCTGCCAAAAGCAGCGAAAGCAATTCTCCAAAACTATTAAGTTCTGAAGGAAGCCCCACAATTAAGGCGTATATAATGCACACCCCTATAGACAGTAACCAGTAGGGTTTTAACTGTTCTCTTGATTTTTGCATCAATTGAAGTAGGTCCATAGTGCTCGTTTTAATTCGAATTTAAAATTTTCTCTTGTTTGTTGATAGACTCTTGGTGGATTGCTTTAAAAACACGGAGAATAAACTCTTCTGAAAGATTGCGTTCTTGACCTTCCAAAATCATTTTTCCTAAAATCTCATTCCATCGCTTGTTTTGCAAAACCGCTACATTATTGTCGCGTTTTAGAGCGCCAATTTCATCTGCTATTTTCATCCGTTTTCCAAGGGTATCAAGCAGGGTTTGGTCTGCAACATCTATTTGTGCACGAAGGGTGTTGAGTTGTTGTTTATACGCTTCTTCTTCCGTTGTTTTTTTACGGACTTTTAGTTGTTTCATGATTTCTATCAAGCGTGAAGGGGTAACCTGCTGCGCAGCATCACTCCATGCATTGTCTGGATCCCAATGGGTTTCAATCATCAGTCCATCAAAATTGAGGTCAAGTGCCGCTTGGGAAACATCAAAAATCAAGTCCCGTCGTCCAGCAATATGTGAAGGATCACAAATCATTGGTAAATCAGGAAAACGATTTTTTACTTCAATTGCGATTTGCCATTCAGGAATGTTTCTGTATTTCGTTTTTTCGTAGGTTGAGAAACCGCGGTGTATGAGACCCAATTTTTTAATATTGGCTGAGTGCAAGCGCTCTACCCCTCCTAACCAGAGTGCTAGGTCGGGATTTACCGGATTTTTTACCAAAACTATTTTGTCAGTACCCTTTAAGGCATCTGCAATTTCTTGCATGATAAAGGGACTTACAGTAGAACGTGCCCCAATCCAAAGGATATCAACATCATATTCAAGTGCAAGTTGTACATGATCTTTATTGGCTACTTCTGTTGCTGTAAGTAGTCCTGTTTGTTCCTTTACTTTTTTTAACCATCCTAAACCTATAGCACCTACTCCTTCAAACATACCAGGTCGTGTTCTTGGTTTCCATATTCCAGCGCGATATACCGTCACATCACTGTCTTTAAGCTGGTGAGCGATCTTGAGAACTTGTTCCTCGGTTTCTGCGCTACATGGGCCCCCGATTACCAAAGGATGTGTCAAGCCAAAATCGTCTAACCATTGGCGCATTTCTTTTTTATTTTCCATTTGATTTCTATTTGAGATTACTGTTTGTTCATTTAATTCCTGCCAAAATTTCTTTAATGGCATTGGTTTGTTTCATTTTTTGATGAATTGCATCATAATTGTTTTGTTCCATCAGCGATTTAAATTCTTCTAAATTGTCAATATACTGTTTCAAAACTTCCAAAATATTGTCTTGATTTTGCTTAAAAATAGGCGTCCACATAGCAGGTGAACTTTTTGCTAGTCTTACTGTAGAGGCAAATCCACTTCCCGCCATCGCAAATATTGCCTTTTCATCTTTTTCTTTTTCCATTACCGTTTTTCCCAACATAAAGGAAGAGATATGGGACAAATGGGATACGTAAGCAATGTGTTTGTCGTGCTCTTTTGGATCCATTTCTTGCACCTTCATTTCCATATTTTTAAACCACTGTAGTGCCCATTTCAAGAGATCAGGACGGGTTTTATGCGTTTCGCATAAAATTTGAGATTTGGCTTTGTAAAGATCATGAAAAGCCGCTGAAGGACCAGAAAATTCGGTTCCTGCAATAGGATGGGTCGCCAAAAATTGATTCCTCTTGGGATGCAATTCTAAAACAGTACAAATAGAATCCTTTGTTGATCCGGCATCCATGAGCAGTGCATCTTCGTTCATCTGGTCCAAAAGTGAAGCAGCACGTTCCAAAGCAGCATCTACAGGTACCGCCAATATGATGACGTCCATTTCAGCGTAATTTGAAGGGGTTAATTTTTGATCGATTAAGCAAAACTCTATGGCTTGCTTTTGATGTTCCTCATTGCAATCCTCTCCAAAAAGAATACACCCAGAGATATGTTGTCGAGCGGCTAAAGCAAAAGAACCTCCAATCAAACCCAAACCGATAACTCCTATATTCATGATTGTATGCGTTTAATTGCTTCCTCTATTGTTTCTTCAGGAACACAAAGAGAAAAACGAATGTACCCCGATCCTTGACTTCCAAAAATGGAACCTGGGGCAATGAACAGATTTTTTTGATGAAGCAGTTTGTCAACAAAAGTTTTTTCATCGGAGATTCCTTCAGGCAATCGTGCCCATAAAAAGAGTCCGACTCCTCCTGGCTGAAGATGCGCCCCTAGGAGAGTGACCAATTGTTCCATTAGTGCTCTTCGTTTTTTATAGATTTCATTGAGGTTTTCAAACCAATCCGGAGTCATTTTTAAAGCGGTAATAGCTCCTTTTTGAACACCATAAAACATACCCGAATCCATATTGCTTTTTACTTTTAAAACCGCTTGAATCACAGCTGCATTTCCTGAAAGCATTCCTACTCTCCATCCGGCCATATTGAATGATTTACTGAGGGAATTGAGTTCCACAGCCACTTGAAGTGCACCGGGGCGTGACAGAAGGCTTTGGGGCTTTTTTGTTAAAACAAAACTGTAGGGATTGTCGTTTATCAATAAAATATTGCGTTGACTTGCCCAGGCAATCAGTCGATCAAAAGTAGTAATTGTGACATCTGCTCCTGTAGGCATATGAGGATAATTGATCCACATGAGTTTTACTTTGGATGTGTCCATAGCTTCCAAAACGTCAAAATCAGGCTGCCAATTATTGGCTTCCTTAAGGTCGTAAAATACTGGCTTGGCTTCCATCAAATGGGTCACAGAGGTGTATGTAGGATAGCCAGGGTTGGGAATCAAAACTTCATCTCCTGGGTTGAGAAGTGCCATTGAAAGATGCATAATCCCTTCTTTTGAACCCATTAAGGGAAGTACTTCAGAGGTACTGTCTAAACGAACTTGATAATACGTTTCATAAAAAGAAGCAATGGCTTGGCGTAACTCTGGTAAGCCTTGATAACTCTGATACATATGTGCCTTGGGGTGGCTCATTGCCTCAGCAAGTGCTTTGATTACCAATGGATGTGGGTCTATGTCAGGACTGCCAATGCCCATATTGATGACGGGCTTTCCAGATTGGACCATTGCGGCTACTTCTCTCAGTTTTTGAGAAAAATAATATTCCTTTACATGCTCTAAACGATTCGCTGTAGTCATCCTCTTTGGTGTTGGGCATATTCGCCTAATATTTTAAATTTTGATGCCATAATTGCGATCAATTTTCTCGCCTTGTCGTAATGTGTAAAATCTTCAAAGGTAACATCTACAAAAAAAGCATACTTTCCTGGAGTCTCAATCACCGGAAGGGATTGGATTTTTGTCAAATTAAGTTGACAGTCACTCATCACATTAAGTACCGCAGCCAAACTTCCTCTTTGATGGTCTAAGGTAAACTTTAAAGCAGCTTTATTGATCTGATCTTGAGGGACCAAAGAACCTTTTTTCTGAACCACCACAAAACGTGTTACGTTATTTTTGATGGTCTGAATTGAAGCGGCAAGAACGGTCAGTCCATAGCGTGCTGCTGCTTCTTTACTGGCAATAGCACCTATTCCTTTTAGCTGTTGTTCTGAAATTCTTTGCGCTTCTTCAGCAGTATCTTCTGCTTCTACCAAACGAATGTGAGGGTGCTGGTTAAAAAAGTCTTTACACTGCAATAAAGCCATAGGATGAGAATGAACTTCTTTAATCTCTTCCAAAGTTTGTCCTGGAAGTACCATAAAATTGTGATGAATGTTCAGCCCGTACTCTCCGATTATTTGCAAGTCATTTTGATCAATAAGGGCATAGTTGGAAATAATGGAACCCGCTATTGAATTTTCTATTGCCAGTACAGCCTGGTCGGCCTCACCCTGTACCAAAGCAGAAACAGTTGCATCAAAAGTATCACAGGGCAATAGGGCTAGCCTTTCAGAAAAATAGCGTTCTGCAACGATGTGATGAAAGGAACCTAGTTTTCCTTGTATCGCTACTTTAATTTTTGCTTTCATCGTTATCAAAAAAAAAGTCCCGATTACCTCAGGACTTTTACATTTTTATATTGTTGTTCCAATACTACAAAGTCCTACTTGCTTCTGTATAGAAGTAGTAAAAGCTGTTGTAATAAAAGAAAGTTGTCTTCATTTTGTTAAATCCCAACAAAAGTACTATTGCTTTCTTCAAAAACAAATTTTAATCGTTTTTTTTTCAAATTAAGGGGATTAAAGCCTTTTTTTCAAAACCCTATGTTTAGCGTGTAGTTCCATACTGCCAATCCACTAACATTAACTATCTTGAATGAGATTTAAATTAAGGACCAATGGCAATGTCTGGAATCATAACACTAAGTACAGTACTCTTTATTCTTTTTTTTGAACGGCTAAAACATCCTTGGATTAAAAAACTCTTCAGTTGGATTCCCTCCATATTGCTGGCTTATTTGATTCCAGCTATGGTCAGCTATTTATTCAATCGTGATTTTAGTGAAGACCCTATCCACAATTGGAGTAAAACACTGATTATCCCCCTAGCGGTTTTAGCTGTAATGAGCAGTCTATCCTTAACCCAATTGAGGGCTGTGGGTTGGAAACCCATCGTTGTATTTCTGTCCGGTTCCTTTTGGATTGCAATATTTCCCGTATGTATCCTATTCTTATTTCAAGACAGTTCATTCGTCCAAGATCTTTTTATTGGTCAAGAGGTTTGGAAAGCAATCCCTCCTGTGGTGGGAAGCTGGATTGGTGGAAGTACAAGTCAGCTTGTACTTAAAGAGGTAGTTGCATGTTCTGAAGCATTGTTTTTAACGGTCTTGATACTGGATAATATTTTGGTAAATCTTTGGACCATCGGAATGTTTCAAAGCATCAAAAAAAGTGATACCCTGAATAAATTTCTTAAAATAAACGCCCTCTCTCCACCCGAACTCTTTGCTTTTTCATCAGGAAAAAAAATACATCCTATTTTAAGCTTACTCCTGCTTTTGGGTCTTGTTTTTAGCGTTCACATCAGTATGGATTCTTTTGTAGGTAAAATTGTGGTGTTATCACTCATAGGACTAGGGTTGGGGTTTTTTATAAAAAACTGGAACGGGCGCTTTGTGTTGAAATTTGGAAGCATATTAATTTTAATTGTCATGGCTGTTTTGGGTCTAAAGCTCAAATTCAGTTTGATCCGTTTTGATCCTGCCTTTCTTACTTTTCTTGTTTTTTGGCTGGTGAGTCATTTTATTTTCATGTTGTTTGTTGCCAAATTACTTCGTGTAAATACGGCATGGGTTCCCATAGCAAGCATGGCCAATGTGGGAGGAATTGCTACTGCTCCTGCAGTAACGGCAGCCTATAAAAAGGAGTGGATGCCTCATGCTATTATTTTAGCGGTATTGAGTATGGCTACTGGAACATTTTGGGGTTTATTGACCATTCATCTTTTTCGTTACTTTATCCACTAAATGATTTTTAAAAAGTCCAAAAATCCACACCTTTATTACATACTCATGCTCAACTTGGGCATGCTATTTGTCAGTACCTCAGGAGTGCTAGGACGCTATATTGCCCTACCTCCTGCGGTTTCCATTTGGTTTCGATCTGCGATTGCACTGGTCTTATTGGTTTTTTACGCAAAAAGCAAAAAAATGAACTTTAAAATCGATTGGAAAAAACACGGTAGTGCAGTGCTTTGGAGTGGTTTTTTTATGGCCTTACACTGGATTACTTATTTCTATGCCTTGCAATGGAGCAACGTCGCTATCGGAATGCTTTCTCTTTTTACTTATCCCATCATTACCGTTTTTTTAGAGCCCTTTTTTATGAAAGTACATCTTCAAAAAAGACATTTATTTTTAGGAATTCTGATCTTAATTGGTATCTATTTTTTAGTACCCTCCTTTGATCTAAACAACACCTCAACTCAAGGAGTACTCATTGGCTTGTTTTCGGCGGTAGCCTATTCACTTAGAAACCTGATCTTAAAAAAACACAACGATATGAGTAACGGATCGATTCAAATGATATACCAATTGGGAGTCATTACATTATTACTACTGCCCGTCCACTGGATGTATCCCGAAGTGTCTTATGGCACCCAATGGCCCTATTTGGTTCTCTTAGGCACCTTGACAACTGCCTTGGGTCACACCCTGTTTCTCAGTAGTTTTTCTCATTTTAGCATCAGTACAGCGAGCATTATGAGTAGTATACAGCCCTTGTTTGGTGTTCTATTGGGTGTCCTTTTTCTATCTGAAATTCCAGACTTCAAAAGCAGCATTGGTGGGGTGTTGATTTTGATTACGGTAGTACTTGAAAGCAGCTGGACCAATAACAAAAAAGGGTCTCCATAGAATAACCTATCTTTAATTAAAAATAGATGAGTTTTTTCATAGAAAATATTTCTAAAAACTTTGGGCCTGTACAGGCGTTAAAAGACATTTCCTTTACTCTAAAAAAAGGAGAGGTTGTAGGTCTTTTAGGACCCAACGGTGCTGGGAAATCAACCTTGATGAAAATCTTGACAGGCTATTACAAAGAATGGGAAGGCACAGGGGTTTTTTTTGATAAAGACCTGAAAAAAGAACGTTTAGAGATACAAAAAAACGTAGGGTATTTGACCGAAAAAAATCCGCTTTATCCTGAAATGTTTGTCAAAGAATATCTTCTCTATATCAGTGGATTGTATCGATTGAAAAATCCTCCAATAGAAGGACTTTTGAAACAAACGGGTTTGTTAGATTATCAAAATAAAAAAATTGAAACCCTCTCTAAGGGCTATAGACAACGTGTAGGTCTTGCTGCAGCCCTTGTACATAACCCTAAATTTATCATCCTGGACGAGCCCACTACGGGCCTGGATCCCAATCAGCTGATTGAAATCCGAAAACTCATTCGCCAGTTGGGAAGGGATAAAACTGTACTCCTCTCTACCCATATTCTTCAAGAGGTAGACGCACTTTGCGATCGTGTATTGATTATCAACAAAGGAAAAATAGTACTGGATCAAAATTTGGAAAACTTGAGAAAGGATCAAAATCAAATCATTGAAGTGAGTTTTGACTTCCGTATTGAAACAGAGGCCTTAAATAGAATTGCTGGAGTCTCCCAAGTCAAAAACACCCACGACTTTGACTATGAAATCCATGTAACTGGCAAACAAGACCTGCGTCCAGCTGTCTTTGATTTTGCTCATGACAACGGATTAAAAATTCTTAAACTTCAGCTTAAAAATGAAAGTTTAGAACGACTGTTTGCAAGTTTGACCACTTAAAACACTTCTTTTGCAATCGCCTTGATGTTGTCTGATTTTCCCATAGAATAGTAATGCAAAAAGGGTACGCCTGCGGCCTTAAGTTCTTTACTTTGTTCAATACACCATTCTACTCCTACCTGACGTACAGCTGCATTGTCTTTACAACGAAGTACTTCCTTTATCAAAGCCTCTGGAAGATCCACATGAAAGCGATGGGGAATCATGTTGAGTTGTTTTTGTGTCGAAAGAGGTTTAAGCCCAGGGATGATGGGAACTTCTATTCCCTCCTCACGTGCTTTATCCACAAATTCAAAAAACTTTTGGTTGTCAAAAAACATTTGGGTAACTACATAATTTGCACCGGCTTCGATTTTTTTCTTTAGAAAGTGTAAATCGCTTTTTAAACTCGGTGCTTCCATGTGTTTTTCAGGATAGCCCGAAACCCCAATACAAAAATCAGTGGGATGGGAATTTAATAACTCTTCATCCAAATAGATACCTTGGTTCAAAGAAGTGATTTGTTCTACTAATTCGTTTGCATAACGATGTCCATCTTCTGAAGGAGTAAAATAGGTCTCTGTCTTTACTGCATCTCCACGAAGTGCGACAAGATTGTCAATTCCCAAAAAGTCCAGATCGATTAAAAAGTTCTCTGTATCCTCTTTACTAAATCCTCCACAAAGAATATGTGGAACCGCATCTACATGATATTTACTTTGTAATGCGGCACAAATTCCAACCGTCCCAGGCCGTTTTCTTATGATTTTCCTTTCAAGTAAACCGTTACCTACTTGCTTATAAATATGTTCTTCTCTATGGTAGGTAACATCTATAAAAGGCGGTTTAAATTCCATCAATTCATCTATAGCATCAAAAAGGGTATGGATGTTTTGTCCTTTTAAGGGAGGTAAAATTTCAAAGGTAAATTGTGTTTGATTTTTTGATCGAGCTATGTGTTCTGTTACTTTCATTCGTTAGTAGTTTCTATTGTCTTTTTATTCTGCAAGATTGGGGTTTAACCATTTTCTGGCTTCTTCTAAGGAAATTCCTCGGCGTGTGCTGTAGGATTCTAGCTGGTCTGTTTTAATTTTTCCCAATCCAAAATACTGTGCCTCGGGGTGTGCAAAGTAATAGCCGGAGACCGAAGAAGCGGGCCACATAGC